>JAABUX010008140.1_pt1 | contig 12161 bp, 16 predicted proteins | sample 5561851 | NCBI WGS metagenome assembly JAABUX01 (sample SAMN10711883, study PRJNA513361) | rock metagenome | isolation source: Antarctica rocks | place: Antarctica: Victoria Land, Richard Nunatak red sandstone | collected 2016-01-03 | reverse complement strand
CTCCAGCAGCCGCTCCTCCACCGGCAGCGCTGGCATCAGCGCCTGCAGCTTCCGCAGGGCGCGCTGCGCCTGCTCCACCCCATCCTGCGCAGCAGGACGTGTGCACCAGGTGTGAGTGCTGGCCGGTGTGCCGCAGGGGTAGCTCGAGCCTGACAGCTGTGAAGCCTACCAGGTGGAGAGGCTTATCCCTTGAGCGGACGTGCACAGCGCCAGGGCGTGCTCAAAACCACTGAGCAGGCGAGCCTGCCCCCTGAGGCCCGCTGCGACGGGGCGCACCTCTTGCGTGAGGAGCCAGGGCGCGCGCTGGACCACTGCGCGCAGGTCGGTTCTGGGCAAAGCAAGCTTCAGCTGCAGCGTCCTCCCAGCCAGCGCTGTAGGAGGCAGTAGTATGAGGTAGGGATTCCTCCTGCGGGGTGCTCAGTGTTGGGCGGGCTACTTCTGGCTCAAGCAGAGGTGAGCACTGCAGGTGGCCTCAGGCCCGGCCCCCTACCTCAAAGTCGCCAAGGCGTCAGCCCTTGGCAGGTCGATGAGCTCGGACAGCAACACCACAGCCTCGCCAAACACAGCGCTGTCCTGCTGGCAGCGCTCGACAAAGTCCTGTGCGTACGCCTTGTGCTCGGCGGCGCTCTCGTGCGCGAAGACAGGCAGGCGAGTCTGCGCAGCCGCCGCGGGTGTTTGCTGCAGCATTGTGGCCTAGAGGTAACACCAACTCTCTTCCGCATGAGTGCGGTCCGCACCAAGATGTCCAGGCCCTCAGCCAAGTGAACGTAAGCCTTGCTGCCACGCTCCAAGCTGCTCTTCTCCTCACAGCTTGCTCTTACAGAGACACACTGTGCGTGACGCTTGGCACTGCGTACAGGCGGAGCGCAGATCTGCGACCAGTAAGGAGCGGTGTTGCAGGTGTGTCCGAGCAGCGCAGCTGTCCTCAGCTGCTGGTGCGGTCTGCTCAGCATCAAAGGATTATGAAGGATTATGAAGCCAGAATTAATCTTCCTTGTGCCTGATCACTTCCATGCTGCGCATGCTGCGGTGGACCACTGCAGGTGGTGAGAAGTAAGAATGGTAGTTCACATTGCAGAGCTAACCTGCGCCTGTGCAGGATGTCACAAACGAGGTTACATGTCCGCACACTGCCTTGGATGCGCATCGCCAATTCTTAGATATCCTGGGCACAGCGAGCAGCAACAAAGAAAAGTATAAAACACGCGTGCATCAGCAACGCTACTCTGGGCAGCCTGTGAAGGCGAGGCGGCCGCTGCGCAGCAGCGCGTCCTTCTGGTCGCGCTTGTACTCCGCCGGGAAGGGGTGCCCGATGCCGTCGTGGAACTGGTGGTACACCTGCGCGCACGCCCGCACCCGTGAGCGCCAGCCCGTGCGCTCACAGGCCCTCAACATAAGAATCGGCGGCTGCTGCTGGCACTGCGTGCCTGCCGCGTGCCCCAGCGCATGCCCCAGCAGCTCGTGAGTCGGGTACTGCAGGGTATGCTGACCTGCCAACTTGCCTACCAGTCACATGCCTGCCCACAGTCCGCACCAGGACGACACGCCGGCAGCGCGCCGACGCCCTGGGCTGCAGGTGCGCATGCCGACGCCCGGGAACACGAGGACCAGATCCAGCAGGAGTGCACAGCCAGGCGCGGCGCACCTCCGCCTGGTTGAAGGGCAGCACGTCGCTGTCGAGCACGTACACGCGGTTGATGGCGTCGCCCTCGCGCGCCCGCCCGTCCACAAACTCGTTGCCGCGGCCCTCCACCAGCTCCATCTTGTGCACGTTGCGCGCCTGCAGAGTCGCGCCGCTCAGCCCACAGCTCTGAAATCATGCCAGTAGCGGTCCCGTCCTCTGCTGCCTGAGGATTCGCTTGGCGAGCGCTTGACAGAGCGCTGGTAGATACCTTGTTCTCTGCTGTCCAAGGACTCGCTTGGCGGGTGCCGCGCCACATGTACTATATCAGTTTAAGCGCACAGTCCGTGCCTACAGGCTCACAAGGGGCCCTGCTTCAAGCAGCTGGTGCAGGGTCCCCCACCTGCAGCACCTTGAACAGCGGCGAGCGCACGCCGCCCGGGATGCCGATCACGTTGCGGTAGCCGGGGCCCATGTCCTGGCGCGCACCGCAGGCCTCAGCAAACGCATCGCAGTACGGCCCGATATGCAGTGCTGTAGCGCAGAAGGCAGAAAATGCCTGCTTGTGCAGCGGGCGGGGGGTGGTTGTGAGCAGCGCACCCTGCGACACGTGTGAGACGCAGCTCAGAGCAGGACATGCAGCCAAGGCGGGCTGGTATCCGCACAGCTCAAGCACGCGCCCGGCAGGCGACGCGGGCAGACCTGCGGGTCCAGGCGCAGCATGCCAAAGGGCGTCCGCTGGAACTGGCTGAAGTAGACCTGCGCGCCGCGCACCGGCGCATGTCACGGTGCCACGCTCTTGTAGGGTAGAGATTAAGAGAGGGCCGCCGCACAGGACGCAGCTCTGTCCCAGAGCTACCTCATACTCACTCCAGCCATGAAATGTACTCGAACACGAACACGTTCCGCAGCTGCGCCGCCCGCCAGCGGCGCCAGGCTGCGGGGGCGCCGCACGTCTGCAAAGCGCTCCAGCTCCTCGTGCGCGGCGTCCCTGTCCAGCTGCACCTGCACCACCTCCGCGTGCCCTGCGGCGCCACACAGCTTTCACAGCTCAGGACCCGCACTGCTGTCAACTAAGACAGCATGCACACTCGAGGCTGTATGGCGCTGCAGGCTGGAGTGTGAGGCTGCCAGCTCCGGAGCCGTATCATCTCTAAAAAAAAGTGCGAGACGTCCACGTCGTCCGGCACACAAGCAGACGTGGTGCAGGCAGCCTGGTGCGCACCCAAGCGCTCATAGACGCTGCCGGGCGGCCCGTAGTAGTAGCACACCTTCCCGTCGCGGCCTGGCGCGCAGGCAGCGCATCAGCACGGCCCTGCAAGTGCCAGCACGCCGTTCGTAGGACAGCCTTCCACTGCGCTCTGCCAGAACATGACAGCAGGTTGCTCCATCGCTTGCTCCACTGTTTCTAAAAGGTGCACAGTCGCAGGGCGCACCCTGCTTCTTCCCGCCAGCGTAGCCCACGACGGCGGTGACCTGCTCCGGCGCGCGGCCCAGCACCTTGCGCTCCGCGTCCACATAGTCCTTTTGCCGCCCCCAGAAGCAGCCGTTGCCAAAGTACAGGGGCACGCTGTCGGCGGCGGCCGCAGCGCTGCACGGCGCGAATGCGGCCGCGACCGCGAGCAGGGCGGCCGTGAGCTGCGAAGCCGGGCCAGACCTCCAAGCTGCAGCACTGTGCGCACCACAAGTTGGCTGTCATGGCGCTGCTGTGTAGCCTACTCTGCTAGCCAAGCTAGCTTGGCTAGCACTGACTCAAGCAGACAAAAGCGCGTGTGCTGTTAGACGTACAAGCAGAACGGCACATGAAACGTAACAAGTTACATCAGTGCTTCGCGAACGTTTAGCGGGGCAATAACTACTTGTACAAGGATCTAACAAATGCGCCCGGGTAGCGGCCTGAGTGGTGTCGCAGGCTTGCTCACTCATGCGCTGGTGCTGGCACAAGGATGTTAGGACACCACGTGGCATATTGCTCGCTGCGCTTGTGCGTACCTGCTTGCTGCTGCATGTGGGCGAGCTGCACAGCAGGCTGTATGCCTGAGGCGACGCTGGCCGGTCGGCCATGGTGAGTGCGCTGGCTGCGCCTGTGCCTTGCAAGAGGGCGGCGCCATGTGTGCAAGCATGTCTGCAGCAGAACAGCAGGCAGGACAGCTAGTGGAGCAGGTAGTAGTGACTGGCAAACAGTACAGCTCAGTGACTCACTACCAGTGACTGGCAGGCAGAAAGCTAGGGTGCATCAAGGAGTTACAGCCAACATTTGGGCCTTGCGCATGGACTCACTTGCATGCACGTTCAGCACAACCAGATCACAGCAACTTAAGCACTGCATTTATGTATAAAGACATGACTATAGGCAATCGTGCAGTGGTTAAGTGCATACACTGCTCGCTTGCGCCCACTCGACCAGCACGTGCAAGTTTCCCAGCTACATAACTTGCCCACACAATCAATGGTGCGGCCCTGCACCTGTCGCCGCGTCAGTCCGTACTTAGCAGGACGGCACTGCCACCAGCCGGTCCCACAGCTGCATCTGAGTCTCACCTGACCCGCCCAGCGCCCACCCCGACCCCTCACCGGCTTGCTGCCGCCTGGCTGCACACCTCATGCGCTCAGAGCGCGAGGCCATGGCGCATGCCAGCAGCAGCTCCTGCCTGTCCTCACTGCAGACATGCACGCGCATGAACCCCCCAGGCCCTACTGCAACCCCACCTCAGCTGGGCGTGGATGCGGCCGCCACCTGGCCCAGGGCGGCGCCCCCCAGGCCCGCCCGCGCGCCGCCGTCGCCGCCCTCGCGCTCGCCCCCCGCCTCTCCGCCGCCAACCGGCTCAGGAGCGGCGGGCGCGGGCGCGAGCGCGGCAACAGGCGCTGCCATCCCAGCGGCCGCCTTTGTTGGGGGCTCTAGCCCGGGGGCCGCCGAGGGCGCCCCGGGCGCCAGCAGGTCGGCCGGGAGGACCCAGGGGTCCGCGGGCGCGGCCGGCGCCGCGGCGGCCAGGCTGCTGAGCATGGACACGCCGGCGCCGGGCGCGCCGGCGGGCGGCAGGACCGGGCGCGCCTCCGACGGCGACGGCGCGGGCGCCAGCACCAGCCCCGGCCAGAAGTCCAGCATCGTGCACTCGTAGCGGTACCTGCCCGCGATGCAACCCCATGTCGACCCTGTCCTTGGTGCTCTTGAGCCTCTCTGGAGCAGGATGCGTTTGGAGCAGTCTCGGCATGCCTCATTCATTGGAGGAGGTCAGCTGTCTTGCACAGCTGCCGCATGCCCGGTTGCACGGCCTCAGGCTATCAGGACCATCCAGGCGCGCTGCTGACGCAGCAAGGGTCAAGCAGGACTGACGGCCAGGCCGCCAGCTGCATCCGTCGGGTGGCCGGCCGTGCGACGTGAGCCTCAGGGCGCACCGCAGGCGGGAGTAGTAATTCATGTAGGCCTGCACGGGCGGCGCGCAGGCAGCCGTGCCCGGCGGGCACGCGCTGGCCTTGAGCAGCCCGCGCGCAGGCGGGCGCTGCAGCGCTGCCGCCCTGGGCGCTGGGGGCTCAGCGGAGGCGTTGGCAGGCGCCAGCGCAGCTGGCGGCGGCGGCGGCCTCTGCGCGGATGCCACCGCAAGCAGTCAGCGCTCTGCGTCATGAGCGGAACAGGCGCGCACCTGTGCCACCTCGAGGTGAGGCTGCAGCCTGCCCTGCCGCCGGCACCCGCCTGCGCATGCGGGAGGAGAGTCTGGCCAGCTTTCTTGCATGTGCATACATAGACATGAAGCACAACTTTTTTACATGCAGTTATGCAGTGGCCCTTTGACAATGCGGAGCTGCGGTGAGACACCGGACTTGGGGGTGAGAGCCAGAGCTGGGGTGAGAGCCAGAGCCGCAGGCGCCCGCGGCAGGTCGGCGCGCGGACCGGGCAGCTGACGGTGTACCGCGAGGGGCAGCCCTTGAGGAAGCAGTTGCGCATGGCCGGCAGGTATGTCACGGCCGAGCAGCCGGGCGCCGACTCGCACGCGACCAGGCACTGCGTCAGCGTGTCCACCGGCCCCGGGTTGCCCACGCCCAGCTGCGCGCGCGGGCCGGTTGTCGCGTCCTGGAGCTTGATTGCAGGCGGAGCTTACTTGCGAGCGGCAGACAGCAGACGATACGCAGCAGGCGCCAGCGCGCAGCCCCGTGTCTGTGCTCTTCAGGGCCCTGCCCAATCTTCTGAGCCTACACCCTAGCCCAAAGCACGAGCCCGGGCTGGCGGCGCGCGCGCGCGCCTGCTTGCCCGAGCGCAGCGCGCTGAGCGCGGTGGCGCCGGTGGGGTCGTCGATGTCGCCGGGCGCGGCGCGCGGGTAGGCCACGTCGCAGAACAGCGGCCCGTGCGTGCCGGCCGGCGAATACTGCGCCGCCAGGTCCTCCACCGCGGCGCTGGCCTCGCACACGCGCCCGTTGCCTGCGCGCGGGGCCCCACATCAAAGCTGCATCCGCCACGATCTGCATGAGGCGCTTGCGCGAGGCATGCTGCTCCGGCAGCTTGACCACCGCCTGGCGGGACTGCGAGCATGCGGGCTGCCTGCGCCTGTGAGCGCAGGTGAGAAGCGCGCCCGCTTGAGGACTGGTCAAGTAGTAATAATGGCATCTACACACACGCCGCTTGCGTGGACATTGTTCACACGCTGCGCTTGGAGCATCCTGACGGGGTCCCTCTTGGAGGTCACATGCGTTCCACACAGACACAGGATTCCGGTGTCTGTGTGGAATACAAATGACCTGCAGGAGGGACGCCGTCAGGATGCTCCAGGCAGCTTGTGAACCTGTCCTGTGACAGGACAGGTTTGCGTGCATACGCACAGGGGCACCGCCGCGCCCGCCAGCAAAAATGCACCCCAAAGAGCTGTGTCACACAAAGTAGGCTCGGCCGTAGCACAGGCGCGCACCTGCATAGCCCGCCCAGCAGGTGCACTCGAAGCCGCCGCGCGTGTTGATGCACGTCGAGTTGGCCGCGCAGCTGGACGTCCCGCGCACGCACTCGTTGATGTCTACGTTGCACGCCGCGCCCTCAAACCTGCACAATGTCAGGAGACGTTTGGTGTTCGTGTGACGCAGTTCCAAGCGTGCAGGGACGCTCCCAAACCAATGCTCGCGCACCCAGTGCCTGCACCCGAGCATGTACCTGTCTGCCAGCCCTGCAGCCCATACAAAGGAGCGTGCGTCTGCTCTGCAGCTGGAGCATTTTGTGCTCGCGACCCCAAGACATCAACTCCCGCGCAGAACTTGGCACACATCTGATTCGGCTCGGGCGCGCAAAGCCGGACCCCGCTGCCCGCACGGGCGCGCGCACCCAGTGCCGGGAAGGCCGGCCACGCGCGTGGCGGCGCAGTCGGCCGCGCCGCCGGGCGCCGCGTGCGCGGACGCGTTGCAGTGCGCCACGGGCTGGCCGCCGCGCGCGGCCAGGAACGCGGCCTCGCCGGCGATCAGGCCGCTGGTGGCGTCCGTGGTGTAGATGCCGTACCTGCACGGCGCGCAGTGGCTATCATGTAATGCCGAGAGGGTAAGGTAGTGTAGGTTATCTTAGGGTAGTTTAGTTCAGGGTATGGACGCTGGCACAGCACCCTCAGGGGTTGCTCAGGGGGCATCGGGGCGGCATGGCAGCTGCAGGGCGCGCAGGGGCTGCAGGTGGGAACCCGTGCTCACAGAGCGACTGCTGTACAGTGCAGCAGCATGAGTTAACACCGTGGAGTACTGCCTATGGCTTGCTGCATGGCTCTGATCTGTGTGGCTGTTAACCCAGCCAGCCGCAGTGCGGTGAGGGGCACAGGGGCGCACAGGCCCTGGCCGCCGCCCTCGCTCGCGGGGCCCAGCTGCCCCGGCGCCAGCCACTCCCAGAAGCCCAAGCCCTGCGCGCGCGTGCGCTATTGTGCCCTCTGCCGTCGCTGCCATGGACAGGCAGGTTTCGAGCTCCACACATGTCTGGACCACACAGAGCATGCACTGGCAGGCGCGCTGGCGCCTGGCGCCGCATCAGCAGCCACACAGCGAGGGCACACGCGACCAGTGTGGCGCAATCTGGCAAGCCAGACATGCGCCACGGAGCACTTGCAGAAAGCATGGCTTGCAGAAAGCAGGGAAGCAGGGCAGGCTCCGCGACCGCGGGGGCACACGTAACAAGTGCGGCGCGGCCTGGCGATCTACCTATGCGCCATGAAGCATTTGGAAAACGGGCGGGCGCCGCCGGCGCGCGCCTTGAGGCTGGACCCCGACGCGATGAGGCCGTTGGACTCGTTGAAGACGACGCCGAAGTAGCGGTCGCGCTCGGCCATGGTCGCGTTCTCGCTCGCGTTCAGCCACTTGCCAAACTCCTCGAGGATGACCTGCGCGGCGCCGGCCAGGGCTCGCGGGGCTACCCGGTGTGACGGCAGCTCCTTGCAGGCACCGACCGCCATGCCAGCTGGAGCGCTCTCATCGGTTGAGAGCGCGGCACTGAGCGCTCCCAGACAGTCTCCAGGGGGCGTGCACATTGCCAGCGACATACGCATGCATATACATCAGCAAGCCGCCAGCCACCTAGCTCGTTATCACTCTCAGGCAGGATACGGCACGCCCGCCTACTTACGACCACGGGCAACAGTTTTCAACACTTGCAACAGCTCCGCTGCTGCCGCCCCCAGCGGTCCCAGTCCGCCCGCAGCGGCGGGGCGCGCCGGCTTGCGGAGCTTGGCGGCGTCCTCGACGTGCGCCCTGATCCACGCGCGCAGAAAGCCCTCATCCACGGCCTGCGCCCTCGCCGTCACCACATCATGACTCTGCCTCCACCTCACTTCGTGAGTGCAGCAGCCAGACAGCAGAGGTGCGTGGAGGCCGGCAGATGCACAGGCGCAGCCAGCCATGCGTATGCAGCCAATGCAGATCGGCACGCATGTCGAGCACGCCGGCTGGGAGCGGAGCCGCTGCTGCAGGGCGGTGTTGGGGGGGCGCCGCTGAGCTCCGCGCGCGCGACGCGCGGGGCGCAGGCGCACGGGCGCAGGCGCGCGCGCCTTCCAGTTGTCGACCCACGCGTGGAAGGTGGCAAAGTCGATGTCGGGCGAGGCGTGGTCGGCCAGGAAGTCCTGCCCCTCCGCCGCCGCCCAGGGCGAGCCGCCTGCGCGCGCGCAGCAGTGAGCGCGGCGGGGCGGGCGGGAGCGAGTGCGGGCGGCCAGGCAGGCCTTGCCATCCGCCGCCGCCGCCGCCGCCGTCGAGAGCGGCCCGTCCGTAGGCGGCGCCCCTTGCGCGGGCAGCGGCAACGAGCGAGCGAGCTGCTGATGTTGTTCTCGGGGACGCTCGGAGAAGACCGCTTCCCCCAGCATGCAGACTGACCCGTTCCGACGCAGCCAGGCTTCAGCGCAAAGATGCTGCTGCCAAGTGCGCCGCTGTCTGCCACGCTACTACCGAAAGAGAAGCCTGCATGTGATCAGGGGCATGAGTGGCTCGCATGCCAGCCCCTGGGGCGAACGAAGACCCTCAGCGCACAAGCAGACATGCCCCTGGGCTGTGCGAGCATGGCACGCTGCGACCGCTCCAGCTGGCAGCATATGGCCGCGCGCAGGGCGCCGGGGAAACGCTCGACTGCGCGCGCATGCTGGTGTACAAGAGCGGCCGCGCGAGGGCGCGCGCCCTGGCCGGGGTTGATGGGCAGGCGCGCGGCGGACGTGGAGTAGAAGCCCTCGGTGCCGGTGGTCACCAGGTGGTTGGCGTCCAGCGACTTCACGTATGCGGCCATCCGCGTCATCCATGCCTGCGCGCGCGGCGCTTGCGGCTCGGCGCCAGGCCTGTCGCCCTGCCTCATGGCAAGACGGCCACACCAGCAAGAAATTGAAACTGTGCGTCGCACCCAAATCTGCCAGCCTTTCACAATGGCCCTGCAGGCGATGGGCAAGCTTGTGCACAGGCGCTCGCACTTGCCGCGTCTGCCCACTCTCGCAAGCGCCGAGAGTGGGCAGACGGGTGCGGCGCGGGGTCGGGCGCACTGCGACGGTGCCGTTCGGGCACTTTTGGCAGCGGGCCTCGTTGAGCAGGTCCCACGCTGCGCGCGCTCATGCACCCCTGGTAAGCAGGGCGGCGCCAGCATGTTGCGCTGGTGGAGCGCTGCCGGTGACTCAGACAGGCATGCTACATCTGTGAAAGGACGCCCGGGCAGCTGGTGTGCGCGGCGCCGCGCGGGGCTCGTTCTCTGCCTGGGGAGAAGTGCGGTGAGGAACGAGACGTGGAGTGCTGCAGCTCACATGAGTACAAACGCCACAGCAGTGACGTGAATGAAATATAGAAGAAAAAACATCGCGCTGGTGGAACCCAGCAACACCCGCGGCGTCCACGCTCTTCACAATCACGCGAAGCACGCAGCCGGGGCAGGGCGCGGCGGCGGGGGGGCGCGCGCGCGCGCGCCGTGCGCACCCATGATCGTGTCGTCGTCCGCGTACCGGCGCCCGTTGACCGTGTTGACGCGCGTGATCAGGTGCCGCGCGTAGTCCTTGTACCTGCGCGCCGCAGAGCCCCGCCTCGTGCCCGCCTCGCGCCCCACGGCTAGCGCCCCTCCGGCGGCCGCCCTCTCCGGACAGCGCGGGGCCGCGCGAGCAATGCTCGCGGCCCTGCAGGAAGAGGTCAGCAGGAGCGGCCATGCACAGCATCCAGTCCAAGCATCCACAAAGGCCAGTCACTCACACTCCTGCATCAGTTATCTCAGTGTGTCATGACCGTCTTGAGCTTGTGACGACCCCCAAGCTTGTAGGCCACCGTGGGGGGCCAGGCGGGTGGCCGCGGGCTGCGGCGGCGCGCCAGCGCTGCGTGGCCGGGTGCGTGTAGAAGTCGGCGTGTGTCAGACTGGCATTGCCGGTCCAGGCCACATACTCGTCCACGCCGCCCGTCGACTGCCAATTGTCCATGATGGCCACGATCGCCTGCGCAAGCGATGCCCGCTCGGCAGGGGGTGGGGTATAGGAATAGGGTTAGGGTACGAGCGCACGACCCCGCTCCCCGCTCCCCGCTCCGCCGCCGTGCGCCGCCCGCGGCCTGTGCGCCGAGAGCCCCGTCGGCCAAGCCTCCCGGCTGGCCTGGTGGCGCGCGTGGCCTGGTCCGCGGCGCCCGAGCGCTCGGCCGCGCGCGGCGTGTCACGGGCGGCCGACCAGCCACGCCGGCAGGACTCTGTAAGTGCTTGGCTATCGCGCTGCCGCACAGGAGCCCTGCACCGGGGGCGCGCCTTGAGCTTGCGCTGCCGCGCCTGGTCCAGCGCATAGTCCAGGCCGCTCAGAGGCCCTGCACAGGGGCCCATGCACGGCATGGAGGGGGCGCGCCTTGAGCTTGCGCTGCCGCGCCTGGTCCAGTGCGTAGTCCAGGCCACGGAACATGTGCTCCGCGAACGCACCCGGCGCCGGCTGGCTGGAGAAGGCGGCCGTCACGCCGTGGCTCCACAGCCGCAGCGTGTTGAGCCCGGCCGCGAGCGCGGCGTCCATGAGCGTGCGGATGAGCTGCGCCCCAGGGTCGGGTTAGCGCGCGAGGGGAGGCCGCGCGGGTGCTCGCGGCGATTGCGGCCGCTTAGGCTCGCCGTGTCAGCGCCGGGTGTCCTGACGTCTGAGTCTACTCTGTGCAGGAACGCCATGTAGCAGCGTCGCGCGACAGCCACACCACATGCGACGAGGGAAGCGCTGCCTTTCCCCGCAGGACGCTTCTCAGGTCCCTTGCACATCTGGGAGCTTTCACGCATGGCACCTGCCGGCCATGCGGGTCAAACTGCTCACATGCTGAAACACCTCCGTGCATGCAAGCAAGAGCAGAGGGCTGCATGTCTATTCGAGCGCTGGTGTGCGTGCACATGGGAAGGGCGCGCCTCAGAGCCCGTCATGCCCGGCGGCAGCGACGCGCCCAGCAGCCAGGGCGCGCCCGCTCCCGCCTCCACCACCTGGCGCGGGCCGCGCATGCGGCGAAGCGCCTGTCACTGATTACGCGCCTCCTTCCGCGCGCATGGATGCGTAGCTGCTGCACTGCTGTGCAAACAAGGAAGGAGAACTGGGGCAGTGATGTGGGGACATCACTGTCCTGGGTAGGGACACCACTGTCCTGTGTGGGGACACCACTGTCCCGACACCACTGCCCCAGTTCTCCTTCCTTGTTTGCACAGCAGTGCAGCAGCTACGCATCCATGCTGCTGCTCTTTCATCAAAACGCACGCGCATTTCCGCACCGCCGCGCCAGGCAGGCAGGTTGTCTTACAAAGCGGACCGGCCCCGAGTGGCGGTGGACGTCTTTGACAGCCGGTGTGCTTTTTGGCTGTCCGAGGCACGTACCAGGCCATGACGCACTCAGGACCGCCACGCAAGCAATGAGAGCGAGGGCGCGGGGACTGCTGGAAGCGCGCGTGCGCCGCACCTCCCACCTGCGCAGCAAACCTGAGGTGAGCGCGGTCGCAGGACGCGACGACATGCGGCCTCTCCAAAACACACCCGCTTGCTTGGCGCGCAGCGCATGGCCGGTCATGCGGACCACGGAGTAGCCACAGGGGCGGCGAAGGAGCGGGGGCGCACAGGTTGAAGATGGCCGGGAAGAAGGTGCG
>JAABUX010008139.1_pt1 | contig 12161 bp, 14 predicted proteins | sample 5561851 | NCBI WGS metagenome assembly JAABUX01 (sample SAMN10711883, study PRJNA513361) | rock metagenome | isolation source: Antarctica rocks | place: Antarctica: Victoria Land, Richard Nunatak red sandstone | collected 2016-01-03 | reverse complement strand
GGCGCTCGCGATCCCGGCGGCCTGGCGGTCTCTCGTGCGCCGGCGACGCGTCCCTCGCCGTCGCCGGCGCTCCCTCTTGAGTCCGGACGCCTGCCCCGTACCTGATGCCCCGTCGCTGCGCGCGGGGCCGGCTTCACGCACGGCCTGCGCGGGCGTCTGGCGCGCCGACGGTGCTAGCGTGACCATGGCGCTAGCGCTACGGATAGCGCCTCGCCCAGGATAAAGAGTAGCGCCATCATAGCGCCAATCCCCCGTTTTCACGCTCAAAACGTGGTGCTAGCGTAGCACCACGGGTTTAGCGCTAGCGCTACGACTAGCGCTACGTTTTGAGGGCCAGTAGCGCCAAAATAGCGCTACGATCCGAGGCCCCTGGACGGGCCGCTCGCCCCACACCAGAGGGCTGCGGCGGCGCTTCCCAGAGGGCTGCGGCGGCGCTCCCCAGAGGGCTAGCGGTGGCCGTCCAGACGGGGCCGCATGACGCGCAGGACGGCGACGATGAGCAGGACGGCGAGGGCCACGTACGCGCCGACGAGGGCGGCGGCGAGGACAGCGGCCACGACATGGAGGGCGAGCGATGAGTCATGGACGAGCGGGGCGAGGACCGCGGCCACGGGGCCGGTGAGGGCACAGAGCACGAGGGCGCAGAGGCAGAGCGTCCAGACGTGGGCGCGGGCGTGGGCGTCGGTCATGTGTGGCCTCCTGCAGTTTGTCTCCTGTACCTATCCTTTGGCATGGGCACCCTCACGGTTCATGGCTTGCGCCCAACGCCGGCGAGGATGGCCGCCCGCTCCGGTTCATCGGTGAGCGGACTGGGGCTCCCATCGGGACGCCAGACCGGCGCGAACACGATACCGGGTGATACAAGCTCGAAGCCGTCGAAGAAGCGGTTAAGCTGGACGTGCGAGCGCAAACCCAACGGATGCGTCGTCGCCGCGTACAGACGCGCGAGTTGGGCTAGCGTGTCCGACGAGGCCCCGTCGTCGGTGACGTGCGAGATGACCATATAGCTCCCCGCCGGTAGCGCCGCCGTGAGATCCCGTACCGCGCCCAGCGCCGCCTCGTCGTCGGGGATGAAATGCAGCACCGCTGCCAGAATAAGCGCGACGGGCCGCGAGAGGTCGAGCAGCCGACGTGCGCGGGGATGCGCCAAGATAGCCGCCGGGTCGCGCAGGTCGGCCTCGATCGCCGCCGTGTGGGGCACCTTTTCCCTGTCGAGGAGCTGCCGGCTGTAGCGCACCGCGACGGGATCGTTATCTACGTAGACGACACGGGCCAGGGGGTTCATCGTCTGAGCCAACGTGTGGACGTTGCCGAGGGTGGGCAGCCCCGAGCCGATGTCGAGGAACTGGTCGATGCCCGTCTGGGCTAGGAACGTGACGGCACGGCGCAGGAAGGCGCGGTTGGCGCGGGCACCGGGTGCGATGTCCGGGTACACCGCGCTCAACGCATCGAAGGCGGCGCGGTCGGCCGTGAAGTTGGCGTCGCCGCCGAGCGCGTAGTCGTAGATGCGCGCCGGATTGGGCCGCTCCAGATCATCGCGCCGGACGTCAGTCGTCATCGCTCGTCCCTCCTTGCTCCGCTCCCGTTCTGTTTGTATCCCTGACGCTCGTCCCCCCGCGCCGCAGACGGCGGGTCGAGGTCGGCGCCGACCGGACAGAGCGCGTCAACGGAACGCACAGCGTCTCATGCATTGTCGTCGTTAGCATACCGCACGGTGGCGCCGCCTGTCTCCCACACGGCGCGGCATCAGGGCACACCGCTGGCCTAGCACGGCTCCGCGATATTGCAATGACGCAACTGACCAATGGCAATAAATGCGCTATCGTATAGGTAGGGACCTGCGGCGGTCGCGCGGCGATCATAGGCGCCGCAGGTCAGGATAGCACTCGTGCGCGCCACCCTTCTGGAGAGCAGTTCCGACATGGCCCTCGTGTTGTCCTGCGTCTTCGCGGCCCTGAGCATTCCCCTGACGGTGGCCGGCACCGTCGATGCCGTGCGCCGCGCCACGCGCCGGGCCACCAGCGACGATTTCATCATCGTCGATTGCTCGCTCGACCGCCCCGAGGAGTGGGCGCGCTGTATCGAGGTCGTGCGTCAGACCATGCTGGATGTCCACATCATCTACGACCCCGCCGCGCCCGCCGACACGATCGACCGCGCCGCTATCGCGCGGGCCGCGCAGGGCACCCTCAAGTGGCTGCCGGCCCCCGCCGGCATGATCGCGTTCCTGACGCTCCTGCGTGACCTGCGCGATCAGGCGCTCCAAGCACGGGCGCTGGCGCCGCAGCGGCCGCTCACGGACCATCAACGGCGTGTGTGGGCGCTGGTCGCCGAGGGCCGCTCGCACACGGAGATCGCGCGTGCAATGGGCAGCAGCCCAGGCGCGGTCAAGCAGGACGTGGTGCGCATCAAGGCCAAGCTCGGCGTCGACACGACCGCGCAACTCAAGGTCGCCTACCGGTGGGTGGCCGATCGGTAAGGGCGTGCCGCCCGCGCGCCCCTCCCCGGCACCGCCGCCCTGGATGGCAAACAGGTGAGTACGGATGGCGGCTTTGGATGGCAGACAAGAGGACACCGCCATGCGATGATACCTGCATAGAGGGCCGCGCGCAATAGGGTGCCAGTCAGCGCTGCGGCTCAACCATGGTGGAGAGGACGGGACGGGCCGTGTCCGAGGCCCCAGTGGATGAGAAGCTCGCACATATCGCGCGTCGCCTGCGCCGGGTCGCGCTCTGCGCCGAGTTGGATGACGCGGCGCTCGCCGACGTGGCCCGCCTGGCGCGGCCGCTGGCCTACGCGCGCGGCGCGCAGCTCCACGAGCCCGCGCGGGCGGCGGGCTCCATCTATCTGATTGCGGAGGGGCGCCTGCGCCTGTACCGGGCGTCGCCGATAGGGCGCCAGGTGACGCTGGACTTCGTGGGCGCGGGGGATGTCTTCCGGTTCCTCACGCACGACGCTGACGGGAGCCCGACGAGCGTCGCAGAAGTTGTCAGCCGGCGCGCGGAGGTGTATCGCTGCCCTGGACCGCACCTTATCGCGACCCTGGCGGCGTACCCGGATGCCCTGCTCCGTCTCGTCGCTGAGTTGGCCCGCACGCTCACACGGGTGTACGACGACAAGGCGGAACTGGGGCTCTACGACGTGGAGACGCGGCTGGCGCGGGTACTGGTGCGGCTGGCGGCGGAGGACCTCGACGGTAGGGGCTACGTGGGGGCGACGCACGAGGAGCTGGGGTGGCACATTAATGCAGCCCGGGAGGATGTCACGCGCTACGTGCGTCGTTTCGCCCGCTTGGGGCTGGTCACGACGGAGCCTCACCGCCACGGCCTCGTCGTGCGCGACGACCTGCTCGCGTACGCGGCGCGGCGGGTCTCCCGCCAGCGCGCCCAAGAGGGCTCCTGACGCTCACGCCCACACCCTGGCGTCCGCGGCCCCGCTGTCACGGGCTGTGGTGTCACGCGCGGAGGTCGATGTAGGCGGCGAAAGTTGTCACCTCGATATCGCCGCCTACCCTAGCGCGCGCGACGACGCGATAGCGATCGTCGCCGTTGTCGGCGTAGCGCACATGTAGCGCGCGGAGCCGGGTATCCGTGTCTGCGGCGGTCGTGCTGGCGGCGCCGTCGAGCGCCAGGATGCGCCCGAGTTCGTCGAGCGTGATATGGGCCTCCTCCTCGCTGTAGTCGCGCCCGCCGTTGCGCTCTGGACGGGACAGCGGGACGGCCCACTCCTTGGGGAGGGCGGCGTCGCGGTCCAGGTGCGCCCGAAAGGCGGGGTAGTCGGCCACGCGGTAGGTCCGGGCCGCGCCGGCGTCGTACAGATAGGCGACCCACGCGCTGTCGCCGGTGCCGTCACGCGCGGCGTCTTCGAGCGTGAAGCGGCGCCGGTCACGCGCAAGCACGGCCACGAGCGCGCCTAACTCCTCAGCGGTCACGATGCATCACCTCCCCTACTAAGCCTCGAGCGCGGACAAAGTTGTCCCTCGCCTTATGGTACGCGCCGGCCGCGTGACCGGATCACCCCCCAACGACATGGCGCGGGCCGACTGCCGTTCCCCCCACACAGGTAAAAGTGCGATTTGTCGCGGCAAATGTGCGACTTGTGAGAGTTCACACAAGACAGCAACGAGATCCAGAAGTATAGTGGCAGCACATCGCGCGCTTGTGGCGCGCCTTATCGACAGAGGGGAATGCAGCGGAGCCCCCGACGCAAAGGACGTCGCCCCACCCGCTGTGAGAAAGACGGGACCCATGCACATGCAGCCCACGACGACGATCCTGCTGATCAGTTCGCCGCATCTTAATTGGGAACGCCTGCGGGTGCTGCTCGCCAAGCAGCGCCATGCGCACGTCGTCGGGGAAATCCACCGGCGCGACGAGGCCGTGAGGGTTGCCGCTACCGAGCAGCCTGACGTGATTATCGCCGGCTCCGACCTGCCCGGCGTCCTCATCATTGCGCTCGTCCAGGAACTACGCGCGGCCAGCCCGACGAGTCGGATCGTCGTGGTGGGCAAGCTGCTGGACAGCGTGTCCCACATCCAACTCACAGACCTAGGAGTCCGTGGGTTCCTGGTGTGGAAGGACGTGACCGAGGAGACATTGTGGCCTCTCCTAGAGACCGTGCAGCACGACGTGTGCGTGGAGAGCACGGCGGCGATGGACCGGCGCGGCGCGACGGATCGGCGGCGCGGGCCGCGGGTGAGCGCCATCGCGGTCGGGCCAGTGGAGCAGGCCGTCCTCAAAGGGTTGGGCACGGGGTTGACACAGCGCGAGGTCGCGTGCCAGGAGCGGGTGAGCGAGACGACGATCGAACGGCTGATCGCGACGCTGCGGGGCAAGTTCGGCGTGGCCACGACCAACGCGCTGTGCGGGCAGGCGGGACGCTTAGGGTTCCTCGATTAGCGCGGTCGGTGGTGACGGGTTTCCTGACGAGAATCCGTCACAGAGATGAAGGCTTTCCTTCACGGAGATGAGGGAAAGCCTTCACTTTTTGGGGGGATTTGCTCAGGAAAACCTGACGGGAATACCGCAGACAGCGGGGTGCCCTTGGAATTACAGTAGGTACATGCCCAGCTGGTGACTGGCGGCCGAAGACAGCGGGTGGGCAGACGGCATGAGGGGAACGATTCCTACTCGTCGCTCCAACGATGATAAGGTGGTGCGCTACCTCGTTTCCCTCCCTCCGTGAAAAGATGCCCGAGCGCGGAACCAGATGATCGCGGCGACACGCCGGGTGGATTAGGCTAGCTGGCTTTGTGTGGCAAATCGTTTTCAGTGATGGAGGCAAGATCGATGAACCGTATTCTTCGCGGACTGGTGGTGGCAGCGGTAGTGGCGGCAGGTTTGGTAGGGTTCGGGGGCACAGGCGGTGCGCACATCGCACACGCCGATGGCCCCTTCACACCGTGCACAAACGCACAAGACGGGGGCATGCAAATCAACAATGCTTGCTGGTGGTACGACGGTTACTATGTCAATCAAAACGGCAGCTTCGGTTACGGCAACTGCTATGCCGCCAATGCGCAGCGAATCGACAGCTGGGGATATACCCAGGGTTCGCCAACCCATGGATGGTTCCATTGCACCTTTGTCTTTTCTACGCCAAGTCCCCCGCCAGGTAGTAACGCTTGCCAACTCTATAAGGTGAACGAATTTTTGGATGTCTACGCCGACGGATCGTATTACAGCCATTCGGCACAGGCCGGTTGCGCGTAGTAGAGGTATGGCGGAGACTAAAGTGGTCGATTCCGCAGCCCATCCATGTGGGAATGAGCGCGAAAGGCGAGTAGGTTGTTCATTGCCGAGCCCTAAGCGCTTCGGCCCTTCTCGAACATGAAGGGTGATTAGATAGAGGAATTGCTGGCGGCGTGCACCGGGTATACGTGTCTAACAACCAGGTGCACGCCGCCAGCAATTCCTGTCGTACATCTCTAGGAGTGACATCCACCTCTGGAGCATGTGTTGTTCGTGCCATGACCGCCTCTCTACGCGCCTCAAGCGTCTTAAATCGCTCTGGTTTTGCGCAGACGGAGTAGACCTTTGGTGTATACGCGAATTACGAACATCATTCTACTAATACTATTAGTCCTCATGGCCGCAGGTTGCGGGATGAGTTCATCCACGTCCGCGCCATCGCCTGCCGCACCCGTGCCTACGACCATTAACGCGAAAATGAGCGCTATTCCTTCCCTGCTACGGATGACGTGGAGAGGGTACAAAGCGGACTTCATCCAGGGCGATGGCCGCGTCGTCGATCCGCAGCGTAACCGCGTCACGACCTCGGAAGGGCAGTCCTACGCCTTATTGCGCGCCGTCTGGATGGACGACCGCCCGACGTTCGACCTCGTGTGGGACTGGACGCGCCACAACCTCCAGGTAAGGCCCGATAAGCTCTTCGGCTATTTGTGGGGAAAGCGCCGCGACGGGCGTTGGACCAATCTCGATAAGTCTAGCGCGACCGATGCGGATGAGGACATTGCTCTCGCCCTCATCTTCGCCGCGCATCGCTGGCACGCGCCCGCCTATCAAAGGCAGGCGCGGGACATCGTGGGGGACGTGTGGAGACAGGAGGTCGCGGACGTGCGCGGGACGCCATACCTGACGGCCGGAAACTGGGGCCCCTCCTACGACAAGCCGGGGCCAGCCATCAACCCGTCCTACTTCGCCCCCTACGCCTACCGCGTGTTCGCGCACCTCGATCGAAGCCATCCGTGGATGCGCGTCGTCGATAGTTCGTATCGCGTGCTCGCCGACTGCTCCTCATCGCCGTTGGGCGGACGTAGCAGCGTCGATCTACCGCCCAACTGGTGTGCGCTTGATCGCGCTACCGGGGCCGTCACCTCTGCCCCGGCCCTCGATCGCGCTAACCTGTATGGATACGACGCTTTCCGTGCCATGTGGAGGGTCGCCCTCGACTATCGGTGGAACAAGGAGCCGCGCGCCAAGGAGTATCTGACGCGTAGCATTTTTTTGCGCGAGAGATGGCGCCAGGATGGTCTGCTCACCGCCTATAGCCATAGTGGGGCGGCTGAAGGGCCGGAGATCCTTCTATTCTACGGGGGGGACATCGGCAACTTCGTGGTCAGCGCCCCTGCGATGGTGCGGGCAATTATGGAGCGCAAGCTGCTTCCCGCCTTCCGGCGCCAGGGTAACACGGCTTACTGGGATCAGCGATACGTCTACTATGAGCAGAACTGGATTTGGTTTGGGGTAGCCCTTGCGCATGGGCAGTTACCCAACCTCGCAATAACATAGGCTGCTGTCGTGAGTGCGGCGTGCGGGCGAACCACAACCGCATTATCGCCACCTGTTCAGCCTTTTTACGAAAAGCCGTCCCATCTAGCTGTTGGGTCGGTCGTCATATTTAGCGGGAGCGCTCCACCCGCGCAACGCGGGATAAGCCGTTTTTCGCGCATCGGCTGTTTAACGCTCCATCGACGCGACGCTCACATAGCGATCGTTGCAAAAGAACGCCGCAACTTGGTCAACTGGCACATCGGACTCGCAAGCAGCTAATTCGCCTGCTGGCTACGGCCATCTCTGGCGGCGATCGGACCTACTTGAGCGAGAAGTGCCGAAGTCGAGCCACGAATGATGGAGCGCTAAGATACCGTGATCAGCGGCATTACGCCTATCTCCGACGCCGATAATGCCGGGTTGAGCATACTACCGTGTACTGCATGACCGTATCGTTGTAAAGGCACACAAGTAACGGGGATACCGCCCTGAGTACGTGCTCAGGATAGGTGTATCGCGACGATCACACCATTCGCGGCACAGGGAACCGTTAGAGCCCGTGCCCCGGGGAATGCGGGCGCCGCCCGATATGGATGGCAGAATCCATATCCATGGGGCAGCAGGCGGATGCGATACGTGTACTCCAGGGGGTAGCGCGACGGCGGGCCTGGTGGTGGCCGCGATTGGGAGTAGGGGAGAAGGCTGCCGACGAAAGGGATGCGCGCGAGGGACCACACGGGCGAGGCGTAACGGCTGTTTTCCACGGGGAAGGGAAGCTGACTCGGTGGGGGGCGCAATACCAGAGGGGCAGGATCGCCGGGATAGCGGTGTAACTCATCCCAGGCGATCGTGGTACACGTCGGGCCGCAGCCCAATCGCTGCGCCCAGGTGAAACAGCTAGGCAGCGTCCTCTCGACGCCGCAGCGGAGGTTAAGGTTATAGACGGGAAGATAGAAGAATCCCAGGAAGCCGCGGATCAGGACGGCCCGCCCGATCCAGGCCTGGGGATGTTGGCGCACGCCATCTTGCACCTCGGCCACCGTGTAAACCCGGTCGGGGGGGACAAGTTGCCCGGCCACGACAAGCGCGGTGCCCACGACGAGCGCGAGGCCGAGCAGCCCAAGAAGCGCGCGTTTCGCACCCGCGCCTCGTCGGCGCCACATATCTCGACCTCCTGTTGCCTCCGTGAGCGTCATGCACCTAAACTGTAGCAGACCGCCATGCTCCATGATAAGCGCGCTGGTTTAGACGTGACGTGTCCGGATCTTCCTGGCCTCGCCGATGAGTCAATGCGCGGCAGCGGCAGGCACGATGTCGAGGTAGGCGTACAGGATGCTAAGGAATCGTTGTAGCGGGCCAGACAGCAATGATGGTCAATACCCCCTGTCTCACGCCGTCAGGGACAGGGCTGTGTCTGGCCTGGGTCTCCACCCTCGCGTACTCTCTCCAGCGTGGAAAGCCTGAGTTACATCAACACCGCTAGCCGCAACCGACCGTGGTTGCGGCCATACTAGTCTAATCTTTTACCGGCGATCCCTCACATCCAGATCGTCATGATTACACGCCGCTCATTTGCCCCAGTTTATCTTGCTCCCCTAGCAGCGCCTCGAACAACGTCGCCTCATTCCGGCCAGCCTCGCCGGTGCGGAACGTCGCACGTAGCGCCGACGTGGCCCCGCCCCTGGTTGCCGTCACGATCCTTCTCCGCGCGCATCCATGGCTCAGGCTCGCGGCCCAGGCTCTCCCACGCCTTGCGCACCGTCCGCCGGGGATTGTCGTCCACATGGCTGGCCTTGTGCTCGTGGAGATGCGGGCTGCCCTCGACCATGGCCTGTTGCAGCTCGTGGACCGTCGCCGTCGAGTAAGGGCGTGCCAGGTCCGTCACGATCACGTCATCACGTCGCGTTCCACATTGTGCTCCTTTTATGGGTCGATGCGCCAACTACCCTCACCATAGACGAGCCGGCGTTCCTCCCGGCGCGTGTCCAGGCGCGCGAACTGGGCCGGGAGCCCATCGAGGGCCTGTGTTATGTCGATAAGGTCCCTGCCCCTGACGGAGACGAACACGCCGTCGGCCTTGAGTTGGAGCGTGGCCGGCGCCGCACGCTCCCCACCCCCGACCCCGAGGGCGGCGGCGAGGGCGGGGGCGACGCCGGCGGGGGCCGTCGTGGGGACGACGAGCCGGGCCAGGGGCAGGGGCGGGTCGGACGCGGTCAGCAGGAGTACGCCCCAGGGGTGTTGCTCCTCCCCGCGCACGGGCAGGAACGTGTGCCGCTCGACCGTGACATCAGCGGTGTGCAGGGCGTCGGCGAGCGGTCCGGCGGCGTCGACCGTAATGTGATCCGTGGTTAGGGTGACATGCGCCGATAGGGCGTTGTCTGTCGTGTCGTCCGCGTGTAGGTGGGCCATGTCCGTATCTATCCGTCCAGGGCTTCCAGGTCGGCCCACAGTGCGGCCCGTACCTGGTCTCGATCCGCACGCCCGTCACCCGCTTGGATGAGCAGGACCGTTTGGAGGTCGGCGCCGTGTATCCAGTTGCCTGCGGCACCGAGTGGCGGATTATCCGCCACCGCCCTGTCAGCCGCCGCCTCACCTCCACCGTGGGTGTCACGCAGCGGCGCGGGCCGCGTATTGTCTTCGGCGGGTTGTGAGGACATGACGGGGCGCACTGTATCGACAAGGGACGATGCTGGCGGATAATCCGCCAGATCGGCGCGATCGCGCCGATCTGGCACCGGCGTTGGTGGCGGATAATCCGCCAGCATTGGCGTCGTCTGACGCGCGGCCTGGACATCCTTGAGCTTGATCTGCTCGCCGCGCGCGGCGCGGTTCAACAGCCCGGCGCGGGTTTCCTCGTCCGGGAGGTTGGCGATCTCGACGGCGACGGTCGACCCCACGACCCCGGCATCGACGGCCTCCACGATACGCGGGTCGCTCAGGAGCTTAAGGCGGTCCTGGACGTAGGAATGGTGCTTGCCCAGCTGCTCGGAGAGCGCGCGCATAGACAACGCGTGGCGGGCCATGAGCCGCTGCAGGGCGCGCGCCTCCTCCACCGGTGTCAAGTCCTCGCGCTGGATGTTCTCGACGAGGGCGATCTCCTCCATGGCGTCGTCGTCGAGCGCACGCACATGGCACGGCACGGTGGTCAGCCCAGCAAGTTGCGCGGCTCGCCAGCGCCGTTCGCCGATCGCAATCTGGTACAGGTCCGTATCGTCGGGCGCGCGGCGCACGAGCAGGGCCTGGAGTACGCCGTAGCGCTCCATCGATCGGGCCAACTCGGTGAGCTTGTCGGGGTCGAACTCCGTCCGTGGCTGGAACGGGTTGGGGACGAGGTGCGCCGTGTCGACCTGCGTGGGCATGGCTTGCGCGTTGCCCTCGCTCGGCACGTCCGCGACAAGGGCGGCGGCCGTCGCGCCGAACATACGATCGAGGCGGTCGGAGTTGAAAGGTTTTCTAGCCATGCGTCACCGTCGTTTCCTCCACCGATGCGGGCGCACCCCCCTCGCCCCAGGCCGCGAGCAGGGCGTCCGCCACGTCGCGATAGCCGCGCGCCGCCTCACCACGCGTGTCGTAGCGCAGCAGCGACTCCCCGGCCTCCGCAGCCTCACTCGCCCGGATGCTGCGCTTGACCTCGCCCAGGACCGGCGCCTGGCCGTCGAGGAACGCGCGGATGCGCGCGGCGACGTGGCGGCCATGGGCTGTGCGCATGTCCACCATCGTCAGCACCGCGCCGACGATCTCCAACGACGGGTTGAGCTTATTGCGCTTCACGCGCCCGATGGTACCCAAGAGTTGACCCAGGCCGCGCGCGGCCAGGAACTCAGGCACGACGGGGATGAGCACCTGCTGGGCGGCCGTGAGCGCGTTGATGGTGAGCCAGGTCAGCGACGGGGGGCAGTCCACGAGCACGATGTCGTAATCGTCCCGCGCGACGGCGAGGATCTCGGCGAGCACATACTCGCGGCGGACGGCGTTATGCAAGTCCATCTCGGCCAGGGCGAGGTCCAGGCTCGAGGGGAGTAGCGCAAGCGATGGCCCCAGGGGGCGCGCGAGGTCGGCGTAGGCGGGCACGGTGGCCTCGGCCATATATTGGGTGAATGCCGTGTAAATCGTGATGTCTAGCGCTTCGGGTTCGATCCCCGCGGCGCTGGTGAGGCTTGCCTGGGGGTCCAGATCGACAATCAGGACACGGTAGCCCCGCTCGGCGAGTGCGGTGCCGAGGGCGAGGGTACTGGTTGTCTTGCCCTGGCCGCCCTTCTGATTGGCGACGGCTACGATGCGGCTCATGTATGTCTCCTTTCTTGTCCATCCTCGGCACCCGCGTCGCGCGCGTGTTCGTCTACGATCGCCGCTACTATCGCCGTCTGCCGGCCCCTGTAACCGCCGCGTTTGCCCAAGTGCGCCTGCCGATACTCCGCGATAGCCTGGGCGGTAACCATGTTCAGCCGCGGGCTCACCCGCTCCACGCCTAGGCTACCCCGCTTGATCGCGCTGCGCACGGTGTTCTCGGAAATGCCGAGTTGCCGTGCCACCTCCGCGACGGTGAACAAGGTGCGCTCCTCGTCCTGTTGCATACATACCCTCCTCCCCGTATCGTACCGCGTCGGAGGCCAGTGAAGGACGCTGCTTGTGGACGTGGTATGTGTGTCCGCGGAGGAGAGTGCGTCGGTGGCCCGTGCCGGTATCACGACAACTCTCTCTTTCATGTGTCACCGGCGCTGCCGACGCTCGTCGTGCACACGAGGCAATACGTCGCGTCGGCGGCGGGGATGATCTACTTGTGTCGCCCGGTGTTCATATCATCGTGTCCTCCTCGCTGGCTGGCTCCGCGATAGGGGTGGACGGGAGTACGCCTACTCCGCCCCAGTGGTCTGCCGTCCTCTCCCGCTACACGTCCCCTCTACGCGGCCCTTTGGTCGGGCACACTCT
>JAABUX010008138.1_pt1 | contig 12162 bp, 14 predicted proteins | sample 5561851 | NCBI WGS metagenome assembly JAABUX01 (sample SAMN10711883, study PRJNA513361) | rock metagenome | isolation source: Antarctica rocks | place: Antarctica: Victoria Land, Richard Nunatak red sandstone | collected 2016-01-03 | reverse complement strand
TCAGAGATCGTCGGAACTCTTCAACAGGCAAACGTGGACGATGGGACGGTATTGATAAGGAGCTCCATTCCGTCAAAGACAGCGTTCATGTCGTTCCTCGCTCCCCTTGTCTTGATCACTCTAGAGTCTGATGACTGCTTACATCCATATCCAAGCCATCCGTTATGCGTTCACCATCATTCTTAACCTGAGTCATAGACTGGTGCAACATTCCGAGACAGATGTGCGCGTTTCCGAATCAGCCATAATCAAACCCTAGATAGTAATTCGTCAACACCTTAGCCTACTTGATGACTCAAGTACTGAGGCATCAATCTTCCACAAAGCAATGGGAGGTGACTCATCTAGGTGACATGAAGGTGGTGTGGGTGGGCACATATAGCATGTGCGATATCCTGGAGAAAGCTTGGCACCAAAGGCTCGATACCCAGGCGGATGAGTCAGTGCCAAGCATTTTCAAGGGTCTTGCAAACGCTAAGTTCCGCATCGACCCCTAGTGTTGCTCTGACCGCTGTCTGCTGTTCCAACAGCCCACAATCTCTCGCTCAGTCGGAGGTAATCATGACCATCAAGACCAGACTTACAGCTTCGCATACGCTGAAGGACCTTCCAATTGAGATTCTTACCGCTGTCTGCTCTCACCTCACGCCCAAGTCTTGCTATCAAGTCATTCAGGTGTCTCATCGGTTCAAAGCTGTAGCAGAACCGTTCCTGTATAGTGACATTAAGCTACTAGTATTGAATAAACCAGACGGAGCAAGAAAAAAACCGCTATTCGACAAGCTTGTCGACGACCTCACAGAAAGACCTGAACTCGGCGCTTACGTTAGAGCTTTAACATTACAAGGCCACGACGGGGACTTCGACCGGCACGACGAGCTGCTCCAACGTCTCCCAAATACCCGATATCTGGAGCTCTCCCCCCCAGGTTATGATCTGATGGTCCGGAATATGAGGGACCTCGAATGTCTGAAACTGAATTATGACATGTTGTGGTACCATTATCGGCGGCAGAGTCAACCCAGAGAGCAGCCCACAAGTAAAGTAGAGATCATGGCACGACATTTTTGGATGCCAAAGTTGCGACGGCTGGAGGTTGAGATGCCAGATTTCACCATTGACGATGGATCTAATCCATTCATCAACCTGTCAAGCGATCTCAACAGGGCCTCGCCCATTACCACATTGTGTCTGACCCATTGTGGAGATATAGACCTTGGCGTATTACCAGATATGCTACAAGCAGTGAAAGTTCTAGAACGCTTCACATTCACAATAAGTTGCCAGTGGGAGGGTGAACATATGCGGACGCCTGGTATATCGCCTCAAGCGATTGGTCAATCATTAGAGGTGCACATGGAAACATTAGTCGAGCTCATCATCGCCGGCAACGACGCGGCGTGGTTCCTTAACACATCGCTTTTTGGCACACTAGCCCGTTGTCGACATCTCAAACGGCTCGCGATTCCGGAGCCTTTTTTGATTCCAAACTATGTCTCCACACTGCACCAGTGTCTACCGTCTCAACTTGAAGACCTACAGTTGCAATATCCCATGGGCTTCACCCAGGGCCTGGACAACCAGCGAAAGATCCGACAAGCTAGGATACACAACCTAGGGTTGGATAAGCATCGTTCGCTACCAAAATTGAAGCGCATCATCTGGTGGTATCAACATTCAGAATGCTGGTCAGAATCACCCGGGCGACCAACACGCTACGGAGATTCCGAAGTTCTGACGAATATGGTCGCGCTGTTTAAAGACGTTGGTGTGCATTTTGAATGGCTCTCGGCATCATATTTCGACGAGACCCCTTTCGGTGCACGCGAAGTGGAAGGTAGCTGGTAGCTAGCACAATAGGATCAATGGTGGTAGACAGATACACTCAAGATATGACGAACCAAAAAGCTGCACAGATCGGATTAGGCGCTCTAATGCTCGAATCGATTTCCTCAGAGGATGATCATGGTTCTGGTCGAAGCACAGTATGGCTTTAAAACAACAGAATATTGCATGAAAGTAACTTATTCAGCACCGACTTTCTAACCTCACATACTGAGCATTGCGCATTGACTGGAACACAACTTTCACTCTCTATCTTCGGATTGGGCTGTGTTCTATATTGATAGGGGAGCTAGTATCCTCAAGGACCGTGGGCTTATCCGCCTATCTCAGGACCCGACAGCGATTACAAATCCGGCCCATGCCATCAAATGAAGAAGAGCGTTATCATATCATACTTCACCAAGGATAAACCTCATCCTTACTCACGAATTTTCCCACATCCGCATCCCTCTCTCCCTCCAAGATCTTCAAAACCGTCTGGCCCGACACCATCGGATCCTCCGCCGCCCCACCCACCGTCCTTGCCTCCTCGCTCTCCCCCCTCAAATTCGACACCACCAAGCCAGGACAGACGGCGAAAACCTTGACGCCCTGCGGCCCCAGCAACTTGGAACCCCGCATCGTCATCATGTTCAGCGCAGCTTTACTCATCCGGTACGGCTGGGCGTCGAAGCGGGACTCGAAACGACTGGGGTCGCCGGTGAGCGTGATGGAGCCCATGCCGCTACTGATGTGTAGGAGGTACGGCTTCGCGGATTTGAGCAGGAGCGGCGTGAAGGCTTCTGTCATGAGGGCGGGGCCGATGACGTTGGCGGCGAAGGTTTGCTCCAGTGCTTCTTTGAGGGGTTTGTCCTGGACGAAGACGCCGGCGTTGTTTATCAGTACGTCCAGACGACCGTGGTCGCTTTCGATTTTTTGGGCCGCGGCCGCTATGGATTTTTCGTCGGTGACGTCTAGGATTATGGTCGAGATTGCGCCTTTGATGCCGGCGGCTTTGATCTCTTTGCTCGCGGCTTTGCCTTTATCGGGGGATCGGCTGGCGAGGATGACGTGGTATTTTTCGGAGGCTGTGGCGAGGACTTTTACTGTTGCGTAGCCGACGCCGGAGTTTGCACCTGGTTTTGGAGGGTAAGTGATGTTGGAGGATCTTGGGGTGGGAGAAGGGGGAAGGGTGGATATTTACCAGTAACCAAGAAGATAACTGAGGGTGAAGACATGATGCTACGAAGGGGGATCGAAAAGCGAGATAGTGTGGTCTAACCGAGTAGAAATTGAAAACAGGAATTGATGCTTCAGACAATCGATGATACTCCTTTCCCGAACCTTCACGACCTCTATATGTACATCATGGATTTGTCACGAATCCGATAGCAATGAGTAAGCTTCGGGAGCTCGGGCTTCGAGGCCATCGTACCTCCGAGTACACATCACCTTGACTGATTTGATTGAAGGGGTTCGGCTATTGGACGCGCAGATGGTCGGAGGTATCTGTTTCAAAGCATGAAGGCTAAGTCCAAAAAGGTACTTTAGGTTGGTAAGCTCATCAGTATTCTAGATTGCGGGCACCAAGTCTGACATGTCAGCTATTAGTGTCAGGGGTGTATATTTGATATTAGGTTGTTAGCATGACGGGGATTATCTGGGTGGATCTGGTGGAGACCTTTACTATAGTGTACACCGTTGACTGGAACTGAATCTTGGAAGACATTTGCGACTATAATTGACTCGATCCTAGGTGTAATGCCGAATTCATGAACGAGATACTCCGTAGGACTATGTTGTATTGATATCTACCACAAAGCATGCAGCTAAACCGATTGCGATGCCAAGCTTAGAAGAATTCACCTACTTCTGGTCCAAACTTACTTCTGGTCCAGCCCTAAGGGGCTAGCGTCCCGCAGCTGTTCATTTTCGTACCCGACCCTCGTCCGGGGGTTCGTTCCAGGGTCTCTTAGGCCAGAATACTGTCGCCTTCATAGATCAATAACTAGGCCAGTTATAAGAAATATTTCGCGTTAAGAACTATTTAGATTCAGATACTCTATAACTCTTATAGTAAAAATCAGTTATCAAAATGGCTCGTTATGGCAGTGGAGGGCGTGAACCAGAAGTAAGTGTGGACCAGAAGTAGGTGAATTCTTCTATGGAAGTTTTGAACGCGCTAGGATGATCCGTGCCAAGACGAATCCCCGCATACTCACCTTTCAGACTCTCCCAAAAAGAGTAGCTCGACTAAGGCTCTCTCACATCCGATAATACGAGCTTTGCGTAACATCATCTCACTACATTTCTCTCTGAACGGTTCATTGAATCACGCGTCTAGCTACCATGTCTTCCCCAGCCTCCAAACGTCAGAAGATCTCACCCTACGAGCTCCTCTACTGGCCTGGCATCCCAGGTCGAGCCGAGCATATTCGGCTATGTTTCGAAGAAACGGGAACACCATACCAAGATGTCTGCAACGTAGACAGAGCAAACATGAAAGAGCTCATCTCTCTCATTTCGGACGAGAGCAGGGGAGACAATTCCAACCCACCGCCATTCGCACCACCAGTGCTCAAACACGGCGACTTGATCATCTCCCAGACTTCCAACATCATCCTCTATCTTGCGCCGAAGCTTGGCCTCGCTGGTCCCGAAGGCGATGAGAATGCCATCTTCCATATCAATCAACTGGCCCTTACAGCTCTTGATGGCTTGTCGAACGAGGCGCATGATACACATCATCCCATCGCTGTGGGTGCCTATTACGAGGAGCAGAAGGAGGAGGCCAAGAAGAAAAGCAAGGATTATATCGACAATCGTCTCCCTAAGTTCTTACGCTACTTCGAACGTGTGCTACACGGCGAGGCAAGCAAGGGCGGAGAATGGCTGTATGCTGGCCAGTTGACATTTGCGGATCTGGTTCTTTGGCAGTGCTTGGACGGGGTCACATTCGCGTTTCCCAAAGCCGTCAAGCAGGCTAGGGACGGTGGAAAGTTTGATAAGGTGTTCGAGCTGTATGAGAGAATCAAGGGGAGGGATAGTATTAAGAGCTACTTGGCGAGTGATAGGAGAAAGGAGTACTCAAAGGGAATCTATCGACATTATCCTGAGCTAGACGCTGGAGAAGCTTGAGGGCGTGTCACTTGGGTCAGACTGTTTCTAGCAGTGGCATGTGCGTAGGCCTAATAGTCATCGTGAGTGCACCAACTTGGCCCCTGGGAGTCCACTGGCGGCAAATATGTCTGTCCAGTGGGATGGATTGGTACTGATTCAAATTACAGTAGCACGCACCATTCTTTTCCAGGTTGTCAGGATTGACGGAGGTATATCTCCGAGCTTCTCAAGGCATAGGCCTGGTTTTGAGCCTGTCGTCAGGCGTTCCGCACCTTTTACTATAAAAATAACGTTCCATATCCTTGGTTAATATCACTATCAAGTCTTCCCTTCATCAGATCACCATCTAGGCAGAGGATTCTAGCTTTCTGCAAGGGCGCAGAATATCCCTCTGGACAAGCCGACCTGATGAGCTGCTTCAACCACGTCTTGCCGTACCTTCGTACCATCGACGTGGCATTCGTTCTCTGAAGCATTTGTGGAACAAAGATTGCAATGGCTATGGTTCTAAGCCTAGCAATGGTACCGGGAAGCCTATTGTGATAGCGAGAATTCGCTAGGAATCAGTACTCGGGGAATATCGTGCAGCACGCGATGATGACTCCAGGTGTGATTATGTATCGTATCTTTGTAATGGCTGTTGCGAATGAGGCTTCTCCAGCCTCAAGTCTTGGATATGATGGTTGTGCCGTTTCATCTTTTGGTGGGAGAACGCGGCTTAAGAAGTGAAGCTGGCGCGTTGGGGGATGCAGTGGCCGTTGAGGAAGGCTCGAGAAGACTTGCAGCAATGATGGGGCTACGTCCAAGAAACTTGTCAGCGTTTGATCGTGCGATAGCTTCCTGGGATTGACCCTTTGGTCGTTGACAAGCCTGGGGGATAAGTATTCGACAATCCATCTCAATATGTTTACAGGATCGGTCCAAAGCCAGAAGTGTTTTAACCAGGGCTGCTTCGATTCAAACACTACGGATTTTCAATAGGAAATCCGAGCCGAACATCAGGTGTGGCGTCGAAAAAGTGGGAAGTGACGTGAGGGTCAGTCAGAGGCTGTCAGTGAAGTGCCTCTTCCTTGATTAGTTTCATGTGTCACTTCGATGCCACACAAGCCCCATGCAATTACGATTGCGTATCACTGCAACACCCACTTTCAAAGAGCGTCTCTAATGGATCTCAGCTTGCAACACTCGAGCAGCGTGCGACTGGGTGGACCGAATCTCGCTTCCATCATTGTCGACAACTCTGGTGTCTAGTACTTTCCTCGCAGCACAACACTGGTAACACTTGTTGTTCATTGGTGGTAAAGCCTTGACACCAGCGATTAAGATTAAAAGGTGCTGCACTTGCAATCGTCAGGTGCTCAACATGATCGGGAAAGAAAATACTGCTCTATGACAAACAGTGTTGAGGTGCAGAGAGTCAACACCTTGAGTCAGCATGCGGTATTTGAAAACTCCAAATCAAACTCTTTTCTGCCACAACTTCTTGCATCTCACTACAACGCTACCAACTCACCTCAATTCGGATCAGCAGTCATGTCTCGTCGTTCTATAGAGCTGGGTCCTAGTCCTTTCCGGAAGCGATGGACTGTTGACGACGCATCGCGTCTTGAGACCATACTATCCAGATATCCAGCCTGGAGCCAACGAAATCGTCGCGGTCTCAAATCTGACGCAAGATCACTTCTTCCACCATCAGTGAATGAAATGCCAGGACCCCGTCCTTTCCTCGACACTGGCCTAGGAGAGCTACCTCCAGAGATTCGCGAGATGATATGGGTATTAGTGTTGTCGCCACATGAAGCACCTGCGATTGACGTGGGATTGCATCAATCTCTAGGGTTGGCTAATGCCATGTCGGATGTCACCCTGAGTGAAGCTTCGCCGCCCTCAATTTGCGACCAAGTCTCTTGTCCAGCGCTCCTGCGAGTCTGTCGGATGGTCTACCAGGAAGCCCGAGACATATACTATGCCAAAACAATGTTTAGGTTCACAGATGCATCATCTCTGACTGGCTTTCTGGCGAAAATTGGGATTGAACAGCGTTCGGCGATCACTACATTGCGCCTGGGCGGGCTTACGATAAAGGGGCCCATGGTTTCGCAGCATTTTCTCGACGAGCGCTATCCCGCAAACGTTGTTGGGAATCGTTTACGCGAAGACCTCGCCGCCATGACCATAACCCGCAAGCATCCAAAAGCTGCAGAAGCAGCTGTATACCTTAGGAAATGCCCACATCTAAAAACGATTCATCTCGACATGAAGGTCGGCGAAGAACATCTATACATCGTTTTTCTACTCGATATGTGTGGGTTCCGGCGGGTCGTGATCGACTTTCCTGATACGTTTCACTGGAATCTCAGACGAGCGCCCGAAGAGTTCGACGAATGGTGGACCCAAATACCCCAGTCAGCAAAACCTCGGGGGGAAGATTGGGGGGACAACATTCGGGGGCATGACCGCTATGTCGAGGTGAATGTTTTCCTCAAGTGAAACCTCTGGGTTCTGGACACATGACCGAGTAACAGGATCATCAGGGCATGAGACCGATACCCGGGAGTTGACTCAAAAGTCTTGTCGCATACGGATACAGTCGAGTGGTTGTCGAGCATAAGAAGTGGATGTTGGTTGGAAAGCATGGTACATTCTTGCTCTGTATCAAGTCTCGAAGAGTATGTTTTAGTCAGGTGTCATTAGTTATAACATGCAGAGTCCGCTTCCATACTCCAGAACTCACCCTTGGTGACACTCTCCCCAGATATCTGCTGTAACACTCCCCTTGGTTTGAGACGCCCCACGGAGACGCGTTGATACTTGACTGCGCGGCCACGCCATATTTCTCTTCTTCTTCTTCGGGTGACAAAGCTTCTGGAAATCGGCATTCCCATGGTGACGTGGCAATAATACATCAGCCACGCTCTTTATACGTGGAAGTAGAGTTCGGAAGCTTTCTATGATGGTGTACTTTATTTATTTTATACTGCATGTAACAACATGTCGTCTTTAACAAACAAATTCTTTTAATATCTAACCCTCATCCGCCTATTTATAACATACATATGCTACTTGTCATGTCTCCCACCTGTCCTATCCTCCCAACCACATCCTCTCATCCCCCCAAACCCCATCCATTCCCTCACACTCTCATACTCTCTCACCTATCCTCCCATCCACCCACATCCACCCATCCACCCCCACCCCCTTCCTCCTCCCCGCACAAACCACCAACAAACAAACATACCCTCCCTCCCCTCCTCCCAAAAGCCCACCCTCATCACACTCTATACCTTCCAGTACCACCACCAATATTCCCCCACTTAAATCTTCCCACCAAAACCAGACTCCGTCCAATTTGCTATCGGTCCGATCCGATTTCTATAGAATATCCCTATCGCTATCGCTATCATATCTCCACTCTTCATCGCCTACGTATCAATCTATCAAGCTGGCTATTTAGACTACAGTTCGCAATCCCAAAAACGCAAGACGCTTCGATCAGGGTTGGGAGGGTGGGATAGGTTAGAGTATTATTGTAGAATAGATATGGTAGAGAGGGGATGGGATGGGATGGGGGAAGGGGAGGAGGAGGAGGAGGAGGAGGAGGAGGAGGATGGGTTAGAAGGATCGAGATATGATTATTAAACATGGCCCTTGATATAGGTGGGAAGGAGGGGGGGTGAATTACGAGCCTATACTATTTTATACCAGGGCTAGATGCGTTATATTCACCGGTACTCCACGGAGCGTTCCTACAGCGTGTCAGTCTGTGGAGTAGTATTACACGATAAAAGCATACGCTTATATCTGTGATTTTAGGTGTCGATATAGGAACCGGCAAAGATCTACGGCGAATTTGCTTGCTGTCAAATAAAGAGAGAGTGATGATGGTTTCGAAGGGGGTTGGTTAGTAAGTAAAAGATACCTTGGTCTGTTCTAGGTTTGAGAGGATATGCAAGAACGTGAGACGTTCAATCAGGTTGAGATGATGGATATAGATGATTTTGGCTTGGCGAAGTTGTCACGTAGGGAATACACTGGAGAAGAGTTACAAATGGTCGACTTCAGAGATAGTGTAAATTGCATTATGGGAGGCTGGATTCCATATACGCTTCACAGGCCCAAGAATCATGATTGAACTCCAACGATTGTATTTCTCACGCTAAGAAAAACCTTACCATTATTTGGGGGACTCGTTCTCCGGAACTGTACTTGGCGGTTTCCGATCTTGTTTCTCCGCTTGTATGATGGCAGCAGCGTCCTCCACATCGCCATTGGCACCACGCAGCGCTCGGAGTGCTTGCTCCCGTGTCGTTCCCGCTCCTCCTGCTATCATTACAGAGCGAACATGGGCTTCTGGCAATGGATTTCCGTCCTCTCTGGCCTCTTCGACTTCAGGACTGAGCGAAGGCCCCGGGATCCCAGCGTCTCGATATTCCTGAACATTCAATTCATTTAGGAATTTCGCGTTATCCATGCGGACGGCATCGACTTGCACCTTGATATCATCCTCGCGGTTTGCTGCATCTTGTCGTTCGGAAAGGCCAAATACGTTCAGATAGGCCTGGATCGTCCTCGAGTCCATGCATCCTGCCAAAGCCAAATTCACAAGCTCTTGCCCAATGATCAAGAGTTCCCTATCCGTACGGCGGCCACGGCGACGTACGTTGTTGGAAAGTGGGATCTCCAGCATGACTGCCCAGGCATTCAAGATCGTGAAGAGTCCACAGGAATTGGAGCCCATCGGTTGCTGAAAACCCGGCTGTCTATGGACTCCAGGTAGTTTATCCTTGGGCCATTGAGGGAGTGACTTAGTAGAGAACTCGGAGCGGCGATCTCCTAGCCAATCAGACCGAACGGCTAGTGTTGCCGCCTTGAAAGCAATCTTTCCTTGGGGCACTGTATCCGTGCTACTATCGAATATAGTTATGCTGACAGAAGTGTTGTTTTCTTCTTCAGAGTTTCTCTCGGCCACAGCAAGCACAATATGTCCCACAGCGGGCTCGGCGGCTCTAGTTTTGGAGTGCTTGGTATTGGCTTTATGTCTATTCCAGTGGTCCAAAGCGGCCGCTTGGGCAGCTTCATTAGGCGGAAGTGACAATGGCATGATGAATTTCCTCGCACCGCCAACTACACCACTGCCTTTTAATTGACCCGATCTGACAACGTCTGGGTCGAAAACGTCCACACCTGCAAATGCATAAATGATTTGTTTCTTTCTCAGGGCATCCCATATGGAAGCGATGCCCAGAAGCACACAGTCAATATCCAGGTTCCAGTACCTGTCGATCTGGTATGGTTTCTTACGGCCTTTGAGCTGGGCGCTGCGTTGTGCATGCATCCTGTGACGGGCGAGGCCTTCGTCCAGTATTCTGCCCCAATCATCCTCTAGCAGTGAAAAACGCATGTTGGTGCCCATATCCTGGATCAACCCCTGTAACATCCGTCAGTTAAAAGCCCCCAACAGGCAGGGAAACTTCGTACCAGCGCGTCCCTATGCGGTGCGTGACTCAAGGATCTAAGGCTGCTCCACCAGAATAGTGTATGCCCGGCAAATTGGAGAATGGCAAACTCGGGAAGAGGTCCAACCATGAGATCGTGTCCACATACTGACTCATTGATGATGAGTTGATCGTAGTCGTTCACCACATATTGGCCGCTTTGGCCAGTTTCAGGGTCAATGGAGACATAAGCTTCAAGCTTTCTTCCTCGCAATAAGGCGCCAGCTTCACGATGTGTACCTAGCGCAAATTCGACTTTTGGAGCGTTCGCGGGCCAGCAATGTATTGCTGTACTGATTTTCACATCGTCCTCATTCACCTTCGTCTGATCAGAATTCCCTTCAGGAGCTGGCCGGATACCAGAGAGGAACTCAACAAAGACGCCTTGTGCTTTGCTTGCCAATGCTCTGGTTATCCTATTGCTATGATTTGGCGAGTCATTACGGATCTCATGAAACAGTAAGCGAACTTGATCTGGGACATGGCTATCGATGAAGTGTAGGATTCGTTCCCGCTCGTATCCTAGATTTGCCAGAGGAGAAGGTAGCCGCGAAATATCGACAGTGTCGGTGCAGTACATGCCCTTCGATTTGCACTGGGTGATCTGGGGACCCGCCGCACCAAAGTGTTGCAGCCTTCCGAATGCTCTTAGGTTTCCACTTCGATCAAGCGAGTCTGGTATCTTGTCAGCTCGCACAACATGACCTGAGAAATAGACATCAAACAAACAGAGATGACCCACTGATAGATAGCCTTGGTGACTTTACTAGTGGCTCAGTATTACTGCCATCCTGAGCTTTGCTGTGGTCCAGCTTCCGTTTCGGACTCGGCGGGTGGTCTCCTCCCTGACCTGCCATGGCTTCATTTGGACTATGCCGTGATCTACCCGTACGGCTCGCCGGCTTTCTCTCAACTTTGTCTGCTCGTGGTTCGAATGCTTGCTGATTGAGGGTCGGCATGGGAGACGCTTTGGCCTTAATGGAGGTTGCGTTGTTCTTTCCGTCTCCCTTGTTCGGCTTCTTACCATCCGAGTGGGTTTCAGGATCATCAATGAGGACCTTGCTTTTGGTAGTCCTCTTATTTGGCTGGGACACTTGCTTTTTGGCAGAATTTTTAGTTTTCCTCGGTCTGTGGTCTTTCTTAGGCATACCAGGAGGTAACTTCTTTGCAATCATACTACCTTGCTTTGCTTTGGACCCATTTTCCTTGGACTTCAAGCTCTGGTCTTGCAGCCTCTTGCTACGTCTGACACTTGAATTTGGTATATACGCCGTCGCACCAGTCTCATTGTTCTCTGCTGGCTCGGTCTTCTCCATGGAGGCCATCGTCGCCAAGGTGTACTACCAATATCAGTATCCCGGCTATCTTGACATTTTGCGCACTGTTCAAGACACCCTGTAGGACGCTCATGCAAATCAACAAAGAGGGCATATCCACACTCTATGTATGGTTGAAGCCTCTCTTACTGAGCGCGAACTTCCTTTGTTCTTTGTGGGAGTGGCTGCAAACGGCAATGCCACTTATTTGGGTCATCAGCACAAAGATCCAGAATCAGAGGACAATGAATCTTGTTACGCATGCGTGTCCCTTCCAAGTTGAGTGCACTGGATTCCAATGCTTCAAACACAGGTGGCATGCTCCAACTTTTTTCTTTGTCAACGATACTTAGCAGCAGACATACGGATCTGCCCAGTGGGATCATAGAAGCAGCAGGTAGCGATCA
>JAABUX010008137.1_pt1 | contig 12163 bp, 11 predicted proteins | sample 5561851 | NCBI WGS metagenome assembly JAABUX01 (sample SAMN10711883, study PRJNA513361) | rock metagenome | isolation source: Antarctica rocks | place: Antarctica: Victoria Land, Richard Nunatak red sandstone | collected 2016-01-03 | reverse complement strand
GGCCCGTCGGCGTCGCCAGCGGGAGCGGCGCCATCGCCTGGGTGGCTCGGGGGCCTGCACCCGGGCCCCGCTTCGGCGCGGCCCCGGGCCGACTTATGGCCATACCCAACGCGAATGACCCACTAGCGGACGGCCAGCTATACCGCGCGACGGAACATCTTCGAGCCATCTGCGGTAAGAAACTGTCCCATAAGTGGACCGAGAGGGGGTCAGACGACGTAGAAGGGGCATGGGGAAACACCACTACCCCCAGCGATGTTACCGACGATCAGTGGGCTTTGATCGAGCCGCTCATCCCCGCGTCCTCCACGTCGCGAGGCGAACTCCACTCACCTCCACGCTCTCTAAAGTACCCAGCCGCCTTGGGGGCCGCGGCGACCTCCTTGGCCGCGGCGATCAGCAAGAGAACTCCGAGCGCGAGGAATAAGGTCAGGAACACCCCGGTCGGCGACCTTCCTGTCGGCTGGAGGATCTGGACAACCTCCTCGCCGCGCACGGTCAATCGCTCGAATCGAAGCGAAGACTTCGATGTCCCCGACGATGCGGACCCGATGAGGGCGACCTCCGTGATTGGGTCGCGGCCGAAGAAGTCGACCGACCCCATCGTCGCGAGCGAGCCGCCCGCAGGCCCGATCAGAAAGTACAACGTGGCGTCGACGCGGCGGAAACCGATCCGGCCCGATCGCGACGGTACGCCGTCGAAATAGTTGCTGGGTTGCGGCATACCCTTCTGGAAGTGGTAGAAGCCGCGCCCCTCCCCGTTTGACTGGCGTCGCGAGAACACCGTGGCAGCGCGATCCGGGGAGGTGATCGCCACCTCGACGCCGTCGTTCCCGTCGCCGGCGGACGACTGATCGAGCCGTTCGACTACATAGTCGGCGACGATCTCGAAATCCCCCTCCAGGGTGAATTTACTAACGAGCTTGGCTAGCGGGCCCTCCGGAGCGACGCGATTGAAGTCGCTCAGCCCCTCTCCCTCCATGGTCCAGGGGTCCTCGACCCGGTCCCGAACCTCCTTGGGCTTGGAATAGGCCAAGTGGACATCCCCGATGCCGATCGATCGGCTCGGTGTGCGGTCGCAGCCACCCATCCAGAAAAAGTTCGTGAGGATTAGGACCTTCCATCGCAACTTCATCGGTACGACCATCCCATCTAGCGTCTCCGCCGTCTTCAGATAGTGCCGGGGGTCTGTTGCGTGCGCCCTCAGACGACCTCTGGTCGCTTAACCCCAATACCGTTCAAATAGGCGCAAGTCACAGCCTCCTGATACCTTGGGTTTGCTGAGAACCGAGGTGACCAGGAGGCCGTGACCCGCATGCCACGAGGACATTGCACGCTGCCGGCCGATGAGGCGGGCCGGGTTCTTGATCGCTTGGCGGGACTTGAACAAGTTATCCGCCCCCAAGCCGTCCAACAAGCGCTGGCCGCGACCGGCCGAGTGAGCACGCGGGACTGCGTCCTGACTCACGAGGTCATGCTCTGGGTGGTGTTGGCGATGGGCGTGTTGACCGACATCCCGATCCGGCAGGTCTTCAAGCAGGCCCGCCGGCTGCGGGCGGGCGAGGAGTCGCCGGCCCGCACCAACCTCTGCATGGCGAGGAAGCGCTTGGGCGTGGCGCCGCTGCGCGACCTCTTCGATCGGGTCGTCCGCCCGCTGGCCCGGCCCGACACCCCGGGGGCCTTCTACCATGAATGGCGGCTCATGGGCATCGATGGCACGGTCCAGGACGTCCCCGACTCGGCCGCCAACGCCGCCGCCTTCGGCCGGCCCACCGCCGGGCCGCGCGGCGAGGGGTCGTTCCCCCAGGTCAAGAAGCTCAGCCTCGTCGAGTTGGGCACCCATGTCGAGGTCGCCTTCGCCGTCAAGCCCTGCCACAGCGACGAGAGGGCGATGGTCGCCGGCTTGCTCGGCCATCTCGTCCCGGGGATGCTCCTGCTCCTGGACCGGGCCTTCTTCAGCTACGAGCGTTGGCGGCGGTTGGAGGCACGGGGGGTGAAGTTGCTGGCCCGGGTCGCCAAGTCGATGGTCTTGCGGCCGACGCGCGAGCTGGCCGATGGCTCGTACCTGGCCAAGGTCTACCGCAACCCCTACGCCCGGCGGGTGGACCGCGACGGGATCGTCGTCCGCGTCCTCCGCTATACGCTCGACGACCGGCAACGGGTCGGCCACGGCGAGCCGCACGTCCTGCTCACCGACCTCCTCGATGAGGCCCTCCACCCCGCCACCGAGTTGATCGCCCTCTATCACGAACGCTGGGAGGAGGAACTCGTCTTCGACGAGCAGAAGACGCACCAGGACCCGCGTCGGGCGACCAAGCCGGCCCAGTTCCGGAGCGAGACGCCCGCCGGCGTGATCCAGGAGATGTACGCGGTGTCGCTGGGCCATTTCGTGATCCGGTCGCTGATGTTCGAGGCCGCCGCGACGGCGGGGCTCGACCCGGACAGGTTGTCGTTCACGGGGTGCTTCCAGATCCTGAGATGCCGCCTGCCGGAGTGCGACAGCAGGACGCCTGCGAGATCAGAGGCGTGGTACCGGGGCGTGCTCTGGGAGATGCAAGGTGAGAGGACCGAACCGCGTCGCAACCGGATCAATCCGAGGGTGATCAAGCGGAAGATGTCGAAGTGGAAGAAGAAACGACCTGTGCATCGGCGTCCCCCGCCCTTGAAGAAAACCTTTCAAGACGCAGTGGTTATGCTTCGTTGAACGGTATTGCCCCTAAGGGTGGTCGGCGACGGCGGCCGGGGCGGGAGTCGTCGCAGTGGGGCAGAACCGGGCGAATCGCCAGTAGATCAAAGTCGATATCGCCTCGATCCCGTCAGTCCAGCGGATCTTTTTCCCCTCATCGTGGGATCGGGGCTGGTAACCGATCGGGACTTCCAGGACGCTGAGCCCCATCCGGCTGAGCTTGGCGGTTACCTCCGGGCAGAATTCGAAGCGGCGACAGCGGAGGTCCATCTGGCGGAGGATCGTCGTTCGGAAGGCCTTGTAGCAGGTCGCTTCGTCGGTGACCTTCAGCCCGTAGAGCAGCCTCACCAGGCCATTGAGCAGGTGGACGCAGATCCGGTTAGTCGTCCAAGGTAGGGCATTGTCCGGGCGGAGATAACGTGAGCCGTACACGACGTCGGCCTCGCCGGTCAATATTGGGCCAACGATCTTGGTGTAATCCGCGACGTCATATTCGAGGTCGGCGTCCTGGACCAGCGTTACCCTGCCCAGGGCGCGTCCCAGGCCCGTGCGGATCGCGGCCCCCTTGCCGAGATTCCGCGGATGTTTAAGAAAGTCGCACCTAATCCCGTCGCGGCAGGCCCAGACTTCTATCGCGTCCGCCGAGCCGTCGGTGCTTCCGTCGTCGACGATGACGACCTGGGTGGCAAAGGGGTTACTTGCGACGGCTTCAAGGATCACGGCGATCGTCGGGGCCTCGTTGTAAACCGGGATGATCACAGTGAGGTCGGGCGAGTCCATCGGTCAATTCCTGGTGAGAAGGAACGCGTCAGCGAGGAGGTCCGGCGGCTGAACAGAAAGCACCTCGGGGGGAGCCGGCGGTCCATCCGCTCTTCGGACCGGCGGGTCGATGTGCCCCGAAGCTTGGAGGGGACCCTGGCGTAGCTTTACTGCCCAATGGCGTCCGTCCCTCTTCCCTCCGGATGAGGCACGGGCGATCGGTCGAGATTGAGTTGGGGTTGGTCGGTGGTCGAACCCGACGGTGCCGATCCGAGGAGGTCGAGGAAAAAGCTTGCGAAGGCGACCTGAACTCCCAGGCCCGCCATCGCTGCGGCCCAGAGCGCGAGCCGGAACGCCCATCCGGCCGACCCGGGGAGGGGATCGGCCCAGGGACCGAAGGCTGCCAGGGCTAGCCCCAGGGCGGAAAGGATGAGCATGAGACCGAGGACAAGGCCCTCCTCGAGCCGGATGGGACGGCCGAACGCCGCGAGGCGGCGGCTCGGGCCCAAAGCCCGTCGCGTGGCCGAGGCGGCCCAGTACCAGAAGATCTGGCCGCCTACGAGCAAGGACGCCAGGCCTGCCAACCCGGTCGCCATCGCCGACCGCGCGCCGCCGACGGCCGATGGTGATGCCAGGATAATTGCCCAGAGGCCAAAAGCCAGGAGCAGGCACGCGGGGGGCAGGTAGAGCCATCCTGGGGCGAGGCGGAGCAGGAACTTCAAGTGCCGCCAGCCGTCGCGGAAGCTCCGCAGATGGGGACGGCGATCCCGGCCGTCGGGATAGAGGACGATCGGCACCTCGCTGAGCCGCTGCCCATCGAGCTGTGCCTTGACGACCATCTCGCTGGCGAACTCCATACCGGGGCAGCAGAGCCCGAGCCGGTCAAACGATGCTTTGCGGAAACCGCGGAGCCCGCAATGAGCGTCGCCGATCGGGCTGCGGAAGAAGAGGTTCAGCAGGCCCGTCAGCGCCGGATTGCCGACGTAGCGGTGCAGCCAGGGCATGGCACCGGGGCGGATGCCGCCCCGGAAGCGATTCCCGACGACGAGGTCGTCACCCCGGCGAAGGGCCTCGAGGAAGGGGACGAGGACCTCGAAGTCGTATGAGGCGTCAGCGTCGCCGACGATCACGAATCGCCCCCGCGCCGAGGCGATCCCGCCTCGCAGGGCGCTGCCGTAGCCCTGCTCGGCCACGCTGACGACCCGGGCCCCCTGGGCGCGGGCGATCTCAGCCGACGTATCGGTGCTGCCGTTGTCGGCGACGATCACCTCGCCCGCGACGTTTGCCGCTTGGAGCCCGTGGATCGCCTTGGCGACGCAAGTCCCGACGGTCCGGGCCTCATCGAGGCAGGGCATGACCACCGAGAGTTCCACCTCATCCGCCTCGAGGCCGGCCTCTCCCGCTCGCGGGGTCTCTCGGCATTCCATAGGTTGGCCCTCAAGGAATGGGATCCCAGATGCCCGGACGGCTGACGACGCCCATAGCTGGCATGCGGCGTCGACACGGTGGTCGGTTGACATCGGCAATCTCCGGCGGCCGTCCGGCCTTCATCAGCCGCCCGCCCAAGTCGGAGGGGAGTACCGATCGGGCCTTCAAAGTGTTAGAAATTAGAGTCGCTGACGCGCGATCTTCGATCAAGGATATTGTGCTTTTCTAGCTTTTTGGTCGTGTCCTAACTTCGTAGCACGACCGGGAAGCTGATCCATCCGGCCATCGACCAGACGTGATCGGTCAGGCCGGCGGCCATCGCCGGGGTTCGCTTGCGGTAATGCCCATCGCCGATCGGCTCTCGCAACGTCCTCACCGGCCAGCAGAAATTGTAGCTGTACAGCGTGAAGAAGGTGGATGCCTCGTGGTACCGCCAGTCCTTCGAGAATCGGTAGGTCTTCCGCGACTTCCTCGCGTTGTGGTGCCGGTCCGTCAGGTGCTGCCGCTCGAGCAACGACGTGTTGATCGATCGGCTCACGCACGACCCCGCCAACGCCGCCGCGACCGCCGCCATCGTGCCGAAGACCACATGCGTGAGGATCTCCACGACCCGGCCCTTCTTGCGCACCTTCTCAACCGTGGCATAGACCAGGCCCGCCGGAGGCGTCTTGAAGCCCTTCTTCGGGCGTCCGGGCCGTCCCGTGTGAGGCGGGGTGACCTCCTCGCCGTAGGCGTCGAGGATCGCCGCCTTATAGGCCGGATAGGCGTCGCTGGTCATCAGCCTCATCGTCCGGCCCCCGGTCCGTCGGCGGAACTCGCCCACCAGGGCCTCGGTGCCCCCGACGTCACGGGCCCCGGGGACGACGGCGACGACCAACCGGTGCTCGGGGTCGTAGGCGATGTGATCCCAGTAATCTCCCTTGTGGTCGTCGGCCGGGTCGGAGCGATCGCAGCTGGCCTCCTTCTGGGCGACGAAGGACCACTTCTCATCGAACTGGACCTCGGTCGTCCGTGGGGGGAAAGGGCGACCAACTCGTCGTGGGCCGCCAGGGCATGATCGCCGGCCTTGCGGGTGTAGCGGGTCACGGTGTCGCGGTGGACGCCGACGAGCCGCTCGGTCTGGCGGACTCCGCAGCCCTCGGCGATGTGCTCCAACACGGCCGTCGCCTTCTCCCGGGTCAGATGCGAGCGGAAGAGTGGAGTCCCCTTGCGCTCGGAGAAGCGATCGCCGCAGGAGCAACAGCGGAGGAATCGGATCGAGCCGTCCTTGCCGTAGTGGCCGCAGACGGAGAGGTTTTTCCCTCCCCGGATCGCATGGTCGGGGCACTCGGAATTCAGGCAACAGAACCGCGAGAGATCATCCACGGCCCACCTCCGGCGACGTATCCCATCGATCGATCAAGAGGTTGCGACTTCTCTTCAGGATAGACCGGAAGGGCGATGGACTGCAATGGAGTGCGGACACGACCAGCTTTTTTTCTTGGACGATAATCCAAGTTATCGGGTTCCTTCGGTCTATTTGCTTCCATTTGATCTCGGTTGAACCAGAAACCTCTTGGGGACGGCCCGGGCGTCCTCGGGGGCATCACCCCCCTCCACGTGGTACTGCGCGTCGGTGTTGACCTTCCAGGTGTCGTACCGCCCCAGACCCAGGATGTTTCGCGCCGCAAGCAGCGCCGTCATCATCGAGTGATCTTGATTGTTGTACTTGTGCATCCCATTCCGACCCGCCAGTTCCAGATTGCCCAGGTGACTTAGCCAGGCGCGGATGGTCCGCAAGTGATTCTGGTACACATCGTCGTAGACCGGGTACGCCTTGGGCATCCGAACGACACAGCCGTCGACCACGTCGGCAGACCGAGCCAGGCCAATCCGCTCGACCTCAGCGCGGCCGAGCGCCACTAGGTCGGCGTCGGCCATCGCCCAGAGGTCATCGCCCTCGAAGCAGAAGTATTCCAGGCCGAGGCTGCTACGCGATGAGTCGGGCACGAGGTCGGGCGACCAGTTCTTGAAGTTTTGGATCCGGCCAACGCGGACATCCGGTTCATGGATGTAGATCCAGTTGTCGGGGAACGTCTCGGCGCCGTCGAGGATAAGGACCACAGTGAGGAAGTCGCGGTAGCGGAGCGACTCCGCCGCTTGGACGACCTCCGCTGGCGCCGCGGGGGTCATCGCCGCGATCAGGGCGCGGATCGGCAGGGTCGAGACGAAGTGCTCACCCTCGTACCGAGTCTCCCGCCCCTGGCCGTCGCGGGCGACCATGGCCGTGACTCGGCCCCCGTCGTGGTCGATCCGGACAACCCGGCGGTCATGGTGGACGGCGTTGCCGCCCGCGCGGACCTTGTCGCGGGCCGCCTCCCACATCTGGCCCGGGCCGAGCCGGGGGTACTGGAAGCTGTCGATCAGGGTCTTGATGACCTCGCCCTTGCGGCCCGTCCACCGGCCGAGCAGGGCGTTGACGACGGTCTTGGTCAGATCCAGCCCTTTGATGCGCTGCGCCGCCCACTCGGCAGTGATTTCCTTAGTGGACATCCCCCAGACCTTCTCGGTGTAGGTCTTAAAGAACGTCTCGAAGAGGCGGCGGCCGAAGCGGTTAACGACCCAGTCCTCGACGCTTCGTTCGGGGTGGATCGGGCGGACCTGAGCCTTCAGGTAGCTCAGAAGAATCTGGGTGGTCCTGGCTGGCCCAAGCTTAGCGAAGGCGTCGAACGGCTTGAGGGGGTAGTGAAAGAACCGGCGGTCGTAGTAGATCCGGCTGAGGCGCTTCCGAGTAATGTACTTGGTTACCGGGTCTTTGACCGCCACCCCGTAGCGTTTCACTCGCCCTGACGGCTCAAGGCCGAGTTGGAGCAGTCCAGGAGGGCGGGAAAGCGGCAAGCCGCCCCCCTCTCCAAGGGGTCGCCCAAGGCCGATCCCAAGCGGCCGGGACGCAAGTCCGGGCACTCGCCAAGTCATCGACCCGCACCGCCGCCGGAGCAGGTCGGTCGCACCATCGAGGTCCCGCTGCCGCCGGACTGCCCGGAGTGCCTTGCCCCGCTCGACGAGGTCCCGGTCACCGTCCATGACCAGTACCAGATCGACCTACCCGAGCCCAGGCCGGTTGTCACCCGCTTCCGCGTCCCGGTCGCCCGATGCCCGGCTTGCCTTCGCCGAGTCCAGGGCCGCCACCCCGAGCAGACCTCCGACGCCCTGGGATCGGCGGCGGTCCAGTATGGCCCGCGCCTGCTCGGGCTCGCCGCCGACCTGAAGCATCGCCTCGGCGTCTCGTATCGCAAGTGCTCCTCGGTCCTGCTCACCCTCGCCGGCGTGGTCGTCGCCTCGGCGGCCCTGGTCCGAAGCTCCCATCGCCTGCGGAAGCTGGCCCAGCCCAGCTATGACCGGCTGGTCGAGGCGGCGAGCAAGAGCCCCGTCCAGCACGCCGATGAGACCGGCTGGAAGATCGGCGGTCGCTCGGCCTGGCTGTGGGTCTTCGCCGACGAGCACGCCACGGTCTACCGCATCCGCCCCAGCCGGGCTCATGAGGTGGTCGTCGAGGTGCTGGGCGAGGAATTCGCCGGGGTGCTGGTCAGTGACTGCTTCCTGGCCTACGACCCGCTCCGCTTCGCCAAGCAGAAGTGCCTGGCCCACCTGCTGAAGACCTGCGGCGAGATCGAGCGGTCCAAGACCCGGGGGGCGGTGCGGTTCAGCCGACGGGTGGCGGCCCTGCTCCGCAAGGCGATGGCCCTGAAACGCCGCCGGGGGACGATCGGCGACCACGGCTACGCGGTGCTCCGGGGCAAGATCCAAGCCGAGATGGATCGGCTGCTGGCGGGGACATACACCGACCCGGACAACGCCCGGCTAGCCAGGCGGCTGCGCAAGCAGCGCGAGCACCTGCTGCGATTCCTCGACCACGACGGGGTGGACGCGACGAACAACCTGGCCGAGCGGGAGATCCGCCCGGCGGTGATCGCGCGGAAGCTGTCGGCGGGGAACCGGACCGAGGCCGGGGCGGAGACGCACGCGGTGCTGGCCAGCCTCCTGCGGACCTGTCGCCGCCAGGGCCGGGATATCCTCGGGTCGCTCGGCGACCTGCTCCGTCACGGGCCGGGTCATGTCATCCCCCTGGCCACCCCCGCGCCAGCCAACCCATGTTCTCGGTGACGGCCGGCCAGTACACCCTGTCCGGCCACCCGGATCGGCTCCCCGACCTGTATGGGGACTACGCCGAGCACGCCGGGCTCGTCGAGGAGTTCGACCTCCAGAGCCCCGATGGCAGGAGTTGCTTCCTGGCCGTCTCGAGGGGGTCGGGCTGGCCGTTCCTTGTCGTGGCCCAGCGCTACGACCCGTCGGGCGGCTTCCATCCCGGCGCCTTGATCGTCCCGGAGACGGGCCTGCTCTTCGTCGGTGCGGGCGAGCGGCTGCTGGCCTACCGGCTGGATGGACCGGCGCGGCTCTGGATGGACACCACGCACTGCGGGTTCTGGGGCTGGGCCAGGCATGGGGACCGGGTGATCCTCTCCGCCGAGCTTGAGCTGGCGGCCTGGGATATCCACGGGCGGAAGTGCTGGTCGGTGTTCGTCGAGCCGCCGTGGAGCTACGAGGCGTCAGCGGGGTCGATCGAGTTGGACGTCATGGGGACGAAGTCCAGCTTCCCACTCGACGCTGGACCACATCAAACCCCCCGGTAACCAAGTACCCCCAGGCCGATCGAGCCGCCGGCGATCCGCTCGGCGACGGCCTTCCGCTCGTGATGCCGCGTCCCGGCCGCCAGGGCGGCCCGATTCGCGGGCGGCAGGCCCAGGCCGTGTTGCAGCCGCCATTGCTCAGGGCAGTAGGCAAAGCAGGCCATTTCCTCGGCGGAGATGAGATCGAACCTTCCGGTACGCCGCATCGCCTAGCCCACGCTCACACAGTCGTCGGTGAGGAATGGGCCAGGGTCTTTGATCGACGGCGAAAGCCCTGGCCCGACGACTGGCCGCATCGACGCCTCGCGGTCGGCCAAATCGGCGTTGAGGGTCAGTAGAAACACTCGCGGATCGTCTTTCGCCTTCATGCCGTAAGCCGCCCGAACCGTGGCATCGAGCGTGTCATGGGCGACCTTCAGAGGATTCTGGCCCGGTATTTCGAGCGTTCGGTATAAATCCCGAAGGTTCCAATCGTGCTCCAGCATCACCTGCCGCCGTAGTTTCCGCAGGGCGACAGCGGCATCGGCCACTTTCCGCACCTGCTCCAACGTCGGATTCTGGGGCCAGGGGAAGGTGTTGAACACCGTATCAGACGTGTAGCTGAAGTCGCCTTTGAGCGTGCCGCCCCGCGAATAAGCCCATTCCCAATGGATCATCGATTGCAGGACGCCGAACGAATAGTCATCGGCGAATTTAAAGATTACTAATTTTGTATCGGCATGGATCGAATTGGACACGAACTCGATGATCGGCCGCTTGGTGACCCGGGAGCATGCGATATAACGCGGCACCGCGTTGATCGCCGCGATGGTCCCCGGCCGGTAGTCGTAAAACTGCCACCATCTTTGAGCAATGCGGCCATATCGGGTCACTTCTTTACCTGTAGCAACCCGCTCCTTCGCCGCCCGCTCCAGCACCACCGGCATCACCCGCTCCTTCACCCGCTCGAACGCCCGGCGGTATTTCATGGCCGCGAACTGGTCACGCTGGGCAAAGTCGATGATCCACCGCGTCGGTTGCCCTTCCTCCAGCAGATCGCGGCCGATCATGTACGGGAAAAGAACGTCTTTAAGCTGGGGGTCTTCACTCAGCCAAGCTATCGCCTCCTCCGGCTCCAGGAAAAACCCGGCATTGACCGGATTCTGGCCCGTGAAGCAATACCCCTCGTTCGCCTTCAAGCATTGCGAAGACCGCGTGTCGGTTTTGGTCGATAGGGAGGGGCTGATAAATTCGACCTCTTCCTTGAGCCAGGGGCTCTCCACCCGGTCGCCAAGCTGGGTGTAGAGGTTCTTCAGCCCCTTGCTCTCGCCTTTCACCCAATTCACGATCGACACATGGACCGCCGCGTCGCCGCTCCAGACCTGCGTCGAAGTGGCTTCGGTGATCGTGCCGCCGTTATCCACGATGTAATCCAGACTGGCTACACGCGATTCGTTCTGCCGGATCGAATTGGTGCCCACCAGGCCGGCCCTTCCGTTCTCCGCCAGACGGTCATGCACCAGGCGAAACCAGTGGACGCAGTAATCCGCCATCTTGGGAACGCCAGGGTATCGGTCATAGAGCTGGTTGGCGTATGCGTACCCATGCTCCTTGGCCAGATAGCGGGAGCCGAGGTAAGGCGGATTGCCGACGAAGGCATGGGCCTTGGGCCATTCGCAGAAGAGGGCATCGCCGCACGAGATGTTGCCGTCGAGATTATCGAGCGGCAACGCCTCATCGAATTCGATCGGCAGGTCTAGCTGCTCAGCGTCGATCCAGGCCCGGCTTTCGTCGATGGCCAGCTCCTTGGCCAGCATCAGCGTCACCTTGGCCAGCTCCACGGCGAAATCGTCCTTGTCGATCCCGAAAAGCTGTTTGGTGCTGACCATCGACCGGGTGCCGACCGCCTCACGGGCTCGCCGGCCGAAATCGGCGTGAATCTTTGCCATCAGGCTCAGCTCAAGCCGTTTCAGTTCGCGGAACACGACATAAAGGAAATTGCCGCTGCCGCAGGCGGGATCGAGCACGCGGAAGCCTCGCAGCTCGTTGAGAAGCAGCCGCAAATCCTTGAGCGTTTTCGTCGCCTCGATCCGCTCCCGCCACGGCCGGACGATGGTCGGCAGCACCACCTTCTGAATGTCGGCTTCGCTGGTGAAATGGGCCCCGAAGGCGTGCCGCTTCTCCTTGCCCATGCTGCTCTGGAAGAGTGTGCCGAAGATCGGCGGCTGCACCTTGCTCCAGTCCTCCGCAGACGCCGACAGCAGCAGGCCGATTTCGTCGGCCGCCAGCTCTACCGGGTCGATGTGCTGGAAGACGCCGCCGTTGAAATAGCGGACCTTGTTGAACCGCCCGCCTCGGGCGGCGTCGGGGTTGTTCATCTGGCGGAACAGCCCGCCGATCAAGTCATAGCTGCTCGCCCCGCCCTTGCAGTCATCGAGCAATTCCGAGAAAAGGCCACGCGGTAGCAGCTCCGCGTCTTCCGAGAACATAGCGACCACGCATTGCAGGACGAAGCGTTGTGACCTGCCCCCGAATTCTGGTCCAGGGGTTATGAGAGTGCGGGATCGGGGATCGGCACGGCGTCAGCCGGGGGGAGCGAAGCGACCCCCGGCTTGGTCTGGGCCGCTGCGAACTCCGCCGGGGT
>JAABUX010008136.1_pt1 | contig 12164 bp, 10 predicted proteins | sample 5561851 | NCBI WGS metagenome assembly JAABUX01 (sample SAMN10711883, study PRJNA513361) | rock metagenome | isolation source: Antarctica rocks | place: Antarctica: Victoria Land, Richard Nunatak red sandstone | collected 2016-01-03 | reverse complement strand
AGCTCATTGGGCTTCGATGCAGCGATAGATGGTTGCGGGGTGGACGTTGAAGGTCCTGGCGACTTCGCTGACGGATTTGCCGTCGCGGATGAGGTCGCAGGCGACCTCCTGCTGATCGGGGCGCATTTTGCGCGGTCGGCCGAATGCCACGCCACGCGCCGTGGCGGCGCGTCGTCCGTCATCGGTGCGGCTCAGGATGAGGGTGCGTTCGAATTCGGCGATACCGCTGAACACGGTCAGAACCATGCGACCAGCGGGACTGGCGGTATCTGCCCAAGGCTCAGCAAGCGACTGCATTCCGGCGTCTTTGTCGGACAGCAGCTCGGTGATCGCCAACCTACTTCCGAATGGGACTTTTGAAAAGAGCGAACCGCCCTTATGGCACTTTCCTGTTCCGCTCAGCCGTACGGGCCACCTTACGGAGAAAGCACGCATTTCGACGTCTCTTGGCACTTGGCTGTGGTCTCGGGACGCGTCCCGCGCGGCCATAGGCTCGCATCGATCGCGGCGCGGGCGTCACCTCGCGGCGCGCGACGGCGCGGCGCATAGGCTCTCATCGACCGCAACGCGGACCTGGCTAGAGGGCGGCACCTCCGCGCTGCTTGTGTGAACGTCTCACCGAGCGTGCAGCCGCGCTTGACGATCTCGCGTCCGTATCACGGATCGCGCCCTCAATCTTAGCGAACGTGCGTCAGGCAACGCTATCCGTCTCACGCTAACGTGCATCGAGACGCGCATTTATCTTGCGTCGAGTGTCGGATGATTGCGCGCGGCTACAGCTATCCTTCAGTCAAGGCCGCATGGAACGCGGCTTCGTGCGTGCACGATCGGTGAGGAGCATCGCGCAAATTGCAAGGACGCTGATCGCGCGGGCTTGCGCCAGGCCGACGCGCCGACGAAGCTCTCGCGCTGCCATTTCCGCCTTGGCGCGCCCATGCAGCGCGCCGGGGCCGATCTCGTTCCCGCGCGCGTCGAACACGGCCGGCATGGGACAGAGCGCCAACGCCTCCTGATACTTGGCACAGGCCTGTCGGGCATCGTTGGCGGTCGCAAAAGCCATCCGTTCTCCGGATGGCTGAACGTAAGTCACGGTGTACCTCATAGCCTGCTCCTTGCCAGAAGGACGGTCGGGGCGGTTCCGGCCTTGGTAGATTATCACCTCGTCGGGCTACGCACACCATGCCGATCAGGCGCGGGTGTGATCTCGGGGCGCGCGATAGCGCAACCCATAGACTCTCGTTTATTCTTAGCCGGCTCAACCGTCGCGGCTCGCGTCGTCTTGTGCGGGCTGCTATACACTTAATTCCGACGGATGAGAACAATGGCGATAGACCCGCGTGCGCGCGATCAGGCAGTCTCGGCTATGTTGAAGCATTACGAGTTTAGCGAACGGCTATTGCTCGGGCTGATGGTTGTAGGTGCGGGCGCGAGCATCGCTGGCGCAACATCTGGGCCAGCGGTCATCGTGCCGCGTCAAAGGCTGGACACATGACCGCCGTCGCACCGCCCGCCAGATCCCGCAGAATACCTCTTGCACTCCAGGGGCCGTCCACACATGCGCGCGGCTACAATTAGCCACGCCCCCGCCTCCTCGGCAATCGAGCGGGCAAGTTCGGCGTCGGTCATCGGACTATGGTTCATACCGCCCCATAACCCCCCTCCCCTCTCCCGCGAAGCGGGAGAAAAAGCGCACAGCTCACCGGTTGGGAGTGACGACACTATGGATGATTTCTGATGGGCAATCGAAAGGCCTGAAATCAGGATAGCGAACGTTCATTCAATCCGCGACGCTAAGGCTGAGACCTGTGGATGCTGTCTGACGCGCTTCCATGAATCGATTAGGCATCACGAGTCCGCAAAAGCTCCTCAAAGCTATCCCTCATTGCTTTGTTTCCAATTGATGGATCAAGTACCTGCAGATACTCGACGCCCGAAAAGTTGTCGCCGCGCTTGCGATTGAGCGGCGGTTCAAGGCTCTCAATGAGTAAGGCTTCCAGTGTTTCAATAACCACTACATGATTCCACGCCATTGCAGGATCTGCCAGCGATCCATCCTCGGCCACGGCGCGTAGCCCGAACCAGGAAAACCGGTCCCAACGCCCGCCGAGCCGATCAGTAGTGTGGGCCTTTAATCGAGCATAAAGAGTATCCGCCGCTCGACCAACGTAGATAACCCGATCACGATCATGCAGTAAGTAGACGCCGATCTGCTCACAAAAGTCAACGTTTGATGCGCCTTCACTCTGTTTGCCAAGCAAACGGGGTTTACCAGACCAAACTACAGCGTCCCGCTGCCAAAACATGCCGAGCGCCTTCAAAGCACCGGTCTGGCTAACTTCTCCAATCGCTGCTTCAGACACGCTTGCTTCGGCACGACTAAAATTATCTTTAAGTGCATAAAGTCCATTACCCATCGGCACGAACCGCGAGTTTTCGTCCGAGCGTGACTTTGTAAATGCTGACGCCACGCTTGCGACAGGGTTTGCGACAGACTTATACCCTTGTGACGAGATTCTATTTGCAATATCTGTATATCTCATCACTCCGCCATCTGCTCGTAATACTTTCTCAATAGCATCTTCCCATGACAGGCCTTCACCTCTAGGCCTACCGGGGCCTCTTAGCGGGGCCTGGACCAACTTATTGGGAACGGGCTTCTTAGGAGGGCGACCCCTTCGCTTTGCGACCGTCTCGACCATACCGCCTACTCCTCAACTAATACCTTGGTTGAAGCATACGGATGGCAGGTTTCAGGAAAACCCGCGAGTCATTCAACATGCTGTTTGGGTCATGAGATGCGTTTTGATCGGACCAGCCGTGCTTGGACAGGACAGTAAAAACCTTCATTATCTCACGCCGCCAGACCCTTCGCCGCCCAAACACCACAAAGATGACGCCGCCCTCCCCCGCCCCTAAACACCCGCCCATGTCTCCGTTCGCCTTCCGCGATTATCGCCTGTTCTGGGGCGCGAAGTTCGCCTCCACGCTCGCGCAGACGATGAGCGTCGTCGTCATCGGCTGGCAGGTCTACGATCTCGCGCGCCTCACCATGGCCCCGCGCGAGGCCGCATTCCGGCTGGGTATGGTCGGCCTCGCCCAGTTCGCGCCCCTGTTCATCCTCAGCCCCGTCACCGGCTACATCGCCGATCGTCTCGATCGCCGCTGGATCGCGCGCGCCGCGCTCGCGCTCGAACTCGCCTGCGCCGCGATGCTCGCCCGGGGCACCTCCACCCACATGATGACGCTCACCGGCCTGTTCGCCGTTGCCGCCCTCCTCGGCGTCGCGCGCGCCTTTGCCGGACCATCGCTGTCCGCGCTCGCCCCCAACCTCGTGCCGCGCGCCATCCTCCCGCGCGCCATCGCGCTCAATTCGATCGCCTGGCAGGTCGGAGCGATCGTCGGCCCCACACTCGGCGGCTATCTCTACGGAGCGGCGGCAGCGCTCCCCTACACCGTCGCCACGGTTATGCTCGGCATCAGCCTCTCCGCGCTGCTCTTCGTCCGCCCCGTCCCCCGCCCCGCGCCCAACCCGCAGGGCCCGCTCACCCAGATCACCAACGGCCTGCGCTACGTGCGCGATAACCGCGTCGTGCTGGGCGCGATCAGCCTCGATCTGTTCGCGGTCATCCTCGGCGGCGCGACCGCACTGCTCCCGGTCTACGCGCGCGATATCCTGCACGTCGGCGCGTCGGGCCTCGGCAACCTGCGCGCCGCCCCCGCGATCGGCTCGGCCATCGTCGCGCTGTTCTTCGCGCGCCGCTCCTTGGGGCGCGGGGTGGGCATGAAGATGTTCCTCTCGGTCGGCGTGTTCGGCGCGGCCAACATCGTCTTCGGCCTCAGCACCAACTTCGCGCTGTCGCTGGTCGCGCTCGCCATCGCGGGCGCGGCCGATATGGTCAGCGTCTACGTCCGCCAGTCGTTGATCCAGATCCACACGCCCGATGCGATGCGCGGCCGCGTCGCCTCGGTCTCGGGCCTGTTCATCTCCGCCTCGAACGAGTTGGGCGAGTTCGAAACCGGCGTCGTCGCGTTCGCCATCGGCCCCGTCGCGGCTGCGGTGGCGGGCGGCATCGGTGCGGTCATCGTCGCGGGGCTATGGGCGCGCGGCTTCCCCGAACTGCGCACCGCCGACAGGCTTGGCGAGCCGGTCCCCGCGGGCTAATCCCGGCGCAATCCACCGGAGAAGCGTCGATGAAAGCCCAGAGCGTCCTCGAAACCATCGGCCGCACCCCGCACATCCGCCTGAGCCGCCTGTTCCCCGATCACGAAGTCTGGATCAAATCCGAGCGCTCGAACCCCGGCGGCTCGATCAAGGACCGCATCGGCATCGCGATGATCGAGGCCGCCGAGGCCGACGGCCACCTCCAGCCCGGCGGCACCATTATCGAACCCACCAGCGGCAACACCGGAGTCGGCCTCGCGCTCGCCGCCGCCGTAAAGGGCTACCGGCTGATCCTCGTCATGCCCGAGAGCATGAGCATCGAACGCCGCCGGCTGATGCTGGCCTACGGCGCCACCTTCGATCTCACCGCGCGCGAAGGCGGCATGAAAGCCGCCATCGCCCGCGCCCACGAACTCGCCGCGACGATTCCCGGCGCGTGGATTCCCCAGCAATTCGAAAATCCCGCAAACGTTAACATACATTACCAGACCACCGTTCCCGAGATATTTGCCGATTTCGAGGAATCCCCAATCGACGCGATCATCACCGGCGTAGGAACCGGCGGCCACATCACCGCCTGCGCCGAAGTCCTGAAACCGCGCTGGCCCCACCTGAAAGTCTACGCCGTCGAACCCACCGCCTCCCCCGTCCTCTCCGGCGGCGCACCCGGCCCCCACCCCATCCAGGGCATCGGCGCGGGTTTTGTCCCCATGAACTACCACGGCGACCACATCGACGGCGTCCTCCAGGTCACGCCCGACGACGCCAAGGAATGGGCCCGTCGCTCCGCCAAGGTCGAAGGCCTGCTGGTGGGCATCTCGTCGGGTGCCACGCTGGCCGCCATCGCCCAGAAGCTCCCAGAACTCGCGGGCAAACGCATCCTCGGCTTCAACTACGATACCGGCGAACGCTACCTCAGCGTCCCCGACTTCCTGCCGACCGAGTAACTTGCTTCACGCGGTTGCACTTATCGGCTCGTTGGCTAGGCTCTTCGCATCACAACGGAGCTGACTTGGGATGCGGGCAGGAATATCGATCGTGGTGGCTGCGGGCGTGCTGTGCGCGACGACTCCCGCCGGGGCGCAAGGCCTGCTCGACAAGCTGTCGCGCGCGCTCAACAAGCTGCCCGGCGCACAAGGTCAGCTTCCCCTCGGTGGGACTTCGCGGTCCAACGCGGTGCTCGATCCGATCACCCCCGCGCAGCGCGCCAAGATCGACGCCGCGCTCGATCACGCTCCGCCTTCGCTGCGCGCGGAGGTCGCACAAGCGCGCTCGACCATCGCTGGCTATGTCGCGGCGAGTTCGTGCGTGAAGGATATCTCCTCGGGAATGTCGCCACTGCAAGCGTATCTTGGCCCGGACGCGCTGAGCCTGAACCAGATCGTCGCCCCGCTCGGGGGCATGAGGCACCATGATGCGGGATCGTGCCTCGACGTGCTGCGCTTTCAGGGCTGGAATCGGATTGCGCTCAACGAGTTTGGGTTCCAGGCGGTCTACATCGCGGCCGATAGCGGCGAGGCACAAACACGCCAACACATTGTCCACCGCCAACCCGATGGCGCGTGGCTGATGAGGCAGTAGCCCGCTCGGCCTTGCCCTCGCATGACACACTAAGGAGCCCACATGCGCCTGCCAATCGCCGTATGCACCGCGACATTGCTGCTCGTCGGCTGCTCGGACGCCAAAAAGGCGAGCAAGCCCAACTTCGAGAAGGCGATCAACAAGTTCTTCGCGACCGGCCCCGTCTGCCTCGACGCGCCGCAGGGCCAATACCTGCCCGCCAATATTCCCGATCGGGACAAGGCTCCGCCGTTCCCGGCCTATCTGGCACTGCCCTCGGGTACCTTCGAGGCCGAGCGTCGGCTGCTGATCGAACAGAGTAAGCCGTTCGACGCGCTGGTGACCGTGGGCCTTCTACACAAATCCGGGCCGAAGCCGCTGCTCGGCCACAGTCCTTACAACAGCGCGGTCTCGACCTCGCAGGTCTACGAATATGATCTGACCCCGACGGGCAAGGCGGCATTCGCCGATCGCGCCGCCAAGGGCTTCTTCGGCATACGCCACCAAGGCTTCTGCTACGGCACGCCCGAGGTCGAGGAGATCACGCGCTACACCGAGCCCGGCAACGCTGGCGGCCAGATGATCAGCCAGGTCAACTACACCTTCCACCTCAAGGACCAGCCGGGTTGGTCGACCAACCCCGCGATGGTCGCCGCCTTCCCCGATCTCGCCCGGACGACCGGCGACAAAAAACTCGAGGGCAGCACCATCGTCATCCTCACTAACGAGGGCTGGGCCGACTCGCGCGAGAAGAGCTGACGCCGCTCAGCGTGATCAGCGCGATCTCGGGCGGCACGCCGATGCGGATCGGCACGAAGCTCGCGCCCACCCCGCTCGTCACCACCATCGGCCGCCCCCGGTCCCACACCAGCCCGCGCGCCCATTCACGGTGGACGATCGGCACGAAGATCGGCCCGAACGGCGCGACCTGCCCGCCATGCGTGTGCCCCGCTAGGGCGAGCGCCACGCGCCCGGCGGGCAGATCGGCGAAGCGATCGGGATTGTGCATCAGAAACAGCACCGACGCGCCCTTGCGAACGCTCGCCAACGCGTGTCCGCCATCGGCTATGCCGTAATCACCGTCGTCCACCCCCGCGATCCAGAAGCCGCCCACCCGCACCGCGCCGTTGCGCAACACCGTCACGCCCGCCGCTCGCAACCCCGCCGCAACCTCGTCGCCGCTGACCGGAGGCCGCATATCGTGGTTGCCGAGCACCGCGAACACGCCCAGCCGCGCGCGACAATGCGCGAACGGCGCGGTCGCGGGCGCGGGCGGCACCGGTGTGCCCTGCGCGACGCGGCTGCTGACATAATCGCCCGCGAGCAGCACGAGATCGGGCCGCAGCGCGCTCACCGCGTCGCACACGCGCAACAGCCGCGCGGGCGGCATGTCGGGCAGCGCCGCGTGGGTGTCCGAGATGAGCGCGATCGTGATCGGCGCGGCGGTCCATCCGGGCGAGCGTACAATGTAGCCCACCACCTGCGGCGCACGCGTTGTCTCGACATAACCGTAGGCGAGCACCGCCACGACGAGCGCAACCAGCGCGAGACCAAGGCGACCCAGCAAGCGGATAGCGCGAAGTAGCCCGCCCCCGCCATCCTGTCATCTCCTCTCCCGCTCCTTGCGGGGGAGGAGGATCACGCCGCCTTTCGCATCTCCCCGCCATGGAATGTCGCCCCGCGTGCCGCCATCTCGCGCAACAGCTTGGGCGCAGCGAACCGCGGCCCATGCACCGCCGCCAGCTTATCGAGCGTATCCGCCACCGCCCCCGCGCCCAGCATGTCGACCAGACTGAACGGCCCGCCGGTGAACGGCGCGAAGCCCCAGCCGAAGATAGCGCCCAAATCGCCGTCGGCGGCCGTCACCAGCACGCCTTCTTCCATGCAGCGCACGCATTCGGCGAGCTGCCGGTAGATCAGCCGGTCCTTGACCTGCTGCGGCGTGGGCTGGCGCGCGGCGACCGGGAACTCGCTCGCCAGCCCCGGCCACAGCCGCTTCTTCGCACCCTTCTCGGCGGGGTAGTCGTAAAACCCTTTCGCGTTCTTGCGCCCCTTGCGATCGAGTTCGAGCATCCGGTCGATCACCCGGTCCGAGCCGCCCGGCGTATAGGCCGCGCCCATCTCGGAGATCATCGACGCCTTGATCCGCCCCATCAGGTCGATCGCCACCTCGTCGCCCACCGCGAGCGGCCCGACGGGCATCCCCGCCATCCGCCCGCAATTCTCGATCAGCGCGGGCAGCACGCCCTCGCCGACCATCGTCGCGCCCTCTTCGACGTAGGTGGCAAAGCAGCGCGACGTGTAAAACCCGCGCGAGTCGTTGACGACGATCGGCGTCTTCCCGATCGCGCGCACGTAATCCAAAGCCTTGGCGATCACCGTCGGCCCCGTCGCCTTGCCGACAATAATTTCCACCAATTGCATCTTCTCCACCGGCGAGAAGAAATGGATGCCGATGAAATTCTCCGGCTTGGGCCAGTTCGCCTGCAGCCCCGTGATCGGCAGCGTCGATGTATTCGACCCGTACATCACGTCGGGCCCCACCGCAGCCGCGATCTTCGCGGTGACGTCCCTCTTGAGCGCCGGGTCCTCGAACACCGCCTCGATGATCAGATCGACACCGCGCAGATCGTCATAGCTCGCCGTCGGGTGGATGCGCCCCAGCACCTGCGCCATCTTCGCGGGATCGGTCCGCCGCTTCTCCAGCCGCTCGGCGGTGTACGCCTTGCCTTTCTCGGCGGCCGCCAGGTCGCGGTCGAGCAGCGCCACCTCGATCCCCGCCTGCGCGCTCACCATCGCGATGCCCGCGCCCATCAGTCCCGCGCCGACCATCGCCACCTTGCGGGTGGGCTGCGGCGCGACATCGGCGGGCCGCCGCGCGCCTTTCTCCGCCGCCTGCTTGTTGATGAACAGCGTGCGGATCATCGCGCCCGATTGCGGCGATAGGAACAGCTTGGTCATATACTTGACCTCGACCGCCAGCGCCCGGTCGATCGGCAACTGCGATCCCTCATACACGCAGCTGAGGATAGCCTGCGGTGCGTTCATGTTGTGCATCGTTTCCTTCTGCACCATCGCGTTCGCGCCCATGAAGGTCTGCACGAACCCCGGATTGAACATCCCCGCCCCGCCCGGAAACTTGAAGTTCTTGGCATCCCAGGGCGCGATCGCCGATCCCGGATGCGCCGCCACCCACGCGCGCGCCCTGTCCACGATTTCACCGAGCGGGGCCACATCCTGCACGACGTTCAGCCCATGCGCCTCCTGCGGGCTCATCGTCTTGCCCTGGAGCAGATAGGGCAGCGCCGCCTGCACGCCGATCAGGCGCGGCAGCCGCTGCGTGCCGCCAGCGCCCGGCAGCAGCCCGACGAGCACCTCGGGCAGCCCCATGCGGATGCGCGGATCGTCCGCCACCACGCGATGATGGCAGGCGAGCATCAGCTCGAACCCGCCCCCCATGTTGGTGCCATTGACCGCGATCGCCATCGGCTTGCCGATCGTCTCGACGCGCCGGAACAGTTTGGACAAGAGCGCCACGCGCGAGGCGACGCGTGCCGCGCGGCTGAGCGCGGGATCGCCCTCCTCGACCAGCGCCAGCATCGACTTCAGGTCCGCGCCGCCCATGAACGCGCCCGGCTTGCCCGACGCGATCACCGCCCCCTTGATCATGTCCTCGGAAGCGATCCGGTCGAGCGCCGCGTGCATCTCGCTCATGAACGCAGGCGTAATGATGTTCATCGACGCCCCCGCGACATCGATAATCAGCAGCGCGACACCGTCGTCGCCAAGCTCGAAGTGAATCGCGTCGGCCATACCAATTCCTTATTTCTTTATTGCACCATCTCGTATGCGGTCACGCACCATCTGATTGAGCCTCTCGAACCTTCTTACGACACCATCACACGCTATCTTGTTGGTCTCGCAAGTTACGTTCATATCAATAGATACAGCAGGCCCATGTCTGGCGATTTGACGACATATCGCCGTCGGATGGCCACTCGTTCCCGGCATTGTAAAGGTCAAATTACCTAGTGTTTTGTCGTTGCGAAAAGCCTCATAATCGCTTGTCGAGATATTTTGTTTAGTCCAGACCCCAACCATTTTGGACCTGAGATCGGCTACAGACTTGAACATTATGCCACATAACTGGGTTTGGTGGGACGACTCTACTAGCGGTCCGGCGGGAAGCGATTGCGCTCTCGCTGGCATCCCACCGAGTACAACCGCAATGGCAATTGCTGACTTCATACCCGCTCGATGATCGTCGCCGTGCCCATCCCCGCGCCGATGCACAGCGTCACCAGCGCGGTCCCCAGCCCCTGCCGCTCCATCTCGTCGACCACGGTGGAGACCAGCATCCCCCCCGTCGCGCCGATCGGATGCCCGAACGCGATCGCGCCGCCGTTCACGTTCAGCTTCGCGGGATCGAGGTCCCACGCCTGTTGATACCGCAACACCACCGAGGCGAACGCCTCGTTCAGCTCCCACAAGTCGATGTCGGCAGGCGTCATCCCCGCGCGCCGCAACAGCTTGGCGGTGACGAACTCGGGGCCGGTCAGCATGATCGTCGGCTCGGCGCCGATTGACGCCTGCGCCCGGATGCGCGCGCGTGGGCGGATCCCCAAAGCGTCGCCCATCGCCTTCGATCCAACCAGCACCGCCGACGCCCCGTCGACGATCCCCGAAGAATTGCCCGCATGGTGGACGTGGTTGATCCGCTCCAGCTCGGGATATTTCTGCAACGCCACCGCGTCGAACCCCGGCATCTCGCCGATCCCCTCGAACGAGGGCTTCAGTGCTCCCAACGACTGCATATCGGTTTGCGGCCGCATATGCTCGTCCTGCGCGAGCAGCGTCTCGCCCAGCACATCGTGCACCGGCACGATCGAGCGCGCGAACCGCCCCTCGCTCCACGCCACCGCGGCGCGCCGCTGCGATTCGACCGCATAGGCGTCGACATCGTCGCGCGAGAAGCCGTACTTCGTCGCGATCAGGTCGGCCGAAATCCCCTGCGGCACGAAGTAGGTGGCGAACGCGACCGCCGGGTCCATCGGCCACGCGCCGCCGTCCGATCCCATCGGGATGCGCGACATGCTCTCCACGCCTCCCGCCACGATCAGGTCCGCCTCCCCCGAAGCGATCTTGCCCGCGCCGACGTTCACTGCCTCCAACCCCGAAGCGCAGAAGCGATTGACCTGCATCCCCGGCACGCGCTCGTCATAGCCCGCGTTCAGCGCGGCGATGCGCGGCAGGTCCGCGCCCTGCTCGGCGACGGGCGAGAGGATACCCAAGATAACATCGTCGATCAGCGCGGTATCCAGATGATTGCGATCGCGGATCGCGCGCAGCATCTGGCTCGCCAGCTCAACGGGCGGCACCTCGTGCAGCGCGCCATCGTTCTTTCCCCGCCCGCGCGGCGTGCGGATCGCGTCGTAAATATAGGCTTGTGCCATCATATCTCTCCAAGCGGCCCCGGCGCACACGCCGGGGCCTTGTCGCCAGCCGACCCTAGAACGCCTCGACCGGCATCGCCATCATCGTCGCCGCGCCCGCCTCGACCCGCTTGCGGTACGTTCCCGCCTCGGGCAGCATCCGCTCGGCGAAATAGGTCGCGGTCAGGCGCTTGGCCTGGGCAAAGCTCTTGTCCGCCTCGCCGTTGGCCAAAACTTCCTCCGCGCCGCGCGCCATGATCAGCCACATCCAGCCCAGCGCCACCACGCCCGTCAGGTTCATATACGCGACCGCGCCCGCCCCCGCATTGTCCGGCGTAGCCACCGCGTTCCGCATCAGCCACATGGTCGCCGCCTGCAGATGGCCCAGCGCCTTCTCCAGTGCTTCGGCGACCGGTGCCAGCTTCGCATCGCCCTTGGCGTCGGCAATCTCGCGCGTCACCTTGTCGAAGAACAGCCGCACCGCGCGCCCGCCCTCGGCCGGCAGCTTGCGCCCAACCAGATCCATCGCCTGCACGCCGTTGGTGCCCTCGTAGATCTGCGCGATCCGCGCATCGCGCACGAACTGCTCGACCCCCCACTCCTTCACGTAACCATGCCCGCCAAAGCACTGCTGCGCCGTCACCGTCACCTGCAGGCCCACATCGGTGATGTAGCCCTTCACCACCGGCGTCAGCAGCGCGAGCAGATCGTCGGCCTCCTGCTTGCCCTCCGCGGTGGGCGCATGGCGCGAAAGATCGACCTGCAACGCGGTCCAAAGTGCGAACGCCCGCGCGCCCTCGTTCATCGCGCGCATGTCCATCAGCATCCGCCGCACGTCGGGGTGGACGATGATCGGATCGGCCGCGTCGGTGATCCCCTTGGCGCGCACCAGCGAGCGCCCCTGCCGCCGATCCTTCGCGTACGCGACCGCGTTCTGGTAAGCCACTTCGCCCTGCGCCAGGCCCTGCAAGCCCACACCCAGCCGCGCCGCGTTCATCATGATGAACATG
>JAABUX010008133.1_pt1 | contig 12164 bp, 6 predicted proteins | sample 5561851 | NCBI WGS metagenome assembly JAABUX01 (sample SAMN10711883, study PRJNA513361) | rock metagenome | isolation source: Antarctica rocks | place: Antarctica: Victoria Land, Richard Nunatak red sandstone | collected 2016-01-03 | reverse complement strand
ACTCGGTGAACCACCGCTGGGCGAGCCACCGCTGGGCGCGCCACCGCTCGGGTCGCCGCCACTCGGTGAACCTCCGCTGGGCGACCCGCCACTCGGGTCGCCGCCGCTGGGCGACCCGCCACTCGGTGAACCTCCGCTGGGCGAGCCACCGCTCGGGTCGCCGCCGCTGGGCGACCCGCCACTCGGTGAACCACCGCTCGGGTCGCCGCCACTCGGTGAACCACCGCTGGGCGAGCCACCGGTCGGGTCGCCGCCACTCGGTGAACCGCCACTCGGTGAACCTCCGCTGGGGGAGCCACCGCTCGGGTCGCCGCCACTCGGTGAACCGCCGGATGGGTCGCCGCCACTCGGTGAACCACCGCTGGGCGAACCTCCAGAGGGATTTCCGCCGCTGGGGTTGCCGCCGCTGGGGTTGCCGCCGCTGGGGTTGCCGCCGCTGGGCGAACCTCCAGAGGGGTTTTCAGGGGTGGTCGTTGCGAGTGACTGCGGTTGAAGTTGGGATCTTATCGCGTCCGATTGTGTTTGAGTTGCCGGTGCCGCCGGTGGGAGCGTGAGGGTCATGGGACGGATCACGCCGCCCCCGTACAAGGCGGGGGTGGGCTGTCCCGCGCCGGTGGTTGGAGGGGTGGTCGGGCTGGGTGCGGTGATCGAGATCGGGGATTGGCCGAGGACCGACACCGTCAAGGTGATCAAAGGCCCCGCCGAGATGGTCGAAGTCGGGGCGAGTTGGGTGGTATTGATCGAGAAAGTCTGACGAACCGAAGACGGAGCGACAGCCGGCAGGACGCGGCGGGGCGCCGAGGGCGACGTCGGGAGGAGAGCCGACGCGGCGGGCGTTCGACCGGGGATTGAGTGCGATGGGGTGATGGAGACGGTTGGATTGGGGGGCGAGACGACCGCCCCGGCGAGGGCGGAGACTGGGCACAAAGATTCCAGTTGCGCCACGGTGGGGCGCAAGGCACGCCGCCTGCGTCGGGGGGACCGCATGGAGTGGACCTCGGTTGTTGAAGTCGACCTGCGTGATGGGCACTTGCAAGGGCGATCCGGCCCGACGCGATTCGCGTCGCCTGGGATCACCCATCGAATGGTGGTGGAGCGACAGTAACCGACCCCTCCCAGCGGCGTCAAGGAGGCGGCGGCGATTCGGAATATCTTTCGCCCCCCGTCACAAGGCGACTTACCGGTGGGTCGCAAAGGCGGAGACCTGTCGCCCGGGGTCGCTTCGGATCGCTTCGCGGGCTATGATTGGTTCATCGACAACGTTGATCCGACCCAAAGGACCAAGGTAACGCTCATGCTGGGAGTGCCCGCGAGGACCGACTTCGACCTGAACTTTCGACTGCTGGGCATCCCGGTCCGCGTCAACCCGTTCTTCTGGGTCTTGGCCGCGATGATCGGCTGGTCGAGCCGGAGCGGCGGCGAGGTCTTGGTCTGGGTGGCCTGCGTGTTCGTGTCGGTCCTGGTCCATGAGTTCGGCCACGGCCTGACCGCCCGGGCGCTCTCGGCCCAAAGCCCTTCGATCGTGCTCTACGGGATGGGAGGGTTGTGCGTCTACGACCGAGAGCACCGATCCCCCTGGCGGCGGCTGGTCATCATCCTGATGGGTCCCGGCGCCGGGTTCTTGCTGTTCGGCCTGGTGGCCGTCGCGGGGACTTTGATCCTCGGGATCGCCCCGTTCCGCCTGGCGATCGTCCACGAACCGCCTCGATGGGCCTTCAGCTCGCCCTTGATCTGGGCGGCGTACAGCGACCTCCTCCTGATCAACCTGTTCTGGGGGATCTTCAATCTGCTCCCGATCTACCCGCTCGACGGCGGTCAGGTTTCCCACACCTTGCTGTCGATGAACAACCGCCGGGAAGGCCCGAAGCGGTGTTACATCGTCTCGATCGGCGTCGCGGCGCTCCTGGCGGTCTACCTTTATCGCCAGGAGCAGACCGTCAACGCCCTGATCGTCGGCTACCTCGGGCTGATCAACTTCCAGTATTACCAAGCGGCCCAATTTCAAAGCCGGCACGGTGATAGTTTCGAAAGCGATGATGATTGGTGGCGCAGATGAGGTAAGATGGGGTAGATAAATTACCCGCGATTCTTTGAAACCGGATCGCGGTGGGGGTTCCCCCTTTCCTTCGAAAGGGGTGGCCCCGACAATTCAGCTTGGCGGTCCGAAAGCCATTAACCGAATGGCTTCGACGGCCCTTTGTCCCGACGCCGCCCCAACGCCCCGCCGGCTGATTGATAAGCATGAGCACAAAACCCAGATCGAGACGGCCTCGCCCCAAACCGGAACCTCTGGCGGAATCGGGCGAACTCCGCGACGTGGTCGGTGAAGAAACGGCGACCGGGCGGATCTTGGTCCAGGTCGAGCGGGCCAACCCGGGCGAGCTGCCCGATCGGGTCGCCCTGCTCCCGCTCCGGTCCGACGTCGTGTTCCCGCAAACCGTTGTGCCGTTGGTGGTTAACCGGGTTGCCGGGATCAAGCTGATCGACGACATCATGGCCGAGGAGAAGACCTTGGGCCTGATCGCGCAGCGGCATCCGGAGACCGACGAGCCGACGATCAGCGACCTCTATCCCACGCTCTGCGTCGGCAACGTCCTCAAGATGCTCAAGTTCCCCGACGGCTCGACGAGGGTGGTCTCTCAGGGGATGTTCCGCGCCCGGTTGATCGAGATCGTCCAGACCGAGCCTTACCTGATCGGCCGGATCGAGCCGCTCGAAGACGTGATCGAGGAGGGGGTCGAACTCGACGCCTTGGTCCACCACGTCAACCAGTTGTTCCAGAGGATGATCGAGCAGAGCCAGCAGGTTCCCGAAGAGTTGCAGGTCGCCGCGATGAACACCCGGGAGCCGGGCCGGCTGGCGGACCTCCTCGGTTCGAGCCTGCCGTTCACGATCGAGGAAAAGCAGCAACTCCTGGCCGAGACCAACGTTCGGACGCGACTCGAGAAGCTCGGGGCGTTCCTGACCCGGCAACTGACCGTCCTCGAACTGTCGAGCAAGATCCAGGCTCAGGTGGGTTCGGAGATCACCAAGGCCCAGCGCGACCACTTCCTCCGCCAGCAGATCAAGGCGATTCAGGACGAGTTGGGCGAGGCCGAGTCGGACAATCCCGAGCTTGATGAGTTGTGGGAAAAGCTCGAAAAGGCCAAGCCCCCCGCCGACGTCCTCGTTGAGGCCGAGCGCGAGATGGACCGCTTGGCCGGGATGCACCCCAGCTCCGCCGAGTACTCGATCGTCCGGACCTACCTCGACTGGCTGTCCGTCCTCCCCTGGGAGAAGTCCAGCCGCGATCGGTTGGACCTCCGCCGGGCCAGGAAGATCCTCGACGCCGACCATTACGACCTCGAGAAGATCAAGGAACGCATCCTCGAATACCTCGCCGTCCGCAAGCTCAAGAAAGACATGAAAGGGCCGATCTTGTGCTTCGCCGGCCCCCCCGGCACCGGCAAGACCAGCCTGGGCAAGAGCATCGCCAAGGCGCTCGGCCGCGAGTTCGTCCGGATCAGCCTGGGCGGGGTCCACGACGAGGCCGAGATCCGGGGGCACCGCCGGACCTACGTCGCCGCCATGCCCGGCCGAGTCCTCCAGGGTCTGCGCAAAGCGGGTTCGAACAACCCGGTGTTCATGCTCGACGAGGTGGATAAGCTCGGCGCCGACTTCCGAGGCGACCCCTCCGCCGCGCTCCTGGAAGTCCTCGACCCCGAGCAGAACGCCACCTTCCGCGACCACTACCTCGACGTCGACTTCGACTTGTCCAAGGTCATGTTCATCGCCACGGCCAACCAGCTCGACACCATCCCCGCCCCCCTGCTCGACCGGATGGAGATCATCGAACTGAGCGGCTACAGCGAGGAAGAAAAGGTCACGATCGCCAAGAAGTACATCGTCCCCAAGCAGGTCGAAGCCCACGGCTTGACGAACAAGCTGATCCACTTCGAAGACGAGGCGATCCGCCGGGTCGTGGCCGACTATACCCGCGAGGCCGGGCTGAGAAACCTCGAGCGCGAGCTGGCCACGGTCTGCCGGAAGGTCGCCCGCAAGCACGCCGAGGGGAACAAGGCGCTGACCACGGTCGTCCCCGAAAGCTTGGCCGACATGCTCGGCCCGCCCAAGTTCTTCCGAGAGGTCGCCGACCGGACCGGGACCCCCGGGGTCTCCACCGGCCTGGCCTGGACCCCGACCGGCGGTGAGATCCTCTTCATCGAAGCGAGCGGGATGCCCGGCAAGGGGACGCTGACCTTGACCGGCCTCCTCGGCGAGTCGATGCGGGAAAGCGCCCAGGCCGCGCTCAGCTTCTTGAGGAGCCACGCCCAGAGCCTGGGACTCGATGGCTCGCGGATCAGCAAGACCGACGTCCACATCCACGTCCCCGCCGGGGCGGTCCCCAAGGACGGCCCGTCGGCCGGGGTGGCGATCTCCGCCGCGCTCATCAGCCTGTTCAGCGACCGGGCGATCCACCAAGAACTGGCCATGACCGGCGAAGTGACGCTCACCGGCCGGGTCCTGCCCGTCGGGGGGGTCCGCGAGAAGGTCCTCGCCGCCCGGAGGGCCGGGATCACCACCGTCCTGATCCCCCGACACAACGAAAAGGACCTGATCGAGCTTCCCGCCGAGGTCAAGGCCGACGTCACCTTCCACGCCGTCGACACCTTGGAAGACGTCGTGGAGCTCCTGTTCCCCCCCAAATCCGCCAAGCCCACCGCCGCCAAGCCCCAACCCGGCCGCCCCCGGCCCAACCCCAATGCCGGCAAGGAAGTCGCCCGGAAGACCGCCCTCCCCGGCCCAAGCCCGGCGACGCCCCCCAAGCCCGCCCGACGCCCCCGGTCGGCCTGATCAACCCGAGACGAAGGGGACCGGCCCCAAGCCGGTCCCCTCCGTCCCCGCCCGGTTATTTGCCCATCTCGGCCAGGAGCTTGTCGACCGCCTCGTCAAGCGACTTACCTCGGAGGTCCTTCGCCCGGATGATCCCGTTGCCGTCGAGGACGAAGATCGACGGGTAGGAACGGATGTGGTATCGGTCGGCGATCCCGTTTGGCGTATTGAGGCCGTCAAACCAGTTCGGCCAGGTGATCCGCTCCCTGCCGACCGACTCTCGGGCGGCGGCTTCGGTCCGGTCGCTGTTGACGCCGAGCAGGGCGAACGGCTTGCCTTCGAGCCGCTTGACGAGTTCGCGTTCGTGGGGGAGCATCGCCAGGCAAGGGGCACACCAGGAACCCCAGAAGTCGACCACGACGACCCTGCCCCGGTAGTCGCTCAGCTTGAAGGTTTTGCCGTCGAGACCCTTCCCTTCGATCTCGGGGGCGGGCTTGCCGACCGCCAAATCTCGACGCTGAGCAAGCCACTCCTCGGCGGAAGGGCCGATCGTCTTGTCGGAGCCGTAAGCGAGGTACATCCTCACGTCGGCAAATTCTTGGACAACGCGCTCGAAGAGGGACTCGGCCTCGATCGAGAGAGCGTCGGATCGTCGCTGTTTAATTTGTTCAAGAAACTCTTGGCCATAATCGTCCTCCAACCGTTTCGCCACCCTCTCGTCCTCGGCGAGTCGCTTCGGCACACCGGCGATATGATCGAGGTACTTGGCGAGGGAAAAGCAGGCGATTCCTCGTGCCGTGCGGTCGGGGTTCTTTTCGAGGACATCGCGGAGCAGCGGCTCGGCTTGCGGGATCGAGGAGGCCCGCAACTGGAGACAAACGAACGCGACCTCGGGCTCGAGCAACCAGTCCCGGCGGAGTTGTTCGATCGGGGCGATCGCCTCCGGGCTCCTGCCGCCGGTCACGATCACGATGTTGAGGGCTTTGGGAGCGGCTTTCGAGTCGGGTTCTTCCCGGGCCAGGGCGAGAACGCGGCGAGTAAATTCTTCCTTGCGTTGCTTCTCTTTCCGAAAGAGTTGCTCGCGCTCGGCGGGGTCTTTCGCGGGGGCGGTCGTTCGTCGCAACTCCTTCCCCTTTCGATTGTACTCTTCATCCATCGCGTTCAGGCGTTGCTCGAACGACTTCGAATCCTGGGCCTCGACGGACGCTATGGCTCCGACCAGGACCATCAGAAGAAGCACCAAGGATCGTGTCGAGCGGTTCATGCGACTCTCCCGGATGTTATACCGAAGTTTGTTTATCTTTCTGGCGAAAGCGAGATCAACAATGAGGTTTGGTCGCGTTGACTCGTTCCCAAGTTTCCATGAGATGGAGGGACAATTCAATGGTCCGAAGCCATGCGTTCTTGGGTTGCCAAGGGTGGGGGGTTCCGATAGTCTGCCGGACCTTGCGAAGCGACCGCCCCCAGGGATATCTCGGGCGGCCTCGCTTTCACCCGGAATCTTCCCCTTGGAGCGAGCACGGATGCGCGCACGCCAAGCGATCGGCCTTGCCTTGATCTTCTCCTCGATCCCGCCCATCCTTCCGATTCGGGCGAGGGCCGATGACCCGCCGGTCGCCGCCCCTTCGACGACGGCAGCCAAGGTCCCGAAGAAGGGTGGCGCGACGCCCGCCAAGCCGGTGAATCCCACCTCAACCCTGGCTCCTTCCAAGGGGGCGGCAAGCCCGGCACTCCCGGCTTTGCCGAAGGGGGATGGCGACGCGAAGCCGAATCCCGCCGTCGCGGCGCCCTCGGCCCCGGTGGTCTCGCCGGGTACTCCCGCCGAGGTGGCCCGGTCCGCGGCCGGGGCCAAGGCCCGGCTCGACGCCTTGAAGGCCGCCGACGCGAAGGACAACCCGGCGACCAAGCCGATCAAAGAGGTGTTGGAGCGGCGGTTGCAGCTCCTCGAACTCTGGAAGAAGGAGTTCAAGGGCCGGCAAGAGGCCGAGCACCCTTCGCCCAGCCCCGAGCAGGTGGCGGCCGAGGTCAAGGTGGACCTGGAGAGGACCAAGGCCCTGCTCGACCAGTCGAACAAGACCCCCGACGCCTTGCTCCCCGAAGTGTTCCAACCCCTGGCCGCGGAGGCGTCGAAGACCCGGGAGGTCCGGCTCGCCGAGATGAAGGAGGCGATCGACGCCGCCCGGGCCGAGGTCAAGGAACGGTCGACCGAACTTGAAGCCTTCCGGGGAGAAGGGGTGAAGAACCGCGGGGGCGAGGTTGCGACCCTCCGGGCCGCTCGGGACAAGGCCCACCAGGAGGTTTCGGCCCTTTCCGCAGGCCGGGCCGAGCGCGAGGCCGCCATCGCCAACGCGGGGTCGGCCGAAGCCCGGGAACTCGCCCGCGACAAGTTCACCAACTACGAGTGGGAATGCCGGGTCGGCGCCGAAAGCCTGGCCTTGCTCGAAGCGAAGATCAACCTGGCCTCCAGGCGGCTGGAACTCGGGTCGCTCCAGGCCCAGGCCAAGGCCGGCCACGTCGAACTCGGCCGGAAGCTCCTCGAACTGATGGAGAAGCGCTACGCCTGGCAGAGCGAGCAGCAGCAGGACGACCTGAAGCGCGCCGTCGCCAAGGAAGAATCGCGGGCCGCCCAGACCGACGACGTCCTCGAACGGTACCGGGCGCAGCGGTCGGCCGAGTTGCTCGAACTGGAAGCCCAGGCCGTCGCCTTCGAGAAGGCCGGCGCCACCACGACGGCCGGGTTGTCGGTGTCCGAGCAGACCGCGCTGGCCGACGGCGTGGAGAAGAACTTCGAAGACCTCAAGAAGCTCCTCAGCGACGGGAACGTCAGCCCCTTGGACGTCCTCCGGCTCAAGAACGAGTTTCGGAGGATCGGCCCCCAGAGGGCGGCGATCATCCGGGGCGAACTCGCCGCCGTCAAATCGGCCTCGACCACCTACGAGAATGCCTTGGCCGACGCCGAGATCGACCTGGTCAACGACACCCGAGACGACCGCTACGACCGCGAAAGCCTCCTCGACAAGCTCCCCGAAGCTCGTCGCCACGACGCCGAGGCGATGCTCGAAGCGATGGAGGTCCGCCACCGGGCCTTGCTAAACCGGAGCCGGGACGTCCTCCAGAAGCTCGCCCAGCGCTCCGACGACACGCAGACCCAGGTCCTCCGCCGGATTCGCCTCCTCGACGAGCAATACGCCTTCATCCGGACCCACATCTTCTGGGTCCGAGACGTCGAGCCGGTCGGCCCCAGCACCCTGGCCCACGCCCGAGACGAGGCTATCCGAGCCGCTCGGGCCTTGATCAAGCTCGCCTGCGAGCCGTGGGACCGGAGGCTCTGGGGCAAAGTCTCACCCGACTTCGTCCTGGCGATGATCGGCCTGGTCGTCCTGCCCATCCCGCTCCGGCTCGGCCAAAGGGCGATGGACCGGCTCCGCCTCGCCGCCCCCGACCCCGGCATGACCCCCGAAACCGCCCCAAGCCCGGTGGTCGGTTGATTGAGATCACAAGCGGCCACGGATGGAACACGGACTAATCACGGATGAAAACTTTTAAGAAGAATTTATCCGTGATTAGTGCGTGTTCCATCCGTGGCTAACAGAATTTTGAGATTCAACGACCGGAGTGGTAGAGATGCGGAAACTGCGGCGACTGGGGTATGGTTTGGTGTCGGCGGCGACCTGGCCGCTTTACCTGGCCGCGGTGGCGTTCGCGGTCAAGTCGGCCCCTTGGCCTCGCGACGTGGCCTGGCCTTCGAGCGTGGTCTTGCTGGGCTTGGCGGCTTCGTTATTCGTTGCCAATGCCGGTCGGATGGCGTTCCGGTCGGGGGGTTGGGCGGGGGAAGACCTGGCGACCCCTCGCGACGTGCTCCGACAACTCAGGCGGGTGAGCATGACCCTGGCGATCGCCGGGTTCGTCCTCTTGATGCCCGAGATCCTCTTCAGCCAGGGGTTGATCGCTCCGGGGGGTCGGCCGATCTCGGCGGGGTCGCTCGGCCGACTGCTTGTGCTCGGGTTCGAGCTGACGTGCTGGACGCTGGCATATCGCCTGCTCCGGACCAAGTCGCCCTTGCTCATGTGGCTGTCGGATGACTCGGTGAAGCTTGGCTGGGTGGGGCGGCACCGTCGGGTTTTGGCCCCCTTGATCTTGTCGGCGTTCGCGTCGATCTTCGTCCTCGACGCCGCCGGCTACCACTTCACCGCTCGTCGATTCACCTCGGGAGGCCTGGCGAGTCTGGTCATCCTCGGCGGTTGCTGGGCGGCGCATGCGTTGCTGATCCGCCTGATCGATCGCCACGCCTGGCGCTGGAACACCCCAAAGACGGCGGTCGATGCGACCTCATCGCCCTCGTCGACCGACGAGTCGGGCACGCCCCCCGAGGACGCCGTGGTCCGGCTCCGGAAGCTGGCCAAGGCGGTCGTGGTCCTCTTCGGGGCGGTCTTGGGGGCTTACGCGTTCAACGTCGACCTCGCCTTGTTCCGCTACTTGGGCGGGGTGGTCCTCTGGCCGCTCGGCGACCAGTCGGTGACGCTCGGCGACGTGGCCTTGATGCTCGTGATCGCCTTCGTCACGATCGGGGTCTGGAGGAACACGCAGACCTGCTTCACGGTGGTGATCTTCCCCCGGATGACCGAAGACCCCGGCGTCCGGTTCGCCGTGGTGACGCTCTGCCGTTACGCCGTCCTGGCCGTGGGGACGCTCGCCGGTTTGTCGGCCATCCACCTCGGCCTGGAGCGGATCGGCGTGGTCCTGGCGGCGCTCGGGGTTGGCCTCGGGTTCGGCTTGCAGGAGATCGTCTCGAACTTCGTCAGCGGGATCATCCTCCTGGTCGAGCGGCCGATCCGGGTCGGCGACCTCGTCACGGTGGCCGGGATGACCGGGAGCGTCGACCGGATCAACATCCGGGCCACCACGATCATCAACGGCGACAACCAGAGCATGATCGTGCCGAACCGGGCGTTCATCACCGGCAACCTCGTCAACTGGACACACAAGGACAAGGTCGTCCGGGTGGCGATCCACGTCAACGTCGCGCACGGGACCGACGCCGACACCGTGACCGACCTCCTCTTGAGCATCGCCCACGCCGACGTCGACGTCCTGAACAACCCGGTCTCGGCCGCCTTCCTCGACTCGATCGCCCCCGCCGCGCTCGACTTCGTCCTCTACGCCTACGTCCCCGAACCCAGCGTCATGGGCCGGGTCCGCCACCGCCTCAACGGCGAGATCCAGCGCCGGTTCGCCGCCGGAGGGATCACCATCCCCCTGCCCACCCAGGAACTCCGGGTCCACGCGATGACCCCCGAGGACGGCGAGATTCTCCCCCGCCGCCCCGCCAACCCGCGATATGACCTCGCCGCCAACCCGATCCCCGCCCCCCACCTCCACCCAAGCCTGGCCCCCCTGCCCGCCCCGGCGGAGGCATGCCATCGAGGCGTGGACGAGTAGGTGGCTGCCACCCTTCTAGATGGACTGGTCCGGAGAAATGGCGGTCGAACCATTCGACCCGATCGATTGGTTTGAGAGCCTCAACACCAATGCTGACTCGAGCATTGCCTCGGGCAGCTTGGCCCACCGGCTCGCGATGAAAGTCAAATAAATCCAGTTTCGGTCGGATCGAGGAGTCTGCCTTCTGAGTAGTTGAAGGCTTCAAATCCGGTGTACTTCCTCGAACACATCGCCTACCAATATCTTAGAACCCCAGCTGTCCCAATGCATCGTTGTTGCCTGATAAACCCACTTTGTTGGGCAACAATCCGACCAATCACCGGTTGACTTTCGACTTGTTTTCGTGTCGGATAAAGGGGACTGTCCGACATAAAGACCAATTATCGGACGCTGCGATGACGTTTGGCGGGAGTCTACCGCCATGTCGGTCCCAAGGGTGACCTTTGACTATACTCCTCGCGGGATCAACTTGAGGTTTCCGATTTGAGCCTCGCGGCTGATCGGTCGAAGACTCGCGGCGAGCGAACCTCAATCTTGAGCCGCGAGGAGTATAGATTTGTTAGTCCACCGAAGCCACCAAATTGGAAACCGCGGAGCCCATATTTCTACCCCGATCCCAACCCACCGCCACCGCCACCGCCACCGCCATTACCACCGTCTACCACAGCCGTTTTGCAAAAGATCTTTCCCATAGCAGAGGGAACATGGATTTGGGATTTTGCGCCGGAGGGCTGTGAACGCTGGGCTTTTAAATTCGAAGAGAATCTGCGCGGTTTCTCCGACCCTAATGTAAAAAACCGTAACATTGGGTGGGAGCGTTCCAATGCCTTTGGCGGTGGTCACGCTGTATATGACTTCAATCTATACTCCTCGCGGCTCAAGATTGAGGTTCGCTCGCCGCGAGTCTTCGACCGATCAGCCGCGAGGCTCAAATCGGAAACCTCAAGTTGATCCCGCGAGGAGTATAAATGACGGGACGATCATCAGGGTGGATCATTGGGTTTATTACGGAGGCACCCGCTATCAAGTCATCAGTCCTTGTAAAAAGCCCTGACAAAACCCCTGCTGCCGTCCGACAAATCGGGCGAACGGACGGGTTTTGTCAAGCCCTCTAACTAAAGTCGGTCGCCGGTAAGTCCGGCAGTCGCTGAAAATCCTTCTGTATGAGGCTGTGGAGGAATGAGATCCCACCGTCGCACCGTTGCTCTATGGCAAATCTTCGTATTGGGAGTCCTATTCTCCCTTTGGTTCGGCCTCTTGGGGCTGCTGATCATCGCTCACGGAGATCTCGAGGCCTTTCTTTATGAAACCTTCAGGCACAACAGCAGGCGTGATGCTTTCTACGACTTGAATAAAGTCTCTGTCCTCTTCTGGGTGGTACATTCATCCCTAACCATAACTGCTGTTGCAGCAGCTAGGTCCCGCCGGTCGGATGTACTCGCCGTTCTCCTGATTGGGCCAGCTATCGGACTGGCGATCAGCCTGCTTTGGCAGCGATGGGGGGATCCGAACTGGGCTGTATTTGTCGGGGTGTGCTTGATCGGCTGGCTAGTTGGCACGATTGTTGGTGGTGCGTATTGGTTCATGATATCAAAATAAAATTTGCTTTTTCCCACCGCGACGTCGTTACCCTGGCCTACCGCTCGAGTTGGAGCGAGACGTCATCGCCCTTAATTAATTCGGAATGACTTCCCTGAAATTCTTCAACTTCGTTGGCGTAAACAAAAAACAATTAATATGCTTACATTTATATCAAATCAAGCGTCGTTTTCGGTTCGCTCGACCATTAGTACTACAGTTGTATCTAAGCTACGGGTCGATTATTCTGGTTGAGAAACGCCCCGAGGTGTCTCATGACCAGTGCTGACCTCGCCACCTGCCTCGAAGATGTCCGCGATTGGGCCGAGCAGCTT
>JAABUX010008132.1_pt1 | contig 12165 bp, 18 predicted proteins | sample 5561851 | NCBI WGS metagenome assembly JAABUX01 (sample SAMN10711883, study PRJNA513361) | rock metagenome | isolation source: Antarctica rocks | place: Antarctica: Victoria Land, Richard Nunatak red sandstone | collected 2016-01-03 | reverse complement strand
AGTCCCGACGGAGAGGAAGGCTTTCCGGGTACCGTGAAGGTCAGCATTACATACAGCCTGTCCGACGATGGCGTTTTCACCATTCACTATGAGGCGGTGACGGACAAGACAACTGTGATCAATCTCACGAACCACGCAAACTTCAATCTCTCCGGGGCCGGCTCCGGAGATGTGCTTCAGCAGGTACTGACGATCGACTCCGATAAGTACACCCCGACGGACAAGACCCAGATCCCGCTTGGACCGCTCGCTAAAGTCGATGGCACCCCCTTTGACTTCCGCATGCCAGTCGCCATCGGTGCACGCATTCATTACCAGAACGAGCAGCTTATTTTGGCGCGCGGCTACGATCAGAATTGGGTGCTCAATAAGCATGGGGATCCCTTGCAGCCTCAGCATGCTGTGCATGTGTACGATCCTAAGAGTGGGCGAACGCTAGACTGTTTTACTACCGAACCCGCGTTAGTCATCTACACCGGTAACTTCTTCGATGGATCCTTTGCCGGCACTGGCGGCGTCTATCGTCAGTTCGCCGCCTTTACCTTAGAGACGCAGCATTTTCCTGATAGTCCTAACCAACCCGCTTTTCCGACCACCGTACTTAATCCCGGACAGATCTACAAGAGCACAACGGTACTGCAATTTGGCGTCCAGAGGTGAACGGTTATCGGACACGCGTTGCGAGTATTTATCGTCGGCAAATGTGGGGTTACTAGACAAACGTCAGGAATCGTACACTCAGCCGTGAGGGGGCCACGTCTAGCGTCCCTCAAGTGACTACAGCTACTTTCCTAATGGCTTTCCAGAGAGATTCTCAATACCGTTTCAGAGGAACTGATAAGACGTTCTGGTCCTGAGCGATGAATTTGGTTTCGCCGGGCGGTTATCTCACGCCCACTATGCCAAACGCGCCTTCGTCGTATGGCCGTTAGGTATTGAAGGGACGTGCAGGAATAGGGAACGTCTTCCTGCCGCGCGGAGCGCAGGTGCGACCATAGGCGCACTCACGGCGTGCGGCTCCAGCGAAGCGACAGTAGCCGAACGCCGCAAATTTCTAGGGAGGGGCCGCGGTCGATTCCCTGCTCTAAGCAACCCAACGCATTGCTTTGGTAAGGGTTCGGCGAATGCAAGCGAACTGGCGAGATAGGCTTTGATCGCGCGAGAGATAGTCGCGCAAAAGAGCGGATGTAATTTCGGATTCGGACCAACCCTGGGGGCAAGCGGCGATGCAGAAGGCCATATCAGCGGCGGCGGGTCGGCCTTCGTAGCGTGGCGACAAGCGGAAGCGCGAGAGCGTAACTGGAGCGGAACAGCTTGAATATCGGGTTGCGAACCGAAGACGTGAGGCTGTGTGCTCCTGCTCGGCCTTTCTCTGGAGAGCGACCAACCGGGAGCGGAAGGCTTCGGCGGCACGGAATGGTTGGCCGGCGTGACTGTGTAGGCGCGCGAACGGGTAGAGACCTTGAGCGTTGCGGTGCTGCGGCTTGCGATTCGTAAATCCGGGCATGCGGCCGAACTGCGCCAATCGGCGGCGCTGCGATCTGCGCCGAACTGCTCGGCCAGGATTCTTGCGGCTAGGGTTCCAAGCTCTTTAAAAGTGGCTGCATGTGGCGAAGCCATGCCTGGAATATACCGGGGCTTGTCTCGACTACGGCGGCGGGGGCGTAGCCTTCGGCCTCAAGCCGTGTGAGGGTGGCGGGGTGAGATCGTCAAGCAGTGTGTAGGGGCTCTCGCCTGTTGGACGAGCGTAGATGTGTGCGCCGTTGGCGTTGCGGTACTTCAGGTAGGGCAGAATCCGCAAGGAGCGAGCTGCTGGCATGGCTTCCAAGCGGCACATGCCTCCATCGATGAGAATGCCGATGTCGTAGCCGGAAGCGGGAAGCGCGGCGAATATCTTACGGATTGTGGCTTCTGTCCTGTCCACGATGGGCCTCGGGCAACGCGCGTGAGGGAAAGCGGCGGGAACTTGCGGCTCCCGCCCTTGTGGTAGCTAGGCTGCGACTGGCGGTTGGCTGGTTCTGGCGTTGGCCTTCTTCGCTGCCGCCTTGTCTGGCTTGATGGGGGCTGGGTTTTTCTTCTTGCGTGTGGAGCTCTTCTTAGGTGTGTTAGCGGTGAGGAAAGCGGCTTCGGCTTCGGTAAGGAATTCGAGCTCGTTTTCGCGGGGTATACCGCGATGCCCTGCAAGAGTCAGGCTTGGCGATCCGGCAGATGAAGTCGGAGGAAGTCGAGATCAACTTCCGAAGTGTCGCGGCGCGGGCCAGCATCTCGACGGCATGGCTCTATCGGACAAAACCGCTACGGGACAAGATCATGAAAGCGCGAACACCTCGCCGGCTGTCGCCGTCGAGGCACCACAATATCGTCAACGGCTCTCGCATGAGCGGATCGTGGCAACGCTGCGGCTTCGCATCAAGATGCTGGAGGATAGTAATCGCCAGCTAAGATAGCAACTCGAAGCTGTCTACGGACGGCTTGCTGTTGCTGCTCCGAAGGCAAAACCCGCACGTCGTTTACATGGAGACGACGTGCGCACCCGCATAAACAAATAGAAAGCGCTTGACGACTATAGATAAGTCGAGCAATTGCCACTCAAGCGCCTGGGCGTCGGTGATATCGACGATGCGGGCGGGAGGAGAAAACAACTCGGCAAGTTGCGCGGCACGGAAGCGCCTTGCTCCCGCAACGATTTCGAAACCGCTGTTGTTAGGGCGCACGGTGATGGGCTGAATCAGGCCGTTGGTGCGGATGCTCTCGGCCAGTTCGTCTAGTTTGCACTCATCGAAGGTGCGGGCTGTAGTCATGCACTCGTAATCCTCCCCTAAATCCTGCACCACATCTTTACAATATCGGATGCGTGTGCGATGACAGCAGCGAAAACGGCATGCACGACCGAAATCACTTTCCGTCCACGTGAACCGTAGCGCCGCTTCGCTTAGTACAAAGGGAACCACTGGTTCGAGAGGACCTCTGCATGCATCTCCGACCAACAGTGACTCAACCTCAGCGTGTATAGCAGATCTGAGTTATTACGGCGAACAGGATACAAGAAGAGCGAGGGCCCGCCTCATGCCGCTCGATATAGAGCGGCATGAGAGCGTGTTTGCGGCGCGCGCGGCAGACTCGCGTCTCTCACATTCACGGATGCATCCCCCGCTTCGGGGTGCGTGATGGGTCAGGCGAGCTTCTTGAGAAGGAGCTCTGCAGCCGAAGCGGAAGAGGCAGGATTCTGGCCGGTGATCAGGAGGCCATCCTCGACGACGTACGAAGTCCCGTCGGTGCCCTTCGAGAAGACACCGCCTTGGGTCCGGAGTTCGTCTTCGACCAGAAACGGAACAACCTTGGTCAATTTAACGGCTTCTTCTTCGGTGTTCGAGAAGCCAGTCACCTTCTTGCCGGCGACGAGTGGCTTGCCTTGGGGAGTAGTCACGTGGCGGAGCGCTCCAGGGGCATGGCATACCAGTGCCACCGGCTTACCCGCTGCAAGAAACGACTCAATCAGCTTGATGGAGTTCTTGTCTTCAGCCAGATCCCACAACGGACCGTGTCCACCGGAATAGAAGACTGTGTCGAAATCTTGCTGCTTGACGGCATCGAGCCGGATGGTCGCAGCAAGTTGCGCCTTCGCTGCTCCATCTGCCTGAAAGCGGCGCGTAGTGTCGGTTTGAGAACTGGGCTCGTCGCTCTTCGGGTCCAGTGGAGGCTGGCCACCCTTGGGAGATGCGAGGACGATGTCAGATCCTGCGTCCTTAAACGTGTAATACGGAGCGGTAAGTTCTTCGAGCCAAAAGCCGGTTTTTCTGCCCGTATCGCCCAATTGATCGTGTGAGGTGAGTACCATGAGAATTTTCATTTGTTGTTCCCTTCCGATATTTAGATTAGGTGCCAACGGGGGTGTCGTGAATGCCGAAGGCTACCGAATGCATGCCTAATCCGGTCATGTAAACTACGATTGATGGCTAGCTTTCAGCATGACCACACGTCACACCTCCCGGCGTTGGTCGCGCTCTTGCATCAATACACGGACACCAGACGACAAAGCAGCCCCTACGAGACTGCCATTGGGGGAGTGTCGATTCTTCGCTCAGATCCGGTGAAGCAGCCGTCCCAGTGCATGATCAAGCCAGCTTTGTGCATCTCCATCCAGGGAGAAAAAACCGCCACGTTCGGCGATCGGCTTTACGAGTACCGTGCGGGCCATGGGCTCGTCGTAACCATCGAGATGCCTGAGTGCGGTACCGTTTGCGCCGCAAGCAAAACTAAGCCCTACCTTGGGCTTGTGCTTGAGCTGAATCTGCAGATATTGCAGGAGCTCGTCGAAGAAAGGACGGCTGATGCGGGAACGCGCTCGAAGGCGAAAGGCGCGATAGCTTATACCCTGAAGCTCAATGATGAGCTGATCGACTGCGCTCTACGCGCAGTGCGACTGTTAGCCACGCCAGACGCGATTCCGACACTCTATCCAGGCATCATGCGCGAGATCTGTTATTGGCTCTTGAGAGGCCCTGGCGGCGATCAACTCCGTCGCATCATGGTGATGACGAATGGATAGGATCGCAGAGTCATGCAGGCTATTCGACAGCTTCGCGATCGCTTTCGCGAGCCGATCCATGTGGAAGAGCTGGCTCATGCCGCTCACATGAGCACAACGACCTTTCATCGACAATTCAAGATGGTCACGTCGATGACGCCTGTGCAATATCAAAAGCAATTGCGCCTTCTCGAGGCGCGACGCCTGATGATCTCAGACGACGCCACTGTCGAGAGCGCTGCCTTCGAGGTCGGCTATGCGAGCGCTTCCCAGTTTAGCCGCGAATATGTGCGCACCTTTGGCAGCCCACCGCGTCGTGAAGTCTCCACTTGGAGAGCTTTACAGCCGGTGGCGATGGCCGCCAATTAGTTCAATCTCCCTTTTCCTCATTTCCGCCGCAGGCTATAAAGGGCAAAGTGCAGAAGGGGGACCGAGACTGTTACGAAACTCGCTGGCCTTACCACCGCGCGCACGGAGTGCTTCCGAGAAGCCGACTTATCAGGATTCAAAAGAATGACGTAGTGCAATGGTGCATCTACGTGTGAATGGAAACGCTCACTATTCGCTATGTATCTGTTCCGCGAGGCGCGATTCGATCGGTCTGTGGCATTCGCCATATGGTCTGTTCAGTCCACACCAACAGCGTTGGCTCGGCTTAATCTGCCGCAGGTGTTGGCCCGACGTTGTAGCGCTAGCGGCCCTTTCGGGCCAATAACCTGACCAGAAATTAGTGACTCGAACAGCGCCGGTAGGCAGTTGCACCCATTGCGCCGAGGGGGCTCGCTCCGGTATAGCTTCTCCCGGCGCGGGCTGATGCAGGATGCTGACGCCGCTTCCATTCCAACGGCAGAGACGGCGGGTACGAAGCCAAATGAGGTGCTTTGCAACGTACTGCGTCAACTGATCCAGGAATTGCGTGTAGAAATTGATGTCATCCCTGAACTTCAATTCGGCGCTTGAAAAGACGCATAATCCGGGTAGGAGTTGACCTTCGTGAAGAATCGTATGATCCCCACGGGGATGCGGATGCACAGTAGTGTCCGCGAAGTATGGTTGGAAACGCGGACTCAGCAGGTAGGCTCTCGGCATTGCATCTTCTTGGAGACACACCATCACCTCGCACGTTACGTCCATGCCGGTGAGTAAGGGATGCGCCCAGTGCCGCTCCTTCGAGGCCGAAGATCGGATTGACCCTGCCGAAACCCACAAGGTGCGCTCCTGCTCAATGTCGCACAGGGATCGAACGGGCCGCCGTGTCGTTCTCGAACGGTTGAAGAACTCCTCGCCAAGCGGAAACCGTCGACCCATCGGGCGGCGGCTCCGCCGGAACAAACTGGGGATAGTCTGGCGTAAGCATCGGCGCTAGTTCTTGAGCCAGTCGATTCCCACGGCGTGGCCGCGATGCACTGGTGTCGGCCGGTGGGGCGGAGGAACAGGGCTGGGCGCATCATGATGGCATGTTGAAAGGCGGCCAAGATTATCGGTCTTGACCCCATCGCGATGAGTTTCCAAAAAATAGTGGCCGCCGTGGTGTGCCACGCGGACGCTTGCCTGATGGCCGCTTCCGTCGCGAACAACAAAGGTTTCGGTGCCGCTGTTGATTGCCGCGATAGCCATGGCTTCGGTGTAGTGCTTCTGCGTATCGGTTGCACTGTCGATGCCTCCTACTACGGCGATGCTCCCGTTCGGGGCATGCCGAATACAATTTAGATAGATCATTCTTGATACCTCCATTTTCTGCTTGACCGATGACATCCGCTAAATGGAGCCCCAGCCTTTCATAGAGGTATGCTTTGCGTTACGCTGGGTTCGGACAGATCTGCCCCCAATATTTTTCTTGTCCGATTGCGCCGGTGGCTCAGCATAGCAACACAGAGAGGTCGTCGAGGTACACGCGTGCAGACGGACAAACCTCAGTCCAAATCGGAGAAGGTTGCCACCGTCGAGGAAGTCTCGGACGCAATCGAGAAAGTGTCCCAAGATGGTTGGGCGAAAATCTACGCCTTCGCGAAGAATCGCGCCCGCTTCATGGCATTGTACGGAGGCGCGGTCGACGAACTGGATTTGGTGCAACAAGCAATTGCCGCGCTGCTTCAAGAGCGCCGCACCTGGAAGCCGAGTCAGGTAAACTTCGTTGGCCTTCTGACCGGTGCAATTAGAAGCATTGCGTTAAACCACAAAGCGAAGAGTCTGTCTACCGGCTATTCCATACCGGAAAGCCAGATCGCTCCAACTGATTACGGTGACGAATCCGAAGCGCTGACCGCGCTTTGCGCTGATTCTCGACCAAATCAAGAACAAACTATGATTCAAGCGGACGCGAAGCAGATAACGTGGTGCGCGTCGAAGAGCTATACGGATTTTTCGAGCATGACAAAGAAGCACGCGACGTGATGGATGGCTGGCGTGCAGGTATGTCCGGCACGGAGATCATCGAAGTATTGGAAATTGACAGGAAAGGATACGAGACCATCGCGAAGAGGATTCGGCGGAAGAGCGTCGAGCGCTGGTCAAAGGTAAACGCTCATGTCAACTGATAAAGGCTGGACACCTCAGGACGAGGAGCGACTTCTCGACCGGCTCGCCGATTCAATCGAAACAGGAACCGCGGTTGAGATTGCCGCCGACATGCAGGAGGGCGGGCATGACTTGACTGCTATTGCCGGACGGATTAAGACCGCAGCTTTCGCCGGCGTCAAACAGTTCAGGCAGTCCCATCCGCCGACACTTCAAGAGCAAGAAGCCGCGCGAACTGAGCGTGCGACCGCCCGAGTTCAAAATCTTTTGGCTTCTCTGATAGGATCTGGCGATTTGCTCGCGCCAAACAGGTCGTTTGCTCCGGCCTATCGAAATAAGCGAGAAGATATGCCCGATTCAGATGAGGAATTGCTCCGGCAACAGCAAGAGGATCTCGATAGGAAGGCCAAATGAATGAAGAGGCACTCGTCGCGTCTGCTTTGAGAACAGAGTTCAAGATTCCACCGACGGTGGAACTCCATGACTTGGCTCAAAAGCTGGATCTCGAAATTCTCGAAGTCGATTCGAAATCCTTCGACGGAGCTCTCCTGCGAAGTCGGACCGGCTTTTCCGGTCGGATTCTTGTGCGGAGTGGAATTCGGGAAGTTGGCCGAAAACGGTTTACCATTGCCCACGAAATTGGTCATTACATTTTGCATGGGAACCAACAAAACTCCTGTTCTCCTCGTGTGATTGAGGGTTGGAAGGAAGGGCAGCCTCTGCCCGAGCGGGAAGCCGACACCTTCGCTTCCGAGCTCTTACTTCCGACCACAGACGTTATGCAGCATGTGAATACGCGGTGGCCGTCGATGCAGGTTGTGGGTAACATTGCCGATCACTTTGGTGCGAGCTTGATGGCGGCGGGTCGCAAGTTTTGCGATGTCGCTCCGCAGTCATGTGCGCTTGTATGGAGCAGTCAGCGAGTCATTCGCTGGTTCCATCCATCCCCGAGCTTCGTAAACTTCATCGAGCCGGGCACTTCGCTGGGCTTCGACTCTTTAGCTCTTACTGCCCATGAAGGCCGAACGCTGACAAACGAAATGGAAGAGGTCCCTGCCGAAGCCTGGATCAAGAGTTCATGGTTGAAAGAAGACGCGGTTGTGTCAGAGCAATCGATCTTGATGCCTTCCTACGAAGGATGTTTGTCCCTGATTTGGATTCGTAGAGCCATTGAGCGAAGGCCAACGGTTGAGGACGAGCTCTTGACCGAGCTTGACCCGGAGGGCTTCACGGTGAACCGTAAGCGCTGGCCGAGGTAGATGTCATCCTCCCGCGATGAGGTGCTGCGCTGGCTTCTTCATGGGATACAGTCTCCTCCTCCGAGAGGACCTGCTCGTCCCATTTCTCGTCAGCGGCTGATAGATCCCTCGTTCAGGAAGATGGAAGGTCTTCCTGCACTTGTCCAACTTCTCTCTATCGCGGCAAATATTCCATGACAAAGGCCGGGTAGTGGTCGCCTAGAATCATGCCCTGCGCGAACGCTTGATCAAGCGCAGCCAGTTCGTCTTTGCTAAAGCTGATGTCGAGAAGCGTGAGGTTTTCGGGCAAGCGAGAGGGATGATTCATCCCGATCTGCGGGACAATGTCTTCTCCGCAAGAGAGTAGCCACGCGATCGCCAACTGGGACGGCGTGTAGCCCTTATCGCCAGCCATCTTCTTGAGGAATGAAACAATCTGGATGTTGTGCTTGAGATTGTCACCTTGCAAGCGCGACGCAGTTCGTTGCGGATCGCCCGCTTCTGTGTGGCCCGAAACTGTACCACTAAGGAGACCACCACCGAGCACATGATAAGGAACGATTCCGATTCCCAACTCCCGCGCTGTCGGCAAAATGTCGTTTTCAATGAAGCGGCAAGCCAGCGAGTATTCGATCTCCAGCGTGCGCAGAAGAGTAACTCACAGAAGGGCCTACGCCACGCAGACCTCTGAGATCGCCAGCTTCTGAAAGATATGTGGTGATTCCACAGTGTCTGGGGGGTACATCTCTAGCGCTCTCTGGAAGTCCGGTTGTGCCAGAGCCGCAGTGTGATGTCCTGCAGACTCCCAGATGGCGTAATTCAGGAAGACATTGCTCCCTGCGATACCCCGGTGGAACTGAGCAGAGATGAAGCCCGGCTGTCTCCTTTCAGAACGCGTAGCGGCCTTCCAAACCTCGAGAAACCGCTCGAGATGCTCAGGCTTTACGTTGAACTTATTAATAAAGACAATCGGACCTACATCCGTTTTGCCCTGCTGCTGAAGAGTGACAGACTCATCCATCTCGACGATTTGCGGCTTTGGCATGTTCGTTCCTTTGTGTGTAGTACGTGGAGAGCCCGCGCGTTGGGGGCTAGAGCATTGATCCTCTGCCAAGGTAGCGTGGGGACTAAAGTGCAGTTGTTCCTTATAGCTCACTGCAGTGCTTATCCCTTACTAAGTCAGATGCTCGCGACGTGGTCGCGACATGCGCGAAATCTGCAATTCTGCATTCCGCGAGACGCTATAATCAGGAGGCAATATTTCGGCCAATGCTCGCTCACGTGAACCTGTTCGCTTGGATGGAGGGAGTCCAGGAGTTTGAGTAAGCGGCAGCGATACACGACATCACTCCCTTCCTGCTAAGCCGAAGGATTGCTGGCCGTCAAGGGGAACTCGAGAGTTAAGAGATGCTTCTGCTTGCGAATATGGAGTCATTCGTAGAAGTCGCGCGATCACGCAATTTTGGACGGGCAGCAAAGGCCCTGGGGATCACACCTTCCACACTGACCCGCCGGATCGCCGCCCTAGAGCGAGAGTTGGGAATCGTGCTCATCCGAAGATCGACCCGAAGCTTTGCTCTTACTGAGTCGGGGGAAAGACTTCTGGAGCATTCGGGGCAATTAGTTGAGCAAGCCGAGCGCTTGAAAGAGGAATTCCGAGTCGATTTCTCAACCATCGCCGGCCATCTTCGAGTCGGAACGCCGTCTGACCTCGCGGTCACACTCGCGGCGCCCATAATAGCGGAGTATTGCCGCACGAATCCCCATACGTCGGTTGACATTGTCGCCACTCAGGGATCGCCCGACCTTTTGGCGGATCGGTTAGACGTAGCCTTCACAGTTGCTCACCAAGCAAAAATGCCTGACTCCTCCTTTCCGGTACGCAAGGTAGGTTCTTTTCCAAGGATGCTGTTCGCTTCCAAGACCTACCTCCGGGAGCATGGAACTCCGGAGACGCCACAGGAACTCAATAAGCACCAATGCATTCGCCATCTAACCGCCTCTGCGGAAAGCAGGTGGGACCTGTACCGGGGCAGAAAATGCGAGACGGTCGCCGTGAGCGGCGTATGTTCGTCGAGCAGTGTGTTGGCCTCCGCGCTCGCGGCCCGTGAACACCTCGGCGTTGCCATGCTGCCCCAGCACGTTGCTTGTCATCCCACCTATGGTGGTGGCTTGGTCCGGATCTTGCCGGAATGGGAAGGGACCCCTGTTGTGGTCTTCGCAGTGACTCCTGACCGCGTCTTGCCCGCAAAGGTCGAAGCGTTGATTAGGATGGCGAAAACACACTTCGCTGAACGGCTCGCAGCATTGGAATCCTCCGCCACGCAGGGTCCTCCCCGGTCAAAGGTGAATGCCAAGACTGATCCGTGATAACAAGGGATCAAAAGGGCCTCGACGGCACGAAGGGACCCCGACAAGACTTCGTTATCTTGCTATCGCCATGGTGCAGATTGTAGTCGGCTGAATCAGCGATCAATCCATGACCTGGAGCCACGGCGTGATGGTCGGCACCCGAACTCCCGATTTGTGAAGCGGATCTTCTTCTGTAACCCGGCGGGCTTCCTCGATGTTGTCGACACGAAGGACGTACATTCCGTCACCGGTATTTTTGCCGTCTCTCGTGAAAAACGGGCCGGAAAATGAAAGAACTTTCTTTTCGCTTTGTGATTTCATGAAGCGAAGGTGATCCTTGAGATGAGGATTGAGTTGTTCTGCGCCTGGAATGACGAGGCGGCTGTGGACGACGAATTGGACATCATGCTTTTCAGCAATTTCGTCAGGGAGATTGATTGAATGTGATGCAGCGTTGATAGCCATAGCAGACCCTCTTTCGTGCTGAGTGTTGAACGACTTTGGCGTTTAGCCGATGGCAGGTGCGCCGAGGCAAATGTTAGGAACCGCCACCTGGCGGAACAGATGCAGGCTGGCCGTGGCGCTGTTGGGATAGAGTTCCCGTAGGGGACCAAACTCCGGCTGCCGTGTCATTGCTTCGAGGGCAGCCACGCTTTCGAAGATTGCGTAGTCCAGAAAAGTATTGCTTCCCTGAATGCCTTGGTGCAGCTGGGCGGAAATGAAGCCTGGCTGAGCTTTAGTGAACGCCGCGTCCTTGGCCCATGCAGTTCGAAATGCCTCGACTTCTTTAGCCTCGACCGAGAACAAGATCATGAGGACCACCGGTCCATGGTGCTCCTCATGCAACTGTTCTTCATAGGTAACAAGCGAATTCAACTCCTCCATCTTTAGCATGATGTGACCGCTCCTTCGGCTGATCTGTGTCTACTGAACTCTCGCGTTTATTGCGTAACTGGCACAGAGCTAGGAGTTTCGTTTCGGGCTGTCTGGCGGCATGAACGCTGCATGTTCCTGTAGGGGAACGATCTGGGTATCAGCGTAGTTGGCCTTGATCAATGGAAAGCTGTTGATCATCTGCTGCAGGTGGTCTGATGACTCTGCCTCAAACAAGATCACGCCGCCATGAGTCCGTGGTACCAGTGCCCACACTTGGCGCAAGCCGCCTGAGGCGTACAGTTCGCGCACCTGAGCCTGCTCCTGTTGCTCTTTATCCATGAAATCAGGCGGCGGTCCGTCCGTAACAAACTGCTTTTTCGGGGTGAAGATAACGAGAAACTGCATAGCATGAATCCTCCATGGCTATAGAGATGCCTTGAACTCGTATGTTGTTTCTTGCACGTTGAGCTGAACTGTTTCGCATTGAGAGCAACGATCGGAATGCTGTGCTTTGGTGCAGGATGCCGCGGGACTAGGAGCTTGTTGAAATAGCGTTCCGACTGGGACGCGACGGTGTGTTGGAGTCCCGATTGGGTGATGGCGGGTGTTTTTGCTTGAGATGAAGTGCTCTCAGGAGAGCCGCTTTTGAACACT
>JAABUX010008131.1_pt1 | contig 12165 bp, 15 predicted proteins | sample 5561851 | NCBI WGS metagenome assembly JAABUX01 (sample SAMN10711883, study PRJNA513361) | rock metagenome | isolation source: Antarctica rocks | place: Antarctica: Victoria Land, Richard Nunatak red sandstone | collected 2016-01-03 | reverse complement strand
TTGGCCCGAACGTCACCATCTTGACCAGCAACCATGAGTTGGTCGACGGAGTTCCCAGCCAGCGCTACACCGCCACCCCTGTGGTGATTGGGCGCAACTGCAGCCGTCGACGCTGCCACGCAAGTCGTTAGCGATGCGCCAGATCGTCTTGTGTAGCTCGGCGCGCTGGGCTTCTTTTGTCTGACTCATATGGCAGAATCCTTGTCTAACATCAACAGTCACGCGGGACAGTGGCGGCGAACCTTGGCTTACGGTCTCGTGGATCACTGAGGGCAGCGTAGTACTCATGTCCAATGCATCGTCGGAGATCGACACGACGACACCGTCAGACGAGGGCGTGAGATTTCTAAAGACTATTCCTCAATTCTAGTCTAATTCTGCAGGGATTAGAATATCTGAGCCACTCGCCCGATGTGATTCTGCCCCGCCAAGAGCGAGGAGTCAGTTGGCGGACCAAGAACGCTCTCTTCTATCCGCTCTCATCTCCCCAGGTCCACTCAAGGCCCCAAACGAAGTTGGCTTCAAACATTGACCACGTAGCCGAAATATAACGCAGCGACTCTTGGTCAAAGGGAATTTGACGCCGTTCCGATCGCCTGCGAAAGTTGAAGGCGGACAAGCGCTCAAATCTCCAGGCTTGAGTCGGCGTGGCATCGGGATGGAATTGAGCTCGAACCGTTTGCTCGCCAGCTCCCGATGTGCCCGTTACAAATAGGCTTGGCACACATGGTGCGTTCGAGTGCACGCGGACGAGGTATGCAACGTGGTGTTTAGCGCCTTGTGCAAGCGGCTCCCCGAGCCGCAGGGCCTGAAAGTGATAACCATCTTCGAATGACGAGGGTCCAATAAGCTCGCACCCCCATAAGGGCTCGAAGGACAAGACATCTGGACCGCTCTCACCTCGATACTCGTAGCTGACGAGTGTTGAGAGCTGGCCTCCAATAGTGACCGTAAAATCCATAGTGGCCACAAGGTAGTCCACGGATCGGTCAGCGCCGAGGACATATGAGGACGACATGCGGTCGATGATGTAGCGGTGGGCTCTGGTGGCCTCTTTGAGGCCCTCCGGTGCCGTCGTTCCCTCTATGCGTCGCGCAACTTCGCGGGCAGCGCGCTCTCGCTCTCGATTAAAACTGCTCTTAGAACGTCTCGGGGCCTCCTTCGGCTGCGCAGAAGACCATGCTTCTTGCCGGGTTCTTAAGACCCCCCGTCGATCCTCCGAACCGAAGGCGTACTCAGCAACGCTGCGAAGGTCCGACGGGAGCTCACCCAACTTCTTCAAGATCAAGGTGACCGCGGCATCGCCGTGATCGGCGTCTTGGTCCAGACCTTCGCGCGTCCGGCGTCTCTCCAACGCCTGCATCAGATGCGGCATCTTGATTGCGCGATCTGAAGTCAGTCCTCCACCCTTCATGAGCTCCAGGAGCTCCTCGAAGACCGGCGTCTGCGAACTGCTCACGTCCGACTCATCAGGGTGAGTCACGCCTGAGTCCTCCTCATGAGCTTTGAGTCCTTCTTGAGTGCGTGAGTAGAAACTGGGTCGGAATTGAGACCCAACGATCTTGCCTTTCGGTCTCTCGCTTGTGTTTAGGTCGATTCACGCCCTCGTAGCAGTGAAAGGAGACTGATGAACTGGGCCACCATCCTCGCACGCCTCTATGAAGAATCGCGCGCAGCACGGCGTGACAGTCCCCTGCTCTCTCCCCTCACCCCCAAAGGAGGACACCATGTCCGGAGAGCTCGTCAACTGGCTTGCCAGCACCCCCGCGGAGCGAGACCGCGACCGCGCCGTCGACCGCGTCTACAAGCAGGCCGACGTCGTCCAGGCCAAGGTCTCGGCGATCGTGCAGGTCTCGCAGGCCGCGATGCTCGGGACGCTCAGTGTCTCGATGATGAAGCGGGAGGCAGCGCTCCTCGTCCCAGAGGACGCCGCCAAGTTCGACCTCATCGCAACGCAGGCCGCCATCGCCTCGGCCATGCAGATCGAGAAGGTCGGGCGGTAGTCGTGGACCTCGTCGCCTTCGTGCTCATCGTCGCGGCCGTCGCCTGGTTCGCCATCGGTCGTCCCGTCCTTCGGGATCTGCGGGCGGATCTGGCACGCCGGGAGGCGGTTCGGCGGCTCCACCGCGAGACCGACGAGGCGACCGAGACCTCGCCACCCTCGTCGTCATTGGCCTCCTGGGCCTTATGGCCGTCGGGCTCGTGCTCCAGCTGCGGCGGGCGGACCAACGTCGTCGCGACCACGCGCGCGTCGTCTTCGTCGTGGCCTTCCCCCGCACGGTGACGGCGGAGCAGGTGACGAATTTCCTCAGCGTCCTGCGTGGCCTCAGCTCGCCGCGGCCCGGCATCGTCGGGCGCGACAGCGCCGTCCTAGAGCTCGTGGCGACGAAGGCCGCCATCACGCACCGCCTGCGGCTGCCCGCGAGCGCCGCCACCTACTTCGTGGCGCAGTTGCGGGCGGCGGTCCCCGGCGTCACCGTCACCAAGCTTCCCCGCAAGGACGCTGCCCTGCCGCCCGTAACGGCCGGCCGGGAACTGCGCCTCAGCGACCCCACCCAGCTGCTCGCGGAGCTCGACCCGGCGGCCGTGGCCCAGTCCGTCCTTGCCGCCGCCAGCGGATTGCGCGGTGGTGACATCGTCGTCTGGCAGGTCGTCGTTACTGGCGGCACCCAACAGATGCCGAAGTTGGACGGCTTCACGCTGTCCGGCATCGTCGACAAGATCTGGCGCGGCCGCGAGACTCTGGTAACGACCACCCCGCCTACGGATCTGGTCGGGGCCACTCTTCGCGTCGGCGCGGGCAGCCGCGACGAGCGGCGAACGGGAGAGCTCCTCGCACGGCTCCTGCGGGCGACGGCCAGCGTCAGCGTCCCCGGTGTTCGCCTCGTGCCGCGCCTTGTGCCCTCACGGCTCGTCGCCGGGCGGCTAGAGCGGGGAGCCACGCCCCTTGTCGAGCCCCCGGTGCCCCTGCCGCGAATCCAGCTCGCGGGGCTACTCGGGTGGCCGATCGAGGCGCCGATGGTTCCTGGGCTGACGCTCGGTGGCTCCCCGCAGCTGCTCGTCTCCCCGCACGTTCCGGCGTCCGGCCGCGTCCTCGGGCTCGCCACGCTCGGCGGCAAGCGCCGCATCGCCCAGAGCCCGCAGGCGGCGCTAGAGCACTCCATCTACCTCGGCCCGACCGGCTCGGGCAAGACGTGGCTCGCGGCGCGGGTCGCCCTGTCGGACATCGCCGCCGGACGCGGGGCGCTCGTCGTCGACCCCAAGGGCGGCCTGATCGAGGCGATCCTGGACCGTCTCCCCGAGAGCGCCGTCGAGCGCACGGTCCTGGTCGACCCCCTCGACGAGGCCCGGCCCGTTCCCCTGCCGCTCCTTGCCAGCGAGAAGGGCGGCCTGCCGGAGCTCGCGGCCGACACCCTCATCGCGCTGCTGCGTCACCGCTACCGCGACCTCGGCCCGCGGTCGTCGGACATCCTCAGCTCGTCGCTCTACGCCCTCTCGAAGCTGCCGGACGCGACGCTGTTCGACCTCCTCCCGCTCTGGACGAACGCCCCTTTCCGCGCCCGTGTCGCTGGCCTCGTCAGCGGTGACCCGGCGCTGTCCAGCTTCTTTAGCTGGTTCGAGGGCCTGGGGGCCGCGGAGCGCAACTTCATCCTGGCGGCGCCGATGAACAAGATCCGCCCGCTGTTGCAGCGTCCGCTCCTGCGCAACGTCCTGGCCGCCCCGCGCGCCACCTTCACGCTTTCAGAGGCGCTGGCCCGGCGGCTCGTCGTGCTCGTGAAGCTGCCGGAGGGCGTCCTAGGCAGTGAGGCGACGGGGCTCTTGGGACAGGTCGTGATCTCCCGGCTCTGGTCAGCGGTGCAGGGCCGGGCACGACTGTCGCCCGGTGCCCGCCGGCCCTACTTCGTCACCATCGACGAGGCCCCGCGCTTTCCTCGACGCGCCCGTCGACCTCGGCGACGTCCTGGCGCGTAGCCGGGAGTACGGCGTCGGCGTCTCGCTGCTCGCCCAGTCCGTGACGCAGTTACCGCCCACCTTGCGGGAGATCGCGCTCAACTCCGCGCGCACCAAGGTTGCTTTCGGGACCTCGGCCCTCGACGCCCGCCGCCTGGCCGCAGAGTTCGGCCCGACGGTGAGGCCGGAGATGTTCACCGCGCTCTCCGCCTTCGAGGCCATCGGCGCGGTCTCGCTCGGCGGGGCGGTCTCGGACCCCTTCACCATGCGCACCGAGGCTCTCGGCGACATCATCCCCGGCCGGGCCAAAGCTGTGCGCGCCGCCTCCCGGGAGCGCTACGGCCTACCGCGCGCCGAGATCGAGGCCAGCTTCACGCGTCACCAGACGCCACCGGACGCCAGCGGACCCGTCGGCCGGAGGGCCAAGTGATGACGAAGCGCGCCGCAAAGAGCTGTCCGCTCGCCCGTCCGTTCGCCGCTGGACTCGCAGCACAACGCTGCAGGTCAGCTCGGTTAAGCAGGCACGTAAGCGTAACGACATTCGCGCACCAAGAGCGTGCGCGATGAAGCCGCGTATCTCCAGCCACCAGCTTGCTCGCCTCGCCGCTGAGATGACCGACCGCGACCGCGAGATCGTCGCGGTACTCGCGCGCGTCAAGCTCGCCTCCGGGGATCAGCTGCGCCGCGCCCTCTGGCCGGAGAGCTCTCCTGCCGACCGTCGCGCTGCTCGTCGGACGCTGGAGCGCCTGACGCGCTGGCGGGTGCTCGCGCGATTGGAGCGCCGGGTCGGCGGTCTCGGGCGGGGCTCGTCGTCGTGGACCTACGCCCTCGACGTCGCCGGGCAGCGCCTGGGCGACCAGGCCGGAGCTCGCCGTCCGCACCTGCCCCGCGAGATGATGTGGCAGCACGCCCTCACCGGAGCGGAGGCCTACGTCCGCCTTGCGGAGCGCCTGCGTGACACGACCGTGACGCTCTCGGCCTATCAGGGAGAGCCGGAGAGCTGGCGGCACTTCGCCGGCCCCTACGGGGAGCCGCTCGTGCTCAAGCCCGACGCCTTCGTCCGCCTCGACGGCGAGGCCTTCGTCGACTCGTTCTTCCTGGAGATCGACACCGGCTCGCAGTCGCGCACCGTCATTCGCACCAAGCTCGACCAGTACCGCCGCTATGCCGCTACCAACCAGGAGCAGCAAGCGGAGGGCGTTTTCCCGCGGGTCTTCTTCCTCACGACGACGGCCGCGCGCGTGGAGCTCCTCGACGAGCTCGTGGCAGCGCTCCCGCCGGAGGTCCGGCGGCTGTTCGCGGTCGGGCTCGTCTGCCAGGTCGGCCGGCTCCTCGTCCCGGAGGCCTCGTCATGAGCGCCCGTATCCGCGCGCCACCAGATCACGGCCCCCAAGCTAAGCACCTGGCCTCGCTTGCCCCCCTGCGCGTCAGCACCCGGCTGCCCGGATACCCCATGGAGCACGCGATGCCCGTACCTTTCCCACCCGATCCCTCCGACTGCCGCGTGGCCGCCCAGGTCATCTGCCACGGCCCGCAGTCCGTCAGCGTCACCGGCGTCGCCGGACAGGCCAGTGGTCCCGGTGCGGCGCACATCTGCGTCCGCGTCGGCCGCGTCATCACCTACGTCCATGACCGCGAGGCGCTGCTTGCGCACCTGCGGGCCTGGCAACGCGCCGCGGAGATGGCTACGCCCGTCTTTGGTCGTGACCTCGACGATCCGTTCGTGGCTGCCGAGGAGCGAGCGCGGGCGCGGTTCGAGAAGAGTCACGTGCGGGCGCGAGGGGCCGAAGCGGGTCTTCGGTAACACCAATCGCGAGCGGTTGATACATACCTCGTGCCGAAGGGCCGCGCAGTAAGGCGGCCCTTCGGCAATGTTCAAAGCGCTTACAGGTGGCCTGAACCAGACGTGGAGAATGAAGCAATGCCGTGCTATTATCTGGGAATGGAATGGATCTTTAGCGGCATAGGTACCCTATTTCTCGGTATGATCATCGGGGCAGGCGGCAACGAGGTCGTTCGTAAAGTAATCTCTAGGCGTCGCCAGACCCAGAAGCAGCGAGCCGGCAACCACGCCTCACAGCTGCAAGCGGGTCGAGACATCGTTCAGAAGAAGAAGTAACTCAAGATGGCGGAGCGGCAAGTTCAACGAGGGTCACAGGGTGCCCAGCTACAGGCAGGTCGAGACATCATTCAGGTTCAAGGCGTGGATCTGGACACAGCTAAAGAAGTCATTGAGGCCAAGGCCATCATCCTTCGTGGCGAACTCACGGATTTAGCGGCAGCCGCTGTTGATGAGAGGATGCGGGGACTAGAGGATCGCCTTCTTCATCGCATGCAGGACACGCCCATGCTCGCGGCCTTCGCAAGCCCTGACTTTCAATTCAACATCCTGGAGGCTCAGAGGAGCGCGGCGCGATCGAGCTCCGGTGACGACTTGGATTTACTGGTCGACATATTAGCTCAGCGGGCGGAGTTTACTGAGACCCCGCGGCTGAAGATGGCCACTCGAAAAGCGCTAGATGTTCGTCGGACAGGTCTCGACTCAGACGCTTATGGGCCTGACGGCCTTATGGTATGGGATCCGCCTAACAACCGACCTAGCTGACTTAGGTCAGTATCTGGATGATATGGAAACGCGTTTGGCCCCTTTGGTTGAGTTCGGTCTGCCAGCTCCTGAGGGTGGTCAAGCTTGGTTATCTGATCTTGCAGAACTTGGATGTGTCAGACTCGGTTTTAGTGGGATTGGTGGCCTTAAGACGTTCACACAAATAATTGCGACCTCAAAGTTTCCCGCCCTGACGGCGACCGGACTAGATGAGACCCAGGCTTCGGCGCTAAAGCAACGTCTCGAGGCTTACGGCTTGGATGCCGGAGGTCTGGTAGTGCCCCACCCAATTGTTCCCGGCATGTTCTCTCTGGTCGGGCAAAGCGAAACCGCTTTTCGTGAGATCGCCGATCGAGTACCTCGTTCGGAGTCTGTTAACGCTGATTATGATTCTGTGATTGTAGATGCAGTCGTTCAAAATCACTACGAACAGACCGTAGGCAACTGGGAGGGGCTCCTGAGGGACCTGCTAGCAACCCGTCCTGGCTTGATGGCCATCGATAAGTGGTGGCACGATTTTCCAGCAGTCGAACTAACTTCGGTTGGAGTGGCACTCGCGTACGCCAATTTTCGCCGAGCTGTTCCCAACATAACGTTCTCCTCCTTAGACGGGCTTTTCGGTTAGATAGCATTTGAATGGCCGGTGGAGTTCGATTGGCCCGAGTAATCGCTGGCATCGAGCGATGTCAGGCTCGTACTCGACAGTCCTAAAAGTCGCTGCTCCTCGAATTGCCGCAGCCGCACGAGAGGAGCAATGTCGGAGATCGGTATAGAAATTCGTACAATCAGCGGTTCTGATGTGCAGCATCTATGTTCGGTATATGTTCAGTTATAACACACTTATCGCTCATATCTAGTGTTGCGGAATCGAACCCATGGGACGATAATGAGTACCAGTAGGAGAGGAATTCGTGAGCGCAAGCAGCCTGCAACAACTAGCGGACCAGCTTCGGGCAGACCGCCATCGTAGCGACCTATCGATTCGCGCCCTGGCCGCGAAAGCCGGCGTCAACTACCCAACCATTCTGCGGCTGGAGATGGCACAGGTCGAGACGCCCAAGCCCGACGCCCTCCAGAAACTCGCTGCTGCACTGGGCACCGAGGTCGAGGAGTACTACGCGCATGTCGGCTACCTCGTCCCGACGTCCCTGCCAGAGCTGCGGCCCTATCTGCGGGCCAAGTACGGCCTCGGAGACCAAACCGTAGAGAAGATCGACGAGTACTTCCGCTTGCTGCGCGACAGCCAAACAGCCACATCACCCAAGGAGAACGACCATGAGACAGGAGACCAAGCCGCTTAGCACCCTCGCCGCAGTCCGCGAGCTCGTACCGCAGCGCGCCCTGACGCCCGGCGAGTCCCGCCAGGTCATCGAGCGCCAGGCCACCCGCCTGCTCAAGCTCGCGGGCATCGCCGGGCCGCCCGTCCCGGTGCGGGAGCTCGTTGAGAGCCTGCCCCGAATCGAGGTCAAGCGCTTCCCCGGCCTCCCGACGTCCGGCCGCACGCAGTGGGCCGGGAACCGCTGGGTCATCTTGGTCGCCTCCGACGAGCCGCCGGTCCGCCAGCGCTTCAGCCTCGGCCACGAGGTCGCCCACGTCGTCTACCACCCGCTCGAAGACGTCGTCCTGCCGACGATTGAGACCACGACGAGCGAGGAACGACTGGAGCAGGCCTGCGAGTACTTCTCCGCCTGCCTCCTCATGCCGCGTATGTGGGTCAAGAAGGCCTACTGCGTCGACGGCATCCAGGACGTACCGTCACTCTCCCGGCTCTTCAACGTCTCCTGGGTCGCGATGCAGGTGCGGCTGGAGCAGCTGGGGCTCGTTCCTCGGACCACCACCGTGGCAGGGAGTGCCGCATGAAGACCGCCGTCCTCTACCTCCGCGTCTCGACGACCGGCCAGGTTGAGACGGACTACGACCCCGAAGGGATCTCGATCCCGGCGCAGCGTCTCGCCTGCGAGCGCAAGGCCCAGCAGATGGGCGTGATGGTCGTCGGCGAGTACGTCGAGCCCGGCCGCAGCGCCACCACCATGGAGAAGCGCCCCGTCTTCCAGCAGATGTTGGAGCGCCTGGGAACAGAGCGCGACGCCGACTACGTCATCGTCTACAACCTCTCGCGCCTCAACCGCAACCGCGTCGACGACGCCAAAGTCCTCATGACCTTTCGCGCCATGAAGGTCGCGCTCGTCTCCGCGCAGGAGAACATCGACGAGACGCCGGCCGGTCAGCTCATGCATGGCATCCTCGCCGCCTTCAACGAGTACCGCTCCACCGCCGACGGTGCCGACATCCGCTACAAGATGGGCCAGAAGGCCAAGAGTGGCGGCACGCTCGGGCGGGCACCGATCGGCTACCTCAACGTGCGCGAGCGCTACGAGGGTCGCGAGGTCCGCAGCGTCGGGATCGATCCCGAGCGCGCGCCACTCGTGCGCCTCGCCTTCGAGCGCTACGCCACCGGGAACTACTCCATCGAGCGCCTGCACGGCGTCCTCGCCGACAAGGGTCTGCGCACCCGTGCAACCGGGCGCAACCAAAGCGGCCCGGTCTCGACGAGCCGGCTCTGGATGATGCTGCGCGACCCGTACTACACGGGGATCGTCGTCTACAAGGGCGAGGAGTTTTCCGGCCGCCACGAGCCCCTCGTCTCAGAGGCGCTCTTCGCGCGGGTGCAGAGCGTTCTTGACACCAACCGCGCCGCCACGGAGCGCCGCCGCGTTCACCACCACTACCTCAAAGGCTCGCTTATGTGCGCCCGCTGCGCGGAGCAAGGGCGCGTCAGCCGCATGATGTTGCAGCGCACCTTCGGGCGGCACGGCGGCGAGTACTGGTACTTCTTCTGCCGGGCGCGGCAGGAGCACCTCTGCGACAACCCGCACATCGCCGTCGACAAGATCGAGGACGCGGTTCTGCGGCGCTACGCCACCCTCCAAGTGCCTGAGGCCTTCATCGAGCAGGTCACCACGATGCTCAAAGAGGCGCTCGACGAGGAGCGGCGCGGGAGCCACCTCGCCGCCGAGAGCGCCCGCGCGCGTCTCCAGGCGCTCACGGTCAAAGAGGACAACCTCCTCGATCTCGCCGCCGATGCCGAGATCCCCAAGGACCGTCTGCGTGCCCGACTGGCGGCGATTCGGCAGGAGCGCGACGGGCTGGAGAAGGAGCTCGTCGGCTTCGACGACCGCCTGGAGGCCGGGGCCGAGGTCATCCGGGCTGGGCTGAACCTCTTGCGGGACCCACAGGCGCTCTATCGGCAGGCGGATGGCCAGACCCGAAGGATGCTCAACCAGGCCTTCTTCGAGCAGCTCTACGTCGACGGCCCCGAGGTGACCGAAGAAGAACTTGCGGCGCCGTTCGACGAGCTCCTCTACTCCAGGCACCGCCCGCGGTTCCGACAACGTCCAGACATGACGAAGGCCGGTCGCGCTGGGCAAACCGGCCTTCGATCTACCAAAAGTGGCCTGCTAGCTGCCGCCATGGCTGACGGGGGTTCTAGTAAGACTCTTATGGTGGAGCTGAGGGGACTCGAACCCCTGACCCCCACACTGCCAGGGCGGCTGGGTGGGGTCCGCCAACATACGTGGGCGTCTATCAATGCTGCTCAGAGGTCCGTGGCTCCCCCGGCGCACTTCGACGAACGTGCCCGGATGGTGCCAACTGGCCACCACGCTGGCACCATCCGCACTCAGGGGGTCAGCGAAGATGGGCGCGCCTGCCGATGCGCCTCCACGTCACGTGCGTATGCCCCTCGCGTCGAGGGCTGCCGTACTCGAAAGTGGCGCGTCCGTCGTCGGCCCCGTTGCTTGGAATACCGAGCTGTTCAGCAACGGTAGGCAGCAACATCCCGCTATCAGCACGAGGTTGGTGAGCGCCCGGCGGTATCAGTGGTCCGCCACCTTGGGCCGCGCTGAGCGACGGTGCCGTCGGCCTGCCCCTTGCGGATCGCCTGTCCGACCCCGCGCTCAGCCCGACGGACCATGACCTGCGCGCATCGCACCAAACGTGCAGGTCAGAGGCTTAACGCCGTTGATTTAGAGGGCGGCTTGCCGCCAGTGCGCTCTGCCTCCGTACCTCGGAGGGCGGCCCCGCCCGGTGTCACGGAGCACGGGGCGGGGCCTTGATCGGCACCGTGCGGAGGGAACCGACCCATGGAAGAACCTAGTGGTCTGCTCGACGAGCCTCGAGCACCTGGCGAACTGCCCGAGCTGCCGGCGGGTGTCGGCCTCACACCCAGGTGACCAGGGCGCCTCTACGAGAGCCGAAGTCACTCGCGGCTCCCTGCTTGACCATCAGCTGTCGGCGCTGAGCGTCGACCAGCTCGGTACGGAACTGCGGGCTGGTCCGCTAGGACTGTCATCATCAGGCACCTGCCTAGTGGAAAACTCACGCTCTGACGCCGGAACGCTCCACCTGCGATGCGGCGAGGGCCTGGGCTTCATCAGCGGGGTTTCACCCCGTTGATGGTGGTCTAGAACAGCCGCGCTGGACCGATGTAGAACACCTTGTGCCGCGCAGGAGCGTCGACGAACTCGAGCCAGACGAGAACATGCCCGTTCGACAGCAAAATGACGTTGCGCCCGAACTGTGCCCCGTGCTCGATCGCCGGAAAGCTGATGTCATCGGCCACCTCAGCATCTTCAAGCTGAGTTAGTACCAACCTCAACTCGGCTGCGACGCTCTCTGACGCCGATGCGATGTAGTCCTTCGCCTGCTGCGTGAGAGCGCCGAGCTGTCTGCGCCTACCCACGCAGTTGCGTGAACAAAACCTGCACGTCGATGGCTGGCACTACCTCCGAGAGGATCTCGGCTTCCTTGACGGCGAGCTGGTACTCGGGGTTGGTCGCCAACTGACCACCTATCGCTAGGCCGAGGACCACTTTGTGGACGGCCTGTCTCGGGTGCCGCGACACCGCGGCACGTAGCACTCGTACAAGGAGGTCAGGAACGAGTCGGAGCGGAAGGTCGCCGAGGGCATGGATCACCGCGGAGGGAAACGTCTGCGCAGCGAGCGCGTGCAGCGGCGGCTTGACGGAGTACGAGGTCACCCGCTGCCCCCTCCTCCTGCCGGGCCGGTCAACTATCCGATTCGGCATGTTCTGATGTCGCTTGAGTCCGTCGTCCAGGTCCGAGAACGCTACACCCGCCGCTTCCTGAGCCACTACCCCCCCTGCTTGAAGGCTCACGGGATGCCCGTGACCAGCGCCGACGGCCTGAGATCGACGGAGACGCCCGAAAACCTGCCGCCGGGCACTCGGGGTACCCCTCACCAGACGCTCGAGCGCCGCTGCGGCTGACCTCTGCGGCAGGTGCAGTCCTCGGAGAACTTCTCGCCCATGAGCGAGGCGTACTGCGTCACCTCGAGCAGCGTCACGGTCCGCCAGTCGGACTGCTCGGCGAAGTGCTCGAGCCCGTTCATCAGCGCCGCCGACGACAGCCGGTCGATCGCCGGGTTGCCGGCCTGCGTCGGATCCAGCAACCGCAGGGTGGCGGCGATGGCGTGCCGCAGCCAGTGCTGCGGGTCCAACGTGCAGCCCGGCTCGTGCTCGTCAAGCGTCGTCATCTGTGCGGGTCCTCTCAGGAGTCGTGGCTAGAAGCTGACGAAGCGCCCGGGGCGG
>JAABUX010008130.1_pt1 | contig 12165 bp, 12 predicted proteins | sample 5561851 | NCBI WGS metagenome assembly JAABUX01 (sample SAMN10711883, study PRJNA513361) | rock metagenome | isolation source: Antarctica rocks | place: Antarctica: Victoria Land, Richard Nunatak red sandstone | collected 2016-01-03 | reverse complement strand
GGCAGCGTATTGGTCGCGTATCTCTGATGAAAGATCGCAAAGGGTGTGACGTAATCCTCTGAACTCAGGTCCGGGTAGAACTCCGGCAGAAGTGTTCCCGAACACATGGCCTTGTAGACGAGGGTTTCGCTCGAAAGAGAACACAAATAGCCTGTCGTGTCTCCGTGCTTATGCATCCTTTCAAACTGCTTGCGTGCTAGGTACAGCCTTCGTTCGCGCGAATCAATCTCGCCTTCCCTCTGGTCTGTAATTAGGGCCTGACGGATCTTGGGCATGGTGCTAAGCGCGATCTGGCCCAACCTGTCTATTTCGACCGGCACGTCACGCCAGCAAAGGACCTCGAAGTCATGAGTCGCGAGACATACCTCCAGAGCTGCCTCCGCCCGGGTCTCCTCATGCGGCAGGAAGAGCATGCCTACTCCCAGCATCTCGTCAGGCTGCAGATGCCGACCCTTGGCCTTTTCGACCTCTGCGGCAAATAACGATCGCGGGACCGCGGTCATCACACCGACTCCGTCGCTGCTCTTTCCGTCGGCTGCTGTAGCGCCTCGGTGTGCCAGGCGACTCAGCGCGATCAGAGCGGAGCGAAGGATCTCGTGTGAGGCGCCGTTCGCGGCGATAGATGCGACAAACCCGACGCCACAGGAATCGTGGTCGAAGCGCTCGTCAACAAGCGAAAGACTCGGTACTGTTGGCCCAAGGGTTTCGAGCTCGCGGCACTGCTCAGATGGTGTCAGCTTGGATTCCATAGTTCACTATACGGGTGGGTGATTGTTGGGAATACGGAGATATGCCCTCATCCGACTTCTCGTATAATATACAGAACTTTATGTATATTTATACTAAGATGATTGGATTAAGATTACCGGGACATAGGAAGCAACAAACTTGAAGCAGCAGCGACATGCCGCAATCCGGGAGCTCCTGCTCAAAGCTCCACCAGTCGTCAGCCAAGACGACCTTCGCAAGAGACTTGCCGATCGAGGCTTTCATGTGACGCAGGCAACGTTGTCGAGGGACATCCATGAACTTCGTTTGGCGAAAGGTCCCTCTGGGTACACGCTACCCGGATCGGGAGCCGAAGACGCCAATGATAGTCCGGGAATCCGACAGGTTCTGGAGAACTTCGCGCTTGAGGTACGTCAGGCCATCAACCTCCTTGTCCTCGTTACCGCAACAGGGAGTGCACAGCCCGTCGCGGCCGGCATCGATTACGAGGACTGGCCGGAGGTGGTCGGAACAATCGCGGGAGATGACACCGTGCTCATCATCTGCCCTGACGAGAAGCAAGGGCGGGCTGTAAAGGCGAGGATTGAGGAATATATTGGCTAATATGGCATTGGTACAACTCTCATCGTTGCCGCAGCCCGAGGTCGCGGGCCCAAAGATGGGCGCTCCGATTGCTGTCGTAGGAGTAGCCGGATACGCTGGAGGGGAACTCGCACGCATCCTCTTGCAGCACCCTCGCTACAGTCCCAAGAACCTCTCGTTTTTCGGTCGCGCCGACGGGGAAACCCCCGATGTTTCCAGACCTCTCTCTCAAGTCCACCCGCAGCTGCCGATCGATGATGACGTTCGGGTTCATCCGTTCAGCTGGGGCGAGTTGGAACGGGGTGGAGTCAAGCTTCTTCTGCTTGCAACGCCTCACGAGCAATCACGGCTATGGATACCAGAGGCGCTGCGACTAGGCCTGAGAGTGATTGATCTGAGTGGAGCCTGGAGGCTGAAGGACGGGCGGAGACGGAGTATGTATCACTTCACCGATAAGGATGGTCCACTTGCCGAGGCACTGCAGGCCGAGGCGGTCTACGGATCTCCGGAACTGCATAAAAATGCAATTAGGGAAGCGCGGCTGGTAGCCAACCCGGGATGCTATGCAACCTCCATCATCTTGGCGTTAGCTCCGCTTCTAAAGGCGAAGCTCGTGGACCTGGAGCGGGGAGTCATATGCGATGCAAAATCCGGTGTCAGCGGCGCTGGCAAGACGCCGTCACCCAGCACGCACTTCATGTATGCGGCTGACAACCTTTCCGCGTACTCCGTCTTCGGGCATCGGCACATGGGCGAGCTCCTGGAGCAACTGCACCTTTCGGAGACACAGATCCAGTTCACGCCACATCTCCTGCCCATACCGCGAGGAATTCTGTCGACAATTTACCTTCGCCTGACACATGAGGCTGACGGAGATGCGATCGTCGAGACCATGCGGCAGTTCTATCGTGACTGCCCATTCGTCCGCATCCGGCAAGCTGGCATGCTGCCGCAGATCCAGCACATCGTTCGCACCAACTTTTGTGATCTCGGTGCGGTGGTGGATGAAAAAACGCGACGCGTTGTTATTGTCTCCTGTCTCGATAACCTGCTGAAGGGCGCAGCGGGCCAGGCGATACAGAATCTAAATCTCATGCTTGGTTGGGGCGAGACGGAGGGATTGCTGTGAAGTACGTCATCAAGCTGGGTGGAGCGACCATTGAGAATCGACAGCTTCTTCGCGAGTGCGGCAAGGCCATAGCGGAGCTCGTTGCGGACGGGAATCGCGTTGCTGTGGTGCATGGCGGCGGAACGCAGCTGACACAGACGCTAGCGCGCATGGGCAAGGAGAGCCAGTTCATCTCCGGACTCCGAGTGACGGATGAAGAGACTCGCGATGCCGCGCTCATGGTTCTGGCAGGGCGTGTCAACAAATCTCTGGTAGCCGCAATCGGATCTCACGGTCAGGCAGCCGTGGGTCTTTCAGGGGGAGATGGGCACGTCTTTCGCGCTCGCAAGAAGAAGACCGCTCCTGATCTCGGATTTGTAGGCGAGATCGCCGCCACAGATCCGCGCTGGCTGGATGCAATCTGGACCATGAATGCCGTGCCCGTGATCTCCTCGATTGCGCTCGGCTTCGACGGTGAGTACTACAACATCAACGCGGACGAGATGGCAGCTGCCTGCGCCGTGGCCACGTCGGCGGACAATCTCGTCTTCCTGACCGACGTGCCGGGAGTGAAGGGCGGAGATGGCAAGGTCATGCGATGGCTCACGCTCGCGCAGATTCCGGCGCTCGAAGAGCAGCAAGTGGTATTCGGTGGGATGCTTCCGAAGCTCAACGCCTGTCGTGAAGCTCTTACCCACGGCGTCAAGCGAGTGCGCATCCTTCCTGCAGAGGCGGCAGCGTTGCTACCCGATCTTTGCTCAACCCGGGTCAACAATGGAACGGAGATAATGGTCGCATGAAGCTCGAGACGGTTCAGGCTGCGGAACGGAAACTTCTCATACAGACGTACGACAGAAGTCCCCACCTCTTTGTAGAGGGGCACGGGGTCTACCTGCGGGATGAAGACGGGGAGGATTACCTCGATCTGCTGAGCGGCATCGGTGTGTCCGCTCTCGGATACGGGCACCCCGCGATCGAGGCGGCAATCAGCATGCAGAGCCGTCGGCTTCTGCATATATCGAACCTCTTCTACCACCCGGGCACAGCACACCTGGCGTTGCAGCTTACGGAATTGAGTGGGCTTGACCGGGTCTTCTTCTGCAACAGTGGAACTGAGGCGTGGGAGGCAGCGCTCAAACTCGCGCGGGCACATGCGGGTCGCCTTCGCGCGGAAGGCCGAACGATCGGCACCCGGTTCCTCGCACTCGAACACAGCTTTCATGGCCGGACCATGGGATCGGTTGCGACGACGCACAAGGAGAAGTACCGGGAGCCGTTCGCCCCCGTCATGCCGGATGTGGGATTCGTTCGCTTCAACGATAACGACGATCTCAGGCGGAAGTTCGACGGCGAGGTCTGTGCGATCTGCATCGAGCCGATTCAAGGTGAGGGCGGGGTCCACACAATCTCTCCCGAGTTCTTCCGGGTGGCGAGGGAGCTCACTGACGCGTCTGGTGCTCTGTTAATCGCTGACGAGATCCAGTGCGGCTTCGGGAGAACCGGAAGATGGTTCGCATACCAGCACTTCGGAATACTTCCAGATATTGCAACCGTGGCAAAGCCCCTGGCGGGTGGTCTGCCCATGGGAGCGATGCTCTGCACCAACGATGTCGCGCTTGCGTTCTCTCCTGGCATGCATGGGACGACCTTTGGCGGTGGCCCCCTTGCCTGCGCTGTCGCCAGTGCCGTGATCGACGCCATTCAAGAGAAGGATCTGCTGGCACATGTCCGCGAGATTGGTGCTTACTTCAAGGCTCAGCTCCAAAAACTTGCGAATCATCACTCGTGTATTAAGGAGGTCCGCGGCCTCGGTCTGATGCTCGGCATGGAACTGACTTCCGCAGATATGGCCAAAGAGGTTGCCGGCCAAATGATGGATCGACACATCATCCTCAACCGAACGAGCGAAACCGTCCTCCGCTTTCTACCTCCCTACATCCTCAAGCGCGAGCACGTGGACACGGCCATCGACGCACTTGATGCCGTTTTGCACGGTCTTCCAAGCCTCGCGACGGCCAACACATCAACAGGAGAGTTCCATGAGTAGCAAGACTGTGGTCATGAGTGTAAAGGCTGACGCCGGCGCTGAGACCTCTTCAAAGACCACCTCGCAACTCGGTATCCAGTCCGACACTGCCTTTCAGGAGTCTTGCAAGCGGCTCCACGGACGAAATCTCTGCTCCATCGCGGATCTTTCGGTCGCAGAGATGGCCGCTCTCATGGAGCTGACCCATGCGGTCAAGACACATCCGGCGGACTTCCGAGAGGCGCTCGACGCCAAGCAGATGGTGCTCTTCTTCGAGAAGGCCTCGTTGCGAACAAGGCTGACGTTTGAAGCCGCTATCAATACCTTGGGCGGGAACGCCATCTTTGTGGATCAGACGCAGTCCCCTCTCGGAGAGAGAGAGTCGATCCCGGACATCGCTCGCAATGTGGAGCGCTGGATGGATGTGATGGTTCTGAGGACCTATTCCCACAACACCACGACAGACATGGCCACCTCCTCTCGCATTCCCGTCATCAACGCCCTCTCAGACCTGGAGCATCCCTGCCAGGCGATTGCCGATTTCTTCACTCTGGAGGAGCACTTTGGTTCAGCAGAGGGGCTGCGATTCGCATACGTTGGCGACGGGAACAATGTCTGTCACTCCCTGATGCTTACAGCTGTTCAGCTCGGCGCGCATTGCAGCGTCGCAACGCCTAAGGGCTATGCCCCGAAGATCGAGATCATTCACGAGGCGATCCAGATCGGAGAGGCTACCGGAGGCAGTCTCACGCTTGTTCAGGATCCTGTGAAGGCAGTCGATGGGGCCCATGCTGTCTACACGGACGTGTGTACCAGCATGGGCTTTGAGCATGAAGCAACCAAGCGGGCCCCTATCTTCAAGCCCTACCAGGTCAACGAAAGCCTCATGTCACGCGCGGAGACAGATGCCGTCTTCATGCATTGCCTTCCTGCGCATCGCAATGCCGAAGTCACAGAAGAGGTTCTGGATGGGCCGCAGTCAGTCGTGTTTGACCAAGCTGAGAATCGTTTGCACGCTCAGAAAGCGATCCTTCTGATGCTTCTTGGTGCGGCTCGCCGCGTGTCCAACAGTCGCAGCAGAGCTCAACAGCAACGCCGGCGCTCGTAGCGTAGCGCAAAGACATAGACGGAGAAAATCATGGCAGAGAAGGTCGTTCTTGCATATTCTGGTGGTCTCGACACCTCGATCATCATTCCTTGGCTCAACGAAAACTACGGGCTGGATGTCATCGCGTTCATCGCCGATGTCGGGCAGGGTGACGACATTGAGGCCGTGGTAAACAAGGCGTACGCAACCGGAGCGAAAAAGGCCATCGTTCGAGATCTCCGCCAGGAGTTCCTCACCGACTATGTCTTCCCGACGGTGCGCGCCGGCGCGGTCTATGAACATAAGTACCTGCTTGGGACCTCCATCGCTCGCCCGGTGATCGCCAAGCATCAGGTCGAGGTCGCGCTTGCAGAGGGTGCCACCGCCCTCGCACATGGATGTACCGGAAAGGGTAACGATCAGGTGCGCTTCGAGCACTGCTTCCAGGCTCTTGCGCCTGAGCTACGGGTCATTGCTCCATGGCGGGAGTGGACGCTGAAGTCACGCGAAGACTGCCTCGACTACGCGGAGGCTCACGGGATTCAGGTCGAAGCGAGCCGAACCAAGATCCATTCTCGCGATCGGAACCTCTGGCATGTGTCGCACGAGGGTGGCGAGCTTGAGTCCACGGAGAACCCTCCCCTGGCAACCACCTGGACGATGACACGATCGCCGCAAGAGGCGCCGGGTCGCGACGAAGTGGTCGAGATTGGCTTCGAGCGTGGAACTCCAGTATCGGTCAACGGGCAGGTGCTCGAGCCGGTGCAGCTTGTCGAGTTGCTGAATGAAATTGGCTCTAGAAACGCGATTGGACGTATTGATCTCGTCGAGAACAGGTTTGTTGGCATGAAAAGTCGCGGGTGCTATGAGACGCCAGGAGGAACGCTGATCCTAAGTGCGCAGCGTGAACTTGAGGCGCTCACGCTTGACCGCGATCTCTCCCACTTTAAAGAAGCGGTCGCCCTAAAATATGCGGAACTCGTCTACTTCGGCCTGTGGTTCACGCCTTTGCGTGAGTCGCTGGACGCCTTCGTCAACTCCACGCAAGAGAATGTAACTGGTTCGGTCAAGCTCTCCCTATACAAGGGCAATGTGTCGGTTGTGAGTCGAAAAAGCGAGTTTTCACTCTACTCGACGGACCTTTCCTCGTTCACCATGGGTGACACGTATGACCAGAAGGACGCCGCCGGCTTTATCAAGATCCTCGGACTTCCTGCCCGAACCAGGGCGCGCCTGCAGCAGCGGGTTGAGGTTCTCAAGTGAAGATGTGGTCGGGCCGCTTTCGCGAGCCGCTGGATGCTAATTTCGAGCAATGGCAACGCTCCTTCCCGTTCGACTGGAGACTTCTACCTCAGGAGATCGCGGCTAGTTCAGCTCACGCTCGGGCCCTCCACGCAGCTGGAGTCTTGACCGTAACCGAGCTTACAGAGATCGAATGTGGCTTGACGTCTGTCGGATCTTCTGCCAATCACGGCGCTCAGATCCTCGGATCTGCGCCAGAAGCTGAAGATATTCACCATTATGTCGAGCTTGAACTTACGCGGCACATAGGGACATTGGCCTTGAAGCTGCACACGGGGCGGTCTCGCAACGAGCAGATCGCCACCGATCTTCGGCTATTTGTGCGCGATACGATCGACGCCGCCTCAGAGCACCTTGGAAGCTGGCGCGAAGCGCTCTTGGATAAGGCGAAGGATGTAGGCAACACCGTGATGCCCGCTTACACGCATCTTCAGCGCGCAGAGCCCGTGCTGGTCGCGCACTGGTTTTTGTCCTATGTCACCATGGTTGAGCGTGATCTCTCAAGGCTGGCCGACTGCCGTGCGCGTTTGAACTGGTGCCCACTGGGTTCAGGCGCGGTGGCAGGGGCGACGCTGGCGGTTGACCGTACTATTGCCGCCGAGGCTCTCGGCTTCCAAGGGCCGACCACGAACAGCATGGATGCAACCAGCGACCGCGACTTCGCGCTCGAGTTCGCGCAAGCCGCAGCACAGATTGGACTGCATCTGTCGCGCTTTGCGGAGGAGGTTACGCTTTATTCCACCGCCGAGTTCGGCTTTATCGAGCTGCCGGAACGCTTCTCGACTGGATCCAGCGCGATGCCTCAGAAAAAAAATCCGGACTTCACGGAGTTGGTGCGGGGAAAGACGGGCCGGCTGGTGGGTGGGGCGACAACACTGGCGGTGATCCTGAAGGGGCTGCCACTGGCCTACAACAAGGATATGCAGGAGACCCAGGAGGCAGTGTTCGACGTCTCGGATACGCTGCTGGGGATGCTGCCGCTGATGGCCCCATTTACCGCGGCGCTGGAGTTCCGGGCGGACAGGATGAGGGAGGCTGCTTCGAAGGGATACCTGAATGCGATGGCGGCGGCGACTTACCTGGTGCACAAGGGGGTGCCGTTCCGGACGGCGCACGAGAAGACGGGCAATGCAGTGCGCTTCGCCATCGACCGTGGGGTGGAGTTGAATGATCTGAGCCTCCACGACCTGCGGCAGTTCGGGGAGGAGTTCGGCGAGGACTTTTTCGAGGCAATTACGTTGCAGGCGACGTTGGATTGCCATGACGTGGTGGGGGGTACGGCCACGGGGCGGGTACGGGAGGCGTTGCGGGCGGCGAGGGAGCGGTTCCCGCGTGTCGGTGCGGAGGCGGTGCATGGCGACTAGCCTCTTCCATGGCGCGGTGCCGGAGGTGCGGTCGGAAAGGGTGCCGGTCCGCGTACGGAAGGCCAAGCTCCAGGACGCGACACGCATCTTCGAGCTCGTGAACTCGCTATCGCACGATGGGACGCTGCTGCGCCGGAGCTATGCCGAGATCTGCGAAAATGTGCGGGACTTTTCGGTGGCGGAGGGGGAGGACGGGGTGTTTCTGGGGTGCGGGGCGTTGCACCTGTATGGCCCGCATCTGTCGGAGGTGCGATCGATTGTGGTGAGGCCGGAGGCGAAAGGCCGGGGTGCCGGGGGGGAGCTGTTGCGTGGGCTGCTAGCCGAAGCGGAGGACCAGGGCGTGACGTGTGTGAGCCTGTTTACGCGTATACCGGACTTCTTCACGCACTTCGGGTTTCGCGAGGTGGATCGGACGGCTCTGCCGGACAAGATCTACAAGGACTGCCAGACGTGCCCGCGGCTGTATGCGTGCGACGAGGTGGCGATGGTGCTGGGGCAGCTGCCGCGGATCGCGGTGTTGGGCCCAACCCGGTTTCCGGAGCCGGAGCTAGTGAAGCTGCAGACGGGGACTGTACGGCCTCCCAAGCCGGCCTAGGTACCCTCCCCCCTCCCCCTACTAGCCCAAAGTCTTCAATTCATGGAGGTTACGTCCAGACTTTGCTGCAGCTCAGATATTGGCTTTACTTTGGAATGCATATTCAGGATAGCAGTTGGAAAGGGGCCGGTGCGCCACGGGTGCGCAGAGGATTTAGGGTTGGTGGCTGCGGGTTAGCCTGTAGGGGCACGAGCGGAACCCTGGGATTTTTACACCTTCGGCTACGCTCAGGGTCAGAATGACAGGGTTGAGGAGATCGGCGGCTTAGGTTTGAGCTTGGGTGGCCGGTGTTTGCTGTCGGGTATGAGTAAGAGCTATGAGCTTTCAGCTGTGACCTATCAGCTAAATGCTCAGCGGGTGTGGAAGAGGCCGTCGCGTTCGGTGAGTTCTACGGGGGTGCGGAAGAGGTTGGAGAGAATAGGGGCGGTGAGAAGGTCGCGTTTGGGCCCGTCGGCGGCGATGCGGCCGTCGCGCATGAGGAGGAGGCGGTCGATCTCGGGGAGGATGTCGGCGGTGTGGTGGGTGATGAGGAGGATGGTAGTTCCCTGTTGGGCCAACTCCCTGAGTAGGCGACGAAGGTCCTGCTGGGCGGCTAGGTCGAGGGCATTGGAGGGCTCGTCCAGAAGAAGCATCTCTCCGGGGACGCGGGTGTGGTCTGTTGATGGCAGTTGTGGCCCCGACCCCACCCTTTCCGGCGATGAGGCCGCCGGAGAGGATGGGGCACCCGGCGCGGTGGATTCTGCTATCGGCGATGGTGGTACGGACCCTACGCATTCCAGCGGTGAAGCCGCCGGAGAGGATGGGGCACCCGGCGCGGTGGATTCTGCTATCGGCGGTGGTGGTACGGACCCCACCCTTTCCGGCGATGAGGCCGCCGGAGAGGATGGGGCACCCGGCGCGGTGGATTCTGCTATCGGCGGTGGTGGTACGGACCCTACGCTTTCCAGCGGTGAAGCTGCCGAAGAGGATGGGGCACCGGGCCGGAGGGCTTCGGCGGCGGCGCGGGAGCCGGCGAGGGCTCTGGCGATCATGATGCGGCGCTGCTGCCCGGAGGACATTTCGCCGACGAGCCTGTGCCGGAGGTCTTCGGCGCCGACCTGATGGAGGAGGTCTTCGGCACGGGCGCGCATGGCGTCGGTGACGAGGAGGTTGGGCCAGAGGGTGGAGGCAGCGAAGAAGCCGGTGAGGATGGCGTCGAGCCCGGAGGTGTGGAGGGTGGGTTTGCCGGGGAGCTCGGCCGAGACGACACCGAGGCGCTGGCGAAGCTGGGTCAGATCCCAGCGCTGGCGCCCGAAGATGCTGACAGAAGGCGGGTGCCCGTCTGGACCGACCGCGAGAGGGTAGAGCTCGCAGGTGATGGTCTTGAGGAGCGTGGACTTGCCGCAGCCGTTGGGGCCGAGGATGGCGAGGTGTTCGCCTGCATGGAGGTCGAGGCTGATGTCGTGAAGCACGGGAGGACCGCCGCGCGAGACGTACACATGTTGCAGGGAAAGGATGAGCTCCGGCATGCGCTGGAGACAGCATAGATGAATCCAGCGAGGCAGGGTGAGTGAGAAGGCAGCGACTTGATGGAGGTTTCTGCTCCTTTGTCCGGAGTCGAGAGGTCCCTCGATTTCGCTGCGCTCCGCTCGGGATGACAATGTTTTTGGGGGCGGTCGGGATAACAAATTTTCTGCGGCGGCCAGAAGAAGCGGCCGGGATTTTTTTGATTGCACGTGCGCCACGTGCTTCGGGCGCATCGAACAGCCAAACAGGAGCTACGGACATGCGAGGGCGTGAGGGGACAAGGGTTGATTTAGAGCAGGCAGAGATCATTCAGGTGGATGTTCTGGACCGGTCGTACATCCTTGTGCTGTTCTCGAACGGGGTCTCGGCGCAGATACGATCGGCGGATGTCCGGCATCTGGTGATCTCCTCGGCGGTGCAGATTGTCGAGGCTGCGGAGGCTGCTGCCGAGGACGTGGATTAGGCGAAGGGCGCGCCGTGGCCGACCGAGCTGGGAAGGGTAGCGGCGTAGAGATTGCGGAGCAGAGTGCGTGTGATGGGGTAGCACTCACAAGCGCTGTCTTCGAGGGAGGCGCGGTCGAGGATGTGGACTTCGCCGCGCTGGTAGTCGATGAAGCCGCTTCGCTTGAGGGCGCCGGCGCTGAGGGTGACGGTAGAGCGGCGCGAGCCGATCATCTCCGCGAGGAACTCCTGGGTGAGGCGGAAGTGAGATTGCCCGAGGCGGTCGGAGACCATGAGGAGCCAGCGCGCGAGCCGTTCCTCGACATGCGGATGGGGAGGGTGACGTGCTCCGCGCAGGCGAGGAGCCTTTCGCGGAGGTTAGCAGGTAGGCCGTCGAGAATGACATTTGAGGGTGGAGCGGACACGATGTTTTGGCTACCTGGACAAGAGTTCGCGAGGTGTAAGGACCTAATGCGAAGGGCAGCCCGGCGGGCTGCCCTTAGGAGTCAAATGTATGATCCGGAAAAGCTTATGAATGTCTTGTACCGAACATGGGGGGAGTGATTTTTGTCTGGCTTCTGGTCGGGGTGAAGACGAATGGGAAATGTGCGAGGCCAAAGCTATCTCGTATGAGCGAGAGCTCAGGCTGTTGTGCGCCGGGCTAGGTTGCGCTTGCGCGCGTGACGTGGTCGGCCTGCGGCCCCTTTTCTCCCTGGATGATGTCGAACTGCACTGGATCGCCCTCCTTGAGGGACTTGTAGCCATCCGTCTGGATGGAGCTGAAGTGAACGAAGACGTCGGCTCCACCATCACGTCCTAAGAAGCCGTAGCCTTTTGCGTTGTTGAACCACTTGACCGTTCCTGAGTACTGGGACATCAGCGTTCCTCCCCTGCGTGCATTACTTATGTAGTGGTACGTAATCACAATTTAGTGATTTAGTACAACCTCGTCTGTCTGCTGCATAACACTGTTTCAGGCGGGCAGGGGACGAATGGAGGCTCTGGCGTTTGGCTATTGGCTTAGATGATTGAATCTAAGCTAGATGCGCGATCTTGCCGGAGTTTTTGCGATGCAAAAAGAAGCAACGGGGCCCCCGAACAATATCCATGACTTTCGATAAGGTGGATGATTCTCTTGTAGAATCGGCTTATCTTCTTCAAGTCTGTGACGGCTTCAGGTGAATGGCTTACGTACGAGAACGCAGGTAGAGCCGTGTCGAACGTGCAATACAGGAATACGCTGCTGAAACACTTCGATGCAGAGGTGATTGGGCGGCTGGGGCTGCGGAAGGTGTGTCTCGAACAGGGGCACGAGATGGAGTATCCGGGCAGCTCGATCGACAACCTTTTCTTTATCGAGGAGGGGGTGGGATCGATGACGGTGACGCTGCGGGATGGGTCGCAGGTGGAAACGGGGATGTTCGG
>JAABUX010008129.1_pt1 | contig 12166 bp, 11 predicted proteins | sample 5561851 | NCBI WGS metagenome assembly JAABUX01 (sample SAMN10711883, study PRJNA513361) | rock metagenome | isolation source: Antarctica rocks | place: Antarctica: Victoria Land, Richard Nunatak red sandstone | collected 2016-01-03 | reverse complement strand
TGCTCCTGCATATCGTTATGCTCCGTCCTACGGCTATGCGCGCGGTGGGCGCGGCTGGGGTGGCGAGGACCATCACCGTGGCGGCTGGCATGGCGACCGCGATCACGATTGACGCTCCGCGTTGATTTCAGGAGCTTACGAAAGTCGTAACGGTCCCCGATCTTAGATCACGAAACCGTGAACATCGTAGCTACAGATGCGGAACTAAGCACCGCGCGATGTAACGAACCCGTGAACAGAGCGAGATTGCCGCTGGGCCACGCTACCGCGCCGAATGATCTGGCGTGGCAAGGGAGAGGCAGGCAGAGTAGCAACCGGCGGACCTTTCTATCGCCTGAATGAGTGAGGAGACGGGACATGGATTTGCAACACCTGAAAGCTCCGGCGCTGGCCGCGTTTGTCATCATCGGCCTTGGCAGTGCGGCATTTGCCCAATCAACCCCAACGACCCCGCCCGGTGCCCCAGGCACAGCCACCACCCCGACCACTCCCACTAATCCGAGCTCCCCAGCCTTGGCGGGCAACGCGGCTGATACGACGCGCGACAATAACCGTGGCTTCGATTGGGGATGGCTTGGGCTTATCGGACTGGCAGGCCTGGCCGGCCTGAGGCGGAGAGACCCGGCCGTTACCGGCACGTCATCTAACCCCCGCCGCTGACAGGTCGGGGGGCACCAAGCCTCTCTACCACGGGTTCGGGTGGGCTGCCGTCAATAAGCGGGAAATCCGGAAAGGCCAACATCTCCTGCAACCTCTAGGGGATAAAAGGAACGGGGTCGCCATGGCCTTGTTTTGTTCTCATCGACCCGGCTAGGCTCGTGACCTTCAATTCGGAGGCACACAATGGCGGACAACGATAGCCAGCGGCGTTGTTGCATGGATGATTTGTAAGTTTATCAATGCTGTAAGCTACGCAAGAAGCACGCCTTGGGCCCAAAACGGCATAGATCATTTCGGATTAGGCGATTTTTCCGAGTTGTTGCGAGCTCTTATCATCCACGCCTCGCCTACGCCGAAGGTATCTTGCTGAAATCACTCAATAGCCTCTCCGGGCTCAACTGCTGATCCATGCAACAACGCGCCAAGCGCAGCAGCGTGTTGCGGCTTGCGGCCAACCCCAGTTTCCGGCCGAGCCGCGCGCCGGCCGCGCCGCCGAGCGCAAGGCCCACAGCCGTGAGCCGCCCGGTGAGACGCGTCGTCTTGCGCGCCCATGGTGCTGTGACATCAGGCAGGCGTTCGGCGAAAATGCGACGATCACATCGGGCATTGTCGCAGAACAGGCGGCGAATTCTCAATCGAACCGTGACGGCATACTCGCCCCAGGGTAGGTCGGCGAGCGTCCGCTCGTAGCGGCTATGGACGCGCTTGGATCGTCTGCCGCAGAGCGGGCAACGTGCCGTCGTCTGGCGCGCGTGGAGGGTGATGGTGATTGCGGAATGGGCGGGCTCAAGGCTCCAAGTTTCGAGCCGGACGTGGGTCGCATCCGGCAACAAGCATGATAGTAGGTTCACCGATCCTATATAGGAATGCTTTGTGCCCAATCATGGAGATTGGCCAAGAACCCGATTGTGCGTTCGTTCTCACCGGAGCATGCGTTTGTGATCGCCTCGGTCTCACGACAATTTGCGTCGGAAATGCCGATGATCTCGCGTCGAGACAATCATCATTTCGCGCGGCTACACCTAGCCAACCTGATGAAGGTGAAGGCTTAGCGAAGCACAAGGGCATCACCGCGAGGCGGTGTCTGGAGGCAGTGTCGAGCAAAACCGCGACCTGACGAACAGAAACCGAATATGAGGCATCTCTGGCCGGACGAGCGGGCGACTGATCGCGAAGTCCATATCCATCAAAGGCCAGGGCTGTAGATTCGGCAGGGGTGCGGGGAAGGCGATCGAACTTACCCAGGGAGGCCTACGCCACGTTCCGACTTCGGAACTGAGGGAACCGCAAGGGGACCTGATCGGGGCGCAGGAGTCAGCAGAGGGCATAGTAGGTCAGGCTGTCGGCAAGGCTAATTGAGGCACTCCAAGCCGAAAGGCGGAGCAACGGATAGGCCGAGCCGGGAACGATGGGTGAAGGCCCGAACGATTGGAAGCGGCAAGTAGGACTGGCATCTCATGAGTGGAAAGCGACAGAAAACGCGCCGGCGCTGACCGTCACAACCTGACTGCAGGCGCGCTGGCTCGCGCCGGGGTGCCCTACTGATCGCCGCTCGACCATCCTGTGGTTCGATCAAGACGGCCATCCTGTCGTCCCGACCTGCATGCGCCGACGCCGTCGCGCGCAGCGGCGGTCCAGGATGCCCGAAGGGCACCGCCGTAGGCGGCGCGCAGCGTCCTGGACGGCCGCGAGCACGGCGGCAATCTCAATGCAGAGACGGACGACGATACCGCGACGGGCACGGGTCCGGATGATCCCGCCGACGCCTCCGCCGCATCGCTACACACCCGCCACCGAAAATTGGTCCATGGCATCGGGGAGGTCTGCCGAAGGTGAAAGGCCTAGCGCTGCGGCTAATGCTGCTGCCTTGCCTGCCAGCGCCGTGCCGCTCCAGGCCAGGACGCGGGGCAACAGCAAGCCGACTAGCGTCCCGTGATGGAGGCGCGGCTCCTCGAGCGAGAGGGCGAAGGCGTGGGCGAGGCCCAGGCCCTTCGGCATAGACAGGCCGCCGAGCAGGGCGCCCAGCATGTCCTCTTCTCGCGCAGCAACGTCGCGGCCGTCGGCGACCGACCGGGGCAGGTTGCGCCAGATCCGGGCCGCCCCTTCCGGGGCGAGCCTGTCGATGAAGTGGGTTGGGCGCAGTCGAGAGGAACGCCTCGATGCAGTGTACCAGCGCGTCCACCCCTGTCCCGGCCGTCAACGTTGGCCGCAGACCCAGCGTCAGGAGCGGGTCGCAGAGCGCGACCGCCGGGAACGGCCGGGGGTGGAGGACCACGATCTTGGCATGGCCGCCCGCCTCCGCGATGGCCAGCCCGCGGCTTACTTCGCGGCCGGTCCCTGCAGTCGTGGGGATCGCGACCAAGGACGGCAGGCGATTGGCGACGGGACGCGGGGCGTTCTGACACACGTGGTAGGCGGAGAGCGGTCCCGGGTTGCTGGCGAGCAGGGCCGCAGCCTTCCCCGCGTCGAGGACCGAGCCCCCACCGACGGCCACGATGCCGTCGCATCCGCTGGTGCGATACAGATCCAGCGCGGCCGCCACCGCCTCCAGCTTCGGGTTGGGCGATACGCCGGCATAGACCGTGGTGGCTTCGGTCCCGATGGCCGCCAGCACCTGAGTGAGAATGCCGGCAGCCTCGATGCCTCGGTCGCTCACCACGAGCGGCCGGGCCATGCCAAGCGTTTGCAACTCGCCCGCCAGCGCGGCAAGCTGTCCCTGGCCAAAGAGAATCCGGGTGGGACAGTGATAGGCCCAGGGCGCGCTCACGCGGGCGGCAATCGGCAGCCGGTCACGACACCTGCATGGCCCTCGGCTCTACGATGGGTTCGCAGTCACTCAAGCTCTCGGCGATCCTCCTGCAGGTCCCATGCAGCGGTTCGGAATAGCGCTCGATTGCTTCCTCGAGCTCCATCGCGGTCTTGATCCAGACGATGGTGACGCAGGCCAGCACCCGCCCTTCGTGGAGGATCGGGCTGGAGATGCTAGACGTATTCGCACGGAACCCCTCGGTCCGGTAGCCCACGCCCAGGGCTCTGACCCGGTCCAGTATCTTCGCGACCGTCGCCGGCTTTCGCGCGAGCGCGTGCTCCGGGCGCTCGGAGGCACGCAGCACGTCAAGGATCGCGTTTCGCTCGGCCTCCGGCGAGAAGGCCAGATAGGCCCGGCCGCCCGAGGTGAGCAGCAAGGGGAGTTCCCGCCCGACCATCCCGATATCGACCGAGAACGGGCTGTGTACATGGGTCGATTCGCGGACCACCAGGGCGTAGTTGCTGAAGGTGACCAAGTCGACTGGCCAGAGCACCTTGCGGCCCAGCGCCATAATACTGGGCATCGCGACCTGGGCCACCCATGCCTCGTCGCGGAAGCCGGAGCTCAGCGACTTGGCCTTGAGGGTTGGGCGCCAACCGTCGTCGGAGGGGCCGAGTGCAACGAACCCCAGCGTCTCGAGAGTTTCCAGCAGCCGATATGCGGTCGGCCGGGGCAGCTTTGTCATCTGCGCGACGGTTTGGGCGCGCAAACCACCATGGCGGTTGACCACTTGAAGGACTTCGAGCCCGCGCTGCAGCGCTCGTACTGTGTTGAAGCTTGGCACAGTTTCCCCTGACTTTCTTGAACCCTTTACGGATTTCTGTTCGTTGCGGTCGCACTCGACGCAGTTTATGTCAAGTGCGCCTCGCTACTCGCGTCCAATGACCGCGTCTGCCCATGCGCAGCCGGTGGACGGCAAGACAGTCGTAACCGGATCGGGCGCGCGCACGCCCCGAGCAGCGGCGTTCATGGCCAGTGCGCGGAGGCGCGCCCGTCCGACCGGGTCGAGGTGATACCGCTCGTGTCCCCAGAGGCTGGGACCGTCATGGGTCTCGTGCGGAGCCCACACCGCCGGGTCGATGACACGCGCACCCCACCCATACTCGACGAAGAAGCCGGATGGCGTCCTCGCGTAGAACGACGTCATATGGTCGTTGGTGTGGCGGCCCAGGCCGAAAGCCACTCGGCCTTCTTCGATTGCTGCGAGATCGAGGCCCTGCCCAACATCGTCCAAGGCTCCGAGCTCCACCATGAAGTGGTGAATGCCGGTGAGGCCAGATCCCACCATGGCGAAGCTATGATGTCTTCCATTCACGTGGAAGAAGTAGAGAGGATACGGCTTCCGGGACCAGTCGGTGACCGAGAAGCCGAGGACATCACGGTAGAAGGGCAGCAGCGCATCCGCGTCGGCGACATGGAGGACCGCGTGGCCCATCCCAAGCGGTCCTGTCCGGAAACCCGTGATCGGTCGGCCCGGGGTGAAGGGCGTGTCCGCCATGGCCGGTCCGTGGAACGCCTCCATCCTGTTTCCGGCGGGGTCCCGGAACATGATGAGGTCGGCCACATGCCGCTGCCCTGCGAGAGCTCGCGATCCCTGCTCCAGCACGACGCCGGTCTGTGCTAATCCCGCAGCGAGCCGGGCGAGCGCTGCGGCGTCAGGCACCTCCCATCCCATAACGTTGGAGCCGGGGACATCCGAGACCACCAACCGTTGCCAGCGGTCGTCCATGCGGAAGGCGCGCACCCCTCCTGCGCGGTCCACCTTCTGCATGCCCAGCAACCGGGTCGCGACGACGTCCCAGTCGTCTAGCCGATCGCTCGAGACCACCATGTAGCCAAGGGCGGTGATCATCGACGAGCCTCGGATAACACGGGATAGAGCACCAGCATCATAGCCCGCCCGGATTCCTCGCGTTCCCACCTACCAATGCCACATGGCGAGTGCCAGCCTACATCGCAACATCGCGTTCTCCGGCGTTCACGCTGTGGACATAGTAAAACCCTGTTCCACCCCTTGCGACCCGGTCCATCTACAACGCACCGATGCAACGGTTCGATCGCAAGGTGGCCCTGGTGTCGGGCGGACTCGGCTCCATCGGTCTCGCGATCGGGTCGAGGCTCGCCCGCGAGGGGGCTCAGGTCATTCTTGGCGACTTGGTGGACGAGGATGGGGAACACGCTTTTCCAGGGGGCCTTCCTGCTGTGGTTATGTCCCTCGACGTCACGGCAGAAGCGAGCTGGCAGAGCGTTGTCCACGCTACTCTGGACCGGTTCGGCGGCCTAGACGTGCTCGTCAACAATGCTGGAATCCTGCCCGCCGAGCCGCAGGCGATCGACGACGTGCCTCTCGCGGAATGGCGCCGCATCTTCGCCGTGAACGTGGATGGCGTGCTGCTCGGCACCCAGGCGGTCGTGCGCGAGATGAAACGGCGGGGCGGCGGCGCGATCGTCAACATCGCCTCGATCGCAGGCTACGTCGGATCCAAGGACAACTGTGTTTATGGCGCGAGCAAGGGCGCCGTACGGTCTCTGACTAAGCAGGCGGCCTTGAGCGCCTCACAGAACGGATACGGCGTGAGAGTGAACGCGGTGCACCCCGGTTTCGTCTGGACCAAGCTCGTTGAACAGCGGGCGCTCTGCCGCTACGGCACCCGCGCGGCGGCGCTGGAGGCGTTTCGCGCGATGAACCCGATGAATCGCATCGTGGAACCGGAGGACGTCGCCGCCGCGGTCGCGTTCCTTGCCTCCGACGACGCGCGGATGATCACCGGAGCGGACCTGGTCGTCGATGGCGGCCGTCTCATCCAGTGACCCTGGCGGGGATCATAGCCAGCATTCTCTCGAGGTCCGACTCTGTCCTAGCCACCGCCATGACATAGCGATCCGGGCGGATCAGGGCCGCCTCCACCCCGGCTTCCGTCAGCCACATCTCTAACGGCTCGGGAGCACCAGCGACGATATGTACGCCAGCCTCCCGCAACCGTAAGACCGCCCGAGCGGAAACCAGGTTCGAGACCATCCGGAGGACGAGCACGAATTTCGCGCCCGTGACCTCGTCGAACCGGGTCCCATCCGCGAGCGCTGGCTGCGGCGCCTGCCGTCCCACCAGTTCGCTTGCGCCGTGCCACAGGCCCGGGCCGAGCCGGGGTTTGATCGATGACATACGGGCTGGTCCCGCCGCGGCGTCGTCTCGGCCACCCAAGGCCGCCTCGGTCCCGGTCGTATTAATGAGCCCGCCGAGCCGCACGGCCAATTCGATATACTCCCGGACATGAGGCAACCGCTCGCTCTCATAGGTATTCAGCAGCTCCTCCGAAGCGCCACCCTGGACCACCGCCGCCAGCTTCCACGCAAGGTTCGCCGCATCCCGCATCCCCGCACAGAGCCCCTGCCCCAAGAATGGCGGCGATTGATGCGCCGCGTCTCCGGCGATCATCAAGCGCCCTGCCCGCCAGCGTTCCGCGAGCAGGGAGTGGAACGTGTACACCGTCGCCCGCTCCAGCACGGCGTCCTTCAACGTGATCCAGCGCGACAGTAGCCGCCACACGGTTTCGGGTCGCGTAAGCTCCGCGGCCTCCTCCCCCGGCAACGCCGCAAATTCCCAGCGCCGCCGATCGCCGGTACCGCGGACATAGGTGGCCGAGCGCACGGGATCGCAGAACTGGACGCTGTAGTCGCCGAGGTCCGGCCGGTCCCGCCTCAGCACGCAGTCAACGACGAGCCAACGCTCATGGAATCCGAGATCAATAAGCTCCGACCCCATGAAGCGCCGGACCAGCGAACGCCCGCCGTCGCAGCCGACCACGTATCGCGCGGTGCGGCGCTCAAGCTTGCCAGACGACAGGTCCTCGAAGCGCAGCGTGATCCCGCTATCGCCCTCGTCCAGCGCATAGGCCTCGCAGCGAGTACGCACCTCGACCGTCGGCCAACGTTTCGCACCGCGACGGAGCACCTGGTCAAGCTCCGGCTGGTGGAAGCGGTAGCTGGCGTGCCATCCCTGCGGCCCGGCCTGCATCGGCCGCGGCCAATCAAGCAGAACGCGCCCATTCCGGTCCACGAACTTCATGCCGATCGCCTGCCGGGTGAGCGGCAGGATTTCCTCGGCCAGCCCGGCCTGCTGGAACACCCGCATGATCTCGTCGTCGAATTGAGTGGCGCGGGGCAGATGATAGGGAGCGCCGTCGCGCTCGAGCGCCAGGACGGAGAGGCCGGCCTGTCCCAGCAGGTTCGCAAGCAACTCGCCCACTGGGCCGTATCCAATGATGGCCACGTCGAGGAAGGGCACGGCAGCGCTGTCCATGGCTCGGGGTCTCACGCCCGGGCGCAACCCGGCAAGCGCACACTGGCCGCCGTCCGCGGCGCGGACAGAAGGCGCGTCCACTCCATGAACACCCTCCTCCACGCCGTTGCCTCGGCGTGCCGCCGCCCGGTAGGCACTCCGCAGGCGCCATGTCAGCCGGCCGCCGAGGAGGGAAGATGGACCAGCAGAGCCCGGCCGTCGGCAAGACCATCATGGCCGGCGGCGTCAGGACGAACTACCTCGACACGGGCACCGGGCAACCCGTGCTGCTGCTGCACGGCTCCGGCGTCGGCGTGTCCGCCTACGCGAACTGGAACCGGACGCTCCCTGAGATCGCCAAGAACTTCCGCGCCCTCGCGCTCGACTCAGCGGGTTTCGGCTATTCCGACCCACCGGAGGACGTCCCCTTCGGCCTCGACTATTGGGTCGAGCACGTGACCGCCTTCCTCGACGCCCTGGGCATTGCGCAGACGCACGTCATCGGCAACTCATTCGGCGGCGCCCTCGCCCTCCGCCTCACCACGCGCCACCCGGAACGCGTCGGGCGGCTGATGCTGATGGGCTCGGCGGGCGTCGAGTTCAGCGTGAAGCCCATCTTTGGCGCGGGCTTCACGATGGAGCTCACGCCCGAGGTGATGGGCACCCTGCTGCGCAACTTCACGTATGACCCGGCCCGCATCACCGACGACATGATCACGCTGCGGCTCGATACGGCCCTCCGACCTGTGAACAAGACACGCCAGTCCAAGCTGTTCCCGGGCCACCGCGAAGAGCGCGTGACCGCCTTGGTGACCGCGTCCGACCGCATCGCCGCGATAGACAAGCCCGTGCTGATCGTGCACGGCCGCAACGACATCATTGTGCCCGTCGACACGAGCCAGGCCCTGCATTCGCTGATCCAGCGCTCCGACCTGCACATCTTCGCCGAGTGCGGCCATTGGAGCCAGATCGATCGGGCCGACGACTTCAACGCGATGGCGACTCGGTTTTTTAGCGCCTGATGGGGGAAGCGACGATGATTGCAGTGACCGAGCTCGGCTATATCGGCATCGGTATCCAGGACGAGGCAGCCTGGATCGAGTATGCGACCAAGGTCGTCGGCATGGAGCTTCGTGACGAGAGCGAGCCGGACCGGTTCTACCTGCGGCTCGACGCCTGGCATCACCGCATCGCCGTCCATCGTGGGGCCGGGGACGACCTGCTGTATATCGGCTGGCGGGTCTCCGGGCGCGCGGAGTTCGAGGCCATGGCAAGCCAGCTCGAGGCGGCGGGCATCGCGTTCCGCCTCGGCACCGAGGAGGAGGAGTTCGAGCGCCACGTGCTCGGCCTGATGAAGCTGACCGACCCCGGCGGCATCGCGACCGAGATCTTCTATGGGCCGGAGATCGACTTCAAGCGGCCCTTCCATCCCGGTCGCCCCATGCACGGCAAGTTCGTGACCGGCAACCAGGGCCTCGGCCATTGCATCCTGCGCCAGCCGGACACCGAGGCCGCCTATCACTTCTATCGGGCCTTGGGCATGACCGGCGGGGTCGAATATAAGCGCCGCCGCCCCGACGGCACCGTGTCGAAGCTGACGTTCATGCACTGCAACGACCGCCAGCATTCGGTGGCCTTCGGCGTGCCGCTATCGGAGAAGCGGATCAACCACCTGATGGTCGAGTATACCGAGCTCGCCGATATGGGCGTGACCCACGACCTGATGATGGAGCGCCAGACCCCCATCGCGGTAGGCCTCGGCATCCACTCGAACGACAAGGCCCTCACCTACTACGCCGCCAACCCGTCCGGGTGGCTGTGGGAGATCGGGGCGATCGGCGCGCCGGCCCCGGAGCACCACGAATACTACTGCAACGACATTTTCGGTCATCGTAAGGAGCCGCCGGGCTATGGCCTCTGACGGGCCGAGGCGCCCCGCCGCCCCGCCGTTGGATGAGGAAGCTGTCGGGAAGGCCGCACGCAGCCTGGATGAAGCCGAGCGAAGCCGGGTGCAGGTTCGCCAGCTCTCGCTCCAGCATCCCGGTATGACCATCGAGGACGCCTACGCCATCCAGCGCGCCTGGGTCGCACAGAAGGTCGCGGCCGGGCGCGTGGTGAAGGGCTACAAGATCGGCCTCACGTCCCATGCCATGCAAACGGCGGTGAACGTGCATGAGCCGGACTCTGGCGTGCTGCTGGACGACATGTTCCGCGATGACGGCGCGGTGATCGAGACCGCCCGGTTCATCCGGCCCCGGCTCGAGGCAGAGCTGGCCTTCGTGCTGAAGGTGCCGCTGACCGGGCCTGGCTGCACCGTGTTCGACGTTCTGAACGCGACCGACTTTGTCGTGCCCGCGCTCGAGATCCTTGATGCCCGCATGCATCGAATCGACCCGGAGACGAAGAAGACCCGGACGGTGCTCGACACGATCTCGGACAATGCCGCGAACGCCGCCCTCGTGGTCGGTGGCCGCCCGGTGCGCGCGGGTGACATCGACCTTCGCTGGGCGTCCGCGATCTGCTATCGCAACACCGTGATCGAGGAGACCGGGGTTGCCGCAGCGGTGCTCGGCAACCCCGCCGTCGCGGTCGCCTGGCTCGCGAACAAGCTGGCCGTCCATGGAGGAGCGCTGCAGCCCGGGCACGTCGTGCTCAGCGGGTCGTTCATCCGCCCCATCACCGTCGAGCAAGGCGATGTCATCCATGTGGAGTATGGCGGACTCGGGTCGATCACCTGTCGCTTCGCTTGACGCGTCACTCCCGGGCCGACACTCTGAGCCCGACCTCCTCCAGCGCGCGCAACGACCCGGTGGCGGCCCGCTTCCCCGCGATCACTGGGTCCATTGTTGCAGCCGTGCCGCTGAAGATCTCCGGGCCAATGCGCTGGAGGCGGCCCTTGGCGGCCAGAATTGCGAGCACGCGGCCGACGGGGAGCTCTCCCTCCCCCACGAAGACACGGTTGTTCTTGTTGTCGGCATAAAGGTCTGGGTCGATTCGGGCCGCCGCTGAGTCGGCGAGCTGCACGCTGACGATCTTATCGGCCGGGATGCCGGCCAGGAGGTTCCAATCGGGATTGCCGCGGCAGAAATGCCAAGTATCTACTAGGATGCCGCTATTGGGCTGGTTTGCGCCCTGCACGATTGCCCAGGCCGTCGTGAGGTCCGGCACCCCCCAGAACGGCATAAATTCGAGGTCCACCCATACAGAGTGCCGGGCCGCCGTCTCGCAGAGCGCCCCGAAGCAGTCGACGAGTTGCGGAATCTCCATCGTGGAGAGATGGAATGCCGGGATGGCATTGATCGTGGCGAGCTCCAGCGCGTCGACGATTTCGAAGCAGCGCTCCACCGGGATGTCGAAGCGCCCGAGCGACGCTGGCCGGCCCTCCGGGGTAGGCGGCGACGCCCAGTTGGTCACGATGTCCAGGTGCCGGACTGCCAGCCCGACATCGCGGGCGAGGCCTGCGATCTCCTCCGCGGAACGCCCGAGATCCCTGGCATTCTGGAAGGTCCTGGGATCGATTGAAAGGCTGCCGAACCGGCCAGCCTCAGCCGCGCGGACGTGATCCGCCCATCGGTCGCCGCCGATGCTGCCATGCCAGAACACATGCTCGATTTCGGGGCTCGGGGCCGCCTGACCACTCGGCAGGCCTGTGACGTCGGCAGCTTGCATGACCCGCGGCTCCAATTCTGCGCGAGGATACCGAGCTTGAGCTCCACACTCCGTGGGTTCAATCCCGGAGCAGGACATGTCCATGGCTTGAACGACGTGCCGTGAGGGTCGGCTTTGGCTCAGGGTCAGTAGGGCGGACTGGCGCGCCGTGAGGACGCGCCCGCCGGAGAGCGCGCGTCCTCACGCGGTGTCACAGGAACGGCTACTTGGTGAGATGGCATCCGGTCTCCCCTTCCGGCGGAAACGCCTTGTCGCCGGGAACAGCCGCGACGAACTTCAAGACATCCCATTTGCCCTTGCTCTCCGCCGGTGACTTCACGACGAACAAGTAGAGCGGGTGGATGTGGGAACCGTTGGCGCGGATCATGCCCGGCCCGAACACCGTGTCGTTTGTGGGCATGCTTTTCATCACCCGTACGGCCTCGGAGCCGCTCATGGTTGGACTTTGCTTCATGGCTTTGAAGTACTGCATCAGGGACGAGTAGACGCTGGCCTGCTGGAAGGACGGCGGAACTCCTCGAGACTCTTTCATGAACCGCTCGCTGAAGCCCCGGCTGCCCTCGTTCAGATCCCAGTACCACGACATTTGCGCATACATCCCTTGCGCTTTCTCAAGACCAATCGCAACAACCGCGGGGACGCTGGTAGTGAACATCGCGACTTTCTGCTTGCCGTTCGCGGTCCAGCCGAACTCGGACAGCTGCTTCACAGTGTTCTGTGTGTCGCTGCCGCCGTTCGCCAGGCCGATC
>JAABUX010008128.1_pt1 | contig 12166 bp, 15 predicted proteins | sample 5561851 | NCBI WGS metagenome assembly JAABUX01 (sample SAMN10711883, study PRJNA513361) | rock metagenome | isolation source: Antarctica rocks | place: Antarctica: Victoria Land, Richard Nunatak red sandstone | collected 2016-01-03 | reverse complement strand
GGCGCATTGGAAGCATCTGCGCACGACCAACATCATCGAGTCAAACTTCGATCCCGTTCGTTCGCGAACCAACGTTTGCAAACGGATGCGCAACGCGGATTCGGCCACGTATCTCGTCTGGGCGTTGTTGATGCGTCGCAAAGTCACGGTGGCGTCGCTTCGACGGCTATACCTTGCTATCCAACGTGCATCGCGCGCTGAACGCGAGGCCCCTTGCATTGACAAAAGCTGCGTGATATAAGACTCACAACGCTACGCTGCTTCGCAGTGCTCCCCCGGAAATCGGCACGACCTCGTCTCATAGCGATGTACCGTGTTACTAATGGTAAGATCGTGGAAGCAGACTTCCAATCCGATGATCTAAGCTTGCTGCGGCAACTCGGCGCGCTGCCAACATCGTGAGGCGCCGGAACGCCCCTTAGTTCAGCTGGTCCGACCTCTCGTCGGTAGGTCTTCAGCAAGCCGAGCCAACGCTGCCAGTTCTTCCCCAAGGGTCGCGGAAATGTTCTTAGCATCGGCGCCCGGAGGCACTGGCAGTGTCATCACGACGACGCTGCCGCCGTTTGGGCGAGGCAGCACACGTACATACGCCCCGCCTTCGCGACCGGGTGCGATCTCGCGCAAGAAATCGACCGTCCTTGCCGGATGTGCGGGCACAATCCGCAGCGCGAAGACCTGCCCGCTCTTCGCCGCCTTCCATCCCTGCTTCTCATCACCGGTAATCGCGTCTGCGAAGCCAGGAGCCCACAGCGGAATATGCTTCGGGTCCGCGAGCACGTCGAAAATCGCATCGGGTTCACACTCGGTTTCGATGCTTTGAGTTTCGGTACGAGAAGTCATGGCGGTTTTTCCATTAGTTGGAAGAGCTGATGAAGCGTAGTACCCATAGTCCCTGGTTCTTGCCCGTGATGTAGATAAACCCGCGGCGATCGACAAGGACGTCCTCCGATTGCACGGCCAAGGGGCCTTCCGGCATCGGTCCGTAGCGTTGTCGCGGATCGGGTGGCAAAAAGTATCCCACCTCGAGCGGTTGACGCGGATTAGCGACATCGTAGATCCGCAGGCCCGCATTGAAGTACGTCAGGTAGAAAAGATCGCCTTGCTGTTCGACGTCCGGGTTATGCTGTAGGTGGTTCATGTTGTGCGGTCCGGACCAACCGCCAGCCGTGAAAAAGTCGCGGTATGGCACGTCCGGTGGCGGCACGGGATGCGGGAACAGCGAGAGTAGCCACGGTTTCGATGGGTCGGAGATGTCCACGATCGAGGCGTGATGCAGCGGACCTTTGCCGTACGATACGTCCTCTGAGTTCAAGTATGCGATCCCGCGTTTTACATCCGGGAATACGCCGTGAACCCCGAATTGCGCGTGAAACGGCGGACTGAAACGCAACGAGCGGATTTGCCGCGGCTGCGAAATATCACTGATATCGAGCACGATTAGTCCAGCCGAGCCGTAAGGCAAGTACGCTTGCGACCCGACGACATATGGTGGACCGTGCAGTGAGATGTAGGGTTCCGCCGGCTTTTCACCCGCGGCCGTATGCTGCCCCGGCACCCACCAACGCCCCGCCTCGATCGGATGTGTGGGATCGCCGATGTCGACGATCACGTAGATATTGCCGTCGTACCCGGCCATCCCCGCGGCGAGATGCACGTAGCGACCACCGGCGTAGAGGTTGCGGTGTGTGCCCTTGCCGCCGGTGCAGAAATGCCCGCGCCGTCGCGGGTTCATCGGATCGGAAATATCCCAAATCAAGACGCCCTCGTCGAACGGCGCGTCCGGGTCGCCGCCGAAGCCGGGCAGGATATTCTCAAGAGACGTCACCATCGTGTCGCCCGCAAGGTCGACTTGAAGCGTCGCCGTGTTTTTGGGACCAGGAACAAAGGTCCGTACTTGCGGCGCAGCCGGGTCGGTGACGTCGACGACGCTCCATCCGCTATGCCAGAAGTGCCCCGTGTAGAGATACCAACGTCCGCGAACTTCACGAATGGCCATTTTGAACGCCGGCCGTCCCTCAAGCTCGCTGTAACCGACCGGATCAATATTTGAGCGGTGAAAAGGCTGCGGTAGCGTAGCAGGCGTCATCGAGCAAACATGTACCCAGGTCCACGCTGAGATCAATCGAGCCCGTTTCTGAGACGTCGGTGCGTTGACGTAGATTCGATGGCGGCCTCCCTGAAGGGCTTGACTCTCTTTGACTTTAATAATATACTGTACGGCATAGTATATTGAAAACGCCCCAAATCCAGCCACGCCGCGAGCCGAAGGAGCGTACCGTGTCCATCGAACCGCTATCCCTTGTCGAAAGCAACAAGAAACTCGTCGAACGCCTCTACGCAGAGGTAATCAATGGCGGCGACGCGGAGGCCGCACAGCGTCTGGTCTCCAGCGACTTTGCTCAGCGCCAAGTGTTTGTCGGCCAATCGGACGACGGTCGACGCGGTGCCGCAGCGTTGCTTGCGACGCTTGCTCCGCTGCGCGCGGCGTTTCCGGATATGGCGTTCGCGCTCGAAGACGTGCTGGCGGAAAACGATCGCGTCGCCGTACGGTGGACGATGACGGCGACGCACCAAGGAACGTTCGCCGGGATCGAACCGACACACCGACGCATTTCACAGAACGGCCTCGTCTTCTATCGCGTTGCTGACGAGCGCATCGCGGAATCGTGGGCGTTGGTCGACGTCTACGGGCTGATGCTCCAGATTGGTGCGATCGCGCCTCCGAAGCAAACCGGCAGTACGGCATAGATATGGCCGTTCTGCCGCCGACGACCGCGCCGAGGCAGCGCGGTCGTCCTTTCGATCGCGAGCTCGATACGAGCATCCTCGAAGCGACGGTTGCCGAGATATCGGAACGCGGCATCGCGAGGTCGAGCCTCGATGCAATTGCGATGCGTGCCGGGGTCAGTAAGGCGACGATCTACAAGCGCTGGCCCTCGAAGGACCAGCTCTGCATCAAAGCGATCGCCAGCCTCCACACTGAGGTTACACCGCCCGACACGGGCGATCCGCGGCGGGATCTAGAGACGTTCATCGCCGGTGCGATTCGTCTCGGACGCCGAGCGGCAAGCAACCGAATGTTGCCCAGACTGATCGGCGAAATCGTTGACCGAAGCGATCTCGCCGCGGCGTTCCGCGCCGCGGTCGTTCAACCGCGCCGGCGCGCGTGCGGCATTCTCCTCGAACGCGCGATCGCGAGCGACGCACTGCGCTCGGACCTCGATCGGGAACTCGCAATCGATCTGCTGATCGGCCCGATCATGTTTCGCAGGCTCGTCAGCGGCGCGCCGCTTCCGGCCTCGTTGCCGCACGATTTGGTCGAGGTACTTTGGAAAGCGTACGGCCCTGACCCGTGCGACAAGCCGCCGCCGTGAAAGGCGACGCGGCTCTTGCTTGATGGAGACTGACTGAATGGCTATCACGCGACAAGATGCGATCAACGATGCCTACGAACGCTTGTATGGTGTTGGATTCAGCATAAGGCTGGCGCCGATTGCTCCGGATTTCGCAGCGCATGGACCGATGGGGGCCGAGGCGCTGAGCACGCTCGGCCAAAATGAGGCGGTCGCGGGTTGGGTCGACGCGTACAAGGCGGAGAGACATCATCTTCCCATGCCCGCGCGCAAGGAGCCGATCGACGGCAAAAGTGAAGGGGCGTGGCGACGCGCGCTTGGCGATTTCGCACGAGCGACGGATTGGCTCGATTTCTTTCGGCGCGAGCTTGAGGAGAAGCCATGGCAGCAAACCATCCGAGAGTGGGTCCCGACGCTCATCGACGGGTACTCCGGCGGACTGACGCACGGACTCATTCGTACCGCCTATGCCGTGCGGGCGCTTCCCAAGGATCAGGCTCCGACACCTTTAGAACTGGACGAACTTTCTCGCGGCCTTGCCTATTGGGCCGGCGTTTACCAAACGGTTCCCGGCGACCCCGACGAGCACGGTGAGCTTAGCATCGAGGAAGCAATAGAAAAACTCCCACGCGCGGCGGGGAAAAAGCGCATTGCCATGTTGGCCGTCGACGCCGCCCGCAGCAAAATTCCGTTTATCAAGAGCGAACACTGTATGGCCGTGAGTAATGCTCCGGAGTTCGCTCAGGTGATCGAAAGCCTTCAGGAAGTGAACGACGCGGAGGACGCGATCAGCCGACACACGGCGCTGTTCGCTCGCGTATTGCTCGCGCATCCCGACGTCTTTCCCGTCCCGCTCATTCACACGGTGACCGCTCCCACCGCGATGCGAAATCTTCTGCCTTATTTGCCGCCGGAGTTCGGCGCGCACGCCTATGGAAATCTGTGGCAGGCCAGTGCCGCAATCGTTGCGCGCTTCGCGGATGCACCTGAGCCCGAGGTTGAAACGAATCCGGAGATCGGCGAGTCCATTCTGAGGCCGGCCGATCTGACCCATCGCGCGATGGAGCACGGCGACGAACACGCAATCAAATTCACCGAAGCGTGTCTTCGCGAAGATGCGATTCGTCCCGATCCTGTCTACCGAGTTGCTGCCGAAGCGATCTTTGACAGACTCAAGCCGATGTCGTGGGACGCCCCACGATGAAGCTGACGGTGTTGGGTGCGACTGGGGCCACCGGCGAACAGATCGTTCGGCAAGCGCTGGCCGCAGATCACGATGTGACCGCGATGGCGCGGCGTGCCGAAGCGATTCCTTTTGCGAATCCGAAGCTACGCGTGGTACACGGCGACGCCATGGACTCAGCGTCGTTGCGTGACGCGGTGGTGGGAGCGGACGCGGTGCTGTCGGCACTTGGCAGTCGCGAAATGAATCGACCGACGACGGTGTACTCAGCCGGTGCGGCCGCCGCTATTACCGCCATGCGCGAGGCCGGCATACGCCGCTTCATCGCAGTGAGTGCCCTTCCCGCAGCGCCAGAAGAACAGAAAAGCGCGTTCAGCCGTTACCTCGTCCATCCGCTACTGCACAGGTTTTTCGGCGGTGCATACGACGACATGCGCCGCATGGAGAAGCTCTTGAAGACAAGTGACGTTGATTGGACGGCATTCCGACCGCCCCGGCTCACCAATGCGGCTGCCACGGGAAAGTACCGCATCGCCATCGACGCTCCGCTGCCACGCACGTTTTCGGTCTCGCGCGCCAATCTCGCCGCAGCGATCCTAGGCGCCGTCGAAGATCGTGCTCTATTTCGACACGTGGTTTCGATCGCAGACTAGAAACGCGATCAAAGCAGCTACGGGGACGCACCATGGACCAAGCAATGCTTTTCGACGCGCCTTTTTGCGCGCCGAACACTAAGCAACTAAACAAAACTGACAGAGGAAGCTGTACGACAAGACCGCTGCAGTCGCGTGGTCCCAAAACCGACCCCCTTTTCGGGATGGAGGTCGTGCCGATTTCCGGGGGAGCACTGCGAAGCAGCGTAGCGTTGTGAGTCTTATATCACGCAGCTTTTGTCAATGCAAGGGGCCTCGCGTTCAGCGCGCGATGCACGTTGGATAGCAAGGTATAGCCGTCGAAGCGACGCCACCGTGACTTTGCGACGCATCAACAACGCCCAGACGAGATACGTGGCCGAATCCGCGTTGCGCATCCGTTTGCAAACGTTGGTTCGCGAACGAACGGGATCGAAGTTTGATGCGAGTCTGTGCGCCCTCTTCGCTAAAGCGGCACCAACGACGCACCAACGCCGTTCTCGGATTTCGGCAACTCCGTTTTGTAACGGTATCTTTACAATCGCTTCGTTGACAACCGTCGCCATAGGGAGCACCCTTCGACCACGGGCCCACTCCACTCGTTGGACGAACTCATTGGAGAACGTACATAATCAAGGCCTTGCGAAACAGCGTTTTTCTGTTCCCGCTGCTCCTGGCATTAAACACAACCGGCGCATCAGCGTATTCACACTACCACGATGTCCGCGAAGATTCGTTAATACATTTAACGTTTTCACGTACATCTATACCGGTCAGCTGTACTCGCAGTGTAATTTCTCAGACTTCCTTTCGTACATCAACAATGAGATGTGGAGAGATGATCCAGGAGGGGTCGCCTGGACCGAAATGGGCGACATGGATGGCAACATAAACAACCAGTGCTGGAACGGTGGGTTCCTCGCAGCGGTGTATGCTGACGGTACCTATAGTGAAAACGCTCTTCAGCCTGCGCACCCATGGATCGGATGGCATTCTTATGAGATGGCCGTCCAATCCAACCCCTATTGGGTTAGCTACTATTACAACGGATATAGCGTTGGCGATGCGTTAATGCCGAATCGCTACACGTCCCAAATCAACGTCGGCCTGGAGTCCTTCTCCTCTTGGAACAATTATTTTGAGCCATTCAAACAGAAGACGGCAGCCGACGGTGGGATGCAGATATGGACCGGGCCACCCGCTTGGACTTATTGGCCGAATCCTAAACCACTAGGACCAGGAGTCCCCGAATACGACGACTTTTGGCTTACTGTTTACAGTACGTACGGATTGCAAAAAGTCGGCGGCCCGATAACGAATTTCTACTAACCCCATCCCGCGCTTTGAAAAGGGTAGGAGCAATGTTTCAGTTCTTTAAAATCGCAATCGCGGCCTTGGCGTTAGTTGTGTCGTCTGGCGTCATTGCGTCTCTAAACGCAGGAAGAGCAGTTGCTGCTCCGGTGACCTCATCGACTGTTCCGCCGCAGAAAGCTGGCGTCCAGTTCGGGCCTCCCGTCGACGGATCAGTTAAGCACGGAGCTTACAACGGACGTACTCCTTTTGCTTACCCTGCGAACTTGAACGCAGCGGTCAACGGCAAAGTTTTATCTACCAAAGATGCGCTTGCGAGAGTTCGACTCGATCAGAGCAATGCGCAAAGCCAGGGGTTACAACTTCACGGGATCAACCTAGTTCGCTGGGCGGATATTGAGAAACGGCCCTATACGCACGGAGCTTCCTTGTTTTTCATATCGCCTGATCGGCTCGTCTATGAAGCGGTGACAAAGTTTAACAATCCTTACAGCTATAAAGGAAATACGTGGTCTTCCGGTACCCGAACCTTTGTGATCGATGCCGCCACGGGCGACGCCCTGTACGGCAATATTCAAGGGCACTTGACTCATTCGGACCATTCGCAAATGATGCGCCCATTAACGAACGACTATCACACGCGTAACCATTTGCCTTAAAGCCGCATCACCGCGCGAGAAGAATTAACGCCTATGACAGGCTGCGGCGAGATCGAACATGAAAAAAAGCCTGAAGCTGGTTCAGCGCATCGAGCCCAGTCTCAAAGCCATCCTGAATACGCGACCGGCCGCCGACTACGTTGTCCTGGTGGACCCTGACGGGAACCGCTTTTGTGTCGTCGAGAAAACGTGAGCGCATTTTCGCGCCGCTAGAAACGACGGCGCGCCTACCTGTCTCGTATAGGACCCCTTTTGGGATGATTCTCGAACTCAGGCGCGAAGCGGCTTTGCATGTCCCGAAAGCCCGTCCCAAAAAGTAAAGCCGGAATTCCGCTCGACGAACTGCTCGCCGCGCATGCCGCCGGCGACGATCGGCTCGAGACGCTCACGGGCCGCTACAGCGGCTCGGTGGTTCCGGCGTCAGCGTTGGGTGCGAAGTCCGCCAAGGGGCCGAATCCGACCAAAAAGGGCTCAAAGAAAGCCCCAGGAGCGCGTTTCGCCCGGCTGGACGACTCCCAGGTCATCCCGATCGCCGAGTCGCGCCTAATTGGTTACGCGCGCGTCTCCACGGACGAGCAGACAACGGCTTTACAGCTCGACGCGCTGAGCGCGGCCGGATGCGCCGCGATCCACGAAGATTCGGCCTCCGGGGCGTCGCGATCGCGCCCGGGTCTCAGCCGTGCGATCGAATATCTCCGCGCCGGCGACACGCTGGTCGTCTGGCGGCTCGACCGCCTCGGACGCTCGCTACGCGACTTGCTTGATATTTCCGAAATGTTACGGGAGCGCGACGTCGCACTGCGATCGCTAACCGACCACATCGACACCGGAACCGCCGCTGGCCGGATGCTGTACGCTGTGCTAGGTGCCGTCGCGCAATTCGAGCGCGACGTGTTGCGCGAACGCACGGTCGCCGGGATGCGTGCTGCGAAGAAGCGCGGCGAGCACATCGGCCGTCCGTCAGCTTTGTCGCCGACGCAGATTCGAGAGGCGAAGAAAATGCTCGAGCGCGGAGAGAGCCCGAACCACGTCGCTCGCGTCTTGCGCGTTGGCCGTTCGACGTTGTACCGTGCGATCGCATGAGGTCCACGTAACCAATGCCGCTACTACTAAATAGCCTGCTTCTCCAATCCGGTCTCGAACTTTCGCGGACGCGACTACTGCGCCATCAAGACGCGTCAAGCACAAAGGGAAGAACGCCGTACAAGCTCTGGCGCGATCAACCCGAGGCGTTTGAGCTTTATCAATCCCATCAGGATAAAGGACGCGCGCGAAGGGCGCTCCAGTTGGCTTCCCATTGGGCATCTTTCGTTGTCACGCCGGCGCACGAAACATTGCTGGCAGGCGTTTACGTCGCACAATATCAAGGCGTTCTCGCCGTCGATAAGCCACTGCCTCACAAGGATGGCGTTGATGAGGCTGGTTCTTGCGACGTTTACAATCTGGAACGCATGCATAGCTTCGCGGAGTTTGAAGGCCGTGTCGTTATTGATTGGGGCGCGTCGGCGCGCGCATGGATACAGCGCGCGGATCGGCAGAACAAGACCGTCCTCGAACTGAAGCGTGATGCGCGGCAGGAACCGGCCTTTCCCGGATTTCTGAATCTCATCACCCGGTTGTCTGAGATCGGGACATTGCCCGTTTCGTGGATCGAGGCGCTCCGTGCCACGAAAGGAATCTATTTACTAAGTTGTCCGCTTACGAAAGAACAGTACGTAGGCAAGGCTTCCGGCGGAGACGGCTTCTATGGACGCTGGGTCAATTACGCCGAGACCGGACACGGTGATAACGTTGCGTTGAAAAGCCGCGACGCAAGCGATTATCAAGTGTGTATCCCTGAAGTGGCTGGCTCATCAGCTACGGATGAACATATTTATGAGATGGAAACACGTTGGAAGCACCGTTTACAAAGCCGAGAAATGGGGCTAAATCGTAATTGAGCGACTCGCCAGGGCGCTCATCGACTCCAACCGATTTCCGGACCATCTCGCTCGACGCCGCGATCGCGGGAGCGTTCACGCAGTAGTTCTCGATATTGCGATCGCGCGCGTTCCCGTTCGACGACGAGCTCGCGCTGCCGAACTTGCAGCTCCGGATTGTTGACCTGAATCCCACGGTCGACGGCGAGGCGCAAGGCGCGCTCTTCGAAGTCGGCGCTGCCACGGATCGTGACCACGTTGACGCGTCACTGTAAAAAAGAGAATTTAGCCACCTCGCGCGGTGCTTGAACCGTTCGGAAAAGGGACCGTTTAAGACACGGGGTTTGGGCGAAGCTTCTTCATCTGAATGCAAGGAACGCGAGCGCCAGAACTGTCGACATAGTCTATCGTGCCTTGGTCCATATAACCATGGGCCGTATAAAATTGCACCGCATTGAGAGCAGCGACACAGGCCAGGGCCTCTGCAGTTTTAAAGGCATGCTTCTCTAACTGAGATAGCAGAGCATCGCCAATAAGTCCGATTTGATTCGGTTTGACGTAGATGGCCCCCAATTCTCCCTTCGAGGGAATGGCCTTCGCGAAGCCAATAATTTCACTACCGGCTTCGGCGACAAGGACAAGGAATTCCGGATCAGCGATTTCTTGCTCAAAACGTGCGACACGGTCCGGCGTGACCGCTACCCACGCGTCTAATGTTGGCTGCTGATAATGGCTCAGTGCTTTTGACAACACGGCTTCTCGACGGACACGCATCATGGCCGTCGCGTCGTTTGATCGGGCCGTGCGAATTTTCAGCATGCTGTTTCTATATGGTCAAAGCGGCATGTTATTAAGTCGGCTCGCCTTTACTTTTCAGCGACGTCTCAAATTGGACCCCGGTTTCGGGACTAAAACCCTGCAGGTGCCAAATGCGCTTGAGCGATCCTCCCAAAGCGGCTGCGTCAAACGTCTTGGTCAGCTTAGGACTGCGGGCTTGAACACTTCCTCGCACCACTGGCGAAAGCTGGTGGACGTCGTGTTTTCCGGCGTTCGACGCTCGGAGTTCGAGAAAGAGCTTGCCTATGAACAAGGGTGAGCCGATGACTTAGCGTTGCCCAGGATGGTAACGGTTTTTGCTACGCGCGAGCCCTCGTACATCGCGTACGTCACTCGAGCGCATTTCCGTTTCGGATTTTCGTATGTCCCGAACGGAGACGGCGCGTCCCCGGCCCAGCGAGCCGCCGGTGTGCCGTCGACGAGCGTCTGTTGCAGCTCTATCTGAAAGTGCATCATGTCGCCGCTACCGACCTCAAGGTCAAACATCCCGATGACGTTACCCTCGCTCCAATTGGTGACGACACCGATCATGCTGCGTTTCGCCGGCGTCGCGCCGAGAATCAGTGGAATCAGAGAGGTGGCAAGTAGCGTTGAGACGATTTTCTTAAGCAACTTATTCCTCGGAGTCCCGCCGTCTACGCGTATTGAAAAAAGCGACTCTGCAGCTGTGCAGAACAGCGCCGCATCGTATGGCGTGTACATCGATACGATCGCCTGGCTTTCGTTGTCGTTCACATCACGGAAATATGCGCGGAAAACATTCGCGTTCGGACTCCAGTGCAAACGAAAGCGTAACGTGTGCTGCCGGCGATGGACCAGGTGGTAGGTGTCACCACCATCCCGTCCCTCAAGCGCGAGATTGTCGGGATCGGCCTCAACAAGGTTTTTAAGCATCGTCAAAACGACCGCCTTGAAGTCCTTGCGACGATGATTATTCGGCCGATGGCGCATCCCCGGCTGACCGTTTGCCCTTTGGGGTTCTCCCAACATTCGCGCTAACCGAGCGTCGCGTGGTCATCCGACGATCTCCAAGAGCGGTGGGTCGTGGTCAAGCGTCGCCGCGGCGACGTAGTCCAGCACGATCCCGCTGCTCCGCTGGCCCGTCACCCGCTTGATCGACTCGATCGGGATCTTCTTCTTCGCCGCGTTGGTAATGAACCCGCGCCGCAGCGAATGCCCCGCAAAATCGCCCGCGACGCCGGCCGCCGCAGCACGCCGCCGTAGGATGCGTGCGACGTCGCTCGGGTCGAGCCGATTCTCCGTGAGCCGCCGGAGCAGGTCAAACGTCCGGAACACCGGGCCTTCCGTGCCAATGACGTCGAGCCAGCGCGCGAGCGCCGTGACCGCACACAGATATTTACTCGCCGCCGGCAGCCGCGGCACGTAGAGCTCGCGGCCGGCCTTGCGCGGATCGTTCTTAGCGCGCGCGATCCACACGGTGCACCCCTTCGCAGAGAATCGCAAATCGGAAACGTCGAGCGCAACGAGCTCGCTCCGCCGAAACGCCCCGGCGTACCCAAGCAAGAGGAGCGCGCGGTCGCGCAGCGCCGCGAGGTCGTCCGCCATCGCCAGAAGTAGCGTCGGAAGGCGGTCGATCGTGAGCGCGTCCTTCTTCTGCACCGCGGTGCCGCGGCTGCGCGCGTAGCGCCTCAGCATTTTTCGGACCAGCGAATGGTCGGTCGGCGTTTCGAGACCGCCCATTGTGTGACGGGCAGCGATCGCTGCCAGGCGTCGACGCAGCGTCGGGAGAGCCAGTCCCTCGGCCGGTGCGGCGCGGCTGTCGCGCACGGCGCGGAGGGCGCCCGGCGCGCGGCTCCGCCGCGTCTCAAGACTCTTGAGGTAGAGCGCGAGCGTTTGCGGGGCGGCCGGCAGCGGCTCGAGCCGGTGCCGCGCGCAAAACTCCGAGAAATCCGCCCAGTCGTGAGCGTAGGCGCGCTCGGTCGCAGGCGCGTGGTCGGGTGTTGCGAGATCTCGGTCGACGGCGCGCGCGAGCTCCTCGAGCGCGCTCGAAACCGCGTCGACCGCGGCCGGCGGCGCGAACGCAGGCTCGACGGGGTCGGTCAGGCCATCCGGGATGACTCCCACGCTGTCCGATCGCGTTTCCACGCCTTCTTCTTCTCGGCAAAATCGCAAACACTTACGTGTCTGAGAAGTGGTTCTTCTCAGGCATGCGACACCTGTGGCGCCAAAAAGGGCGCATACGTGTCGCCAATCGGCGTCAGCCAGATCACGTTCTAAATCTGACGCAGTAAGATCGGCGGTAAGCGTTCCG
>JAABUX010008125.1_pt1 | contig 12166 bp, 13 predicted proteins | sample 5561851 | NCBI WGS metagenome assembly JAABUX01 (sample SAMN10711883, study PRJNA513361) | rock metagenome | isolation source: Antarctica rocks | place: Antarctica: Victoria Land, Richard Nunatak red sandstone | collected 2016-01-03 | reverse complement strand
CAGGATGTGGTGACGGCGGTCCTGGTTCAGCTTGAAGGGCAATGGTGCATCCAGAGTTCAACAAGGAGCAAACGTCCTACGCCGACCCGCACGGCAAAGCCACCGGCCGCCTCCATGCAACATGCTCCCGGGAGCGAGCACTTCCCGTTCTGGGTCGCCGTCTCGAAAGCACGAGTGGGCGAGGCGGTGGGCTTGGTCGCTGCCACCTGCCATCAAATCCACGCGGCCATGGGCTTCACCCAGGAGCACCCGCTGCACTACGCGACGCGCCGGCTGTGGTCGTGGCGGGATGAATTCGGTTCGGATGCCTTTTGGCAGCAGCGCCTGGGGGACGCAGCTTGCGCCGCGGGCGGTGAGGCGCTGTGGCCCATGCTGGTCCGAAGCTGACGTCTCAAGGCCTGGTTCGCCCTGTGATGCAAAGCCAGGGCGCTTTTGGAAGCACCGACGATGAGCTTGACCCGCCGGGCCTTCACTGCCGCATCAGCCGTTTTGCTCGGCGCCAAGCGGGCCGGTGCCGCCAGTGAGTTCGTTTACAAGGTCGGCTGTGACACGCCCGCGGAACACCCGCTGACACGGCGCCTGAACGAAGCCGCCGAGACGGTGCAGGCGCAGACCTCCGGACGCCTTGACCTCCGGGTGTTCCCAAACAGCCAGCTCGGCAGCGATACGGCGATGCTGAGCCAGGTCCGCACGGGAGCGCTGGAGCTGTTCGCGGCGCCCAGCCTGACCCTGACCACGGCTGTCCCGCTTTCCGGGCTGCCGAGCGTCGGCTATGCATTCCAATCCTATGATCAAGTCTGGGCTGCCATGGACGGGGCAGTGGGGGCGCTCGTGCGCGAGGCGATCGCCAAGGCGGGGCTGGCGCCGCTTGAGACGGTTTGGGACAACGGTTTCCGCCAGGTCACGTCCAGTGCGCGGCCGATCACAGGCCCGGCGGATTTTGCCGGGATGAAGATCAGGGTTCCGGTGACCGCGCTGCTGACGTCCTTGTTCTCAGGCCTGGGCGCTTCGCCGACAAGCATCACGTTCAACGAGGTTTATTCTGCGCTGCAAACCCACATCATCGACGGCCAGGAGAACCCGCTGGCATTGATCGAGACCAGCAAGTTGTATGAGGTGCAGAAGTTCTGCACGCTGTCGAACCACTGCTGGAGCGGCTTCTGGATGGTGGGCAATCGGCGGGCAATGGCCAACCTTCCGCACAACGTGCGCCCCGTTCTGGAACGCGTGCTGAACGCATCCGCCTTGGCAGGGCGGGCAGACCTGGCGGAGATGGATGCGACGATGCGGGCGCAGCTCGCCACGCACGGAGTCGCATTCAACGCACCCGACCCGGCACCCTTCCAAGACAGGCTGAAGCAGGGTGGCTTCTACAAGCAGTGGCAGCAGACCTACGGCGCGGACGCCTGGAAAGCGCTGGAACAATACACGGGCAAGCTGTCCTGATCTCGATCGCCGTCGGAGCAACAGACTCGACCGGGTTCCTGGCCCTGCAAGATCATTCGCCCTGAGTCAGTCCAACACGCGCCCCCGAGTTTCCGGCATGATCAATGCGACGACAAAAAACAACCCGTAGGCGATCACGGCGAAGATCGTGATTGCCTGCCCCAGCGCCATGTGCTGCGCGAAGATGCCCACCAGGAACGGGAACAGCGCGCCGATGCCGCGGCCGAAATTGTAGGCGAAGCCTTGCCCTGATCCCCGGAGCGCGGTCGGGAACATCTCGGTGAAGAACGGACCCAGCCCGGAGAAGTATGCGCTGGCGCAAAAGCCGAGCGGGAAGCCACACACCAGCATCGTCGCGTCGGAGATGGGCAGCGTAGTGTAGGCCACCACCAGCAGCGGCGACAACACCGAGAACAGCAGGAACAGGTTGCGGCGTCCGATCCGGTCCGACAGCCAGGCGCCGACCAAGTAGCCGGCGAACGACCCGGCGATGACGACCGCAAGGTAGCCCGTGCTGCCGACGACGGAGATGTGCCGCTCCGTCTTCAGGAACAGCGGCACCCAGGTGGTGATGGCGTAGTAGCCGCCCTGCGCCCCGGTGCCGATCAGGGCGGCGATCACGGTCGCCTTCAGCACCGGCGGCTGGAAGATGGCCCAGAACGGCGCCTTGGTTTCGTCGGACCGGATGACGCGCGCCGCCACCTCCGGCTCCGGCACATAGCGGCGCAGGGCGGCGACAGCCAACCCCGGCAACGCCCCGAAGGCGAACATCCAGCGCCACGCCTCCTGTGGCGGCAACAGCGCGAAGCAGACGGCCTGCAGCAGCACCGCGCCGCCCCACCCGATGGCCCAACCGGACTGGACGGACCCGACCGCCCGGCCGCGGTACTGCGACCGGATCGTCTCCCCCATCAGCACGGCGCCCGCCGTCCATTCGCCGCCGAAGCCGAACCCGAGCAGCGCCCGAAACACGATCAACTGCGCGAAGCTTTGCGCGAAGGCGCAAAGCAAGCTGAAGATCGAGAACCATAGCACCGTGATCTGCAGCGTGCGCACGCGCCCGACTTGGTCGGCCAGGATGCCGGCGGCCCAGCCCCCCACCGCGGAGGCCAACAACGTCGCTGTCACGGCCAGCCCAGCCGTGGACGGCACCACCTGCCACTCGCTGATGATCGTGCCGATCACCAGCGGGTAGATCATGAAATCGATGCCATCCAGCACCCAACCACCGAAGCACGCCCAGAACGTGCGGCGTTCAACCGGCGTCAGCACGGCGTAGAACTTGGCAAGCCCGGTGTCTGCGCCCGCCTCGATCCCGCTTATTGCCACTGTTTGTCCTCCCATAGCTGCCGGCTTGCCCGGCTGGCGTTTTGCCGATCTACCCTGGCCGGAGATCGATCGCATCGACCAGCAGCCGCGCCAGCTCGTGGCGCTTGACTTTCTCCGTCTCGGTCTTCGGCAGCGCCTCGGCAAAGCCGATGAAACGCGGCAGCATGTGGCCCGGCAGCCGGCTGGACAGGAAGCGCCGCAGCTCGCTCGCCTTCAGGGGTTCGGAGGCGACGACCACGGCCGCGATCTCCTCGCCCAGGATCTCGTCCGGCACGCCGAGCACCGCGCATTCCCGCACCGCCGGGTGTCGGATGAGCTGCAGCTCGATTTCGGCCGGCGCCACCATCTCGCCGCCGCGCCGGATCAGCTCCTTCAAGCGCCCGGCGAAATACAGGAACCCGTCCTCGTCCAGCCAGCCGCGGTCTCCGGTGTGCAGCCAGCCTCCCCTGAGCGTGGCCGATGTCGCATCGGGGTTGCGCCAGTAGCCGGTGAAGAACGTTGCCGCGTCGTCGGCGCGGGCGGTGATCTCTCATTGCTGGAGGGGCGCGCAGGCATTCCCCTGATCTTGGATCGCGAGGTGTACCCCCTGCCGAGCGCGACCGACGGAACCGATCCGGGTCGCGGCCGGCGTGTTCATGCTAATCCAGCCGCCGGTCTCGGTCATGCCGTACAGCTCCCGCACGGCGATGCCGAACCGCTGCTCCACTGTGCGCCACACCTCGGCCGGCGCGCCGCCGCCGACGCACCAGCGCAGGCCGTGCCTCCGCACCGGGTCCGGGTGGCGCTTGCCGAGGATGCTGAGCACGGTGCCGACGTAGGTGAAGCCGGTGGCGCGGCGGCGGGCCGCAGCCTCGAAGAAGTCCGTGGCGCCGAACCTGGCCTGCAGGACCAGGGTCGCGCTGACCTCAAGCGCCGACATGACCGCGTACATCTGCGGGTTGGCGTGGAACAGCGGCAGGAACACCAGGATGCGGTCGTCCTGCGTGAGGCCGAGCGAGGCCACCATGTCCCGCCCGGCGGCAAGGTAAGCGCCGTGCGGGATGACGGCGCCTTTCGGCAGCCCGGTCGTGCCGGAGGTGAAGAGAATGGCGTTCGGCATGGCGGGGTCTGCCGTTGGCGGTGGCGGTGCCGGCTCCGTCCTGGCCGGTCCGTCTAGAAGCTCGATCCGCGGCGGCCCGGCCATGGCGGCCAGGTCGTCCCGCTTGGCGTCCAGCAACGCCGGCTCCGTCAGCAGCAGCGCCGCCCCGCTCTGCGCCAGCGTGTAGCGCAGCCCGTCCCCCACCAGGCCGGTGTTCAGCGGAACGGTGATGGCGCCCAGGTCGCTCAGGGCGAACCAGGCGATGAGGAACGCCGGGGTGTTGCCGCACAGCAATGCCACCCGGCTACCTGGCTCCACCCCCATGCCGTGAAGCCGTCCGGCGTAGCCGCGCACCAGGGCGGACATCTCGCCGTATCGGATTTCGCGTCCTGTCGCGTCCTCCACCAGGAACACGCGCTCGGCCGCCGGGCCGGTGGCGGCGTGCAGCCGGGCGGTGATCATCGCGGATGCAAGTCGCGCAGCCGCTTGGCAATCGTGTTCTTCAGGATCTCCGACGAGCCGCCGGCGATCTCATAGGCCTTGGCATCCCGCAGGTAGCGGCCGAACGGCGCGCTTTCCATTACCCCGTAGGCCCCGCAGATCTGGACGGCGCGGGATGCAACCTCGGTCGCGACGCGGCTTGCCATCAGCTTGGCCTCGCTGGAATAGCGGGCGATCTGGTCGTGCCGGTCCAATGCGCGGGCCGCTTCGTAGGTCAGCAGGCGCGCGGCGTCGATCTCCGTCAGCATCTCGGCGAAGTACCACTGGATGCCCTGCAGCTCGAACACCGAGCGGTCGAATGCCACGCGGTCGCGCGCGAAGCGCAGCGCGCCGTCGAACGCCGCGCGGGCAATGCCGATCGAGATGGCGGCGGCCACCGTGCGGGAGAAGTCGAGCGTCGTCACTGCCTGGCGCACGCCCTTGCCCTCGGTGCCGATCAGGTGGTCCGACGGGATGGCCACGTCTTGCAGCACCAGATCCACGTGCGGGCCGTTGCGCAGGCCAAAGGTCTGCGCGTTCGGGCCTTTTTCGGTCGATACGCCCGGCATCTCGCGCCGCACGAAGAACGACGACACGCCGCGCTCCGTCTCCGCCAGGATGACGTAGGCCTCGGCCGCCGATCCCGAGGTGATGAACGACTTGCGACCATTCAGAACCCATTGTTCGCCGTGCCGCACCGCCTTGGTGTCCAGCGTGCGGATGTCGCTGCCGTGGTTCGCCTCGGTGAGCGCGTAGGAGGTGATCAGCCCGTCGCGGAACTGCGGCAGGACGGCATGCTGCAGGCTTTCGGCGCCGAACATCCGGATGATGGTCTGCGCCTGCAGAATGGTGATCAGGCTGATGCCCACGGCGGCGCTGGCGTAGGACGCTTCTTCGAACACCGCGGTACAGCGGGCGAACCCGGCGGCCTGGCCGCCGAACGCTGTCGGCAAGGTCAGGCTGGTGTAGCCCTGCCGGGCCAGCGCCTTGATCGCGGCCACGGGATACACGTCCTCCCGGTCCACGCGGTCGGCATCCGGCGCCACGTGCGTCGCGACCGCGTCCCGAAGGCCGGAGAGAAAACCCGGGTCCACCGGATCGGGCCAGAGCCGGTCTATCCGTGGCTGAGAGGTGTCCGGCATCGTCAGCCAACCCCGTTGGTCGTCATGGCGTCGTCGCTCCCGGCAAGAGTGTTTTGCCAGTCATAGCGCAGCCTCGGGTGGCGGCAATGGCCTAGGATGGCGTGGGGCGCCGGGCCGCGAGCGTCGCCTGAAGGTTTTCCGTCCACAGCACGAACGTCTCCTCGAACCCCGCGTCCGTCAGCCGAGCCAGGCGCCGCTTGGTCAGCGCCACCGCCAGCGGCGGCTTGGCCGCGAGGCCACCCGCCAGCCGCAACGCCTCGTCCAGCACGCCTTCCCGGGCAACGACGCGGCTCAGCAGGCCGTGGCGGATGCACTCCCCACCGTCCATCATCCGCCCGGTCAGCGCCAGGTCATAGGCCAGCGCGTGGCCGAGCACGGCGTGGATCGCCCACGGCCCCATGCTGCTCGCGACGCCGGCGTTGATCTCGGGCTGGCCCATGCGGACGCCGGGGTGGCCGACACGGAAATCGGCCAGCAGCGCGAACTGAAACGACGAGCCCGCGGCGACGCCATTCACCGCGGCGACCGTGGGCTTGGACATGTCACGCAGCGCGCCGAACAAGGCCCGCCACTCGGCGACCCATGCCGCCGCGGCCTCGGCGCTGCCGGGTCCGGGCTCCCGCAGGTCCTGCCCGGCGCCGAACGCCCGGTCGCCTCCGCCGGTGAACACGACCGCGCCCACTGCCGGCTCATGCTCCAGCGCCGTGCAGGCGGCGACGATCTCGTGGCGCATGGCGCGGTTCCAGGCGTTCATGACCTCGGGGCGGCGGAACGTGACCAGCCCGACGCGCTGCCGCTGTTCGACCGTGATGAACTCCATGCTTGCGGCTCCCTCCGTTCCAGCGACTATCCCCGTGTTGACGCTGGAAAGCGACGCCCGCAAGATCGGGGCAATGACGCGCATCGAACGCGGCTTCTTGGGCGGGAGGACAGGGTGGAGGAGGTCGATGGCGGCATGCGCACAGTGGGCCTCGGCCTGTGCTGGGACGAGACCCCGGTCGGCATGCGCTTCAAGACGGTCGGCCGCACCCTGACGGACGCCGACATTACGAACTTCGTGGGCGTGACCGGCATGACGGAGGTGCTGTTCACCGACCTCGAATACCTGCGCAGCCAATCGCTGTTCAAGGGCCGGCTGGTACCGGGCGCGCTGGTGTTCTCGATCGCCGAGGGCCTGTTGATGCAGTCCGTGGTGCAGCGGACCGGGCTTGCGTTCCTGGGGCTGGAGATGAAGGTGGATGCGCCGACCTTCTCCGGCGACACGATCCATGTGGAGTGCGAGGTGCTGGTTTCGCGCCCGACCTCGAAGCCCGGCCGGGGCATCGTCACCACCCGCAACCGCATCGTGAACCAGCGCGGGGAGGCGGCGATGACCTACACGCCGACCCGCCTGGTCAAGGGACGCGACTATCAGCCGGATTGCCAGCCCGAGCCGCGGCCCGGCGCCTGAGCACGTCGCCCATGCGGCGCACCGGGCCGCTCGCGGGCATTCGCATCCTCGACCTGACCACGGTGATGATGGGGCCGTCGGCCACGCAGGCGCTGGCGGAGATGGGGGCCGACGTCATCAAGATCGAGGCGCCCGGCGGCGGCGACCCGGTGCGCGGCGTCGGGCCGCTGCGCAGCCCGGGCATGGGGGCGCTGTTCATGAACGCCAACCGGGGCAAGCGCAGCCTCGCCATCGACCTGAAGCGCCAGCCGGGGCGGGATGCCCTGCTGCGACTCGCCTTCACCGTCGATGTGCTGGCATACAATGTGCGCCCGCAGGCCATGGCCCGGCTCGGCCTCGGCTACGCCGACGTCGCGAACGTGAGGCCGGACATCGTCTATGCCGGCATGTTCGGCTATGGCCAGGACGGTCCCTATGCCAGCCGCCCCGCCTATGACGACCTGATCCAGGGCGCAGCACTCATCCCCTGGCTCTTTGCGGAGGCCGGAGGCAGCGAACCCCGATACGTTCCAAACGCCATAGCGGACCGCGTCGTCGGCCTGACTGCGGTCAGTCATATCTGCGCCGCATTGCTGCACCGCGAGCGCACCGGCGAGGGTCAGCAGGTGGACGTGCCGATGTTCGAGACGATGGTGCGCCTGGCGCTTGCCGACCACATGGGCGGCCTGTCGTTCGACCCGCCGTTGGACGGGGGCGGCTACCCCCGCCTGCTCGCGCCGGAACGCCGGCCCTACCGGACTGCCGATGGCTACATCTGCGCACTGCTGTACAACGACAAGCAATGGCGCAGCTTCTATGCCGCCATCGGGCAGCCGGAGCGCTGGACCGCCGACCCGCGCCTGGCCAGCATGGCGTCGCGCAACGAGCATATCGCAACGCTGTATGCCGAGCTGGGCGTGATCTTCACTGGCCGCAGCACTGCCGAATGGGCGGCGCTGCTGGAGGCGGTCGACATTCCCTTCACGCCGATGCACGACCTGTCCACCATTTTCGAGGACCCGCATCTGGTCGCGACCGGCTTCTTCCAGGCCGAGCAGCACCCAACCGAAGGGGCGCTGCGCCGGACCCGGCCGGCGGGCTATTGGTCACGCACGCAGCCCGATCCTCCTGGGCCGGCGCCGCGCTATGGCGAGCACAGCACTGCCATCCTGCGGGAAGCAGGTTTGGACGAGGACGCGATCGGCAGACTGCTGCGCGATGGCACGGTGATCGAGACCGCGGACGCATGAGACGGGTTGGCGCGGCGGGCGCGCCGATGCAGGATAAAGGAAAACCGGAGGAACTGATGCTGCGTCCGCTTGTCCTGACCCTTGCCGCCGGGCTGCTGCTTGGCACCGCGCACGCGCAGCCAGCAGCGCCCCCTGAGATCAAGAGGGGGGGAGATCAAGATCGGGCATCTCCATGCAAGCTCCGGGCCGTATGCCTCCATCTCGATGCCGGTGTACGATGGGCTGAAGCTCTGGGTTGACCAGGTCAATGCCGCCGGCGGCGCGATGGTGAGGCCCTATGGCAAGAAGCTGCCGGTGCGGCTGATCTCCTATGACGACCAGAGCAACCCGGGCACGGCCGCGACGCTGACGAACCAGTTGATCTCGCAGGACAAGGTGGACATCCTGATGTCCGACTCCGGCTCGGTGCTCACGGCGGTCGCGGTGCCGATCGCGCGGGAGCACCAGATGCTGCTGTTCGACACCACCGGCACGGGCGCTCCGTTCTTCAGCAAGGACAACCCCTACATCGTCCTGCTGGCCGATCCGGTCTCGACGATCTGGCCCAAGTACATCGCGGACTTCCTCAAGGCGGGCGGCCCGGCTGCCGGGCTGAAGCGCATCGCCCTGCTGTACTCGACCAACGATTTCACGACGACCCAGGCGGTGGCGCTGCGCGGCTTCCTGAAGGAAGCGGGCTACAATCTCTCCATCGTCTATGACCAGGGCGTCCCCACCAGCACGTCAAACTACACAGTCATCCTGAACAACATCGAAGCGGCGAAGCCCGACGCGGTGATCCATCTTGGCTACGTCGGCAACGACATCGCCTTCCTGCGCAACCTGCAGGACAGCGGCCAGGCCTACCCGTTCGTTTTCACCATCTACTCCGGCCTGGAGGTTGACGAGGTGCGGAAGAACGTCGGCGCGTCGGGGATGGAGAACGTCTTCACCTACGTCACCGGGGCCTACATCGACTACAAACCGACGACCGGGATGGACACCGAGGCGTATCGCAAGCTGTGGGAGAAGACCTACCCCGGCGGCGGCGTGGAGTTCGGCATCAACGCCATCGCCGGCTACATGAGCGGCCTGGTGATCGAGAAGGCGCTGGAGGCGACCAGCAGCATGGCGCAGCTCGACCTCCGCCGGGCCGTGTTCTCCCTGTCCGGCAAGCTCCGCACGCTGGACGGCACCTTCGCGCTGGACGACACCGGCGGGCAGGTCGGCGAGATCACGCCGCTGGGGCAATTCGTGTCCGACGGCAAGGACGGGCTGAAGCTGAACGTGGTGTTCCCGCCGGACGTCGCGACCGCGGCGCCAATTATCGGCCAGAAGTGAGCCGCACCCGCTCGTCCGGCCGGATGGCGCTGCCGTGCTGACGCAGGCTTTGCTGGGCGGGCTGGTGTTCGGCTTGTACTTCACGCTGATCGGGCTTGGGCTGAACCTGGTGTTCGGCGTCATGCGCATCGTCAACCTGGCGCAGGGCGGGTTCGTCATGCTGGGGGCCTATGCGGCGTTCTGGGCCTTCGGCCTGTTCCGCCTGCACCCCGTCTATAGCGCCGTCGCCGTGATGCTTGCATTCATGCTGCTGGGAGTGCCGCTGTATTACCTCGTCGTGCCCCGGCTGCAGCTTGCGAAGAACGCCGAGATGCTGTCGCTGATCCTGTTTTTCGGCCTGTCGCAGATGATCGAGGCCGCGGCCACGATCAGCTTCGGCGCCACCGAGCGGTCCATCCCGTCGGTGGCGCTCGGCTTCCGCTCGATGACGGTGCTGGGCCAGCGCTTGCCGGCCGCGTGGGTCGTGGGTGCGGCCGTCAGCGCCGTCGCCGTGATCCTGGTCTACATCTATTTGTATCGCACACGGCTCGGCATCTTGACGCGGGCGGTGATGGTCAGCCGGGAGGAAGCGGTGGCCACGGGCATCGACGTGGACCGGGTCTGCGCGGCCGCCTTCGGCATCGGGCTGGGCCTGGGCGGTGTCGCAGGGGTGTTCGCCCCCTTCATGTTCGGCAGCGTGACACCGGCGATGGGCACCGAGATCAACGTCGCGGCCTTCGCCGTGATCGTCGTTGGCACGCTCGGCAACCCGCTCGGCACGGTCCTGGGGGAGCGATCTACGGCGTCTCGCTGATGCTGATGCAGACCTACCTGAGCGCCTGGGCGAACCTGTTGCCCAACTTGCTGCTGATCGCCGTGTTGCTGGTGCGGCCGAGCGGCCTGCTCGGGCGGCAGGTGCGCAGTGCGTAGGCCCGTGTTCGGCGGCCTGGGTGTCGCGGCGCCGCTGGTGGCCGTCCTGGCCGTGCTGCCGCTCGTCTATTCGAACCAGCTCCTGCTGTTCAACTTCGTCATGTTCCTGACGCTGGCGCAGGGGCTGAACGTGATCTACGGGTTCACCGGGTTCCTGCCGTTTGGCTACGTCGGCTTCTTCGGCGCGGGCGCGTATGGCTTCGCCATGGCCGTCATGCACCTGCACGCGGCCCCGTTCCCTGCCTTGGCGCTGGCCGGGGCCGCATCGGTGCTGCTGGGGTGCATCCTGGCGCCGATGATGCGGCTGACCGGCGCCTATTTCGCCATCGCCAACCTCGCCGCCGCGCAGGCCCTGTACCAGATCGTCTCCAACCCGGCCCTGCAGGACCTCACCAAAGGTCCCTACGGCGTGTCGCTGTCCGGCGTGTTCGCTCCTGGCGCCACCTACGCGGCGGCGCTCGCCCTGTTGGCCGCCACGCTTGGGCTGGTGATCTGGCTGCGCAGCTCCCGCCTCGGCCTGGCGTTGCAGGCGCTGCGCGACGACCCCGTCAGCGCCGCGATGGCCGGCGTGTCCGTGGTGCGGATGCGCACGACCGCCTGGCTGCTGTCGGCCCTGGTGGCCGGGCTGAGCGGCGGGCTGTTCGCCTGGCAGATCTCCGTCTTTTATCCCGAGACCGTGTTCGACCTGAGCATCAGCATCTTCGCCATCGTCTTCACCTTGTTCGGCGGCGCGGGCACCCTGCTGGGTCCGGTCCTGGGCGTGCTGATCCTTTACGGCATCTACAACGCCATCGGGATTTCGGTGCCGCAATACTTCCAGCTCATCTACGGCGGGCTGATCGTGTCGCTGGTGCTTTTCCTGCCCAACGGCCTCGCCTCGCTCCTGACCCGGCAGGGGTTTCGTGTCCCCTGAACCGCTGCTTCGGATCGACAAGCTGGTGAAGCGCTTCGGCGGCTTCCGCGCGCTCGATGGCGTCAGCCTGTCGCTGCGGCCTGGGGAGGTGCTGGGCCTCGTTGGGCCGAACGGGTCCGGCAAGACCACCTGCATCAACGTCGTCTCGGGCCTGCACCGTCCGAACGAGGGCCGGGTCGAGTTCGAGGGCGCCGATATCGGCGGCACCCCGTCCCACCGGCTGGCCCGGCGCGGCATCAACCGCACGTTCCAGTCGCCGCATCCGTTTCCCAGCCTGACGGTGCTGGAGAACGTGCAGGTCGCCGCCACCTATGGCCACGCCGGCGGCATCCCGGCCGATTTGCCGGCGCTGCTGGCAAGCCTGGAATTGGACCGCTTGCAGGACCGCCCGGCCGGAGACCTGAACAGCGCGCAGCAAAAGATGCTGGACCTGGCACGCGCGCTGGCGACGGCCCCGCGGCTGCTGCTGGTCGATGAGCTGGCGGCCGGGCTGAACCCGCAGGAGCTGGCGCGCGTCGCGGCCCGGCTGCGCGCGCTGGCGGCCAGCGGCATGGCGTTGCTGGTGGTGGAGCACCTGATGGGCTTCCTCGAAAAGGTGACGGACCGCGTGATCGTCATGAATGCGGGGCGCGAGATCTTCGAAGGCAAGCTGACCGCCGCCGTCCGCGACCCCGAAGTCGTGCGCGTCTTCCTGGGCAAGTCCCATGCGGCCTAAGGGTTCATCCGGGAATATTCGATTCGAGGTAACAGCCCAGGTTTTTCAGCGGGGTCAAGCCATCCGTAGGTCGTCGATCAAGCGGTCGGGCTGAGTGGTCAGTGTCTTGAGCATATCCCAACCTTGCTTCCTGGCGGTCGAGAGCAGCGACCGGA
>JAABUX010008124.1_pt1 | contig 12166 bp, 9 predicted proteins | sample 5561851 | NCBI WGS metagenome assembly JAABUX01 (sample SAMN10711883, study PRJNA513361) | rock metagenome | isolation source: Antarctica rocks | place: Antarctica: Victoria Land, Richard Nunatak red sandstone | collected 2016-01-03 | reverse complement strand
TGGATGCAGCGCCTCGCGGACGAGACCGACCAGGCCGCGCAGGGCGCCGAACTGACCCGCTACCTCCAGACCGTGAGCCGCTTCTACACCTACAGCGCCCACAACTGCGCCCTGATCGCCATGCAGCGCCCCGACGCCGCGCGCGTCGCGGGCTACCGCGCGTGGCAGGCGCTCGGCCGGCAGGTAAAGAAGGGCGCGAAGGGCATAGCGATCTTGTGCCCCGCCCCCATTAAGGGCAAGACCGACGCGGGCGACGACGCCGTGATCGCCCTGAGATTCTGCACGGGGTACGTGTTCGATGTGGCCGACACCGAGGGAGATGACCTCCCCGCGCTGACCGTTCACGCCGTCGAAGGCGAGCGCTACGACACGCTCCTCCGGCAGCTTATCGAGAGCGCGGAGCGTGGGGGCCTCTCAGTCACCTTCAAAGATCGCCTTGTGCGGGACGCCAACGGCGTCAGCTACGGCGACGGCCGCATCGAGTTGAAGGCGGGCAACCCGGCCGGCAACCTCTGCAAGACATTGATCCACGAGATATGTCACGAAAGGATGCATCGGGCCGAGGAGCGCCGCACCTTCACCACGCAACAGGTCGAGTGCCAAGCGGAGGCGACGGCGTATGGCGTGTGCCAGGCGCTCACTATCCCTTGCCCGAACTCACCGACCTACCTCGCGTTGTATCGGGTCTCGCGGGAGGTGCTGGCGTCCAATCTCGACGCCATCAGGCGCGGCATCGCGGCCATCATGGGCGAAATCGCGCCCCTCGTCGCGGCGACCGAGGCGGCCTAAAGGCGGCAGCGCGGAGGGCCGGCCTCACCCCAGGACGCCGGCCCTCCCCCCTAGCCTGAATTATTCATGAGCATTTTGGTCTAATCAGATTGATCGCATCTGGCTGAACACCCACCCTTGTAGACCGGCTGAAGCGGCCGTAGAGCCGATTTTGGCGTCCAAAGTGGACTTTGGGAGCCTACAAGGCCACCATCGGCAACCAATCCAATTCGATGAATGTTTTCATGAATAATCCAGGCTAGTAGATAAGGAGAAACGACCAATGGCACGGACAGCAACCGCGCGGACAGCGCCCACCACCACGGACACCGCCATGGATACCACCACCGAGGCCGCGACCGCCGCGACCGTGCCGGCCCCCCATGCCGCCGCATTGGTCGAACTGCGCGAGATCGCCGTGGCCGACATTGCCACCGATGGGAGCAATCCGCGCACCCTGTTCGACCTCGACGGCGAGGCCGGCATCCGCGAGCTGGCCGCGTCGATCAAGGCGCACGGCCTCGTGCAGCCGATCACCGTGCGGGCGAACCTCGACGCGGGGGAGGGCGCACCCCCCTATCTGCTCGTGGCCGGCGAGCGCCGCCTGCGCGCCATCAGGGACGTGCTCAAGCGGCGCACCATCGCGGCCATCATGCGCCACGACCTGACCGAGGACACGGCGCTCGAGGCGACGGTGCTGGAAAACCTCCAGCGGTGTGACCTGCACCCCATGGAAGAGGCGCGCGGGCTGACGCAATTGCGCGCCGGCCGAGGCTACACGGTCGAGCAGATCGCCAAGAAGCTGGGGCGCGGCAAGGAATGGGTCAAGGACCGCTTGAAGCTGTGCGACCTCCCGGCGACGGCGCAGGACCTCTATCTGCGCGACACGGCCGGCCGGCTCACCCTGACCAAGATGCTCAAGCTGCACGAGTACACCCACGGCAATAAGGACAACACGGGTTTCCCGCGCCTGATCGAGGCGATGGCCGAGGACATCGCCAAGGGGGTCACCAGCGACGCGCACCCGAGCACCACGGCGAGCCTGCACGCGGGGCTCGTCAAGCGACTGACCCACTGGCACAACGACCAGGGCGGGCGGTACGGCGACAACTACTTCGACACGTACGCGGTGTGCCGCGCGTGCCCCTTCGCCGCCTACCGCTCGCCCTACGGCGACTACGAAGGCTTCTGCCTCATGCCCGCGCACTACGCCGCGCTGCACGCCAAGGGCAAGGCCAGGTGGGAGGAGGCCGAGGCCGCGCGCCAAAAGAACACGCCGGCCATCATGCCCGGCACCGCTCCCAGCGGCGGCGGCGGTTACACCCCTCCGGTCGCGCGGACGGCGGCGCAGAAGGGCAAGGAAACACGTACGCGCCGCCTCGCGCAGAAGGCCGACTACATGCCCAATGTCCTGGCGGTGCGCCGCTCCGTGGACCTGATCCCCTCTATCGGGGTCCACGACCTGGCGACGCTGGCCGCGTACTCCCTCTCGAACGTCAGCCTGCACAAGGAGGATTGGGGCGAGATCGCGCGCCGGCATGGTGTGGACGCGGGCGCGCTCATGCGTGCGGGCGGCAGCACGCGCCCGCGCGCGGACCACATCAAAGGGCTGCGCACGCTCGACCCGCTCGGCCTCGTCAAGGCGACGGTGGAGGCGCTACTGATCCGCCAGGCCCAGGCCGCGCGCGACTACGAGCCCGACAACGACCACAGCGCCGGCCCCGATGCGGTGTTCAAGCTCTACACCGGCGACCAGACCAGCGCCACCGTGCCGCCCGCCCCCCTGCCCCCGACGTTCGCCCCTGTCGGCACCGTCAGCGGGATCACGGCCGAGCCAGCGACGGGCGACGACGAGACCACCGAGGAGGACTCCGACGACGGCGAGGATGTGGACCAAGACACCGTGACCGAGGAGGAGCGCATAGCCGAGGACGACGCCATAGAGGATACCCCGTCGGGGACCGACGACGACGCCTAACGGGGCCGACGTGGGGGCCGGTCGAGCGCCGGCCCCCGCGTCAGCCGTCAGTGTGGGCCGGACCTCCCCTCCGGCCCACCCCATGCGCTACGATAAAGGGCAGGAAGGGGAGGTCCGGCGTGTTCGACAAGGAGGGGCAGCCGTTGTATACGACGGCTCAGGCGGCGGAGATGCTGGGCGTCTCGCCCAATACGATCAAGAACGCCATTCAGCGCGGCGTCATGGCCTGCGAACGGATTAACCCGCGCCTGAACATGGTCACGTTAGAGGCCATCGAGACGTATCGGCGTGAGCGATTGGGCCAGCGCGGTGGCTACCGACCCGGCGCGGGACGCCGACCGACGCACGAGCCGGAGGCGACAATAGGAAAGGAGGGGCAGGGTGCGGAATGACCAGATACCCTCGTTCCGCTCATTCGACGGCCCGCTGACGTTCAGGAGCGCGAGCGGCGGGGAGGGCCGCTGCTACCTCAGCGTGTACGAACGCAGGGGTAGCTTACCCGTCGTGATAGCGTATGAGCTTGCGTCGAATCCGGGGCCGAGCGTGACGAACGCGGTGGCGTCGATCGCGACGCAGGTCTGGCGACGTCTTCTCCCCGACGCCAGGGAGGGCATCATCTTCGTTGAAGCCTACAAGGACAACCGGTGCCGTGGCGGTGAACCGGCCGAACGCTTCGCCGAGGTGACGTTCGACCTCGACGGCGACGCGCTGCACTCGCCGCGCTGGCGACACATCGAACGGGCCGAGGTCGAGCGGCTGATCGGTGGCCCCATCAGTCTGCCCGTCGAGAGCAGCTATTAGCGCGCATGATGCACGGGTTACAGGTAAGGGCATCAGCATGAGCCAGCCGATCATGGATTGGCGTCGGCCTTGGGGGGGCGCATGAGCGGGGCAATCCGCATGCGGCCGGTCGTCCTGTGCGGCCAGTGCCTGCGTCAGGTGGTGCTCGACGCCGATAATGTGCGCGCGGCGGTGGCGCCGGCGACGCGGGCCGGCTGGCGCAAGGACGGCCGCCGCTGGCTGTGCCCGCTGTGCGTGGCCGTACGCGACGGAACCGGCACGCCGCGTCAGATTAGCGAGCGGGTCGCGGACGAAGTAGCCGCGATGGGCGACGACGACCTGGCGCTCCTGCACGGCGCCGTCGTGTCCGAGATCCGGCGCCGGAACCGGCCGTGACGGGTGGTGCGGCCACGGCGATACCGCGAGTGCCCTGGGCGTGTTCCGTGGGCACGGGTGTTGCACGAGCCCGAGGATTACGAGCCTTGGGCGCAAAGATCTCACTGCGCTTTCGCCGTGTCGAAGGCCTTCGGCGAAACCCCTTCACACCGGCACCCATTATTCGAACGATGCTTCCGCTAACGCCGTCGTCCGTTCCGCTGTGCCCGCTAGTCTCTCCGCATGATCGGTTGCCCACGTGCGGGAAGCACAGTGGCGGACAGGGGAGCAAGTGACGATCGTGGTGCGGTGAATAGTTATGCAACAGCGTCGAAACTGAGTAGGCAGCCCGTCGGCGGTACTCAATCTACTTTTCGGCAGCTGTTAGCATGGCTATGCGCGTGATGTGCGCCGATATCTCGCACGGCATCGCGCGAGTGTAGCAACATCTTTAGTGCGGCATGCCGTCCTAGCCCTGCCACGTCCTCCCCTTACGACGTACGCCCGGCCTACTCCGTTCGGACTTAGGATAAAGACTTATTCCGAAGGTTAGCGCCACGAGCGGCCAGGGCTCTATACTGGCGCAGATCCTATCTCTCGCCTGTGCCTTGGCGCCACCGTCATCTGTCCATTACTCGAATGGATGATGCGATCCCCCCGAATAGGGCATGCCGTTAAGCCAAAAAATGGACGATTCTATTAGTGGGGCAGCGAAAGCCGCGCGGAGCAAATGGTGGAGCATGGCGATAGGGGGACGTGGCCATGATGATCGGCAATAAGGTCGTAGTAGCCCGGACAGGGACGTTCGGGAGGACAGGGGCGATACGCCGGCACGCCTATGTCGCCCTGCTGGTGACGACGGTTGTCGCCGATCTCGTCGCGATGGTCCTCGCCGTGACACTGACCCTGGCGTTGCGTCCCGCAGCCGACCTCGATGTCCTCCTGGCGCTCAGCGTCCTGTGCGGGGCGGTCTGGGTGGCGCTCGGGGTGCGCGCGGGCCTGTACCGGCAGATGCTCGTCCGCGTCGCCCTGCTCGACCTACCGGTGGTGCTCTCGACGATGCTGCAAGGGAGCGCCATCGTATTGATCCTGCTGGGGCTCATCGGCGCCGATAACGCCCGTGTTGCCCTGCTTGGCACACTCGCGCCCTTAAGCATCCTCTGTCGTGTCGCGACCCGTGCGACCGCGCAAACGGCCGTGCGCCGGCTCGGGTCGCGCGCGCAGTCACGCATGCTGATCGTGGGCGCCGGGGTTATCGCGCAGCGCCTCGCCGCGACGCTCATCAAGTATCGCGACCTTGGCATCACCGTTGTCGGCTTCGTGGACGACCACGAATACGGGCAGGGCGTCCGCCGCGTGCTCGCTCTTCCCGTCCACCGGGGGGCAGACCTGGCGCGCGCGGTCGAGCAGCATAACGTCGATCACGTCGTCTTCGCCTTCTCGCGCTTGCCGGACAGCGAGCGCATCCAGCTTCTGCGGATGTGCCAGAGTCTGCCGCAATTGCAGGTCAGCCTGGTGCCGCGCCTGTTCGAGGTGACCCCGGCCAACACGCGCCTGTTCGACGTGCGCGGCATCCCTCTCCTGCAGTTCGAAACGAGCGGGTTGCTGCTCGGACTGGCTGTCAAGCGCATCGTCGATGTCGTCGTGGCCGGGCTCGGGTTGCTCGTCGCACTCCCACTCGTCGCGTTGGCGGCGGTGGCGATCCGGCTCGAAGGAGCAGGGCCGATCCTGTTCCACCAGACACGGGTCGGGCTGGATGGGGAGCCGTTCACGATGTACAAGCTGCGCTCGATGCGCGCGCCGCGCGACGGAGAGGACCGGGCGTCGGCGGCCCGTCAGACGCGTGTCGGCGGCCTTCTGCGCAAGCTGGGCATTGACGAACTCCCGCAACTCTGGAACGTTCTGCGCGGCGACATGAGCCTGATCGGGCCGCGCCCCGAGCAGGAAGGCTACGTCGACCTGTTCACCCAAAGGATTCCGCGCTACGCGGAACGCCATCGCCTGCGCGGTGGCATCACCGGGCTCTCGCAGGTGAGCCGCCTGCGTGGCGACACGTCGATCGTCGAGCGTACGCAACTCGACAACTTCTATATCGACAACTGGAGCCTGTGGCTCGACGTCAAGATCGTCCTGGCCACCGTCACGGCGCTGATCCCAACCAGCCAGGGCATCGGCGGCGAGACCATGTTCCGCGACATCATCGCCGACGTTGCCGGTGACCTGGCGGCGAACGGCTCCCCTATCCCGCCGGATAAAGAGGGGGGCAAGCTGTCCGATCGGGCGCCTCTCCCCGCGCCTCCTACGTCGTTAACGAAGGATGTCGCATGAATCACCGTACGGAGGACGCTGTGGTGACCAATCGGTGTCTGAGTGCTTTGCCGATGTCGCGAGAGGATGCGACGGCGCGGCCGCGCGAGGCGCGGCCGACCGTCTCGATCGTCATCCCGGTGCTCAACGAGGAGCGAGACGTCGAGGCGTGTGTGCGCGCTGTCCTGGCGCAAGACTATCCCCGTGAGCTGATCGAGGTGCTCGTCGTGGACGGCCCGTCGACCGACCGCACGAGCGAGATCGTGCGGTCGCTGGCTCGGGGGGACGGGCGGGTTCACCTGCTGTCGTCGCCGCTGAAGCTCATTCCCTACTCCCTGAACATCGGGCTGGCCGCCGCGCGCGGGGAGGTCATCGTCCGGATCGACGGCCACAGTGTCGTCGCCCCGGACCACGTGCGGAGCCTCGTCGCGTATCTGTCCCGCTCGGGGGCCGATCATGTCGGCGGGGTGATGCGCGCCACGGGCCGGACGTATGTCGCGCGCGCCATCGCGGTGGTCACATCGAGCCCGTTCGGCGTTGGGACGGCGCGCTTCCGCTACACGACGCGGGAGCAGGACATTGACACGGTCGCCTTCGGGGCCTATCGGCGGGAGGCGCTGCGGCGCCTCGGCGGCTTCGACGAGCGCTTTCCTATCGGCGAGGACCCCGAGCTCGACTACCGCATCCAACTGCAAGGTGGCCGCGTGTGCGTCACACCGTCGGTCGAGACGGAATACTACTGTCGGGACTCCCTGCCGCGCCTAGCGAAACAATACGTCCGCTACGGGCGGGCCAAGGCGAAGATCTTGCACAAGCACGGCACGCTGCCATCCCCGCGCGCGCTCGCGCCGGCCTTCCTCGTGCTTCTCATCGTGTTCCTCGCCACCACCGCGCTTTTCTCGTCCTCCGCGCGCCAGGCGCTCGTCGGCGTGCTGGCCGCCTATGGGTTCGGTCTCCTCGGCGCGAGCGCGTTCACGGCCCGGCGGCGTGGTCCGCGCTACGCGCCGCTCCTCCCGGTTGCCTTCGCGACCCTGCACCTGAGCCACGGCGTCGGCTTTCTATCGGCTCTACCGGTGTTCCTGACGCCACGGCCTGTCGATCGCTTGCGCGGCTCGCTTGGCCCCCTGCACCGGGAGGCGGCCCGCGTGGCGGAGCCCGCTCTGGAGACCGCCTCATGATCCACCTCTTCTGGCGGCGCGTCCCGCGGACACTCCGCGCGTCCCCGCCACCCCGCGATCCCCGGCGCATCGCCTACGTCGTTTCGCGTTTCCCCAAGCTCTCCGAGACCTTTATCCTGCGCGAGATGGACGCGCTGGAGGAGTTAGGGTGGCGAATCGACGTGTACCCGTTTATCCACCAGACCGAGGCCGTGCGCCACCCAGAGGTGGCGCGCTGGGTGCTCCGCCTCGACCGGCAGGATACGGCCGGCGCGATCGCGCGGGCCAATCTGGCGTGGCTGGCTGAGGCCCCCTGGACGCTGCTTGCCCTCTATGGTCTCACTGCCCGCGAGCTGTGGCGCGGCCCCCGCGAGCTCGGGCGTGGCCTTCTCGCCGTCGCGCGGGCGGCGCTGTGGGCGCGCCGGGCGCGCGCGCGGGGCGTCACGCACGTGCATGCCCACTTCGCGCTCCATCCAGCCGTGGCCGCCCTGGCGGTCGCCCGTCTCGCCGGCATCACGTTCAGCTTCACGGGGCACGCGCACGACATCTATCGCACCCAGGCAATGCTCGGCGAGAAAGTGCGGCGGGCGGCCTTCGCGGTCGTCATCTCGCGCCTGCTGCGCGATCGCTACATTGCCCCCCTCGTGGCCCCCGCCGACCTGGCGCGCGTGCGTGTCGTGCGTTGTGGCGTCGACACCGCGGCGTACGGGCGAGGCGATAGGAGCCATGCGGATGCGGCGGCCACGGTGGGCGACGGGCCGGAACATCGAGACGTTGTGCGGGTGCTGTCGGTGGCGCGGTTGGTCCCGTTCAAGGGGCTGACGCACCTCGTCGAGGCCTGCCAGCTGCTCGTGGCGCGGGGCTATGACCTGCGCTGCGAGATCATTGGCGACGGCTCGCTACGCGCCGACTTGGAGGGGCAAATCACCGCCGCGGGTCTGAACGGGCGTGTCGTGCTGCGTGGGGCCTGCTCACAGGACGAGGTACGCCACGCCCTGGATGGGGCGACGCTCTTCGTGCTCCCGAGCATCGACGCCGGCCATGGCGACATGGAGGGGGTCCCCGTGAGTCTCATGGAGGCGATGGCCACGGGGGTCCCGGTCGTGGCGACGCGGACTGGCGCGGTCCCCGAGTTGGTGGAGGATGGCGTGACCGGGCTGCTGGTGCCGCCGGGTGACACGGAGGCGCTGGCGGCCGCGATCGCGCGGTTGGCGGGCGATGACATGCTGGCCGAACGCCTGGGTGTGGAGGGGCGCGCGCGCGCGCGGCGAGACTTCGACCTGCGGCGAAACGTGCGCGTGCTCCACGAGCTGCTGGACGTGACGACCGGCGGCGCTCTCGTGGCCGCGCCCCGCGCGGAGACGGAGATAGCCTGAGCTTTCGGTCCCACCGTGCGCCAATAGGCTATTCGGGCTATGGCGACGGGGACGGTGATCATCGACACTGGGGTAACAAATCAACGAATGATATGAGGATACGCGCATCATGAGCTGGCCTTACGTGTTGTACGTCATGAAGCGTCGCTGGTGGCTGGCGCTGGCGATCGTGGCCCTTACCGTCGCGGCATCCCTGGCCTATACCCACGCCCAGCGGCGCCTGTACCAGGCCTCGGCGACGACGTTCGCCTATCCCATCGCCCAGAACGCGAGCGACACGACAAACTCGGTTGGGCTCCTGACCTACGGCAACCTGGCCGACACCTTTGCCTCACTCGCCCAGAGCCGTCACTACCTCGAGCAGGCGGGCGGGACCCTTGGCCTCGCGCCCCACGCCCTGACCCTGTACACCGTCAAAGCGGCGACGCTGCCGCAGACGACGGTGCTGCAGATCTCGGTGATCGGCCCAGACCCGACGACTACCGTGCGGCTGGCCAACCGGCTGACGCGTCAGGTCGGCATTGCGACGTCGCAGTATTTTCGCGTCTTCGGGCTGCAACCGCTGGACCAAGCGCCCATGCCCCTCAGCCCGGTGCAGCCGAAACCACTGCAACAGGCCCTCTACGCCCTCGTAGCCAGCCTCATCGCCGGCTTCGCCCTGGCGGCCCTGTCGCTACGCGTCCCATCATCCGCCGCCGGCATGCTCGGCGTCCGACGCGTCCCCGGCGCACTCCGTGTTCCTGGCGTCGCCGGCGTTTCCCCTAACCTCGGGGGGCCGGAGGAAATGCCGGAACCCGCCCCAGTGGAGCCCGCGCCGTCGGAGCCTTCCGTACCGGAGCTGCCGGCACCCGTGACGCTGCAGCAGTCGGCCACGCACAACATGCGGCGCCTGGATGACCTCCTCCCTGTCGAGGACAAGGATGTCGAGCTCGCGGGCGCCAATGGGCACGGACAGTAGGGCGCGTGAACATGTCTCCGCCAACGCCCCTGAGTCGCGTCACGCCGGGCCGCCTAGCCGTCAGCCGCGCTATGAGCGTCTTCGCCAAACACCCCCTCCGCTCCGCCGTGCTCTGGCTCGCCAGCGCCCTGGCCCTGGGCGCCTTTGGCGACGCGCCCGCGGCCGGGATGCTCGTGCTCGTCACCGCGTCCGTCCTGGTCGGCCCTATGGTGTGGCGTCGCCGCCGGGCCATTAACCGGCGGCTGCCCGTGGCCGGCGGCCTGCTGCTCCTCTTCGTCAGCTACACACGCCTCTCCGACGTGGCGATTGCCCAGCACGGCCTGACGTCGATCACGCAGCCGCTGGTCCTGATCCTGGCCACGGCAACCCTCGTACGCCGTACGCGCGGTGGGGGCTCTTGGGGCCTGCACGCCCATCGCGGGCTCTGGGCCGCGCTCGGCCTCTACGCCGCGGTCCTGTGGGCCTCGGCGATCTGGGCGCCGAACCCCGCGTCCAGCGTCGCAGCGGCGACCGAGTTGGTCAAAGATCTCCTGATTGTCTACGTCATGGTGGAAACGTTCGATACACCGCAGCGGCTACGACTCGCTCTTTGGGCAGTCATTATAGCTGGTACCCTCCTCGCGGGGCTCAGCGTGCTGCAGGCGGCGACACACACGTACGGGAACACCTATGGGGGCCTGGCCCAGGCACCGGTGCGCGAGATCACCATCAAGAACAACAGCGAGCGCAGCGCCGGCCCCATCGGCGACCCTAACTTCTATGGCCTGATCTTGGTGGCCCTGGTCCCCCTGGCCCTCGTCCGTGCCCGCGACGAGCGCGGCGCCTTTCTGCGGACTGTCGCCGTGGCGTCGGCGCTCTTGCTGACGGCCGGGCTGGTGCTGACCTACTCGCGCGGGGACGCGGTCGTCCTCGCCGTGGTCGCCGTGCTCTACGTCCCGCTGGCGCGTGTACGTCGGTCCTACGTGATCGCGGCCCTCGTGGTGCTGGCACCGTTAGCATCACTGGCCCCGCAGTCGTTCTGGGACCGCATTGGCTCCCTTGGAACCGCCGTGCCGACCTCGGCGCGGGCCGACACGGCGCTGCAGGACCGCGCCGGCTCCCTCGCGGTGGCCGTCGCCATGTTCGATGATCATCCGCTGACAGGGGTCGGCGCGGAGAACTTCCCGGACACCTACTTTCCCTATGCGCTGCGCCTGAATGTGCCCTCGGCCGCCTCGCACGCGCACGATCTCTACCTTCAGATCGCGTCGGAGACGGGGCTACCCGGCCTCGTCACGTTTGGGGCCGCGATGTTTCTCGCGTTGCGCGCCCCATGGCGGCGGCGCGTCGCCGCGTTGAAGGCTGGCGACCGCGTCGTCGACGGGTTGGCCACCTCATGCCTGCTCGCGCTGGTCGCCTACCTCATCGGGTGCGTCTTCCTGCCCTCGGCCTACCCACGCTACCTGTGGGTCCTGGTCGGACTTGGCATGGCGGCCGCGCTGGTGGACCGCCGGAGAGACGTGCGACCCACCACCCCCATCCCCACGTCCGGCGTCTTGGGGCCGCCGGCAGGACCGTCCTCGTGAGCCTGGGCAAGGGGGTGCTGCGCGGGAGTATACTCTCCTATGGGTCATTCATCATCAGCAAGGCGCTCGTGTACCTGAGCACGCTGGCGCTGGCGCGTCTACTCGCCCCGCGCGACTTTGGCCTCGTCGGCTATGCTCTGCTCTCGATCAGCTTGCTCGACGTGATGAAGGATTTCGGCGTGACCACCGCCCTCATCTACCGCCAGGACATGGGCGACGACGAAGCCGGGGACGCGTTTACCTTGAATGTCGCCAGTGGCCTCGTTTTTTGCGCCCTGTGTTGGGCGCTCAGCCCGCTCGCGGCGGCCTTCTTTCACGACCCGCGCGTCACGACGCTCACGCGTGCGCTCGGCCTGAGCTTCATCCTCTACGGCCTCGGCGGCACGCACGGCGCGCTCCTGCAGAAGCGCCTGCGCTTTGGGCGCGGCTTCCTGCCCGACCTCGCGCAGGGCGCCGTCAAGGGCGGCGTGTCTATTGGCCTCGCCCTGCACGGACTCGGCTACTGGAGCCTCGTCTGGGGGCACCTCGCCGGCGTCGCCGCGATGACAGGCGCGAACTGGCTCCTGTTCCCGTGGCGGCCGCGGCTCGGCCTGCATCGGGACGCTACGCGGTGCCTGCTCGGCTACGGCCTGCAGATCACGCTGATCAGCCTGCTCGGCGTGATCATCTACAACGGAGACTACCTGATCGTCGGGCGGGTGCTCGGCAGCACGTCGCTCGGGCTCTACACGCTGGCCTACAGTATCCCGCAGATGCTCACGCTGAGCCTGTCGATCGCGCTCTCACGCGTCTTTTTCCCCGCCTACGCCGCGATCCAGGGCGATCGAGCGGGGCTGCGACACGGATACCTGACGGTGCTACACTACAGCGCGCTCGTCCTGACGCCCCTGGGCCTGGGACTG
>JAABUX010008123.1_pt1 | contig 12168 bp, 9 predicted proteins | sample 5561851 | NCBI WGS metagenome assembly JAABUX01 (sample SAMN10711883, study PRJNA513361) | rock metagenome | isolation source: Antarctica rocks | place: Antarctica: Victoria Land, Richard Nunatak red sandstone | collected 2016-01-03 | reverse complement strand
CAAACGTTTGCCGGCTAGAAGCCGGCGCTCCCAGTAGATACGAAAAAGTGGCGCGCACCCGGTGTATGCGCGTCATGTGACGCCTGGCGCAGTGTTAACGCACCCTTAACGCGCGCTTAATACTCCCTTAACGGTCGGGGTCTACCCTGGAAGGCGGACACGTTTACGCTCGTGTCGTGTCGCCAAGTCCCAGTCCAGGGAAAAGGATAGGTCCTCTCATGCAGCAGCCCGCCCGTCACCGCATAGACGCCGTCCCATGGCAATCACCACGTCGCCGCCGCCGAGGCGCCGCCGCCGCCGCGGCCCTCCTGGTCACCGCTGTCGCCCTCCCCTCGTCCTTCCTCGCCGCTGGCCGGACCCACACGGCGCGCGCCGCCGACTACACCGTGGCTAACCAAGGCGGACCCGAGCCAGGCCATCGCTCCAACAACAAGGGTCTGCTCATCGACAACCGCACCATCACGCCCGCCGGCACGCAGTCGTCGCTCGGCAACCTCCCGCTCAACGTCGTGCTCTCGCCCGACGGGACGCACCTGCTGGTGGCGAACAGCGGCGCCGGCGAACAGTCGCTGCAGGTTGTCTCGACCACCACGGGCGGCGCCGTGCAGACGATCCACTACGACGCGCCCAACAGCGTCTTCTATGGACTGGCCTATAGCCCCGGCGGCACGCGCGCCTACGCCTCAGGTGGCGGCAGCGACGTTATCCACACCTACGATGTGGGACCGAGCGGGACGATCTCGGCCACGACCGATATCAGCCTGGGCCTCTCCGGCTCGCTCTACCCCGCCCTGGGTGCCGGCCCCTGGCCGGCCGGCCTGAGCGTTTCCCCCGACGGGAATAGCCTCTACGTGGCCGATAACCTGGCCAACGCGGTCTCGGTCGTCGACACGAGCGGCGCCACGGCCCCGTACACGATCCCGGTGGGCCTCTTCCCCTACACGACGCTCGCCGACCCCATCAATCCGCGCGTGTACGTCTCCAACTGGGGCGACAACACGATCTCGGTCGTCGATACGGCGAGCCGGACCGTCGCCGCGACGGTCACGGTCGGCCTGTCCAATACGGTGGGCACGGCGACGAGCCACCCCTCGGCCATGGCGCTCTCGCCCGACGGGCTCCTGTTCGTCTCCCTCTCCAACAGCGACAAGATCGCCGTCGTCGACACGCGCGGCGCGACGCCGCGCCTGATCGGCCGCCTCTCCGACGCGCCGTATCCCGGCGCGCCCCTCAGCAGCAGCCCGCAGGGCCTCGCCGTCAGTCCCGACGGGTCGCGCCTCTACGTGGCCAACGCGGGCGACGACGCCGTGGCCGTATTCGCGCTGAACGGCGCCAGGGTCCCTAAGGGACGCATCGGGCGCATCCCCACGGCCTGGTATCCCACGTCGGTCGTGTCCGGCATCGACGGACGCAACATCTACGTGACCAACGGTAAGGGCTTCGGCGCCGGGCCGAATGGGCTCAAGGGGACCGATCTCTACCCGAACCCGACGCGCCGCAATGCGCCCATCGTCGACGCCGTCACCGGCTACAACGACGGCTATTGCAACTGTACGTTCGACAAGTATACTGGCAGCATGATCGTGGGCACGCTCTCGACCGTCCCCGTGCCCGGTACGGGACGCCTGCGCGTCTATAGTGGCGAGGTGGCGACGGACAACCGCGAAAACAATACCTCCACCGACGATCGCGACGCTGGTAATCCCATTCCCACGACGGGCGAGCCGGCGGGGACGTCGCCGATCAAGCACGTTATCTACATCGTCAAAGAGAACCGCACCTACGACCAGGTCTTCGGCGACCAGCCGCTTGGCGACGGCGACCCCTCGCTGACCCTCTTCCCGCGGCTGAACACGCCCAATCTGCACGCCCTGGCCGCGCGCTTCGGCCTGCTCGACAATTTCTACGCCAACGCCGAGGTCAGCGCCGACGGGCACAACTGGATCAACGCGGCCAACGCCAGCGACTACAACGAGAAGATGTGGCCGCAGGACTACTCGCCAGGCCTCGGCCGCAACCGCGGCTACGACTTCGAGGGCGGCAGCAGCATCAACCTCGCGCCCGGCGGCTACCTGTGGGACGCCGCGGCCCGCGCGGGCGTCAGCTACCGCGACTACGGCGAGTTCAACAACAACAGCCCCGCCTCGACGGCGGTGACGCAGACGGCCGGCGCGCCCTGCGCGGGCCCGGTCACGACCTCGTACATTGGACGCGTGATACCGGCTGGCGACGTGCTGTGCTTCGGACCCACGACGGTCACCACGGCTACCACGCCCGCCCTGGTCGGGCACATCGACCCCAAGTTCCGCGGCTTCGACCTGCGCTACAGCGACCTCGACCGCGTCGCCGAGTGGGCGCGCGATAATGGGCTCGACGGCGCCAGCCCCTCGCTGCCCGCGTTGACGATCCTGCGCATGCCCAATGACCACACGGAAGGGACCGCCCCAGGCTTCCTGACCCCGCAGGCCTACGCGGCCCAGAACGACGCCGCCGTGGGCCGCGTGGTCGACCTGGTCAGCCATAGCCCTTTGTGGGGCAGTACGGCCATCTTTGTCACCGAGGACGACGCGCAGAACGGGGCCGACCACGTCGACGCGCACCGCACCGAGTCGCTGGTGATCAGCCCTTACACGTCGCACGACAGCCGCTTCGTCGACCATACCCTCTACGACACGGCGGCCATGATCCGCACGATGGAGTTGATCGTGGGCCTGGCCCCGCTCTCGCAGTTCGACGCCAACGCGACGCCGATGTGGCGCTCGTTCACGAGCACGCCGGACACGTCGGCCTACGGTACGATCTCGTCGACCGTGGCGCTCACGCAGGCCAACACGCTCAGTTCCTATGGGGCGCTGGAGTCGGCGCGGATGGACTTCACCAAAGAGGATCGCGCGCCCGCGAGCACGCTCAACCGCATCCTGTGGCACACGGTCCGCGGGGCGGAAACGCCCTACCCCAACCTCAACGCGCCGAGCTCCGTGCGCGGCAAAGGCGATCCCGACTGACCCTTAACCGCGCGCTGACCTTTAGTCGCGGGGGCGGGCACAGTGCCCGCCCCCGCGCGTCTATGCGACAGGCTTATCCATTCCCACGCGCGGCCGCCTCACCCTGCTGCTTCGACCCCTCGCTTGTCGCGCACGTCGGGTGGCCGCCTCGTGTCGCGCTGGCCGCGGCTCGGGTTCCGCGCACGCGCTCCCCGTATCCGCGTCTTTGGCGTCTTCGGCGCAGAACGCCGCGACGCCCATGCGCGCGATCAACAGCGAGAGGCCGGCGAAGAGCCACGGGTCCAGGTCGATCGGGACCGTCCCCGACGCCTTGAGGCCGGCCAGCAGCGGCGTGATGACGCGTGCGATCTCGAAGGCGTCGCCCGAAGCGCGCGCCAACGCCGGGCACAGGTAGCGCCGCAGCAGCGCGCTGTGCTGCCGCGCGGCGTGTAGCGGTCCCCGCACCTCGACCGTTTCGCCCGGTCCGGGCAACGCCTCGATGGGCTCGCCGGCCGCGATCGTGCCCAGGATGCGTAGCCGCACCGTCTGGTCTTCGTGAAACAGCCGCACCAGTTCGAGCACGCGGTCCTGGAACGGCCGCGGTTCGAAGTCGCGTAGATCGACCCTGTATACCTCTGTGACGTCCAGCATCGGACTCCCTACTTTTCTCTTATAGACCCAGGGGATGTCGCTATTATAGTACAAATGTCCTAAAAATGGCAATGTGTTGTGACCAGGCGTGTCGTCGCTGCGACGCCGGATCGCGCCGGTCCCGTCGGGGCACGTACCCGCTCAACATCGGCGTTTAGCCTACGGGGGTTAACTTGCGTAGAGGGCGTAATTCTATGTAGAATTGTTATAGTAAAAGATAGAAAGGAACGGGAAAAATGGCGCTCGTCGATACGTCCGATCTCATCTCCATCTCCGATGCCAACAAGCTCGGGGTGTCCGGTCTCGTCCGGGCGGCGGAGGAAGGCCAGGAGCATGTGCTCCTGCGCAACAACAAGCCGGTGGCGGCGGTCGTGAGCATGGCCCGCCTCGAACAACTCCAGCAACTCGAAGACGACATAATAGACGTGTCGCTTTCAGTCTCTCGCACCCTGACGACCGGACCTGATCGGCACTCTCTCGACGATGTCCTCGCGCGGTTCGGGTATACGCGCGATCAGTTGCGCGAGATGGACTGAGCGACGTGTCCATCCGGGTCGAGTTGACCGATGAGGCCGTGGCGGACCTCGCCCGGTATGTCGAAACTGATGTGTTCCCACGTTTGCTCGCCAAGTTGGTCCGATTAGAGGATGTGGGTAAAGACGCGGGTTGGCGCAAGATCGTCGTCGGGGATCGCGACTGGCGCATCATTTTCACGACCGATCCCGACGAGACCGTGGCGACCGTCTGGGCCATCGGCGATCGAGCCGACGACGCGGTGTATGAGGAAGCGCGGGGACGCATCGCCACCATCGCTAAGACGCAGCCGCACGCGGCTAGTCTGGCGGCGGTCATGTTTCAACTCGGTGAGGCCCAACGGTCCGCGAAACGTGCAAAGAGGCGTAAGAAATGATCGCCAGAGAGGACATCGTGGCAGTGGCCGAGCGCATCGCGCGCGCGTTCGCGCCCGAGCGCATCATCCTGTTCGGCTCCTACGCCTACGGCGCGCCGACCGAGGATTCCGATGTCGACCTGCTCGTCGTCCTGCCGTTCGAGGGCAACCACACGCATAAAGCGGCGGAGTTCGCCCCGCTGTTCGGGCGTGTGGAAGCCCAACGCCGGGGCGAGCAGTATAGGCGCGGCCTGCTGGTGCAGCAGGCTGACCGGCGCAACGCCGAGAATGTGGCCGCGATGATTGAGGGGGCGACGCCGCGCCCCTTGCAGCGCCTGCTCACCGAGGCGCCCTGGCCGACCGACCCGGTGATCAACCGCCTGCAGGCGTACGTGGGGGCACGCCTGAACACGCCGGACGGTGTCTTTGTGATCGACGAGAGCGGTTTTCCCAAGCAAGGGACCACGTCGGTGGGGGTGGGGCGGCCGTACGGCGGGACGCTGGGCAAGGGGGGTAACTGCCAACGCGGTGTGTTCCTGTCCTACGCCTCGGCGCGGGGGCACGCCCTGGTCGATAAGCGGCTCTACCTGCCGCACGCGTGGACGGACGACCCGGCGCGCGGCCAGGCGGCGGGCGTGCCGGAGGGCGCGATCCGCTACCAGAGCAAAGCGGAGTTGGCGCTGGACCTGCTGCGGCAGGCGCGCGCGGCGGGCCACCTCAGCGGCCCTTGGGTGGCCGGCGACGACGCCTACGGGATGGTCCCCACCCTGCGCGCTGCCCTGGACGCGGAGGACTGGCGCTACGTGCGCGATGTCCCGGCGACGACGCCCGTGTTCGACCAGCCAGCCCTGGCCGCGGTGCCGCCGTGGCGTGGCCGGGGCGGCAAGCCGACCACGCCGCGCCTCGTCCCCGACGCCGCCCCCGCGCGGACCGTCGCGGCCAGCGCCGCTGGTCTCTCACCGCGCGCCTGGCTGGACCTGACCGTGGCCGAGGGAGCGCAAGGGCCACGGACCTACCCGTTCGTGGCCCTGCGGGTCTGGGAAAGCCGCGACGGCCTGCCCGGTCGCGCCTGCTGGTTGCTGCCGCGGCACAATCTGGACGGCAGCGCGGCGCGCTCTTACCTCTCCAACGCCCCGGAGGACACCCCGCTGCTGACGTTGGCCCAGGTCGCCGCCGCCCGGTGGACCAGCGAGACGGAGTTTGAGACGGCCAAAGGCGACACCGGCTTGGGCGAATATGAGGTGCGGAGTTGGGCCGGCTGGCGCCACCACCTCACCCTCGCCCTGCTCGCCGGCGCCTTCCTGCTGACCGTGCAGCAGGAGTGGGGGAAAAAAGATGCCCCTGCTCACGCGTCCCCACGTCAGCCGGGTGCTGCGCGACCTGTTGCCCCACCGCACCTGGACGCACGCGGAGCTGCGCGCGTGGCTCACCGAGACCCAAGAGCGCAACGCCCGCGCCAAGCGCTCACACCTCAAACGGCGTCTCCGCAGGCCGCATGACTATTTATCTTTACCACTCGTCGCTTAATCCGTCGTTGTAGTACTAACGAGGCTGCGCCTCAGACCGACGAGACATGACGCGAAAACGTGACTCATTCGCACCATGTTTGCCTGTATTAGGAGTCTAGTCAGTCCTTCGTGACTATAGATCTATGTGCGTAGCGTGAACGTGGGGCGAACGTCGCCGACCCGCAGGCGGCGATGGTTACGCACGACCGGATGGGTTAGCTCGCCGAGCGCTTCGACCTCTGACGCCGTGAGGAGATCGAGTTGCCGCAACGCTTCAATGGCGACGGCGTGCGACCACTCGTTGCGCCCGCTCTGCATCTTGATAGCCAGCCCGATGCCCGCGCCGCGCACGGCCACACAGAGCACGCCCTCGGCGCCGCTTTTGACCACCAGGCGGCCTCCGGCGCGCTCCATCAGGAGGGTGTCGGGACCATTCGTGCCGTCGACGTACCAGGGATGCGCGGCCATGGCCTCGGCTAGGAGTTCCAGCGTGGGCGCGTAGGTGGGCGCGCTCCGCGGGTCGGCCAGGTGCGCGTAGGCCCGCGCCATCCCGCGTACGGGGAGGCCGTGCACCGGCGCGCTGCAGCCGTCGATGCCAATCACGATACGCTCGCGCGGAACGCCGCTCAACGCCGCGACGTTGGTCAGGATACCCTGCTGCACGGGATGGTCGATGGATAGGTAGTCGTCGAGCGGGGCGCCCAGCGCCCGCGCGGACGCCAGCATGCCGGCGTGCTTGCCCGAGCAGTTGTTGTGCAGCACAGTTGGCTCGCCGCCCGCGCGCCCCAGCGCCGCCGCGGCCGGTTGGTACGAGGGCGCGTGCACACCGCACTGCAGGGCGTCTTCAGGCGCCCCGGCGCGTGCGAGCACCGTCCGTACGGCTTCGACGTGCCCCGGTTCGCCGTTGTGCGAGGCGCAACAGATGGACAGCAACGCTCCGGTCAGACCAAAGCGTTCCGCCGCGCCCGACTGCACGACCATAGTCGCCTGCAATGGCTTGGCCGACGAGCGCAGGTAGCTCCAGGCGTCCGGGTCTCCGGCGCTGCCCAGCAAGCGTCCCTGTGTGTCGACGACGGCGACGTGGCCGCCCTGGATGGTCTCGACCAAATCTCCACGCGTGCTGTGGAGTAATTCAACGCTCATGACGATCCTTTCAGTGGTTAGCGGTTAGCGGTTAGCAATTAGAAGCTCCGCTCCAGTTCGTCGAGTAGAGAGCCGAAGTAACCGGCGGCTTGACGCAGCGTGTCCGCGCTGCTCAAGTCTACCCCCGCGTCGCGCAGGAGGTCGAGCGCCGGACGTGTGTTCCCGCGCGTCAGCAGGCGCAGCCAGCGATCCACGGCCGGTTGACCTTCCTCGCGCATAGCCGTGACCGCCGCATAGCCGCCGGCCAGCCCGGCGGCATAGGTATACGGATACAGATTCATGTAAAAGTGCGGCTGTTGCGCCCAATACAGGCGCGCCCCGTCGTCGATAGCGACGGTATCGGCGTAGAACCGCTCGAAGACCGCGCCTTGCACGTCCATGATCGTGGCCAGCGTCAGCGGCTCGCCGTCTTCCGCCAACTCGTACAAGCGGCGCTCGAAGTGGCCTTCCAGCAAGTGCGTCACCATGTTGTGGGTGAAGGTGCCCAGGAGTTGCACGATGAGCCAGCGGCGCAGTCGGGGATCGGCGGCGCTGTCCAGGAGATGCTGGCCCAGGATCAATTCGTTGGCGGTGGATGGCGCTTCGAGTAGTAAGGTGAGCGCGTCTATCGAGACCGTGCTGAAACAGTGGTTGCGCATGGTCCACTCGTAATGGCCGGCGTGCCCGAGCTCGTGCGCGAGGGTAAAGGCGCCGCGCAACGTGTCGCGCCAGGTCGTGAAGACGTACGGGTGGACGCCGTAGACGGGCCAGCAAAACGCGCCGCTGCGCTTGCCGGCGTTGTCCGCGCGGTCGATCCAGCGGTCACTGAACGCGGCGCTGATGAGCGCGCCGTACTCGTCGCCCATAGGGCGCAGCGCCTCCTGGATGATCGCGGCGCTCTCGGCGAACGTGGTCACGGGCGCGTATCCGGGATCAAGCGGGGCCTCGATGTCATAGCGCTGCAACTCCGTCACGCCGAGTAGCCGCGCGCGCAACCGCATGAGACGGCGGACGTGCGGCGCGATCTCGTCGTGCACGACGTCCAGCACGTTCTGGTAAACCCCTAAAGGTACCTGCTGACGGGCCAGGATCATCTCCGTCGCCGAGGAGTAGCCACGCAGCCGCGCCAGCGTCACGTTCTGCCTGATGTGTGTCCCTAGAGCCGTAGCCAGGGTTGCTTTGTGCTGATCCAGCCCTGCGGTCAGCGACGCGTAGGCCGTGCGGCGCAGGGTGCGGTCGGACGCGCGCGCCTGTTCGCCGACGTAGCTGGCAATAGAGACGGGTACCTCCTGACCGTTCTCGTCATGAGCCGGGGGGCAGGTCATATCGACGGCCGTGGCCATCTGCCAGATCGCGTTGGGGGCTTTCAAGCTCTCACCCAGCGCCGCGAGCGCCGTCTCGGTCTGTGGCGCCAACAGATGTCCGCGCAGGCGGCGCAGTCCTTCCAGCAGCGCGCGGTACGCGGCCAGACCCGGCTCCCGCGCCAGGTACTCATCCACCGTCCCCGCAGGCAGTGCGGCCAACTCTGTCCCCAGGAAAGATGTGGCCGCCTCGACGCGCGCGGCCAGCGCGTCGCCCCGCACCGACATGGCCTGATTCTCGGCCGCGCCGCCATCCGCAGCGAGGTTGAAATACGCGTACATGCGCAGATGATGCAGCCGCACCGCTAGTGTGTCGTGCGCCTGCAAACAGGCCAGCAAGGTCGCGCCGTCCACGCCGAGGCGGCCCTGGTAGGCGGCCAACGCCTGTATGTCGTCGACGACGCGCGCCACATCCTCGGCCCACTCCGCGGGTGAGGAATAGATATCTGTCAGGTCCCAGGTCTGATCGACAGGCGCCTGCGCCCGTAACGGTCGCTCTCGCATAGTCTCGTGCCTCCTGTATATGCGCGTAGTACGCGGTGTCAGTCGAACAGCCCGCGCGTGAGGTAGATAATGGCGACAAAGCGCTTGTAGAGCGACAGCGTGTCGTCGTCTTCCATGACGACCGTGCGCGCTTCGGTTCGGGTGACGCCGGCGATCGCCAGCGCCATCTCGGCCATATCGGCGCTCAGGAATTCGATCTCCACGCGTACCGGGCGGTCGATGGCTGGGCTGACGCCTTGCGCGCCGGCGCCTAACGCTGTGACGGCGCGCGTAGCCCCCTCACCAATGAGGCGCCGCGCCGCCAGTGGATGCAGGTTGCGCGCGGCGAAGCGGCCCAACCCCTCTTTGACCGTGATACGCTCGGCGGTTGGCGCGAACCACGCCGCTTCATCGACGGTCACGCGGTCGCCGGTCACAAGCAGGATCGGTACGTTGTAGTGCGCCGCGACGAGCGCGTTGAGCGCCGATTCGCCCGCGATATGCCCGTTGACACGGACCGCGTGGATGGCGTTGGGGCTGTAGGTGTGCGAGAGGATGGCCGCCGGGGCGCCGATCGAGCCGTGATAGCTGACGAAGAAAACGCCGTCGAACGAGTCATCGAGTCCTTCCATCATGTAGAGCGGCTTGTGGCGCCCGCTGATGAGCGTGGCTTCTCCGGCCAACTCGTCGGCGTGTAGATTGCGCATGTTGTGGTGCGCGTCGTTGACGACAACCTCCGTGGCCCCACCGGCGCGCGCGCCCTCGATGGCCGCGTTGACCTCGGCGGTGAGCAGCGCGCGCCCGTGCGCGTATTCGGGATTACCCTCGATGGCTTGCTCCCACGCGACGATGCCGCTCGTCCCCTCAAAATCGGTTGATAGATAAATTTTCACACGCTCTCCTTATTGTTGTCAGTCGTTTTGTGGTTACTTGTTGCCGAGTCCGGCAACCTGCCAGTACCGCGTCCACGCGGACAGTCCATCCCACAGACGGGAGGCGCGGAAGAATTCGTTGGGCGCGTGGAAGTCTTCGTCCGCGGTGGAAAACGAGAAGAAGACGGTGTCGATGTCTAGTGTGCGCTTGAAGATCTCGGCCACCGGCAGCGTCCCACCAATGAACACGTCGAGAGGTGGTTGGCCGTACAGCTCGTGTAGGACCCGTCGCGCCACTTGCAGACCGGGATGCGCGCTGTCGATGCGGTAAGCCGGCGCGCTTCCTGGGTGGACCGTCACCTCGACCTCGACACCGGCGGGCGTATGGGCGTCGATGTGCCGCCGCAGGAGCGCCAGGATGTCATCCGGCCGCTGGCCCGGCGTCAAGCGGCACGATATCTTGGCGTGGGCGGACGCGGGGATGACTGTTTTGCTCCCCGGTCCCTGGTACCCGCCGCCGAGCCCGTTCACCTCCAGCGTCGGCCGCAGCCATTGACGCTCTAGCGTCGTGTATCCCACTTCCCCAAAGAGAGCGGGCGCCCCAACCGACGCGCGGTACGCCTCGTCGTCGAAGTCCAACTCCGCGATCATCCGCCGCTCCGTGGGACTCAACTCAGACGTCGCGTCGTAGAAGCCCGCGACGGCGACGCGCCCGTCGCTCGTGTGTAGAGAGGCGACCAGGGTAGCCAGGGCGTGGAGCGGATTCTGGACCGCGCCGCCATGACGCCCCGAGTGGAGATCGGACCGTGGACCCTGCGCCTCGATGTCAAGTGCGACCAGCCCGCGACTGCCGATGGAGATCGACGGCTCGCTCGCACGCCACATCGCGCCATCGGCGCTGAGCGCGTAGGTGGCCGCGAGCCGCGCGGCGTGCGCGGTGACGAAGCTGTCCAGGTGCGGGCTGCCGATTTCCTCTTCGCCCTCGAAGAGCAGCTTCACGTTGACCGGCAGCGCGCCGTCCGTGGCGAAGAACGCCTCGGCCACCGCGATGGGGATGAACATGGGGCCTTTGTCGTCACTGGCTCCGCGCGCGTAGACGCGGCCGTCGCGCATCTCGGGGGCGAAGGGCGGTGAGAGCCACTGTTCCAGCGGGTCCGGTGGTTGGACATCGTAGTGTCCGTAGACCAGGATGGTCGGCTGGTCAGGAGCGCCCAACCATTCGGCGTAGACGACCGGATGTCCATCCGTCTCTATGATCTCCACGGCCAGCGGCCCCGCCCGCCGCAACCGCGCCTCTACCCATCGCGCCGCCTCCCGGATGTCGGAGCGGTGGGCAGGATCGGTACTGACGCTGGGGATGCGCAGAAAAGCGTACAAATCGTCCAGGATGCGGTCGCGCTGTGTCTCCAGGTAACGCTCGGGCGCGGAATGCATGTCCAGCCATCCTTCCCACTTATCGTCGAATCGTCGTATCCACGCGCTAGAATATGGCCGAGCCGCCGTCCACGCTCAGTACCTGTCCGGTACACCAACCGGCGTAATCGGAGGCGAAAAACAGCACCGCGTGGGCGATGTCTTCGGGCGCGCCAAGCCGTTTTAAGGCGATCTTGTCGACGAGCGCGCGCTGCCCCTCCGCGCCGTACGACTCCCACTGACGCTGGGTGGTCGGGTTGCTCAACACGAACCCCGGCGCCACGGCGTTGACCGTGATGTCCCAGGCGCCCAGTTCGTGCGCCAGCTGGCGCGTCAGGCCGAGTTGCCCGGCCTTCGCGCTGGCGTAGGCCTGGATGCCGGTCAGGCTCACGCTGCGGCCTGCTCCCGACGAGATGTTGACGACGCGCCCGTAGCGTTCACGTTTCATCACCGGCGCCACGGCGCGGGCCCAGTAGAACGACCCGGTCAGGTTGACGGCGACGATGCGGTCCCAGTCGGCGCCGCTCACGCTCTCGATCGGCTGCCCTACCTGCCCGAGAACACCGCCCGCCGTGTTGACGAGGATGTCGATGCGTCCCTCGGCAGCGTCCACGCGCCCGACGAAATCCGCCACCTCGCTCTCGCGCGTCGCATCGACCGCCCCCACCTCGCACCGGCCGCCCGCGTCCTGGCAGGCCTGTTGTGTCGCGGTCAGGTCATCCCGCAGGATGTCGTTGGCCCACACATAGGCCCCGCGGCGGCTCAACTCGACGCAGATCGCGCGCCCGATCCCGTGCGCCGCCCCGGTGACGACGGCTACCTTGCCCTCGAAGCTAAACTCCAAATCTATCCCCCTCTCTTGCCCAATCCTATAAGCCGGCGATG
>JAABUX010008117.1_pt1 | contig 12171 bp, 12 predicted proteins | sample 5561851 | NCBI WGS metagenome assembly JAABUX01 (sample SAMN10711883, study PRJNA513361) | rock metagenome | isolation source: Antarctica rocks | place: Antarctica: Victoria Land, Richard Nunatak red sandstone | collected 2016-01-03 | reverse complement strand
GCCAAGGCGACGGCCCTGATCCCACCCTACCCCAACGCCCGAGCCTCGACCGCTGCCCACCGCCGCCGCCCTCGCTCGTCTAGATCGTCGAACAAGGCGAAGTATTTGTCCCGGAGGATCAGTATGGTATCGTTGGTTTGCATCTCCCTATCGTGGTGTTAAACGCCATGCAAAACAAGAGCAATGCCGGTAACTTATTTTGGCGCGGATCCTTATCCCTCCGAACGGACCCTGGATTGCCCGACTGCCCGGCGGGGTCGGTGATCGAGGAAGACCGCATGGACGCCTCGATGCTCGATGGGGCGACCGGCTCGCACCTGGAAAATTTACAATACCGTCATGCCCTGCCCAGCGGATTGTTTGCCGGTGTCGGATTGATGTTGGCGGTCACTTTGGAGGGGTTGGAAGAACCGATCTCCGAGCCAAGGACCTCCCCCGCCATGCCGCCGATGTTTGACACTGCGGAAGCCGCCCCCGGGCCGGGACCGGCCCCTCTCGACCAGCAACGATCGACGCCCCATGTCGCGAAGAAGGGTCAACCGAAAAATCAAGGCAAGGGGGCAAGGTGCAATGCGGCCTATATCGAGGCTTGCCGTTTGGGCCTGACCCCTCCAACCCTGAGCGAATTGGCAGAGCGGTTCGGTTGTTCCAAGGCTACAGCGTCTCGGGCAATAAAGCCCTTGGAGGATCAACGAAAGGTTTTCGCCAGGGAAGACCGAAGGGATTGGGAGCACGAATCGGGAAGGCAACACAAAGGATCGGTTGCGTAATCACGGATGACGTTACGCAACGCCTCGAAATTTTCTTATCCAATCCGAGACAGGAGTTGGGGCGAACGCAACGAGATGTTGTGCAACGCGGAATCAAGGGTGTGCGACCCGATCACAACTCTTGAGGCCCGATGCTCATGCACTGTTCCGCTCAACGCGACTGGTCGAGCGACCGGACTTATCATGCCGCCGGTTTGTTCGTCCTGATGCTCGGAGCCATCGAACGCGGTCAGTTTACCAAGGCAGGCCGGACCCGCGATCAACTGGCGAACCTTGGTTATGTCGTCTCTTTCCGGCCCGAGCAAAGCCCCCGGATCGACAGGAAGGCGGTGGCCCAATGAAACGCCCCGCCCCGACTCCCAGGGGAGTCGACCCCAACGAAAAAGGGGGCCGGACCCCGCCAGGCCCGGACCCTTCCAATGCTCGATCAGCCAAGGGAAATGTAACCGATCCGTCCAACCCGAGCAAGCGGGACGCCACGCTCGCCGACGTCCGCCGGGCCAAGGCCCGGACGACCGGCGACCCGAAGGCGATCCCCGGCCTTGCCCTGGCGTCATCCCTCGAACCGCTCCTCAAGCTGGCCGACCTGACCCGCGTCTTGAACTGCCAGCTTCGCACCGTGGAACGGCTCAAGTCGTTGGGACGCCTGCCCAAGCCCGACCTCCTCATCGGCACCGGGAGTCGCAAGTCTCCACGGTGGAAGCCCGCCACGATCCGGCGGTGGATCGACGAAGGGGGGGCCAAATGATGACTCCCCTCGATGCTTGGGTCTTCGCCCGGCTCCGCTCCGACCAGCCGGTCGACGCGGACGAACTGGCGATGGTTTCCGAGGAGTTTCGGCCCCTGGCGGCCCTCCTGGACGGACTGCCCGCCGATCGCCGCCACGACGCCTGGCAAGTCTTCCTCGTCGGGAGAAACGGCGACCGGGACGCGATCATGCGGGCGGTCGACGAGGCCCGCGAGGACGGACCACGCCCCAAGCCGACCGAGGACGCCGACGAGGGGGACGACGGCTGGGGGCCGATCCGATTCGCCACCTTGCCGCCGGTCGATCCGTTCCCTTTGGACGTTCTCCCCGCGGCGGCTCGGAAACTCGTCGTCGAGGGGTCCGAGGCGATCGGATGCCGGCTCGATTTTTTGGCCGTCGCTGCCCTCGTCGCCGCTTCGGGGACGATCGGGCGATCGGTCCGCCTTCGCCTCAAAGGGGATTACTTCGCCTCATCCAGCCTGTTCGTTGCATGCGTCGGCCCGCCTTCGGATGGCAAGTCGCCCGCGATTCAGAAGGCGTGTTCCGCCGTCCGACGGATTGATGAAGCGCTCAAGGTCGACCACGACCGGGCGATGGATCGCTGGCAAGACGAACAGGACGCGGTCGGGAGTACGGGCAAGAAGTCCAAGCCGACCGCCCCGCCTCGCTCCCGCCGGATCGACCTGGACGACATCACGATGGAAGCTCTGCCCCTGATCCTGGCAGACAACCCGCGCGGCCTGGTCCTGATCAAGGATGAGTTGGCCGGGTTGATGCTCGGCTTGAACCAATACAAGGGGGGTAAGGGGTCGGACCGGCAGACGCTCTTGTCGATCTGGTCGGGCAAGGCGATCAAGCGCGATCGGGTCAGCCACGAGGCGAACATCCCGATTCGCTGCCCCCACCCTTGCCTGTCCATCGTCGGGGCGATGACGCCCGACATGCTCGGGTCGATGGCCGACGCCCAAGGCCGGGCCGACGGGTTCCTCGACCGATTCCTCTTCGCCTACCCCGAGTCGAGGCCGATCCCCGGATGGACCGACCGGGGGATCGACGATGCCACGATCGACGAGTGGTCCGCCCTGGTGGCCCGGCTTTGGGAACGCCCCCTGAACGTGGTCGAAGGCCGGTCGGTGCCGCACGTCGCCCGCCTTGAGGGGGAAGCCCTATCGTGCTGGAACCACCATTACAACCTCCACGCGGGCGAGATGAACGCTCCCGACTTCGCACCGAACCTCCGAGGTCCTTGGGGCAAGATCGGGGAGTATGCCGGTCGGTTCGTCCTGGTCCTGGCATGCCTCGACCACGCCTCGGACCCGACCGCCGATCCGACCGAAGCTCCCCAAGTCTCCCCCCGGACTGTCATCGACGCTTGGGCGCTGGTCGGCTACTTCAAGTCGCACCTGCTCCGGGTCCACGCCGCGATGGGAGGCAAGGCTGCCAATGGAGGGAGCGACGTTCAAGCGTTGCTCGGTTGGATCATCCGAGGGGAAAAGCGTGAGTTCTCGATCAAGGACATCGGCAACAACTTCGATCGGTTCAAAGATGACCGAGCCGCGCTGGAAGACGCCTTGAAATGGTTGACCGACCGGAACATGGTCCGCCCTCGACCGGAATCCAGGGACGGACCACCGAAGCCGGGTCGAAGGCCGTCCCCGAAGTACGAGGCGAATCCCCTCCTCTGGACTGCCCTTCGTTTCCTTCATTTCCTCCGGAATGGTCCGACCGCCGGGAGTTTCGAAGGAAACGAAGGAAACGAAGGAAACGAAGGGCGATGGGGGGAAGAACGATGATCTTTCCCTCCTCGACAAATCGCCTCGACTGGCAAGCCGAGCGCGACCGGATCGACCTGGCGTCGGTGGCGATCAACCTCCTAGGCCCGGCCCCGGGCCGACGGGGGGAACGGGGACGAAAACTCTGGTGGTGTTGTCCGTTCCACGCCGACGCCAACCCCTCATTCGTCATCGACCCCGGTAAGCCGCGATGGAAGTGCTTCGGTTGCGGCGAGCATGGGGATGCCGCGAGCCTCGTCATGCGGCTGGAAAACCTGACCTTCCCCGAAGCGGTTCGCCGATTGACCGGCGGACCGCTCGGGCCGACGACTTGCCGTCCGACCCCTCGACCGACCGCCCCGCCGATCCCGGGCGGACCCAAAGGGTTGCCCGCCTCGGATGCGCTCGCGCTGGTGGAGTCGTCGCAAGATCGGCTCTGGTCGTCTAAGGGGGCCGAAGCCTTGGCCTACCTGACGCACGAACGAGGATTGACCGAGGCGACTATTCGTGCGTTCCGAGTCGGATGGTCCCCTAGTGTCTCGCTACTCAGTAGCTCGGGACGCCCTTGGACAGCTCGCGGCGTTGTGCTCCCTTGGTTCGACGGGGACCGCCTGGCACTGGTGAAGGTTCGCCAACCGGAAGGATCGACCCCGAAGTATGCCGAAGCGTTCCGGGATCGGTCCTCGGTCTTCTCGGGAACTCCGACCACCGCCCGACCCGGCTCGCCCCTGGTCGTGGTCGAGGGGGAGTTTGACGCCCTGCTCCTGGGTCAAGAGTTGTCCGGCCTGGCGATGGTCGTCACTTTCGGCCCCGCATCGGTCCATCCCGACCTGGCGACCCGCGATCGGTTCGGGGGCTTCCGGCCCTGCCACGTCGCCCACGACGCCGACGAGGCCGGGGACGGTGCCGCCGCGAAGTGGCCCGCCCGATCGATGCGGGTCCGACCGCCCGCCCCGTTCAAGGACTGGACCGAGGCCAAACAAGGGGGGGTCGACCTTCGCCGCTGGTGGGCCGATCGCCTGGCGGGGAATCTCGACCCGTGGGCCGACTACGCCGCCCGGTTTTGGGGGCCGGGCTTGGACGACCCCGAGCCTTGCATCATCCTCGACCGCCCCGACCCCCGGCGCCGCCAGATCGCCCTCGAAAGCCTCGGGACCGGACCCGGAGACGCCTCCCAACCCTCGACCGGAGAGACAGCATGAGACGCATCCAGAAACCCGGCAAGCCCCCGAGCGAACGCCGGGCCGACTTCGATCGCCAGCCCCCCAGGTCCCTCGTCAAGATCGCCCGCGAAGCGGCGCGTCGGGCCGGGGTCGACCCCGCCAACCGGAAGATGCTGGTCGTCGGGACCCGAGTCGGCAAAGCGGAACATCTCCCGCCGAACTACCACCCGGCCCCCTGTTCGGGGTGTTCGAAGCCGGTCTGGGTCAACGGAGATTTCATCATGGCATTCGAGGTCATCCCCCTCTGCACCGCCTGTTTGGGCGGTCGATAGGGATGGACTCGACCGCCGCGCCTCGACCATCATGGCCCGAACGGGCCGACAACCAAGGGGGATTTCGGATGGCATCGTTCCGCAAGATCGGCAAGAACTGGTTCTACCGCTTCATCGACGAGAACGGCAAGCAGCGCGAGCGGAAAGGGTGCCCCGACAAGCGGGCGACCGAGGCGATGGCGAGCGCCGCCGAGGCCGAGGCCGCCAACATCCGTCATGGCTTCGTCGACCCCAAGGCCCGCCAGTATCGCGACCACGAAACGAAGCCTCTGACCGGCCATCTGGCCCACTGGCACGCCTTCCTCGTCGGCAAGGGATCGACCGCCAACCATGCGACTTTGAGCCGGAACCGGGTGGTACGGCTGATCGAGTCGTCGAAGATGGAGCGGCTGGCCGACCTGTCCCCGTCGAGGGTCCAAGCCGCCCTCAAGGCGGTCCGGGACGACGGGGTTTCGCTTCGGTCGCTCCACCACTACACCCGAGTCGTCAAAGGCTTCTCGCGTTGGCTCTGGCGGGACGGGCGAATCCGGGAGGACAACTTGGCCCACCTGACCAGCCCCAATCCCGACGCCGACCGCCGCCACGAACGTCGGGCCTTATCTCCCGCCGAGCAAGCCCGCTTGATCCGGGCCGCCGAAGCCGGTGGGATCGTCCTCAAGCTCGGCGGACCCGACCGGGCGATGCTCTACCGGATCGCCTTGGGGACGGGGTTTCGGGCGGGTGAAATCCGGTCGCTGGCCCGGCGGTCGTTCGACCTCAATCGACCGACGCCGACCATCACGGTTGCCGCCGCCTACTCGAAACGTCGCCGCGACGACGCGCAGCCAATCCGCCCCGACCTGGCGAAGCTCCTCATCCCTTGGCTCGAAGGGAAACCGCCCGGCTCGCCGGTCTTCGGCGACCTGACCCGGCACACGAACCTCTTGATCCAAGCCGACCTCGAAGCCGCCGGGATCGCCTACCAAGACGAATCGGGCCGGTTCGCCGACTTCCACGCCTTGCGGCACTCGTTCGTCACCGCCCTGGCGATGAGCAAGGCCCCGGTCAAGGTCGTCCAGACTCTCGCCCGCCACTCGACCCCGAGCCTGACCTTGGGCGTCTACTCGCATGTCGGCCTGTTCGATCAGGCGGCGGCACTCGAAGCGTTGCCCGATCAGGTGGTCGGGGATGACCGCCCCACCACCGAGGCAACCACGCTCGCCGCGACCGGGACTGGTGGTCCCATAAGCAAACCGCTTTCCCTACATTTTCCCTACGGAGGGGACGGCATCAGTCGGCTCTTGTCGGTTGGAGACGCAAGAAACGACAACGCCCCCGGACCGATCGGCGATCCGGGGGCAAGCCACAACTCGGCAAATCATGGTGCTTTAGACGCCTCTTGTCGGTCCCTGTCGGACCCTGACAGGAGCGGAGGGGGAGGGATTCGAACCCCCGGGACCGTTGCCGGCCCTACGGTTTTCAAGACCGTCCCATTCGGCCACTCTGGCACCCCTCCGTTTGATCGGAAACCGGAAAAACCCGGATCACTGGCCGACCTCGTTGAGGACTTCCTCGGCGACGTAAATCGGCACGTTGACCGTCACCGCGACGGCGATCGCGTCGCTGGGACGGGAGTCGACCTCGATCAGCTCCCCCTCGTGGCGAATCCTCAGCTTGGCGAAGTAGGTGTGGTCCCTCAATTCGCTGATGAAGATATCTTGAAGTTCTCCTCCGAGGAGTTCGATCGTGTCGGACAGGAGGTCGTGGGTGAGGGGGCGGGGGGCGGGGAGCCCTTTGACCCTCCGGTCGATGCAGTTGGCCTCGAAGATCCCGATGACGATGGGGAAGGTCCGCTTGCCGTCGATTTCCCGGAGGAAGATGATCTGCTGTTCGTTGTTCTCGCTGATGATGATCCGGACCAGTTCCATCTGCACGGCCACGTCGGTCGCCCCTTTCGAGTCAGACTTGGCCGGAAGATCCGCCGCGTCGATTTCGCCGAGACTGCGTTTGACTGGGATCGTTTAGTCCTATCTCGCCTTGATGATAAGGCCGGAGCGGTCGACCGTCAACGCGAGGTCCGGGGTTGGCTCGTGGCTTGGTCGGGGTCGCTCCGACCGCCTCGTCATTTCAGGAGGGCCTCCAGAGTCGTCCGCTGGGCGACAAGCTCCGCCTCCCTGGCCTTTTGCGCGGCGACAACATCAGCCGGGGCCCTCGCCAAAAAACCTTCGTTGTTGAGCTTGGCCCGAATCCCCCCGAGTTGCTTGTCGATGTCGGCGACCGCCTTGTGGTGGCGGGCCTGTTCGGCCTCCTTGTCGACCAAGCCTTCGAGCGGCAAGACGATCTCGGCGTCGCCCAGGACCATCGACGCGAACTCGGCGGGCTTGGCGAATTCGGAGGTGATCGTCACCTCGGAGGCGTTGGTCAAAGACCGGATGAACGGCTCGCCGAGGCGCAAGGTGGACAGGAGCGGTTCATTGGCGACGATCACGGGGTGGATCTTGGTCGACGCCGGGACGTTGCGCTCGGAGCGGAGGTTGCGGATCGCGGCGACCTTTTCTTGCCACTGGGCGACGACGGCCTCGGCCTCGGGGTTTATCCAGGCTTCGGGGTAAGATGGCCATTGGGCGATGCAGACGCTCTCGGCGGCGGGTCCGGGGGCGAGCAACCCCCGGGTCGGGGCGACCTGGCCGAGCGCCTGCCAGATCGACTCGGTCAGGAAAGGGACGACAGGGTGGAGCAGCCGACAGAGACCGTCGAGGACCCCCGCCAGGAGGCGCTGGGCGACCGGGCGGGCGTCCGGGTCTCGGAGGCGGTTCTTGAGGAATTCGAGGTACCAGTCGCAGACGTCGTACCAGGTGAAGTCGCGGAGCCGCTTGGTCGCCTCGGCGAACCGATAGTTCTCGAGGTCGAGCGTGGTTTCGGCGGTGACCTTCGACAACCGGCTCAAGATCCAGCGATCCTCGACGGCGAGGTCTTGAGCTTGGATAAGCTCGGCGGTGAAGCCTTCGAGGTTCATCAGGGCGAATCTCGATGCGTTCCAGACCTTGTTGGGGAAAGTCCGGGCCTGCTCGAACCGCTCGGAGGTGTTGACCTCCCGGCCGTCGGGGAGCTTGGTCTTCTCGACCGGAATCCGGATGTCCTGCGTCTCGGTGGCCAGCATCGCCAGGCCGAACCGGAGCGCATCGGCGCCATAAAGGTCGATGATGTCGACCGGGTCGACCCCGTTGCCCGCCGACTTCGACATCCGCTTGCCGTTGCCGTCCTGGATGACCGGGTGAATATAAACGTCGCGGAACGGGACATCATTCAGGTTGAACTCGCCGAAGATTACCATCCGGGCCACCCAGAGGGTGATGATGTCGCGGGCGGTCGAGAGGAGCGAGGTCGGATAATACTTGGCGAGGTCGGGCGTCGCCTCGGGCCAGCCCAAAGTTGATTGTGGCCAGAGCGCGGAGGAAAACCAGGTGTCGAGGACGTCGGGGTCTTGCTCGAAAACTTCGCTCTCCTCAAGAGCGTCAATGATTTCACGGTCGTTTTCTCTGACGCAGACATATGCGTAATCGCCTTTCTCAATTTGTTTGTCCATGTCGTAAAAGTGATTCTGAAGATCGTAAAGGCCGTACCAGGATCGATCTTGAGATTGCCACTTGGCGAGTTTGTTTCGCAGTTGATAGTTTTGTTGAAAAGCTTCTGGATCGCCCTTCATTCTCCAAACCGGAATCCGGTGCCCCCACCAGAGCTGGCGGCTGATGCACCAGTCGCGCTTCTCGCCGAGCCAGTCGAGGTAAGTCTTGGCGTAGCGCTCGGGGTGGATCTGAACATCTTTGTTCTGAACGGCATCGATCGCGGTTTGCGCCAGCTCATCCATCCGGACAAACCACTGATCGGACAAGTACGGCTCGATCGGGGTCTTGCTCCGGTCGGACAGGCCGACCCGGTTCTTGTGCGGCTCGACCTTGATGAGCGAACCGGCGGCTTCCAGGTCGGCGACGACACGTTTGCGGACTTCCCGACGGTCGAGTCCGGCGTAGGCCCCGGCGTTTTCGTTGTAGGTGCCGTCGGGGTTGAGGAGGTTGATCTGCTCTAAGTTGTGGCGGAGGCCGCAGGCGTAGTCGTTGGGATCGTGCGCGGGGGTGACCTTGACGCAGCCGGTGCCGAACTTGGGGTCGACGAGGATGCCGTCGCCGACGATAGGGATGGTCCGACCGGTCAGGGGCAAGGTCAGCGACCGGTCGATCAGGTGCTTGTACCGCTCGTCGGACGGGTGGACGGCGACGGCGGTGTCGCCGAGCATCGTCTCGGGGCGGGTGGTCGCCACCATCAGCGACTCGTCGGAACCGAGGACCGGGTATCGGATCGTCCAGAGTTGGCCGTCGGCCTCGACGTACTCGATCTCGTCGTCGGCGACGGCGGTCTGGAGGTGGGCGTCCCAGTTGACCAGGCGCTTGCCTCGGAAAATCTTGTCGGCCTTGAACAGGTTGAAGAAGGTGGTCCGGACGGCCTTGGTGCAATCTTCGTCGAGGGTGAAGTGGGTCCGCTCCCAGTCGCACGAGCAACCCATGAGGCGAAGCTGGCCCAAGATCCGCTTCTCGTACTCGTCCTTCCACGCCCAGATTCGCCGGACGAGTTCGTCGCGGCCGATGTCGTGGCGCGACTTCCCTTCTTCCTCCCGGATTCGCTTCTCGACCACCGCTTGGGTGGCGATCCCCGCATGGTCGGTCCCTGGCATCCACAAGGCGTCGAAGCCTTGCATCCGCTTCCAGCGAATCAGGATATCCTGGATCGTGTTGTTGAGCGCATGCCCCAGGTGGAGCGCCCCGGTGACATTGGGCGGCGGGATCACGATCGTGTACGGGGGCTTGGCGCTCGAAGGGTCGGCGTGGAAGTATCCCTTTTCGAGCCAGAAGCCATACCAGCGCCGCTGGGCTTCCTGGGGGTCGTACTGCTTGGGAAGTTCGCCGGTGCTCATGCTCAGACCTCTCGATCAACAACGACAAAAACCCCGCGAGATGATTCCGCGACGATCGGCCCAAATTCCGGTGGCCTCCGAGAAGTCAGCCACGCCCAAGGTGAAGGACCGGGAAGCGATCCGTCGGGTTCGTCGGAATTTTCCAGGTCGGCACACTTCGGCGAAACGAACCCAATTGCGAGGGACCGCCGGGCCGACACCGAGTCCGGGGCCGTAAGTCCATTCAAGGGAGCGTGATCCGGCTTCGACCAAACGAACCCAATTTGTCGCCACGACGGCTGAGTTGGCATTTCCCAAACGAACCCAATTCGCACTTGAAGGCAGGAACGGCCTCCAGGCGGAACGAACCCAACCGGCCCCGTTAGCGGCGAAATCCTCGATGGCCGAACGAACCCACCCGAGGGCCGCGCTCGGTTTGACGAAACGAACCCAATTTCGTGGGCAAGCGCGGTAGAGCCCGGCTGGCGAGGGGGAATAAAGAACAAATCAGTCCGCGATGTTCGATTCATTGGACCCAGGTCACGAAATCCGCAAGGTCGTTCCTGGATAGTATCGTTTCCAGGCAAGGCAATTATCGGACGATCTTTCGAGGTTGCTCCCGAATGTCCCGGGTCGGTCAGACTCGGGAGGGGGTTGCGGCCAGGGTCGCCTGGGTCCGGGCGGCGTCTCGGGTGTCCTTGGCGAGCTTGTGGTCGAAGGCGTCGACCAAGGCCATCCAGCTTGCCTCGATCATGTTCTCGGAAACCCCGACGGTCCCCCAGACCTCGTCACCGTCCTGGCTCTCGACGACGACCCGGACTCGGGCGGCGGTCCCGGCCCGGTCGTTGATGACCCGGACCTTGAAGTCGACCAGGCGCATCTCGGCCAGGCGGGGGAAGTGCGGTTCGAGGGCTTTCCTCAGTGCGAGGTCCAAGGCGTTGACCGGGCCGTCCCCCTCGCCGACGGTGTGCTCCAAGGTGGTCCCGACCCGGAGCTTGACCGTCGCCTCCGTAACCGGCATCCCCCCGAACTCGCCGGCGACGCTCACCCGATATCCCAGGCGCTCGAATCGGGGGGCGAATCGGCCCGCGAGCTTCTCGACCAGGAGGACGAACGACGCCTCGGCGGCCTCGAACTGGTAGCCTTCGTTTTCGAGGTCCTGGACCCGGTCGAGGACCTTGGTCAACAAGGCCGGGTCTTGGTCCAAACCATGCTCGCCGAGCTTCTCGGCGATGTTCGACTTCCCGGAAAGTTCGCTGACCAAGACTCTGCGCTCATTGCCCACCAATGTTGGGTCGATGTGCTCATAGCTGCTTGCATTTTTGCGGATGCCATGAACGTGCATCCCGCCCTTATGAGCGAATGCGCTCGAACCGACGAACGGTTGGCCGGTCCGGAAGTTCATGTTGGCGGTTTCGTAGACGAACCGGGAAACCTCGGTCAGACGACCCAAACTGCCAGGCTGGAGCAGGTCATACCCTTGATACTTCAACCCGAGATTGGCGACGACGCTGCACAGGTCGACGTTGCCGCACCTTTCGCCGATCCCGTTGATCGTCCCTTGGACCTGGGTCGCCCCCTGGCGGATCGCGGCCAGGGTGTTGGCCACGGCGAGCTCGCCGTCGTTGTGGGTGTGAATCCCGACCGGGACCGAGAAGGCTTTGATGACCTGCGCGACGGCTTCGGCCACGCCTTCGGGCAAGGTCCCGCCGTTGGTGTCGCACAAGACTAACCAGTGCGCCCCGGCGGCCACGGCGGCTTCGAGGGTCTTCAAGGCGTAGTCTGGATTGGCCCGAAATCCGTCGAAGAAGTGCTCGGCGTCATAAACCACCTCGGGAACCTGACTTGCGCAGAAGGCGACCGAGTCGGCGATCATCCTCCGGTTTTCTTCGAGCGAGACACCGAGGACCTCGGTCGCCTGGAAGTCCCAGCTTTTGCCGACCAGCGCGATCACCGAGGCCCCCGAGCCGACCAGGGCGCGCATCCCCGAGTCGTCTTCGGCGGCGACGTCGCGGCGTCGGGTCATCCCGAAGGCGGTGATCTTGCCGTGGCTCAGGTCGAGGTCGCGCGCGGCCCGGAAAAAGGCCTCGTCCTTGGGGTTGGACAGCGGATATCCGCCCTCGATGTAGTCGACGCCCAACTCGTCGAGCCGTTCGGCGATCCGGAGCTTGTCCTGGAGCGAGAAGTTGACGCCTTCGCCCTGGCTCCCGTCGCGCAAGGTCGTGTCGTAGATCGAGATCCGAGTCATGGCCGATGTCACCTGCGAAGTTCGTCGATCCCCGGGACCCGGACCATCATAAACCAGAGGCGGCCCCAAGGGCCAGCCACCTCGACCACCTGACAACCAGGGGGGTGAGCGTCTCGAAAGTGGGTGGAAAATTTTGTACAACAGAGGGATTCGATGGGTTGACCAAAAATCATGACCGGATGTCCAGAAGGTGGCCCGATGTCCAAGCTCG
>JAABUX010008116.1_pt1 | contig 12172 bp, 9 predicted proteins | sample 5561851 | NCBI WGS metagenome assembly JAABUX01 (sample SAMN10711883, study PRJNA513361) | rock metagenome | isolation source: Antarctica rocks | place: Antarctica: Victoria Land, Richard Nunatak red sandstone | collected 2016-01-03 | reverse complement strand
CCGCCGCCGCGGCGGCCGAGCTTTCGGGCTGGGCGGAGAAGAAGCTGGCCGGGGCGGTGAAGAAGCTCAACCTGCTCGGCCAGCAGGTCGAGCCGGACGGGTTCGAGGTCGGGCCGACCTTCGCCAGGCTCCGGGTCCGGCCGGTCGGCAAGACGAACTTCAAGGGGGTCAGCAACAAGGCGGTCGACCTCCGGATCTCGCTGGGGCTGGAGGTCGTACCGATCGTCGGCTCGCAGGCGGGATGCATCAGCGTCGACGTCCAGCGCCCCGACCGCGCGGAGGTCTCGCTGGCCGAGGCCCTGGCCGGCGCGCCGAAGGGGCTCGAAGGGATGCCGGCATTCCCGGTGGGGCAGGACGTCTCGGGCCAGGCTCATTGGCTCAACCTGGCCGACCCGTCGGACTGTCATCTCCTCGTCGCCGGGACGACGGGAAGCGGCAAGAGCGAGTTCCTCCGGGCCATGATCGCTGCGATGGCCTCCCGGCTCGGGCCGGATCGGTTGCAGTTCGTCCTGATCGACCCCAAGCGCGTGACGTTCAACCTGCCGGGGCCGAGCCCCTATCTCCGGTCGCCGGTCGCGTATGGCCTGGAGGAGGCGCTGCCGCTGGTCGAGGCGTGCATGGCCGAGATGGACCGGCGATACCAGATCCTCGAGGAGAAGCGGCTCTCCAACGTGTCCGAGCTGCCGCCCGAGCTGCTGCCCCGGATCGTCCTGATCATCGACGAGTTCGCCAGCTTCATGGAGGACAAGGAGTCCAAGAAGGTCGCCACGACGCTCCTGAAGCGGATCGGCGCGATGGCCAGGGCCGCCGGCATCCACCTGGTCCTCAGCACCCAGCGCCCGGACAAGGACGTGATCACGCCGCTGTTGCGCGAGAACCTGCCGGGCCGGATCGCGCTGAGGGTGGCGTCGAGGGCCGGGAGCGACCTGATCCTGGGCTCGCCCGAGGCCGAGCACCTGCTGGGCAAGGGCGACCTGTTCTGGAAGAAGGGGGGCGACCTGCTCCGGCTCCAGAGCCCGTATGTCCCGCAGGCCGAGCTGGAGCGGACGCTCCGGGCGTCGGGGTGATCGCCCGGTCGGGCCGAGGGTGGGCCTCGGCCCGGCCGATCGGCCCGCGTTCAGCGGGCCAGCGTCGAGAGATATTCGATGACCAGGTGCTGGACGTCGGGCATGCCGGCCGGGCAGGGGGCCACGACCGGGACCTCATCGGCGGTCATGGCGTCCTCGACCGCGCGGGCGTCGGCGAACCGGCGACCGGGGTGGGCCAGGCAGCGCTCGATCAGGCCGATGGTGTGCGAGTCGAGCCCCTTGGACCTGAGCCGGTCGGCGAAGTCGTAGGGCGGCCGTTCGATCGCCCCGACGATGAGCTGATACCAGACCACGCCGAGGGCGAAGACGTCGTCCTGGGCGGGCTTGTGGCGGACGCCCCGCTGCTGCGACTCGGGCGGGAGGTACAGGCTCGTCCCGACCACGCCGGCGAGCGAGGCCATCGGCGAGGCGGCGTCGCGGGTCGAGGCCGTGACCCTGGCCAGGCCGAAGTCGCCGATCTTGATCCGGACGTCGGGCCCCGAGGTCAGGAGGATGTTCGCCGGCTTGATGTCCCGGTGCGTGATCCCCTCCGAGTGGGCCGCGGCCAGCCCCGAGACGACCTGGCGGATGATCTCGCCGGGCTCGATCGCCGGGCGACGATCCTTGCCCTTGATGATCCACTCTTCCAGCGAGCCGCCGCCGCAATACTCCAGCGCCAGGTAAGGGTGTTTGCACCCGGCGACCTGGACGTCCTCGAACTCGACGATATGTTGATGCTGGCCGAGTCTCTTCAACTTCGCCGAGAGCGCCTGCTGCTCGCGGGCGAGCCATTCGCCCGAGCCGTCCCGGGTGAAGAACTTGTAGGCCCGGGGGATCGGATAGTCGGGATTCTCCGCCATCCAGACCTCGCCGAAGCTGCCCATGCCGAGGTGCCGCTTCAAGACCCACGGCGAGCCCGCCGCCACCGGCTCGCCCCGGTGGCGGACGGGCTCGATGTTCTCGGTGAGGAGGCGGGCCAGGGATTGGGCGTCGCGGAAGAAGCTCCCGTCCATCGTCCCGAGGGATTGCCGGTTCCGGACGTTCCGGGCCATGTTGACGAGGGTCGCGGTTAATATCTCACGATCCGAGCCCTTCGAGTCGCCCCCGAAGACCTGGGCGGCGACCTTGCGGATGTCGGCCTCGGTGGCCCTGCCGACCCTCTCGATCTGCGGATCGACCGTCTCGATCGGGTTCTTCCGGCTCCAGTTGCCCACGACATTGATGACCCAGTCCGAGACGCTGCCGTAAGCCTGCGTCGCTTCCTTGACCGTGGTATAGGCCTGGAAGATGGAGAATATCAGGTCCAAGGGTCGATCCTCGCGGGGGGTTGGGGATCGCCGGGCGGCCCGATGTCGGCGGGCCGCCCGGGTCGCGGAGCGGTGCGGTCAGGTCGCCGGCTTGGCTTTCTCGGCCTTCTCCTTCTGCTCTCGATCCGCCTCCTCGGCGAGGTACTTCTCCAGCGGCGGTCGCTTGAGGTTCTGGCCGACGGCCTGCTGGAAGGCCGAGGCGACGGCCAGGAGGGTCGACTCGTCGTAGAGGCGGCCGGTGAAGGTGATCGAGCCGGGCATCTCGCGGCCGTCGCGGTCGCGGGTCCCGTGGGGGAGGACGGCCGTCGGGTGGCCGGTCAGGTTGCAGAGCGCCAGGTCGTTTCCGCCGACGTAGAGGTCGACCGTCTCCATCAGCTTCGCCATCGCCCGCATCAGGAGGGTCCGGACCCGCGCGGCGCGGAGGTACTCGACGGCGGGGACGAACTGGCCGTCGCGGAAGCTGCCGGGCCAGCTATTCAAGCCCTCGGTGACATGCTTGCGCGTGAGGTCGTCGAAGGCGGCGGCGGCCTCGGTGCCGAGCATCAGGGTGATCGCCTGGACCGGATAATCCTTGGGCAGCTCGATCGGGACGAGCCGGACGCCCAGCCCCTTGAGGACGGCCAGGTCGTCGCGCTTCTCGTCGGGCTGGTCGTCGGCCTTGAAGTAGCCGACCTTGAGCCCGCGGACGGAGGCACGCGGCGGCCAGGGGAACGGCTGGTCGACGGCGGTCCCGTCCAGCCCGTCGGCGCCGTGGATGGCGTCGAGGACCAGGGCGCAGTCTTCGAGCGAGCGGGCGATCGGGCCGATCTTGTCCATCGACCACGACAGCGACATGCAGCCGTGGCGGCTGACCCGGCCGAAGGTGGGGCGGAGGCCCGAGGCGCCGCAGGCCCGGCAGGGGGAGACGATGCTCCCCAGCGTCTCGCTGCCCAGCGCGAACCCGACCAGGCCGGCGGCGACCGCCGAGGCCGAGCCGGCCGACGACCCGCTCGAGCCGAGCCGGGGGTTCCACGGGCTCCGGGTCATCCCGCCCTGCCAGCGGTCGCCCATCGCCAGGGCGCCCAGGGTGAGCTTGCCCAGGAGGACCGCGCCGGCCTCTTCGAGCCGCTCGGCCACGGTCGCCTTCTCGTCGATCACCCGGTCCTTGAACGGCGTCGCGCCCCAGGTGGTCGGATAGCCGGGGTAGGCGATCAAGTCCTTGGCCCCCCAGGGGATGCCGTGGAGCGGCCCTCGATAGAGCCCGGCCGCGATCTCGGCGTCGGCCTTGGCCGCCTGCTTGATCGCGAGGTCTTCGGTCAGGGTGATGACGCATTTCAGGAGCGGGTCGAACCGCTTGAGCCGGTCGAGGTAGACCTTCGTCAGCTCGGTCGAGGTGACCTGGCGGCCTCGGATCAGGGCCGACAGCTCGGTGACGGGCAGGAACGCCAGCCCCTCGTCGGTGTCCGGCCGTTTCGGGGCGTTCGACTCCGACGGCGTGGCCCGGTTCCGGCGGACCCCCTCGACCGTCTTGAGGCCCGGTGCCGGGACGAACGCCAGGGCGGGCGGGACCTCGTAGCCGACGGGGACCTTGCGGAGGGCCTCGAACGAGGCCAGCGACCGGCCGATCGAGCCGGCGGTCGCCTTGCGCTCCTCGTCGGTCAGCTCCAGCCCGGCGATCCACTCCGCCTGCTGAATCATCTCGGGGGTGACCTTGGCGGCCTGCGCCGACTGGCTGGCCAGGGCCCGGCGGAACGTGGCCGACCCGACGCCCAGGGCCGCAAGCCCCTTGAGGATCGCCCGCCGATGGATCGGGGTCGGGCCCGCGGGGTCGGATTCCGAAGAGGCGGAGGATTCGTCGATGTCAACGCTCATGGGTGGGCCGTCGGCTCTCGGTGAGGCGCGGAAGAGGTGGGGGAATGATCCGGCTTTTCGGGGGCGATCACAACGGTGTCGTCCGGGAAGCCGGGCCTCTCGGAGGACGAGGGGCGGTGAGCGGCGGGGCGGGCGGATGGGATCGGGCAAGGGAGCCCGCCCCGCCGGGCTCGATGCGGGGGGGCGGGCTCGGGCCTTGGCGGTCGGGTCGGATCAGGCGTGCGAGGGCCGAGTGGCCATGACCTGGGAGAGGGCTTCGACCAGGTCGTCGTTCTCGGCGGGGGTCCGGATGCAGAACCGGAGGTGGCCGTTGGTCACGAACTCGCGGCCGGGCCCGGTGACCTTCGAGCCGATCTCGAGCCCGCGGTAGTTGGAGCATTCGCGGGCGAAGAAGCCCCGGCGCGCCAGGGCTTCCTGGACCTGGACCGAGGTCCAGGGGGTCCCGACCAGGCTGACCAGGACGAAGTTAGGCATCGCGGGGGCCGAGTCGGGACGCTCGCGGGCGGGCCAGGCGGGCCGGACGCCGGCGACGTCCCAGAGCCGGTCGGTGAACCGGGTCGACTCGGCCTCGATCAGCTCGATGGTCCGCCCGAGGTATTCGTCGTCCTCCAGCGCGGCGGCGGCGGCGACCTCGGCGGCCGTCGTCACGGACCAGGGCTGCTGGCCGCGGCGGAGCCGATTGATCATCTCGGGGCACGCGACGGCGTAGCCGACCCGGAGCCCGGGGAAGGCGAAGATCTTGGTCATCGAGCGGAGGACCAGCAGGTTCTCGCGCGCCGCCGCCGCCCGGATCACGGTCCGTGCGGCCTCGTCGGGCAGGAACGGAAGGTAGGCTTCGTCGACGACCGTCAGGAGCCGGGGGTTGCGGTCGATCAGGCCGAGCAGGCGGTCGCGGTCCCAGGCCCGGCCAGTGGGGTTGTTGGGGTGGCCGGTCCAGAAGATCCCGGCGGCGCCGTCGGGCTCGGTGTCCTGGTCCCAGCCGAGGATGTGCTCGTCCCAGATCCTCGTGTTGAGCCCGTTCTGGGCCGAGGTCCGGCGGTACTCGCCGTAGGACGGCTCGACCAGGTGGGCCAGGGGGGTCTCGGGGTCGCCCTGCTCGCAGGCCCGACGGCCGAGGGACTCGCGGAAGACCTGGCCGATCAGGCTGATCAGCTCGGTCGTGCCGGCCCCCACGATGATCCGGTCGGTCGGTACGCCGTGGTACTCGGCCAGCCGCTCCACCAGCCGGGGCGATCCCGGCTCGGGGTAGCGGTCGATGGTCTCGGTGGCCGCGCGGACCGCGGCGATGGCCCCGGGGGGCGGCCCCAGCGCATTGAGCGGGGCCGAGAAGTCCACGAGCGGTCGGTTGCCCAGCTTGAGGCGGGCCCGGATGGCCGATTGATTGCCGCCGTGTTGGATCGGTCTGGTCGCCTGGTAATCTACCATACGGCTCGGGGAGGTGAGGGAGGATGAGGTTCCGGTGGGCCCCCGACTCGCGCCGGCCGTCGATGCCCGCGTCCGCGGATGGAGATGTCTCCGGGCCGTCTTGCCAGGCACTTGGCGGGCCATCGGCGGCGAAACGGACCGAGAGGTCGCCCCCGGGGCAACAAGCGGGGGTTATGGCGAAGTCCGAATGTAACCAGATCGGGGCCCGATGCAAAGGGCTCGGCGGCCGAAACGGCGGAGACGCGGCGCGACGTCCCGCCGCGATCGCGCCGGGGGGCTTAGACGGGCCGGGGCCGTTCGGTTAGAATCTCTCGCGTCGCGTGACTTTCCGTCGAGAAAACGGAAGTTTCCACTCCCCGAGAATCGGGGGTCGGCCGGGGCGACGGACGGCCTCCCCCGCGACCCGATCCGAGATCGAAGGCACCCAATGACGACCGCCAGCTCCGCCGATGCGCAATCTCCTTCCTATGACAATCGCGGCCAGTACAGCCGGACCGGCATCCTCCGGTACGAGAAAATCTTCGGCGAGGGCTACATCAGCACCGGCGGGCACGACACGACGGAGTACCTCTGCTCGAAGCTGGGCGGGGCGCTCCGCACCGGCGTCCGGGTCCTCGACGTCGGCAGCGGGATCGGCGGCGCGGCGTTCCACCTCGCCCGGAAGTACGGGGCCCTCGTCACCGGGGTCGACCTCTCGCCCGAGATGGTCAACATCGCCCACGAGCGGGCCCGCCAGCTCGACGCCCCCGACTCGGTCCGGACGATCCTCGGCGACATCCTCACCGAGGACTTCCCCGAGAAGTTCGGCGTGATCTGGAGCCGCGACGCCCTGATGCACCTGCCGGATAAGCCCGGCCTTTTCGCCAGGCTCTACGACCTCGGCGAGCCCGGCGGCAAGCTCGTCATCACCGACTACGCCCGGGGCGCGGGCCGACGCTCGCCCGAGTTCCTGGCCTACATCGAGTCGACCGGCTACCACGTCGTCGACCCGCCCGCCTATGGCAAGTTCCTCGAAGCGGCCGGCTACAAGGACGTCGTGGTCGAGGACGCCACCGACCGCTTCGTCTCGATCCTGGAGCAGGAACTCCAGATCCTCGACACCAACCGGGCCGACTTCCTCGCCAGCTTCTCCGAGGAAGACCTCAACTACCTGGTCGCCCGCTGGAAGATGAAGGTCGGCTTCTGCAAGGCCGGCGACATGAAGTGGGGCATCTACCTCGCCACCCGCTGAGGCCCCGCGACCCCCGGCCCGGCCCGGCCCGGCCCGGTCGCGACGCGCCGGTCCGGGCCGAGGGGTTCCGATCCGCAGGCCGCCGCTCAGGGCTTCTCCGCCCCGCCGCCGCCGGTCCGGACCCCGATCGCCTCGCGGACGCGGGTCCGGGCGGGCTCGGGCATGGCGTCGACCTCCCCGGCGGAGAGCCGGCCGTCGCCGTCGGTGTCGAACCGGGCGAGGCGCCCCTTGAGCCCTTGGGGGATCGGGAAGCCGGCCCCTCCGAGCACCGCCGCGCCCAGGCCGTTGCCCCGCATCCGGACGATCTTCATGAGGTCGGCCGTGGAGTTGGCGGTCACCTGGAGGCCGAGCAGGCACATCTCGTCGGTGGTCTGCTCGCCCCACTCCACGAGCCTCGGCGGGCTGCTGGGGTTGCGGGGGTTGGCGGCCGAGTTGTCGTAGGAGGCGTCGACCTTGAGGATCGACCCTTTGGGCAGGCGGATCGGCCCGGCATACTGGTACTGGCCCTGCCAGTTGAAGTCCCAGTCCTTGATCCAGATCAGGGGGATGGTCGCGCCCGCGGGCGTCTCGGCGACCACCTTCATCTCGCGGCCGACGTTGTGCATGTGCGGCGAGATCCCCAGGGCCAGGGCGTCGACCGGGAGCGGGGCGCTCTCGGCCCGGACGTGGTGGCGGGCCTCGCCGGCGGGGATGTGGATGTCGCGGCTCCGGACGGCGATGCCCGCCACATACTTCTCGACCGGGGCCCTGGTGAAGTAGATCCCCACGACCGAGCGGTCGACCTCGGGCTTGCCGTCGGGGTGGTAGTGGACCTGCAGGATCAGGTCGTTGCCGGCGCGGAGCATCCGGCCGGTCCCGTCGGGGAGCCTGCGGGGCGTCGCGCCCGGGGCCCAGCCGCCGAGGGCGCCGGCGGGCGGGACGCCCGGGCCGCCGAAGCTGGCATAGCCGGGGCCGGGGTCGGCTTGGTCCTTCTCGCGGGCGGAGCCGGCGGCGGCGAGGTAGAGGATCGCGTGGTGCACGACCCGCCGGTTGCCGGGCCGGAACTCGACGGCGGCCACGGTCCGATCGGCCTCGATCGGGATCGGGATGGCGAAGCAGCGCTGGACGTCGGGGCCGTCGGCCGGGACGGCGAAGCCCTCGGGCATCTCCAGGACGAGGTCGGGCGTGCCGAGCTGCCAGCCCTCGGGGAACCTCGGCGTCGGGGGCAGGTCCTTCGGGTCGCCCTCCGGTGCGCCGGCGGCGACCCAATCGGCGACCGTCCGGAGCTGGGCGTCGGAGAGGCGGCGGGCGTCGTGGAAGTCGCCGAAGCCGGGCTCGGGCTTCCAGGGGGGCATCCGCCGGCCGGCGGTGACGTCCAGGAGGAAGTCGGCCCGCTTGGCGGCGTCTTGATAGGTCAGGAGCGGGAACGGGCCGACCTCGCCCGGGCGATGGCACCCCGCGCAGTTCTCCAGGAGGATCGGCGCGACGTCCTTCGTGAACGTCGGGGCCGCGTCCGCCCCGGCCATCCCGGGCCCGAGCAGGAGGAGCAGGCGGGCGAGTCGGGATCTCATCAATGCCTCGCGGTCTCGATCAGTGGCGACGACCGGGACTATCCCCGCCGCCCGCAGATCGTTACTCGCGAGGCTCGCAAATCGTTTCCGAAATCCCTCGCCGGATCGCCCAGGATCGGCGACCCATCCGGGCCGACGCCTGGTCGCGGCTGTCACGCGACCAGACGTCGGGCCCGAGCGGGTCGGTCGATCGGTCGGGTCAGGCGTTCGCCAGCTCGCGGGTCATGTTCGGCAGGGTGGCGAGGTCGATGCCGAGGCCCATCGCCACGCCCATCCCGTAGGAGGGGTCGGCGCGGAAGAAGTGGCAGAGCTGGCGGAGCTGGATGTCGCGGGAGACCGACGACATGCTGGCGACGATGTTGCCGACCAGCCGCTCCTGGGCGTCGGCGGGCATCATCCGGTAGAGGTCGCCGGCCTGGCGGTGGGTGTCGTTGCCCTCGCTGGCGTCGTAGCGGTCGGCGACCGGGCAGGAGATCTTCAGCGGCGGCTCGCGGAACGAGGCGTCCTGGGCGGGGCCGCCGAAGCTGTTGGGCTCGTAGTTGGGCACCCGGCCGCCGTTGTTGTCGGGCCGCATCCCGGCGCCGGCGCCGTCGCGCTGGTAGGTGGCCATGGGGCACTTCGGCGCGTTGACGGCGAACTGCTGGTAGTTCGAGCCCAGTCGGTAGCGGTGGGCGTCGGGGTACGACTGGATCCGGGCCTGGAGCATCTTGTCGGGGCTGAAGCTGATCCCCGGGACGATCGCGTTGGGGCTGAAGGCCGACGACTCGATCTCGGCGAAGTAATTCTCGGGGTTCCGGTTCAGCTCCAGCTCGCCGACCTCGATCAGGGGGTAGTCGGCGTGCGGCCAGACCTTGGTGAGGTCGAACGGGTTGTACCAGGTCTTCTCGGCGTCCTCCTCGGGCATGACCTGGACGAAGAGGGTCCACTTCGGATAGTCGCCGGCCTCGATCGAGTCGAAGAGGTCGCGAGTCGCCTGATCGGGGTCCTCGCCCCGCTTGCGGTCGGCCTCCTCGCGGGTGAAGTTCTTGATCCCCTGCTTGGTCTTGAAGTGGAACTTGACCCAGTGCCGCTCGTCGCCGGCGCCGAGGAAGCTGAAGGTGTGGCTGCCGTAGCCGTTCATGTGGCGGAACGAGGCCGGCGTGCCGCGGTCGCTGAAGAGGATGGTGACTTGGTGGAGCGACTCGGGGCTGAGCGACCAGAAGTCCCACATGGCGGTGGGCGACTTCAAGTTGGTCCGGGGGTCGCGCTTCTGGGTGTGGATGAAGTCGCCGAACTTGAGGGGGTCGTGGACGAAGAAGATCGGGGTGTTGTTCCCGACCAGGTCCCAGTTGCCCTGCTCGGTGTAGAATTTCAGGGAGAAGCCGCGCGGGTCGCGCTCGCTGTCGGCCGACCCCTTCTCGCCGCCGACGGTCGAGAACCGGGCGAGGACCTCGGTCTTCTTGCCGACCTGGGAGAAGACCTTGGCCTTGGTGTACCCGGTGATGTCGCGGGTGACGGTGAACGAGCCGAACGCCCCGGCCCCCTTGGCGTGCACCACCCGCTCGGGGATCCGCTCGCGGTTGAAGTGGGCCATCTTCTCGGCGAGGACGAAGTCCTGCGAGAGCAGCGGCCCCCGGGGCCCGGCCGAGAGCGAGTTCTGATTGTCGGCCACGGGCATCCCGTCGGCGGTCGTGAGGGTCTGGCGGTCGCTCATGCTTCGGTTCTCCCTGGAGATGGTCCGGTCGAGCCTTCAGGCTACGCCTATGATACGGCCGTCGAGCGATCGCGTCTAAGACGGTTTGCCTCTTCGAGCGATAGGCAACAACTATGGAACTCCATCAGCTCCGGTATTTCGTGGCGGTGGCCGAGACCGGCAATTTCGGCCGGGCGGCGGCCCGGTGCCGGGTCTCGCAGCCGAGCCTGAGCCAGCAGGTCATCAAGCTGGAGGCCCGGCTGGGGCGGAGGCTGTTCGACCGCCTGGGCCGGCGGATCGCGCTGACCGACGCCGGGGCCGCCCTCCTGCCCCGGGCCAAGGCGATCCTGGCCGAGGTGATGGAGGCCGAGCGCGACCTCGGCGGCGACCTCGACGCCGGCCGGGGCCGGCTGGCCGTGGGCGCGATCCCGACGGTCGCCCCGTACCTCCTGCCCGGGGTGATCCGCGGCTTCCTCGACGCCAACCCCGAGGCCGACCTCTCCGTCCGCGAGGACGTGACCGCCGAGCTGGTCGAGGCCGTCGCCTCGGCCGAGCTCGACCTCGCGGTGATGAGCCTGCCCATCGACGACCCCCGCGTCGCCTTCGAGGAGCTGATGGTCGAGCCCCTGGTCGTGGTCGCGCCCGCCGACGCCGCCCTGGCGATGGCCGGGGAGGTCGACCTCCGCGACCTCGACGACCAACCGGCCATCGTCCTCCACGAGCTGCATTGCCTCTCCTCGCAGGTCCAGTCGTTCTGCCAGGCCCACCACCTGAACCTCCGGATCGTCTGCCGGACGACCCAGCTCGCCACCGTCCAGGGGCTCGTCTCGCTCGGCCTGGGCCTCTCGATCGTCCCTCAGATGGCCGTCGAGCAGGACGACCCGGCCCGCCGAGTCTACCGCCCGATCGCCGGCGCCTACGCCCGACGCTCGATCGTCGCCGCCTGGCACCCCGGCCGCCACCGCAACCGCCTGGCCGACCGCTTCCTCCAAGGGCTCCGCGAGGAGTGCCGGAGGCGGGAGGAGTCGAGGAAATAAGGATACCTCGTCACGTCACCGACCAGGAGACGCCCCGCATTTGGCCCATCTCGACGACGAGGGGATGAGGATCGATGGCCTTGATGAGCTGCTTGAGCTTTTGAAGCACATTCGCGGGATTGATCGCGCGGGGATGAAGCTTCGAGTGCTTGGCGGGCTGTTCGAGGTGGAGCACGACCCTCAGCCTCGGACAGAGCAGGGCGGCCCCTGCGAACGCCTTCTCATCCGAGTCATTGGCATTTGCCTTCGCGGCCACCAAGACGGCAAGAGTATCACGTACCTTGACCGCAATCTCATCGTCTATTTTAATCGTCTTGGTGCGTGGATGCTGTCGATAGTCCTTGACCTCAATGTTCCAGAGGCAGACCCCGGGATCGATGGCCAGGAAATCGATCGCCTTGGACCCGCCGCAGGCCTGCTGAAATTGATTTCGGTAAAAGCTCCATCCGTCGAACTTCGATGCCTGCCAGTTCGGGGGGAAGGCAAATGTCAGGCTTCCTTCGATGATCGTCGGCATCACGCCCCCGCGTCCAGGTAGCGGTCCGACTGGGTGAGTTCCTCGTCCAAGGCGTCGATCGGGCCGATATCGTCGATGCTGTCGCCTTGGCCAACCTCGACGCCACTATCATTGCGATGGAGGCCGAAGAACCGGGCCTTGGTCCCTTCAAATTCTGCGCTTTGTATGAGGATGTCGATCTCGCGGATCAGGAACAGGCTATGACTGGCGATGAACACCTGGATGCCGCCCCGGCTCAGATGCAGGATCGTGCGGGCGATCACCTTGATGACCTTCGGATTGAGGTTGGACTCGGGCTCATCCCAGAAGAGAGATCCCTTGTCCACAAGCGAGCCGGTCGCGATCAGCCGCGCGATCATGGCCAGCTTTCGAAGCCCCTCGGCGACGAGGTGCATCTCCATACTGACCCCGCCGATACCAGGGCCACCGCACTATGAACTGCTGACGGCGTAGGGGTTTCCGACTATACCTGAGGGGACCAAGAGGTGTCCCCATGCAGCCGCTGCCGATAACGA
>JAABUX010008115.1_pt1 | contig 12173 bp, 11 predicted proteins | sample 5561851 | NCBI WGS metagenome assembly JAABUX01 (sample SAMN10711883, study PRJNA513361) | rock metagenome | isolation source: Antarctica rocks | place: Antarctica: Victoria Land, Richard Nunatak red sandstone | collected 2016-01-03 | reverse complement strand
ACCGCGCGTGAACCGCGCGCCCGGGCCTCGTCCAGGACGCGCCCCATCAACAGCCGCGCCACGCCGCTCCCGCGCGCCGCCGAGACGACCCCTAGCGCCTCCAGCCAAGTACGCGCCACCACGCGGGCGCCCGCTCCATCCTCCGTGTCGCGACCGTAGCGCACGCCGACCAGCGCGACGCCCACGGGCGCGCCGTCCAGGTAGGCGACATGGGACGACGGGAGCGCGATGTCGTCGCGCGCCACCATCGCCGCCAGTGTCGCGGCGGAGAGGGGCCAGGGCGCGGCGGAGTCCGAGAAGGCCTCTGTGACCAGGGCCGCCAAAGCGGTGAGCCCTATCGTCGTGGCCGCCGCAAGGGTGACAGTGGGCGGTGTCATAGGTTCGTCTTGTATCGCTTCATCGTTTTGTGCTCCCCGGCGCGGCCGGCTTGCCTGAGCGCGTGGTTGGCAGGGTGAACGAGAAGCACGCGCCCGTATCGGGACGATTACGGGCCCAGATGTGCCCTCCCTGCGCCGCGATGATATGACGGGTGATGGAGAGGCCGAGCCCCACACCGCCGCGCTGGCGCGAGGGGTCGGCTTTGTAGAATCGCTCGAAAATACGATGTTCCTCGCCTTTAGGAATGCCGGGCCCCGTGTCCGAGATGGTGAAGACCACGGTGTCTGGCTCGGCCTGCGCGCCGACGACGACGGACCCCCCGGCGGGGGTGAAGGCCAGCGCGTTGTTGAGCAGGTTCACGAAAACGCGGCTAGTGTTCTCGTCGTCGGCCCACACCCATGGCAAGGCGGGAGGCAGTTCGGCGCGCAGGGCGACATCCTTGTTGCGCGCCAGCGCCCGCATGCGTTCAACCGCCTGGAGGACGACGGTGGCGGCGTCGAGCGCCTCGGGATGCATGGTGGGCGCGGCCTCGAGGCGCGCCAGGTCGAGCAACTCCTCGGCCATGCTGATCAGGTGGTCGGTCTCCTCGCCGATACGGTGGGTGAAGTTAAGCGCGACATCGTGGTCGTCGAGCGCCCCGGACTCCAGCGTCTCCACCAGCAGCTTGATCGAGGCCAACGGCGTGCGCAGCTCGTGCGAGATGTTGGCCACGAAATCGCGTCGCACCGTCTCCAGCCGACGCGTCTCGCCCTCCACGCGCTGCAAGTGCGCGACCAGGCGCTCATCGTCCTGGCGCACCGTGCGCAGCCGTGTGCGCAGCCGCCGCACCATCAGCGCCAGGCCCACGGAGACCGCGCCGGCGATGACGGCGAACAGCCATGGGATGATCGTCGCGAGCGTGATCGTCATAGGCGTGGGGCCTGGACCGCCGGGCGATCTAGGGCTTGTCCTCGAAGCGGTAGCCGACGCCGCGCACCGTGACGATGCGGCGCGGCTCTCCCGGGTCGCGCTCGATCTTCTCGCGCAGCCAGCGGATATGCACGTCGACGGTGCGCGTGTTGCCGGAGAAGTCATAGCCCCAGACCTTCTCCAGCAAGAAATCGCGCGAGAGGACCTGTCCGCTGTGCGCGATGAGATACGAGAGCAGATCGTACTCCTTCATCGTCAGCGGGATCTCGCGGTCTCCCTGGCGCAGGCGGCGGCCCGACCGGTCCAGCACAAAATCGTCGAACGCCACGTCGTGTCCGGCCGCGGTAGCGCCTGATGACGAGCCGGCAGCGGCGGCCATCTCAGACCGGCGCAGCAGGGCCTTGACGCGCGCCAGCAGCGGACGCAAGGTGAAGGGTTTAGTGACGTAGTCGTCGGCGCCCAGTTCGAGGCCCAGGACCGTATCGACCTCGCTGTCGCGCGCAGTCAGGATCAGGATCGGCGCCTGCATTTCCTGGCGCACGGTGCGGCAGACCTCGAAGCCGTCGACCTGGGGCAGCATCAGGTCGAGCATCAGCAGATCGGGCTGCTCGCGCCGCGCCATCTCGATCGCGGTGCGTCCGTCACCGGCGCTGATGACGCGGTAGCCCTCGCGCGTCAGGTTATAGGTCAAGGTTTCGCGCAGGTTTTGTTCGTCCTCGACGACCATGACTGTTTTGACCTCGGACGTCATCTTTCCCCCTCCGGCCACCTGCCGTGTCGCGATGCCGCGTCACGGCGTACGGCGTGGCCCATCCCCATTGTACCGAACCGCCATCTGTTACGCTCTTAACATTGATTTAACATGCCCTTAACTGACCTTTAACATAGCGTTAACAGCGGCTTGTTAAGGTGAAGGCGTGGGCTACCTTGAGGCGCTGGCGACCGGACCCCGGCGCCTCGGTTAGGCAGGGGCTCATGGCGGATCAACACTGGCCAGTGGCACGACGCAAAAAGAGCAATCCGGAGGTTGGAATCATCCCAGGGGGGCGACGCGCTTCTTGCGTTTTCTGCCATCGTTACCCTCGTTGTCCCCGGTCAAGCCATACCATTCGCGTACCATATGGTCACGCGATAATGTAGATAATCAGGAGGTTTCTCTTGGTCACTCGTTCGAATCGCATCCTTGGCGTCGGCGCTGCCGCCCTCGGCGTCACCGCGCTCACGCTCGGCGCCACCGGCGCCTCGGCGGCCTCGCACACGGCAAGCGCGCCCCGGGCCAGCGTGGTCCTCAACGGCGCCGGCTCGACGTTTATCGCTCCCCTGCTGCAGGGCGCGGTGATCCCACAGTTCACCAAAGCCAATCCCAACGTGCAGGTCAACTACCAGCCGGTTGGCTCCGGCACGGGTATTAGCCTATTTACCAAGGGCCAGGTCAATTTTGCCGGCAGCGACGCGTTGCTGACCCCTGCGCAGTCCAACGCCGCGACCGGCCAGTGCGGCGGCGGCCAGTCCGGCGGTGTGCTCAAGATCCCGACAACCATCGGCGCCGTGGCCTTGATCTTTAATCTCCCCGGTGTGAAGACGGGTCTCAAGTTGTCGCCCACCGTGGCGGCCAACATCTTCCTGGGCTCCGTGACCAACTGGAGCGACCCGTCGATCAAGGCGCTCAATCCGAGCGTCACCCTGCCCAACCTGCCCATCCAGACGGTACACCGCTCCGACGGCTCGGGCACGACCTACATCTTCACCCACTATCTGGCTACCATCAGTTCGGACTGGAAGAGCAAGGTTGGCGGGGGCGGCACCACGGTGAACTGGCCCAACGGTACCGGTGCGGCCAAGAGCTCGGGCGTCACGGCGGCCGTGGGTAGCACGCAGGGCGCGATCGGCTATGTCGACCTCGCGTACGCCATCCAGAACAACCAGACCTACGCCTATCTGCAGAACTCGTCCGGCAACTTCGTCGCCCCCAGCGCCGACTCGGCCAGTGCGGCGGCGGATAGCTTCGCCAAGTCGATGCCGTCCGACCTGCAGCAGTTGATCGTCAACTCGCCGGCGCCCAAGGCCTACTCGCTCAGCGGCTACTCGTACCTCTTCCTGTGCGGACGCCAGAGCGGCGCCGTCGGCAAGACGCTGGTCAGCTTCGTCCGCTACGCCGTGACGACCGGCCAGAACTTCGCCCGCCAGCTCTACTACGCTCCGCTCCCGGCGAGCGTGCAGAGCCTCGACACGAAGGCCCTCGGCAACATTCGCTAGCGCACGTGGCTAACGCACGCAAGGGCGGGGAATACACCGTGTGTTCCTCGCCCCACGATCCAGTTCAATCCTCGGAGGCGTACAGGGATGTTTCCCTGTACGCCTTTTGTGAAGAAACAGCACTGTGGTTCGATATAGTGTAAGTTACAAGCGCTGTTTGTAGCTGCCGTCACTGGTGTATCCATGCCAACACATCCCGCGCCTCCGTTGGGCTGTCGCCACCTCCTCGCCGTCGAACGGCGCCCATGATAGGCGAGGCCGCGCACCTATCCGAGTACACGTCAAAATAATGAGGAAGAGCCACAGGAGACAAGGAGGAGGACAGGACGAATGGCGGTAGTAAGCGGAGACCGTCCACGGTCGGGATTGCGGGAGTCGCGGCGAGCAGGGGATTCAATTTTCCATGGCGTCGCCCTGTTCTTCGCCGTCGTCGTGGTACTCGCGGCGGCCAGCCTGGTCATCAGCCTCATCGCGCAGGCCTGGCCGGCCCTCACGCACATCAGCATTGGCCAGTTGCTCGGCAGCTCGACCTGGAACCCCAACGAGGACGCGGGGGCGACCTATGGGGCGCTGGCCTTCATCTACGGCACCTTCGTCACCTCGCTGATCGCCCTGGTCTTCGCCGGGATCGTCGGGATCATGGTTGCCATGTTCCTGGTGGAGTTGGCGCCGCCGATCATCGTGCGGCCGGTCAGCTTCCTGATCGAGATGCTCGCCGCCGTCCCCAGCATCATCTTCGGGCTGTTCGGCCTGTTGTTCGTGATCCCACTGATCACGCCATTCGAATTGAGCCTGAACGCGCACCTGGGGTTCATCCCATTCTTCGGCGGTTCCTTTAGCGCCCGCAACCTCTTCACGGCGGCCCTCGTGCTGACCATGATGATCCTGCCCACGGTCGCGGCGCTCTCGCGCGACGTGATGGCCGCGGTGCCCGGATCGCAGCGCGAGGGGATGCTAGCCCTGGGGGCGACGCGCTGGGAGGTCGTGCGCAACGTCGTGATTCCCTATGCCCGCGCGGGCATCATCGGCGCCTTGATCCTGGCCCTGGGCCGCGCGGTCGGCGAGACGCTGGCCGTGACCATGGTCATTGGCAACACGCCGCAGATTTCCGCGGGGTTGTTTTCCGGCGGCTACACGCTCGCAGCAGTGCTGGCCAACGAGTCGGGTGACGCGTTCAGCAAGCCGCTCTACATCGGCGCGCTCTTCGAGCTGGGCCTCTTGCTGCTGCTGATCAGCGTGCTGCTCAACACGCTGGCGAGGATCCTGGTGTGGCGGGTCAGCCGTGGCGCGGGGACGGTACGTTGATGAGCGAACAGATCATCACTCCCGAGGTCGACGCATCCGTGGCCGCGCGCAGAGGACCCGAACTGGGCCGCCTGGTGCAAGTGCGAGAGCGCGGCGCAACGCCGACGACGCCAACGGGTCCGGCGGTCAGCGCCGAGCGCCGCGCCGACATCCTGCAACGCGGGTATGGACGCCGCAAGGCGACCAACGCCATCGTGATTGGCTTCTCAATCTTCTGCTCGATCCTGGCCATCGTCCCCCTGTTCGCCATCGCCGCGTACGTGGTCATCCAGGGCATCTCGTCGCTCGACCTTAACTTCTTCACCAAGGCGCAGACTGACGTGACGTTCGACGCCTTTGGAACCGCACTGCCGCAAGGGATCGGCAACACCATCGTCGGGACGTTGCTGCTAGTAGTCATTGCCTCGCTGATCGGGCTGCCGATCGGCCTGTTCAGCGGTATCTACCTCGCCGAGTACGGCCGAGGGAGCCGTTTCGCCAACGCTGTGCGCTTCATCGCCGACGTGGTGGCCGGGCTACCCTCCATCGTGGCCGGCCTGGTCGGATACGCGGTCGTCGTCTCCACCATCGGTTTCTCGGCCCTCGCGGGCGGCTTCGCGCTGGCTCTGCTGATGTTCCCGGTGGTCACGCGCTCGACAGAGGAGGTGCTGCGCCTGGTGCCTAACAGCTTGCGTGAGGGTGGCCTTGCGCTGGGCCTACCGCGTTGGCGCATCATCGCCAGCATTGTGTTGCCCACGGCGTCGAGCGGCATCATCACCAGTATGCTGCTCGGCATCGCGCGCGTCACCGGGGAGACGGCGCCCCTGCTCTTCACGATCTTCGGCAACTCCTACTGGCAGATCAATCCGCTGCAAAAGATCGGCGCGCTAACCTATACGATCTACGACTACAGCTTCAACCAATTCCGACCCGAGTACCATCGCCTGGCCTTTGCCGGCGCCCTGGTCCTCGTTACAATCGTCGTCGTGCTCAACGTGGCCGCGCGCGTGATCTTCCGCCAGCGCGTCCGCGGCCGAACCTAGTGGCTAGTGGCTAGTGGCTAGTGACTAGAAGCTTCTAGTCACTAGCCACTAGCCACTAGCCACTCCTATCTGCCTGCTAGGAGATATATAGTGACGACAGAAACCAGGACACAGGCGCAGGAGACATCCTCTCCAACGATCACCCCGGTGCCGCCGCAGGATGTGGCCCTGAGTATCCAGAACCTCGACATCTACTACGGCTCTTATGAAGCCGTGGAGGGCGTGACGATGGATATCCCGCGCCATGCCGTCACCGCGATCATCGGCCCCTCCGGCTGCGGCAAGAGCACGGTGTTGCGCTGCCTCAACCGCATGCACGAGGTCGCCCCGGGGGCGCGGGCCACGGGCACGGTGACGCTGGAAGGACAGGACATCTACGCCTCCGGCGTGGATCCCGTGCAGGTGCGGCGGCGCATCGGCATGCTGTTCCAGCGTCCTAACCCCTTCCCGACCATGTCCATCTACGACAACGTGATCTCGGGCCTCAAGCTCAACGGCCGCCAGCCAAAGGATGTGTTGTCCGAGACGGTCGAGCGCACGCTGCGCCAGGTCGGCCTGTGGGACGAGGTGAGCGGCACGCTGGGCAAGTCGGCGGCCGACCTCTCCGGCGGCCAGCAGCAGCGCCTGTGCCTGGCGCGCTGTCTGGCGGTCACGCCTGACGTGATCCTGATGGACGAGCCATGCTCGGCGCTCGACCCCATTGCCACGCTCAAGATCGAGGAGTTGATGCGCGAGTTACAGACGCAGTACACCATCGTGATCGTCACGCACAACATGCAGCAGGCCGGCCGCGTCGCCGATCGCACCGCCTTCTTCATGCTCAACGACAACCATCGCGGCAGCCTCGTCGAATACGGCGAGACCGAGCAAATCTTCACCAACCCGCGCAACAAGCGCACCGAGGAGTACGTCACGGGCCGCTTCGGATGAGTGACGAGTGACGAGTGACGAGTGACGAGTGACGAGTGACGAGTGACAAGTGACGAGTGACAAGTGACGAGTGACGAGTGACGAGTGAGGTGGGTACGGAGTGACGAGTGATGCAACTCGTTTGACGTGAGCACTTGACTTGCCCTCGTGATCCATCGTACGCCACTCGTCACTCGTCACTAACCACTCGTCACTCATCACTAACCACTCGTCTGAGCCAGCGCGCCAGTGAGGCGTAGTCGATGCGGGCGCCGCAGCGCTCGCACTGCGCGTAGCGCATCGCTCCGACGTCGACGGAGATGCACGCGCCCGAGAACGCCGGGCCGCAGACGTGGATGATGTGCTGCGGCGCCTCGGCGCGCACGGACCAACTCATGCTGAGCGTCACCGACTCCGTCTCGGCGTCGGACTCACGAAACATCCGCCATAACCTCCGCCAGCGCCTGCTCATAGCTGGCCAGATCGTCCGGCGTGTAGAGCACGAACAGCACCCGGCGTACACTGCCCTCGAGGTGTTTGCGCAGATGCGCCGTCACCGTCCGTAGCGCCACGCGCGCGGCGTCGGCGATGGGATAGCGATAGGCGCCGGTACTGATGGACGGGAAAGAGACCGACGTGATGTCGTGCTCCTCGGCCAGTTGCAGCGAGGCGCCGTACGCGCTGGCCAGCAGGTCGGGCTCTCCGCGGTAGCCGCCGTTCCAGACCGGCCCGACCGTGTGGATGACGTAGCGGGCCGGGAGGCGTCCCGCCGTGGTGATGACGGCCTGACCCGTCCGGCAGCTGCCGCCGCGGTCGCGGATGGCTTGGCACTCCTCCAGGATGGCCGGACCGCCCGCCCGGTGGATCGCGCCGTCGACGCCGCCTCCGCCCAGCAGGCTTGAGTTGGCAGCGTTCACGATTGCGTCGGCCGCGACCGTCACGATATTCCCTCGCAGCAACTCAATCGTCGCCGCGCCGATCTGTACGTTCATAGCCTCATGCTAACACAACAACCCTGGCAGCTTGATTTACCGTACGCGGATAGTGACGAGGTCGAACGGCTCCCAGGTGGCGTAGGCGGCGTAGTAGGCCAGGACGGTGATGCGGTAGGCGCCGGGCCTGACGAAGGCATGGCGCACGGTCGTACCGTAGCCGAAGCCAGAGTGGTCGCCATAGTCCCAGCGCCAGGGGCGGCTGAAGACGGACGCGGGCAGGGCTCGCGCCACCTCCCGGTTGTTTTCGGACAGTGTGACGCCCTGCCCATGTGACACGATATTGCCGAAGATGAAGGGCGACCACGTCGCGGGGATGACTCGCGCGCTGCCGCCACTACGGTTAAGCACGGCCAGACGGCCATCCGCCGACACCGAGGGCACGCCATCGCGCGCGCATGCCGCCGCTGTTGCGGGTAGAAGCGCCAGCCCGGCGACGGCCATCACGACCGCGGCAGCCGTCATGACGAGACGACGAGACCTGCCTGTCGCGCATGTGTCATTGTTCATCCACTCCTCCTCTTCAGAGTTATACGTTCCCCTCACCTTCTCATCTTACAAAGGCGAGGGCGTAAAGGCACACTCCGTTCCCCACGTGCTCCCCTCGCCCGCGCATGGGAGAGGGGTGGGGGGTGAGGGGTCGCCCTCGTCTCCCCTCTCCCGTGCGCGGGCGAGGGGTGAGGGTCTCTACTGCCCCCGCACGCTCAGATTATAGCTGCTGGGCACGGTCGTCTGGGGCGCCGTGGGCGAGATCGCCAGCACCACGCGCTGCACCTCTCCACTCAGCCCGGTGATCGTGATCTGGCCCTGGGCCTGGACCGAGAGCGGGACCTGGCGCACCTTGACCCCGTGGGCGGTGTAGATGATGGCCTGCGCCTGCCACCCGGCCGGCAAGATGTTATGCACGCGCACCCAACCGCGCGTCTGCCAACCCCCTAGACCGGGAGCGTCGGTAAAGCCCAGTTCGGGCACGCGGATGTTGTCCAGGGTCAGGCCGGACAGGTTGTAGGCGTCGTCGGTGATCTGCTCGAAGCGCACCAGGATGTGTCGCCCAGCGTAGCGCGAGAGGTCGATATCCTCGTGCAGCCAGCCGCCCTGGTTGCCCGGCGCCCTGGTGCTGAAACCGGTGTAGCCGTTGCCGTAGTTAGAACCGTTGGGGTCCTTGTCCGTGGTATAACGGCCCTTGAGCGTGTGCCACGTGCGGCCGCCGTCGCCCGAGACCTCGACGTAGCCGTAGTCGAAATCCTGCTCGACGTTGTACCAGATGTCGTACCGTAGCGTGGCGCGCCGCACGCGCGAGAGGTCGAAGGCGCGCGTCAGAGTAGAATCCACCTCGTCGCCGCGGTTGCTCCACCACTCGGTGTTGCCCTGCACGGGCGCGTTGGGAACCAACCTGACAGTGGGATCGCCCCTGAAGCGCACGGTCAGTGTCCTGGCGCCGTTGGGCTTGAGCTCGACGTAGTCGGTGGCGAACTGGTTAACGTGGTCGCTGTAGGTGAAGGGATAGCTGTCGGCCGAGGTCGTGACGCTGGCGTGGATGCAGCAGCCGGGGTAGGTGTTCTTGTAGCCGTAGACGCCGCTGTCGATACGGGGGTCGTCGACAAAGTTGGCCACGGCCCACGTGCGGAACACGTCGCGCGCGGTGTCGTGTGAGCCAAGCCGGGCTAGCACGTCGTCGAAGAGGGCGATGGTGCTGAGGGATTTGTCGGCCAGCACGGCGCGCATCGCGCGGTCGCCGCCATAGTGCTGGTAGAAGTACAACATCCACTGGAAGCCGGCGCCGTAGTGGGCCGAGGCCTGGTCGTCGGGGCAATCCGGCGGCCCGTAGCAGAAGTCGCTGACTTGCGTGCCGGGCGCGGCGGCGAAAGAGGCGTCCAGTCCATCGGCGGAGTAGCCGTTGAGTGTCTGGGCCAGCATGCTGGAGCCTTCGTTGATCCAGGCATCGTCGCGCTCGTGTTGGTACCAGTGGATCATGTGCTGGAACTCGTGGGCCACGGTCGAGGCGTAGCCGGGGGTGCCCAGCTCGTACGAGTCAATGTTGACGTAGAGCATCTTGCGCTGGTTGCTGTAGAGGTTGACCCCGCGCGGGTAGAGGTCCTCGGCCGAGTAGTAGCCGCCGACGCCGGGCAGGTTGGCGTTGAGGATGGTGATGTGCGGGTCGCGGTCGGGTCCGACCGGCAGTTCCTGCCCAAAGGCGGCATGGTCGGTCGGGTAGACGTGAGCCTCAAAATCGTTGGCCGAGGAGCGCAACAGCGTCATCAGGCGATCTGGCGGGATGGACGAGTTCTGCTGCACGTACCAGTTGGCGTGGGCCGTCTTGAGCAGCAGCGTGGCCTTCATGAGGAAGTAGCCGCTGGTGGCCTGGGCCACGTAGAACGTGTCGACGTGGCCGACGGGATAGGTGGGTGCGGTCCCACGGATGTAGGGGTCGATTGGCGCGACCTGGTGCAGCTTGAGGCGCCGCGTTAGATCATACAGGTCGCGCGCGTCGGGGCGCGCCTGGCTCAGGGCCGCCACGTCCGCGCCCGCCAGGGCCAACTCACCGGCGCTGACCGGACGCGGAGTATACGCGGGCACGGGCGCCGGCGCGTGATGGGCGGCCAGCGAGGCCAGCGGCGACGCCGCGACCAACACGGGGATCAGAGCCAGGAGCGGCAGTATCTTCTTGATGGTCGTCGTGTTCGGATGGTTGTGCATGGGCGGCGACTACCTTTACTGGTACGAGGAACGGGACCAAGAACGCCGCATGTCCCACATCCGGCGCGGGTTCCAGTCTAGCAAAGTGTACCCCAAATGCACACATTTGTTGACGCCGCGCCTCCGCTCCGCTACGCTAGGGATAGTCACTGGCTGATGGTCGGGGAAGAGACCTGAGGGCGGGAACGGCACGGACAGCGCGCGGATCGATGCCAACTGTCCTCGCCGAGTCGCCCAGGCGCCGAAGGGGAAAGCCGTCCGGGACGGGACGGTGAAACTCTCAGGCAAACGGACCTCGATCGGACAGGTCCCTGGACGCAACGCGCATCGATGCCACAAGCGGACAGGGTAGCGGGGATAGACCGCGTGGAGCGGCCGCCTCGTTGCCTTGTCCCTTTTTATTGGCCGTCAAGCACCGTGAGCAGCGGGAGAGACGATGAAACGGACGCCGCTCTACGACGAACACCGCGCGCTGGGCGCGCGCATGATCCCGTTCGGGGAGTGGGAGATGCCCGAACGCTATACAGGCATCATCGAGGAGCACCACGCCACGCGGACCGCCGCCGGGCTCTTCGACCTCTCGCACATGGGTGAGTTCTACATCTCCGGTCCGGCCGCGTCGGACCTGGTGGGGTACCTGCTGACCAACGACCCGCGTGACCTCGCGCCGGGCGCCGCCATCTATTCCCCCATGTGCCGCGACGACGGCGGCATCGTGGACGATGTGATTCTCTACCTGCTGCCCTTTACCGCGACGCGTTACTTGCTGGTGGTCAACGCCTCTAACGTGGCCAAAGATCTGGCCTGGGCGCGCGAGACGGCCGCTCACCTTGGCATCGCTGGCGACGTCCACATCGACGACCGCGGCGACGAGACGGCCCTCATCGCCGTCCAGGGTCCTCGCGCGCTGGAAATCCTGCGGCCACTGCTGGTCGACGACCCCGGCGCCCTCAAGCCGTTCCAGTCCTTTAACGGCGAGATCCTGGGCGTGTCCGACGACGCGCCCGACGCGACGGTCGACGGCGACGAGCGCCAGGGCGTCGAGGTGATGGTGGCGCGCACCGGCTACACCGGCGAGGACGGCTTCGAGATGTATGTCAATAAAGTGCATGGCGCGGGCGTCTGGCGGCTGCTGATGGAGCGCGGCCGGCCGCACGGGCTGCTTCCCGTGGGGCTTGGCGCGCGCGATACGCTGCGCCTGGAGGCGCGCCTGGCCCTCTACGGCAACGACATCGACGACACAACGTCGCCGCTGGAAGCCGGCCTCAAGCGGTGGGTGCGGCTCGACGATCCCGACCGCGACTTCCGCGGCCGCGACGCGCTGCGCCGCCAGCGCGACGAGGGGGTCGCGCGCCGCCTGGTCGGCCTGGAGATGGAGGATCGCGCTATCCCGCGTCCGCATCAGAGCGTGCTTCGGGACGGCCGGGAGGTCGGCCAGGTCACCAGCGGCACCTACTCGCCGACGCTGGGCAAAGGCATTGCGCTGGCCTACGTCGCGGCCGACGATGCCCCGGTGGGCACGCGCCTGGCCGTCCAGGTGCGCGGCCAACCTCACCCGGCGCGCGTGGCCCGGACCCCGTTTTACCGGCGGAGCAAGACCGATGTGGGCGGCGTATGAGCAACCCTCACCCCCAGCCCCTCTCCCGCGCGCGGGAGGGCAACCCCTATCAGTCGGTGATTGAGCCGGCATGGGAACCCCCTCTCC
>JAABUX010008113.1_pt1 | contig 12175 bp, 8 predicted proteins | sample 5561851 | NCBI WGS metagenome assembly JAABUX01 (sample SAMN10711883, study PRJNA513361) | rock metagenome | isolation source: Antarctica rocks | place: Antarctica: Victoria Land, Richard Nunatak red sandstone | collected 2016-01-03 | reverse complement strand
GGCGCCGCGCGAGCTCGTCGACGCACTTGCCCTCGTTGTATGCCGGCACGACGACCGAGATCGTCCGTTTCGCGAGCGCCGTCACGCGCTCGGGTTCCCGTCGTAGAGATAGCGCAGGACGTCGGCTGCGATGCCGGGCGAGAGGTCGGGCGTCATCGCGTGCAACGGGTTGGACTCCATGCCGCCGCCGGCGGTGACGTGGCTCGTGATCTTCGGGAAGTACATCTGCTCCGGATCAACCGGCACGATGAAACCGTGCGGTCCCGGCGTCGACATCGCCTCGATGAACGCGGCGTCGCGCGGGAACCCCGGGGCCAGCGCCATGGACGGGATGCCATAGGCTTCGAACAACGTCGACCACTTCGGGAAGCCGAGCCCGGTCTGCGTGTCGCAGCCGACGTACGCGCCGCCGAAGTAATTCTTTTGCGTCGTGCGGATCGACGCATAGCCCTCGTTCGAGAAAATGAAGATCTTGATGTTCAGCGCGTTGACCGCGACGGTGCCGAGCTCTTGCGCGTTTTGCATGAACCCGCCGTCGCCCTCGACGAGGATGGTGCGCCGCTGCGGCCACGCGAGCGCGGCGCCGATCGAGCCGGCAAGACCGTAGCCCATCGAGGCGAGCCCCTTATCCGTGATGATGATCTGACCCGTCCGCTGCCGGATCGTCTGCAGCGCCGTCGAGTTCGCGCCGCCGCTGCTGCACGGCACGAGCAGATCGGCCGCGCCGGCGAACGTCGAGAGCTCGGCGTAGAAATCGAAGGGATTGATATAACCCGCTCGGACGTCGTTCGCCGAATCGTTGAGCGGCAGCGATCGCTCGACGTGGCGACAGAACGCGAGCCACTCCGAATAGTCGGCATAGTCGCCGCGAACGAGTTCGCGCAGCAGGGCGTTCGCGTCGCCGGCGATCGCGAGATCGACGCGCGGATGCCCCTTGTGCAGCTCGGTTTCGTCGATGTCGACCTGCACCACCGTCGCGAGCGGTGCGAACTGCTGCCAGTTGAAGCCCGTCTGCTGCAGGCCGAGGCGTGTACCGAGTGCCACGACGAGATCGGCTTGTTGGATCAGGACGTTCGCGAAGCGCTGACCCCACGTGTTCGGCCGTCCGACGTACACCGCTTCGGCCGACCCGATGCGGTCGATGCCGTTCCACGTCGTCTGCACGGGTGCGCCGATTCGGCGCAGATCCGCGATGACGTCACGCGCGGTCTCGCGCGTGACGCCTGCGCCGAGCAGGAGGATCGGCCGCTGCGCCCGCGCGAGCAGTGCGGCGACCTCGCCCGCACGCGCTTTGCCTTCGACGACGAAGCGCTCGAACGGCACGGTCGCGGCGACCGCTCCGACCTGACGCTCGGGCTGCGGTTCCAGCGGCGCACCCTGCGCGTCGAGGCAGAACTCGAGGAAAACCGGCCCCTTGCGCGGCGTCCGGCCGCGTTCGACGGCGGCGACGAACGACGACTTCGCCATCGGCCGCTCGATGCGCTCCGCATGCACGCAGACGGGTCCCGCGAGCGCGACGCCGTCGATCTCCTGGATGCCGCGCTGCCGGATGCCGCCCGTCGCGATGTCGGTGCTCTTGACTTGGCCGCCGATGCACAGCAGTTCGCGGCTCTCGAGGAACGCGCCGGCGAGGGCCGTGATGATGTTCGTGAGCCCCGGGCCCGCGGTGATGAGCGCGAACGCGCGGCCGTCTCCACCCGTCTCGTTGAAGTACTCGACCGCGATTCCCGCGGCAACCTCATGCACGACCGGCACGCAGGCGAAGCGCGAGCGCGCCGCGTTGAGGAAATGCATGATGTTGCCGCCGGCGACGAAGAAGCAGTGCGTGTAGCCGAGCTCGACGAGCCAATCCATGACCTCGTCGGCATGCCGGACCGCCGCCTGACGTGCGACGGGGGGCGCGCTACCGATCAATGAACGCCGGCCGTCGTCCCGTTGACGCCCGTCGCGATGCCCCGCTGCTCGATGCGCGCGCGCAGCTGCGGATTGCGGCCATACGGCGTGTCGACACCGTCGAGCATGAGCGGCTGGCCTTTCACGAGCGGCTTCGTGAGCGCTTCGCCCGCGATCAGCTCTCGGCACGAGAGCTGGCCCTGCAGCAACGGTACCGCAAGGAACACGTCATCCTCGGTAAGCTTGTGGCCCGCCGCTAGTTCCCGCGATGCGTAGACGCCGCGCACGAGCGCGTCGAGATACTGCGTCTCGGCGTTTCCGGGAATGCGCTTCTGCGTCCCGGCCGAGCCGCACATCTCCTTCGCCTTGTTGAAGGCCCGGAACCACGCGTCGCACTGCTCGGGGAGGCTGCAATACGGCGAGACGGGGATACCGTCGGCTTCGATATCGATGTGACGCTCGAACGTGCGCGCGCCCTTCGCGTAGGCAATCGCGATCGAGGTCGACCAATCGTGATACTCATGGCTCGAGAACCCGATCGTCAGGTCGGGATACCGATGCTTCATGAAATCGATCTGGTTGAGCTCGAGATCCTCGTCCTCGCTCGGATAGAGCGAAACGCAATGGTTGAGCGCGAGTGGAATAGTGCGGTTCTCGAAGAACGTGACCAGATCGTCCATATCCTTGAGCGTCGAGCCGCCCGTCGAAGCGATGACCGGCTTCTTCGTCTTCGCGATTTTCTCGATGAGGACCCAATCGTTGATATCCGAGCTCGCGATCTTGATGATCGGAAGGTTCAGCTCTTGACAGAAGTCGACCGACTTCTCGTCGAACGGCGTCGCCATCGCAATGCAGTTCGATTTTCTGATGTGATCGACGAGCGCGGCGAGATCTTCGCGCGAGAGCTTCGTGTCCATCGTCTTTTTGATGTAACGGATGTCGGTCCGCTCTTGCGCTTCAGGATGGACGAAGCTGTCGACGTCGCGAAATTGCAACTTGATCGCGGCGCGCACGTTGTTATACCGAACGACGCGCGAGAAGTCGCTGACGATCCGCTTCCCGCGCTCGAGATCTCCCCAATGGTTGTTCGCCAGTTCGAGGACGAAGAGTTCCTCGAAGATGTCCCGATTGATCGCCACGTGTCCGTTCTACCCCGTTGGTTCGAGCGAAATCGTCATGCGATTCATTGACGGCACGCGACGCCTCGCGCCAAACGTTCGATGGGCCCAGCGTCTCGTCGCGCCGTGCCTCGGCATGCTGGTCGCGTGGGCGGTCATGCACGCCGGACTCCCGGCCCTTCGGCACGATTGGCGCGTGCCCATCTCGATGGCGGCGGAAGGCCCATGGCTCGACTCCCTGACGTCGGGCTGGCTATCGGCGGGGATCGGAAACGCGCAGCCGTACCCGACGTTTTATCTCATCGGGCTCGCCCTTCGCCCGCTCGCCTCGTTCGCGACGACGACCGAACTGATGGCGCTCGTCGTGTGGTTCGGCGTCACGCTCGCCGCGTGGGGTGCGAGCGAGATCGCCCGCGCGCGCGCCGCGAGCGCCGCGACTCGGCTCGCGGTCGCGTGCTTCGCCGCGCTCAATCCGTGGGTCTACACGAAACTCGTCGCCGGCCACATGCTGATGGTGCTCGCGTACGGGCTCGCCTTCGCCCTCGTCGCCGAGATCGTCCGGCCGGCGCCGCGGCCGTTCGCGCTGCTGGTGCTCGCGGCGTTGTCGATCACGCAGATCGAGTTCTTCGCGATCGCGTTCGTGCCGCTGATGATCTGGACCGTGCGGACCAGGCGGTACCGCGTCGCCGGCATCGTCGTCCTCGCTGCGGCGCCCATCGCCGTCGGTGTTGCCGCATCGATCGCGAGCATCGCCGGCACGCCGTTCAACCTCGCTTGGCAGCGCGATCAGTCGGTCGCGCCCGGCGCCGCATTCGTGCTCGACGGCTACTTCACGGATTACGCCCGCGCATTCGCGCCCTATCGGATCGTCGGGGCCGCATTCGCGCTCGCGGCGCTCGTCGGTGTTCGCGGTGCGCTGCGCACGGGCATCGGCCGCCTCGCCGTCGTCGCCGCGGTCATCCTGCCGCTTGCGGTCGCCGGAACGAAGGGTCCCCTCGCCGCGCCCTATGCCTGGCTCGTGACGCACGAGGCGGCGATCGGGCTTTTTCGCGAGCTGTACGACCTCCTCGCGCTGGTAGCGATCGCGTACGTCGTGGTCCTCGTCGAAGGGCCGGCGCGCGGGCGCATTGCGGGTAACGTGCTCGCGCTCGCGAGCGTCGTTTGGATCGTCCCGTGGCTCGCGTCGCCGCCGACATCGTTCTTCGTGCCCGCGGCATCGCTGCCGAGCGTCGCTTTCCCAACGAACGTTCAGGTGCGCGTCGCGCTGCTGCCGGCGTTTCAGCCGATGTCCTTCGAGGGTCGCGGGTCCGGCGTCGATCCCGATGCCTACGCCCGGTCGGGGCGCGCCACACCGCTCAACGACGTGCTGCCGGAGTATCCCGTCGACGTCGCGCTCGCGCGAATCGCCCGGGGCGACGCGTCCTACGCTCGCGCGCTCGGCGTCGGGACGGTGATCGATCGGCCGTACCTGCGGTCCGATGTCGCGTCGCTGCGGTCGCAGCGCGTCGACCCTGGTCCGCTCGGCGACGCGAATGTGGGCCGGCCGCTCGAGGCGCCGTTGTCGCTGCTCGGCATCGTCGCGCCGCCGCGCATCGTTACGCTCGCCGACGATCCCGGTGGCGACGGTCAATTCTTCGGCGACGGCGATCCCCGTGCCGTCGCCCGGTTCCGCTTCTCGACCGAGACGATCGACTCACGGCAAGCGTGGGTCGACGCGCGTCTCGCCGCCGAGCTCGCGCCCGCGCTCTCGAGTGCGTTCGGCGGCGCGACGACGCTGTCGGACGTTCCGATCGCGCGGCCACGCGGCGGCCCGTGGCATGCCGTCCTCGCGCTCGTCCGCGGCGAGCTGCGTACGATGACGGGACGGCTCGTCGCCACGACCTCGTCGCGCATGCGCTGGTGGCCGCTGCCGGCGGGCGACGCGCCGCTCGTCTGTCGGGGCGCTTGTACGGTCGCGCTCGTCGGCAACCCGCCGCCGAAGCTTCTCGAGAACGCGCCGCTCGGTGCGTTTCGGCCCCTCGAGATCGCGTTCGTCGAGCCCTGGCTCGCGACCGCGCTCGTACCTTCGGGCGCGCACGGCGCGTTGCGCCTGGCGATCCGGTACGATCCCGCCTGGGTCTGCATCGCGGGCGGGCGCCTCCTCGATCATGTGCGGCTAGCGACGGCGCTCGACGGATGGTTGCTTCCCGGCGATGCGCGGCCGCGGCGAGCGATTTTCGTCGACGTGGTCGCGGCGCTCCAAGCGGCGCTCGAGCTCGTGACGGGTGCGCTCCTCCTTGCCGCCGGCGCGAGTGCGCTCCGTCGAGGCGCGATCGCTCGCAACGCCGGGCTGGTCGATGCCGACCCGAACGTCTCGCAGCCAACCTGATGCGACTCGATCGAACCGAAGCATCGATCATCGAAGCTGCGGTTCTCGTGCACGATCACGTCGACGAATCGGGGGAGGGCAAGCTGCGAGCTATCGCGCGAGCTGGACATCTCCGACCGCCGCGACGTTAAAGCACCGGCCATCCGTCGACACCGCACAGACGGCCAGGGTGTGCGAACCCGGCGACAGGTGCGAGGTGGGCACGCGGATGCTGAAGCCGCAGCGCCGAGCGGCTGGCATCGCGAGGGCGCGAGCAACGTCCTCGCGCGGCACCGCATGGTTGCCGACCGCATACTGCTCGTCGTCGACGACGCAATAGACGGCCGACGCTCCGCGGCGTGCGTCGCGATCGATCGCCCAGCCATGAATCACGATCGTCTCGCCGACCGTCGCCTCGATCACCGAGCCGTCGATGGCGGTCATACCGTGTCGGGTATGAACGAGGTCGATCGAGATGGCAACGTGCTCGTCCGTAACGGGCAGCTTGCCGGCTACGTATGCGCGCGAGGAGACGATCTCGAAGCCGTGCCGAGCGACCTCGTACGCGGAACCGTCACCGTCGAGCGCTTCGAGCACGAGATCGTGCTCGCCGAGCAAAAGCGCGTCGAGACTCGAGACAAGCGCGAAACCGCAGACGGCGAGCGACGGCTCGCCGTGCGACTCGGCGACGTCCGAACGTAGCCGATCGAGCCGAACCTCGCGGACCGAGTTGCCGAACGTCACCCGCGCGGCTCGCGGAATGCGGAGCGGCGATTCGAGGAGCGTCCAGCCGCGAAGGTAGACCGAGCTTCCCTTCGGCACGCGCCGCGTTCGCTCGAGGTCGACGTCGCGCATGAGCGCGTCGACGAACCGATCGTCGTCGAACGCTCCGATCCCCTGCGTCAGGCCCGCCGCTTTGCTGCGACGAGTTGCGCAGCGAGGTGAAGGCTCTCGAATTGCCCGGCGTCGGTCCACCAGCCGGAAAGCACGTCGTACTGGAGATCGCCCGCCGCGATGTAGCGGTTGTTGACGTCGGTGATCTCGAGCTCGTTGCGAGCCGACGGCTTGAGTCCGCGGATGAACTCGAAGACCTGCTCGTCGTAGAAGTAGACGCCCGTGACGGCATAGCGGCTCTTCGGCGTCGTCGGCTTCTCGTCGATACGGACGATTCGATCGTCCAGGATCTCCGGAACGCCAAAGCGCTCGGGATCGGGCACTTCCTTGAGCAGCACCCGCGCGCCGCTCGGTTGCGCTTCGAACGCTCGCGCGTAGGGCGAAATGTCGTCCTCGATGATGTTGTCGCCGAGCACGACGCAGACCCGGTCGCCCTCCGCAAAATGCTCGCAGAGGCGCAGGGCGTCGGCGATCCCGCCTTCACCCTCCTGATACGTATAGTTGATGTGCCGCAGGCCGAACTCGCTGCCGTTGCCGAGTAGCCGCAGGAAGTCGCCCGCCGAGTTGCCGCCCGTGACGATCATGATCTCCGTAATCCCCGCGTCGCAGAGTGTTTGCAGCGGATAGTAGATCATCGGCCGGTCGTAGATGGGAAGGAGGTGCTTGTTCGTGATCTTCGTGAGCGGCCGTAGGCGCGTCCCGAGCCCGCCCGCGAGGATGATCCCCTTCACCGTGCACCCCGCTGCGCATATTGAAGCTTATAGTAGTCGGCGAACGAGCCATTTTTTATTGGCCGCCACCACGCTTCGTGCTCACGATACCACGCGACCGTCTGCGCTAGACCGGCGTTGAACTCGCGGCGTGGCTGCCAGCCGAGCGCCTTGGCTTTCCCGGCGTCGAGCGCGTACCGGCGGTCGTGACCGGGCCGGTCGAGGACGTGCCGCACGTGGCTATCGAACTCCCGGCCGCAAAGATCGAGCAGGCGCTTCGTAATCTCGAGGTTCGTCCTGGCGTTCCCGCCGCCGATGTTGTAGACGTTCCCGACGAGACCGTGCTCGAGGACGTGGAGGATGCCGCGCGCGTGGTCCTCCACGTGGAGCCAGTCGCGGATCTGCAGGCCGTCGCCGTACACTGGAACCGTCTCGTCGTCGAGTAGATTCGTGACGAAGAGCGGAATGAGCTTCTCGGGAAATTGATACGGACCGTACGTGTTCGAGCCGCGCGTGATAAGGACTGGCGTCTCGTAGGTCGTATGGTAGGCGAGCACTTGGAGATCGCCGCCGGCCTTGCTGGCCGCGTAGGGCGACCGCGGCGCGATCGCGTCGCCCTCCACGGATGCGCCTTCGGCGACGTGGCCGTAGACTTCGTCCGTCGACACCTGAAGGTAGCGTTCGATACGATGCATGCGTACCGCTTCCAGGAGCACATGTGTTCCCAAGATGTCCGTCCGCAGGAATTCTTCAGGCGCGAGGATCGAGCGATCGACGTGCGACTCGGCCGCGAAGTTCACGATGGCATCGACGCCGGTGCCGATCGCATCGTCGACGGCGGCCGCGTCGCAGATCGAGCCGTGCACGAACCGGTACCGTTCGTCGGAGTCGATCGAGGCAAGATTTGCGCGATTCCCGGCATACGTTAACGCGTCGAGATTTACGATGCGAACGTCCGGACGCTCGGCCATGACCATGCGCACGAACATCGAGCCGATGAAGCCGCAACCTCCGGTAACGAGCCAGGTTCGGGGCGGCATACTCATAAGCGGGTCCTGATTGCGTAGTCTTCGGTATCGAGGGTGAGATTCGGGCTGTAGCAGGGATCGACGTGCGTTTGCGTGCGCCAGCGTCGCTGCATCGTCAGCATCTCGGCTTGGAAGCGGGCGACCTTCTCGGGCGTTGTCTCATGGCCGCGGCTCTTCGATTCGAAGTGGTAGAGTTGCACGTGCGGTAGGTACACGTTCCGGTAGCCGGCAGCGACGACTTTGAGGCAAAAGTCGACATCGTTGAAGGCGACGCTCAACCCTTCGTCCAGACCACCGACGGCATCGAAGATCTCGCGACGGACCATGAGACACGCCGCGGTCACTGCGGAGACATTGTTGATTGAGCGTAGCGTGAAGAAGTATCCGGCTGCGTCGCTTGCAGCGTACTTGTGGCTGTGGCCAGCGACGCCGCCGAGGCCGACCACGACGCCGCCGTGCTGCACGGTTCCGTCGGGATAGAGCAGCAACGCGCCAACCGCGCCGACGCTTGGTCGCTGTGCCTGCTCGACCATCGCCTCCATCCAGTCGTCAGAGATGACTTCCGTATCGTTGTTGAGCAACAAGACGTACGTGCCATCCGTTTGCGAGACGGCGAAGTTATTGATCTTCGAGTAATTGAACGGCACGTCGTACCGGACGACCCGGACGCGCGCTTCCCGCCGTCGCCAAGACTCGAACGTCGCGAGTGATGACGGATCCGTCGAACCGTTGTCGAGTAGCAGCACTTCGAAGTTCTCGTAGCCTGCGTTCTCGAAGATCGATTCGAGACAGCGATTTACGTCGTCGCCATGGTCGCGCGTTGGGATGATCACGCTAACCTTTTCGCGCTTCCGGACCGCATATCTAACGATATACGTTCCTTGAACAGTATCCCGATACGTAACGCGCCCTGGCTCGTCGCGTCGAACCAACGCTTCTTCTAAAGCGCGGACCGCGCTGTCGCGGGCGTACGGCTTCGCCTGCGAACCGCTCGCGGTCGAGTCGGGATGCACGCGCCAGTGATACAGGACCTTTGGAATGTGCTCGACGCGCCTGCTCCGCTCGGTCAGGCGGAGAACGAAATCGTAATCCTGACTGCCTTCGAACCCGGGCCGCAGGCCGCCGACCGCTTCGGCGAGGGAGCGGCGATAGACGCCGAAGTGACATGTGTAGTTCCTCGAGAGGAATGTATCGGGATTCCAATCGGGCTTGAAAAATGGATCGGCCAGCTCACCGTCATCAAAGACTTTATCTTCGTCGGAGTAGAGCATGTCGACGTCGGGATACCGGTTGACGACCAGCGCGCATTCGTACAGTGCCTCCGGTGCGAGCAGATCGTCGTGATCGAGGAAGCCAACGTACTCACCGGTCGCAAGCGAGAGCGCCGAGTTCGACGATTTCGAGATGTGGCCGTTCTCGTCTCGGAAAATCAGCTTGATCCGGCCATCTCGGTCGGCATATTCCTGAAGAATGTGACGCACCTCGGGGTCCGTTGACGCGTCGTCCGCGATGCAGAGCTCCCAGTCGGGATAGATCTGAGCGAGGACGGAGTCGAGCGCGGCTCTGAGATACGACTCCGGTGTGTTGTACGTGGCCATCACGATGCTGAATTGCGGGCGCTCGGCGAGCAACGGAACCATCCTGCGGATCGCTTCGAGATCAGGGAGCTTCGGCGTGAACAGGTGCTGCCAATCGGCGTACTCCTGCGCGGTTTTCTCCGTCGGCGTGCTAGGCTTTCGCCGCTTTGAACCCGGCGCGGCGACCGCAACCAACGGCTGAGTTGCGGCAACGATCCGGGACCTGCGACGAACCGTCCCGGCGATGCGAAGCGTCCCCGAGAGGTTCAGTAATGCTGCGCGAAGCTGCGCGAAACGGCTTCGCTGGATCACGTCGTGTGCATGCGAAAGTTCGGCGAGCCGGCGGCGCTCCTCGTCCAATCGCGCGATCTGCCCGGACAAGTCGGAGATCGTCCGCAAACGGCCGCTCGGCCTCACCGTGCTATCATTTTCCGACGTCGGAAGTCATCCGCTCGGCGCTGTAGAAGGCTTCCGATCATGGCGGTGCTCCTGCTTCACGTCCTCGACGGCTCCGTCCTGCGGAGCTTCAATTGACGGAACCCGCCGAGAAGCACTATATCTCATCGGTCGCAAGCATCGACGACGCCGAAGCGTTCGCTCCCGATTCGAGCCACGGCATCATGGTGCGGATGGTTGGTCATGGCAAGCGCGTGCTTGAGGTCGGCTGTGCGAGCGGATATATGTCTCGGCGGCTCACCCAACTCGGGAATCGCGTGACGGGTCTCGACTACGATGCTGCCGCTGTGGACGAAGCGCGGCCGTTCTGCGAGGCCGTCGTCGTCGCCGATCTCGACAGGCAGACGTTGCGCGCAGCCGTTGAGGATCGGCGGTTCGATGTCATCGTCTTCGGCGATGTCCTCGAACACCTCCGAACGCCATGGCAGGTCCTCGAAGATTCGCGGGAGCTGCTTGCGCCGAACGGTTACGCCGTGATCTCGATTCCCAACATTGCGCATGGCAGCGTGCGGCTGTCGTTGCTTCGAGGCACGTTCGAGTACTCGGAATTCGGCATCCTCGATAATACGCACTTGCGGTTCTTCACCTTGCGTACGATTCGCGAGCTTTGTTCACGGGCCGGATACCGGATCGACGTGCTCGACCGCACTAAGGTACCGATGTTCCAGCCGAGCGACGTCATACCGCAGGTCGCAGCCGATTGGTGCGACCCCGACGTCATCGACGCGATTCGACGAGATCCGGAACACGACACGCTGCAATTCGTGTTTCGCGCCTCGCCTGTGCCGGAAGCCGATCAGCTTCGCGTCGCGCGCGATGACCTGAGCGACTCGAGTCAGCAGCTCGCCGAAGCGTCCGCGACGATCCGTGTGTTGCAATCGCGAGGGGAGCGCCAAGCGACGGCTGCCGCACGCGTCGCGGAGCTCGAGGTGCTCCTAGCCGAGCGAAGCGCGGAGGCCGACGCTGCTTACGTTGGCCTCGAGCGGATGAGGGTCGAACGGGAAGAGTTGCTCCGAGCAAATACGAGCCTCGAAGAGCAGGTGCGTTCGTCGAATCAGCTTCTCGACGAAAAGCTCGCGGAACAGGCCTTGATCATCGGGCGGCTCCGTGCGGATCTCCGAAAAGGGCAAGAGGCGGTTCGCGAACTGCAACAGTCATATCGGACGGTCTCCGATATGTTCGCCGATCATCTTGCCGTCGAGACATCGATCGTGCGGGCCAGCGCCACGGCTGTCGATCTGAAGATTCAAGCCATTCAGCAAAGCCCGATTTGGCGGATGAAGAAGCTATTACGCGGCGCCGGGCGGGGAACAAGCAAAGGTGACGCCCGCGCGTAACGGCATGGACGATTTGGAGCCGGCGGCCATCGCGCCGCTGATTGCGCGGATGGCCGAACGGATCGCAACGATGGAGCAGAGCCGTTTTTGGATGCTCCGAAATGTACTCTTCGAATGGCGCAAGCGGCTGGGCCGCTCGCCGGTCGGCCGGATGCCGCCGTTTGCATTCGATGCGAACGAGCGAAGCATCGTCGAGGCCGGCGGTCCGTACGGTCAATGGCTGCACCGCAACGCGCCGCGTCCGAGCGATCTCGCGCGGATGCGCGAACTCGCCGAACTGCTGCCGCTGCGGCCGACCATCTCGATCGTTATGCCGACCTACGAGACGAGCGTCGAGCATCTCGCAGGAGCGATCGACTCGGTCATCGCGCAGGTATATCCATACTGGGAGCTGTGCATCGCGGACGACGCATCCGGAGACAGCCGGGTGGGCGCGACGCTCGACGCGTATGCGGCGCGCGACGCCCGGATCGTCGTCGTCAAGCGGAAGAAGAACGGCCACATTTCGCAGGCGAGCAATTCGGCGCTCGAGCTGGCATCGGGCGAATTCGTCGGCTTCCTCGATCACGACGACGCGCTGACGCCCGACGCGTGCTTCGAAGTTGCCGTCGCGATCAACCGTTCGCCGGGCGTCGACATGCTCTACTCCGACGAAGACAAAATCGACGCCGACGGCATCCTCCGCGATCCGTTCTTCAAGCCCGACTGGTCGCCGGATTCGTTTCTGTCGCGGATGTACACCGGTCATTTCGCCGTCTACCGGCGAGCGCTGCTTACGGAGCTCGGCGGCTTGCGCGAAGGCTTCGAGGGGAGCC
>JAABUX010008112.1_pt1 | contig 12178 bp, 10 predicted proteins | sample 5561851 | NCBI WGS metagenome assembly JAABUX01 (sample SAMN10711883, study PRJNA513361) | rock metagenome | isolation source: Antarctica rocks | place: Antarctica: Victoria Land, Richard Nunatak red sandstone | collected 2016-01-03 | reverse complement strand
CCGGTCGCGTCGGGCTTGGCCGATCAGCCTCGACCGGCTTGAACCTGGTCGAGCGCGGCGAGCATCGCGGGGACGTGGCTCGATGGGCGGAACTGCGACTCGTGGACCTGGCGGATCACCCCGTCGCGGTCGATCAGGACGCTGACCCGGCCTGGGATGATCCCCCACGTCTTCTTGATCCCATACCGACGGCGGATTGAACCGTCGGCATCGGTGACGAGGTGAAACGGGAGTTGGTGCCGGTCGGCGAACGACCGGTGCGAGGCTGCCGAATCATTGCTGATCCCGATCACCTCGGCCCCGCGTTGCCGGAAGGCGGCGTAATCATCGCGGAACGAGCAAGCCTGCGCGGTGCAGCCCGGCGTGTTGTCCTTGGGATAAAAGAACAGGATAACCTCGGCTCGGCCCCGGAAGTCCGCCAGGTTGGCCACCCCGTCGAGACCCAGGGGAAAGTCGGGGGCGACGTCGCCTGGCTTCGTCGGTTCGATTGATGCCATCGTGCTCAATTTTCTCGTGAGATCAACCTGGTCCGATCGTCCGGGACCAACTCATAGATGGTGTACCGATCCTCGACCGGGGCTTTGTTTTGCATCAAACCCGCGTTCAAGACCTCTTCTCGCTTCGAGCGTAACCGATAGCGCGTGTTCTGGTGAACCCAGGCGTCCACCGTCACCTGATCGGCTGGGGCCGAGCCGAAGACCACGATGCGCAGCGGATGCGCCGCGCTGATCCGGTCGAGGCGCGGCGACGCTGGGCGGTGGTGGCGGTCCCGATCGATCGCCCGGTAGCAAAGATAGAACGCCGCGCGCTCCCCCTCCCAGACCAACGGGTTAAGCGGAAGCTTGAGGTCGCCTCGGGCGCAAAGCACTTCGGCGCCGGGCGACGTTTCGGCCCAGACCCGGTGGGCGAAGTCGCGGGCGGTCTGATCTTCGACCGCTTTGTAGGGGTGCGTCCAATCCCAGCCCCCCAATCCCAGGCCCATCACCAGCAGCCCGGACGCGACCAGTCGAAAGGACCGATCACGCCAGCTTGGTCGCGGCAGCCGCGCCAACAAAACCGCCGCACCCAAGCCCGCCAGCAGGATAATCGCCGGCGCGACGTACTGCATGGTCCGGGCGCTCCCACCATAGGGATATCGCCCTAATCCCGCGGCGATCAGTCCGAGGGCGAACGGAGTTAGCAAGAGCGCGAGCACCGACTTCGACCCGCGCCGGAGATAGGCCACGACCGCCACCACGACCAGAGCAAAGGTCAGCGTGCTGGCGCCCCGGTCGCCGCCGGCCGGGTAAGCGAACATCTGGCTGGTGTGGACCCGGACCAACCAACCGAGCAGCGGCGCGACCAACCGCGGCGGAAACGAGCCGGCCCAGTAGATCCGCATCCAGGACATGACGTGGTCCCCTTGCGGCGCATTGATCCACCGGAGTAGCCCGAGAAACGTCGCTCCGGTCCCCACGCAGCAGACGACGAACGGCACGATCACCCGCCCCGACCGAGTTTTCGAGACCGGGACGACCAGGACCAGCATCAGGCTCGCCGCCACGAAGACCGACGGGTTCGACAACCCGACGGCCAGCGGCCCGAGCGCGGCCAATCCCCAGAGCGGCCCCGCTCGGCTCGGGGACCGGACCCACTCGACGGCCAGCGTGATTAGTCCGAGGGCCACCAGGAAGTCGGTCGCATACGGCTTGGCCTCCCCCCCGTGGCGGATCGGGGTGTAACCGACGGCCAGGATCGCCACTGCCAGGACGACGGCCTCCCCTTTCAGGAGCCGCCTGGCCAGGTGACAGAACAAGGGCAAGCTGGCGATCGAGGCGACCGTCGGCAAGACGCGCAATGACCACTCATGAAAACCCAGCAGCCCCACGACCGCCCGCTCCGCCCAGAGGAAGAGGACCGGGCAAACCTGCCCGAAGTCGAGTGGTCGGGTCAGCCCCGCGAAACTCCGGTCCACCAGGTTCGCGACCAGAAACGCCTCATCCCGCCAGAGGGGATGATCGAGCGCGAACCGAAGCAAGCGCAGCAGCACCCCGAGCGTCAGGAAGACCCGGAGCCACCCGCTGACCCGGTCGTCGGCCCATTGGTCCCTTGAGTCCGATTGTGAACCGGCAAGCGGCTGGCCGACCAGCCCCGATGCGTCGGTCATGGGAGTGAGGGGCCAAGTTGAGCCACGGCGGCGATCCAGCCGAAGGACATTCAATCGCCCCTGGCGCGAAACGGTCACCTGAACCGTCGAAGTCGAGGAGTCTACGAATTTTCTGGGATCGGGAAAGATCAAGACCTCTGGAAAACCCATCCGGGGATTCACTTCCGGGTGCGATCGGGTTGACTCGGCGGAGGTGCGGCGGTACTATATGAGTGCGCCATGGAGCAGCGGTTAGCTCGCCAGGCTCATAACCTGGAGGTCGAAGGTTCGATTCCTTCTGGCGTAATCTTCCCGCCTTTCTTCTCGCCACGCCGGCCGTGGCAGGTTGGCCTTCCTGGCCGACTGTTGGTTCTGGGATCAATCGCGATCCTCCCGTATCCTTCGCTTGTCCCGTCCGGCCACGGTTTCTCTGGGTTTTTGACTGCCCAGACAGCTCGCCAGAAAAAATCGCGAAAACTCGCGAAATTGTGTTTTCGTTTTCGAAGCGTTTTGCTAGCATCGACCCGGACAGTCTGACGACCGGGTAGCACCGCTGGCTCTTTTTGATCCGGTCCTTGCTCCCACTTTCGCCTTTCCTGCCCTTGGGTTGGGTTTCACCTGAGACCCCTTTCTTCTCGACCCGGAAAGTCCGTCGCGGGTCGTTTTGCCTTTCGCCGGGAGTTTGATCGTGGCCAAGAAGCTGTATGTGGGCAACCTGACTTATGCCGTGAACGAGTCCGACTTGGAAGCGCTGTTTTCCGAGTTCGGCACCGTGCAGAGCGCTCAGATCATCGTCGACCGCGACACGAACCGCTCGAAGGGGTTCGGTTTCGTCGAGATGGGTTCCGATGCCGAGGCTCAAGCCGCGATCGACGGCCTGCACGATCAAGAGCACAACGGCCGTCGTCTGACGGTCAACGAAGCCAAGCCGCGTGAAGACCGTGGCGGCGGCGGCGGTGGAGGTCGCGGTGGCTACGGCGGCGGCGGTGGTGGCCGCAGCGGTGGCGGCGGCTACGGCGGCGGTGGTGGCTATGGCGGTGGTGGCGGCTACGGTGGCGGCGGCAGCAGCGGCGGCGGCGGCTACGGTGGCGGCAGCAGTGGTGGCTACGGTGGTGGTGGCGGCAAGCGCTATTGATCCACCCCGTCGTCAGGACCCAACCCGCCCTGGCTTGACTCCGGTTCACCGACTGCTGATCAGCCCGTGAGTTTGATCACCGAGCCTTTGAGGAGCGTAACTCGCCTCCTCAAAGGCTCATCGCGTTTCGAACGGCTCCGCCGCACGTCACCAATTTCGCGACGACCGGGACCGGTCCGTTGTTCGGGTCGAGCGAGTCGTTACACTGGGGGACCGTTGAGGCGACGGCGTGCCCGCCAGCCTCGCTCACTTCTCGACGGGACGACTCCGGATCTTCATCGATGACACTCCGACGATTCTTGCTCGCCGCGGCGACGGTCGCCACGATTGGTTCGACCACCTGGGCTGCTTGCTGGGCGTGGCAAAATCCCCCACAGATCGGTTTTCAAGACACACCGCTCTTACCCGGCGGGAAGTGGCACGTCCACGATGGGACCCGTGCCCAGCCGCCGGTCGTTACCCCCGGCACGGCCGGCACCCCCGATGCTCCTGGGAAAGCCCCGTCCGACGCGATCATCCTCTTTGACGGTCATGACCTCGCGCGGTGGCGGGCTGAAGATGGCTCCCCGTCGGGCTGGAAGATTGCCGACGGCGCCATGATCGTGCCCCCCAAGGGGACTTCCGGCGGCGGGCCGACGTTCACCAAGCAAGCTTTCGGCGACTGCCAGATCCACCTAGAATTCGCCACCCCCACTCCCGCCCGTGGGACCGGCCAGGGGCGCGGGAACAGCGGGCTGATCATCATGGGTCGCTACGAGGTCCAGATCCTCGACTGCTACGACAATGTCACCTACGCCGACGGCACCAGCACCGCCGTCTACGGCCAGACCCCCCCCTTGGTCAACGCCTCCCGCAAACCGGGCGAGTGGCAGACCTACGACGTCGCCTTCACCGCCCCTCGGTTCAAGGCGGACGGCGCGGTCGAGTCCCCAGCCTTCGTCACGATCTTTCACAACGGCGTCCTGACTCAGAACCACACCGCGTCGCTCGGGTCGGTCGTCTGGCGGGCCGTGGCCAAGTACGAAAAGCACGGCGAGAAGGAGCCGATCATGCTCCAGGACCACGGCGACCCCGTCCGGTTCCGCAACATCTGGGTCCGCGAGATCAAAAGCGTCGAACAACCTTGATCCGTGGTCGCACGTCGAATCCTCGCCGCATCTTTCCCACACCACAGGAGATTCTCCGTTGCATCGCTCGTACGCCCAGAGATTCGCGACCCTGATCGGTTGCCTGGTTGCCTCGGTCTCGGGAACCACCACCCTGGCCGACCCGCCCAAGGGGACCGTCACCAAATACACGTTCGCCAACAGCAAGATTTTTCCCGGAACCACCCGCGACTACTCGGTTTACGTCCCGCGGCAGTACGACCCGAGCAAGCCGGCGTGCGTCCACGTCAACCAGGACGGCGTCCAGTACAAAGCCCCCGAGGTGTTCGACCGCCTGATCGACTCGAAGGAGATTCCGGTCATCATCGGCGTCTTCATCAGCCCGGGGGATGTCAAGGCGGTGGGACCCGAGACGAGCGGCACCCGGGTCAACCGGAGCTTTGAGTACGACGGCCTCGGCGACGCCTACGCCCGGTTCCTCCTCGAAGAACTCCTGCCCGACGTCGAAACCAAAACCACCGCCGACGGCAAGCCGATCCGGCTCTCCAAGGACGGCAACGACCGCTCGATCGGCGGCGGGAGCAGCGGCGCGATCGCCGCGTTCACCGCCGCCTGGGAGCGCCCCGACGCCTTCCGCCGCGTCTTCAGCTCGATCGGGACCTACGTCGACATCCGCGGCGGGAACGACTACCCGATCTTGATCCGCAAATCCGAGCCGAAGCCGATCCGGGTCTTCCTCGAAGACGGATCGGGCGACCTGAACAACCCGTTCGGCGACTGGTGGATGGCCAACCAGACGATGGAGCGCGCCCTCCGGTACGCCGGCTACGAGGTTGACCACGCCTGGGGCGAAGGGGGGCACAATGGCACGCACGCCACCCAGGTCTTTCCCGACGCGCTGAAGTTCCTCTGGAAGGACTACCCAGCCCCCGTCAAGGCGGGCCGAGGCTCCGACGCGATGCGGGCGGTCCTGGTCGAAGGGGAAGACTGGCAGCTTGTCGGCGAAGGGTATAACTTCACCGAGGGGCCGACGGTCAACAAGCAAGGGGAGATGTTCTTCTCCGACATCCCCGAGTCGAAGATCTACAAGGTTGGTTCCGACGGCAAGCCGACCGTGTTCATCGCCGACTCGAAGCGGGCGAACGGGTTGCAGTTCGGGCCGGACGGGCGGCTCTATTCGCTGGCCACCGGGACCGAGGAGTTGATCTCTTATAACGCCGAGGGCAAGGACCCCAAGGTCGTCGCCAGCGGGTTCCGGGGGAACGACCTGGTGGTCCGCCGCGACGGGTCGATCTTCGCGACCAACCCCGGCGTGACCGGACCCGACCGGAGCCGGGTGTACTACATCAGCCCTTCGGGCGAGAAGAAGGTCGTCGATACCGGACTGGGTTACGCCAACGGCGTCGACATGAGCGCGGACCAGAACTTCTTGCTCGTCACCGACATGCGGAGCCACTGGATTTATTCTTACCAAATCCAGGCCGACGGTTCGCTGACGAACAAGCAGCGGTACATCCGCGTCCACGTCCCCGACAACGCCGACGACAGCAGCGCCGATGGGTTGCGGGTCGACCGCGACGGCCGGCACTATATCGCTACCCGGATGGGGGTTCAGGTCGCCGACCAGCAAGGGCGGGTCAACGCGATCATCCCCACCCCCAACGGCCGATGCTCCAACATCGGCTTCGGCGGGGCCGACATGACTACCTTGTATGCCACGGCGGGGGACAAGGTTTACAAGCGGCAGGTCAAAACCAAGGGGGTCCGCCCCGAAGAGGAGCCGGTCAAGCTCCGGGCGAACCCCTGATCCTCATTCAGTCGCTCCCCTGCTCCCATTCGGCGGCGACCCGGCGCAGGACCGCCGCGAATGGGACGTCGCCCCAGGCGCCGTAGCGGGGGTCGCGGGTCAGCTTGGCCCGGGTCGTGGCGGGGGAGGCCAGGCCGCACCAGAACCGGGCGGCCTGGCGCGGGGTGGCCAGCGCGGGGTGGTTCTCGGCCCGGAGGGCGGCGACCATCGCTCGCTCGGCCGGGCCGAACCGCCTCGGCTCGGCCGGCGCGAGGGTCTGGGCCGGTCCTTCCCCAAGGCAAGGGCCACAGTGGCCGCACCGGCCCGGCGGTGGCAAGGCTTCGCCGAAGTGCTCGACCAAGCGGGCGGTCAAACAACCCGGCTCGGTCCCGAAGGCGAACATCCGCTCGACCCGGGCGATGTCGCGCGCTTCGCGGTCGGCGAACCGGGCGGCGAGGGATCGAGTCAACTCGCCTCGGTCCACGTCGGGCTGAAGCAACCGGTAGCCTTGCTTGGGTCCGGCGGTTTGCAGGATCAGGTCGCCGCGCTCTTCGAAGTAGCCGAGCGCGGTCACGATCCGGGCGCGTGGTTCGCCGAGGACTTCGGCGGCCTCGGCCACGTCGAGCGTCGCCCAGATCCGGGCCTGCCGCGCCCGGTCGAACACTCGGGTCAAAAAAGCGGCCCGCGGCTCATCGAAGCCCGCGACAACCTCATCGAGGGGGCGGACCCACCGCAACTTATACTCGGCGAAGAACGGGCCGGTCGCCGCGATCACCCCTTCGAGTTCCAGATAGGTGAGCAAGGTGCTCAGGACGGTCGGGCGGATGTCGTGCCGCTGCGAGAGGTCATAGGTGGAGACGTCGAACTCCGGCGGCCGACCGAGGAGATAGGCGACGACCGAGTCGATCGCCTCAACCGTCGGCGTGTCGCCATAGGCGAAGTTCTCGAGGGTGATCTGATCCTCGGGGACGACGAACAGGTCGCACCGGGCGAACCCGCCGTCGCGTCCGGCCCGACCGATCTCCTGAGCGTAGCTTTCCAGCCCTTTGGGAAGGTTGAAGTGGATCACCGACCGGATGTCGGCCTTGTCGATCCCCATCCCGAAGGCGATCGTCGCGACGACCACCCGATCGGTTGATCTCATGAACCGATCCTGGACCTCGGACCGGACCTCGGGTCCCAGCCCGGCGTGATACGCCTCGGCGGGAACGTCCGATCCGGCCAGAAACCGGGCCACCTCCTCGGCGGTCTTCTGGAGCGTCACATAGACGATGCTTGGGCCGGGCGGGCGCGACCGGACGCGGTCGAGGAGCAGGTTGAACCGATCCCGACTCGCGCACCCCAGCGCATGGAGTTCGAGGTTGGGGCGGTGGAAGCTGACCGAGGCGACGTCGCCCGGCTCGATCCCGAAGGCCCGCTGGATCGACGAGGCCACCTCGGGAGTCGCCGTCGCGGTCAATGCCAGGACCCGGCCAACCCGGAGCTTTTTGGCCAAGCCGGCCAGCTTGAGGTACTCGGGGCGGAAGTTGTGCCCCCACTCGCTGATGCAGTGGGCTTCATCGACCGCCAGCACCGCGATCGGCCGCCCCTGAAGCGACGCGACGAACCGCTCGCTCGCCAAGCGTTCGGGGGCGACATAAAGGATCTTCAGCCGCCCCGCCGCCAGGTCCGCGCGGACCTGCCGAGTGGTCACCAGATCGAGGCTTGAGTCCAGCCGGGCGGCGGCCACGCCTCGGCGGGTGAGATCATCGACCTGATCTTTCATCAGGGCGATCAAGGGGGAAACCACCACGGTCAAGCCGTCGAGCAGGAGCGCGGGGAGCTGATAGCACAAGCTCTTGCCGCCCCCCGTCGGGAAGATCGCCAGGCTCGACCGCCCCGCCAGGAGCGACCCGATGGCGGTCTCCTGGCCGGGCCGAAACGCGGCGAACCCGAACACGTCGCGCAAGGTCCGGCGGGCATCGTCGAGGGTGGGCATGGTGGGCAATCCGGCAACCCCGATTCGTGACATTGATCGGTCAAGCATCAAAAACTATCAATCTCGGTGGCGGCCACTCCCAACCGCTCCGCGATCACCGCGAGAGTCTTGCCGCGGGGCTTGTCGACTTCGTTCCGCTCGATCCGGGCGATCGTCTTCGCGGTGATGCCGGCGAAGTCGCCTCGTTGAAGGCGACGTTGCAAACGGAGGCGCCTGAGCGATGCGCCGAAGCTCCGGTCGCTGGCCTGACGGGCTTTGTTGAGTTGCCGCCGATAGGCCGGGTCCGTCTCGTAAAGGATCGCATCGGCCGCCGCCTCATATTCTCCGAGGGCGACCGTGTGGCCATGATCGGTGATCCTAAGTTGGCGGAAATCCGGCTTGGTTCCCTCGCCGGACGGTTCAAAGAAGGAGAAGGGCAGGACGATCGTCTCGCGGTTCCCTCGCACCAGGGTGAGCGATTCGCTGGCCGGGTCCGCGTCACCCCCGATAAATCGTGCCGCGGCATCACTGCTCGTGACGACCTTGAGCAGGTCTCCGATCGGCAAAAAACGAGAACCGACTCCCAGACCCAACACCTCGGCGAAGACTCCAAGCAGCGAGGAGACGCTCGCGGCGCTCGGCGGCTCGATCACGATGAGTTGACCAGACCGAGAGTGATGCCCATGACCGAGCCGCGCTTTGAGCAGGGCGATCGTAGTCGCCTCCGCGCAGGAGATCAACACGTCTCGTTTCGAGAGCTGGTCAACAACCTCGGAAACCTTCCGAGCACCATGAATGCTAACCCGATCCGGCAGTGGACCCGCAAGCCGCTTCTTCATCCCGAACACATGGAAGCCGGGCATCGACTTTGTTGAGCGAACCGTGGGTGTTTCAGGCATCGTCGTCTTCACCTTGGCTGGAAACTGGGTTGCTCGGATAGATCCGATTCCAGGCGTCACGAAGCTCCTCGCGCCTTGTTTCGTCGCCGAGCAAAACCCTCAATTCATCATCAATTTCTTTCCAGCGTCCCCCTGGAGGTAGGAGGAAGTCCCAGTCTCTGAGGCTGATCCGCCAGAGATTTTCGCCGTGGAACACGGTGACGTGCGGCGGTTCGAGCCTTTCCTTCTCGCGGATCTTGACCTTCCAGCCCCTCGCTTTGAGCTTCTTGGGGAGAACAAGTTCATAAGGCATCTTTTGCCGCCAGCATCCAGATTGTCCTTTTCTTGCCAAATAGTAAAGGGGACACTCATTCCGCGACAGTTTCCCCTGGCGACACGCCGTCGGGTCGATTCCAATGGTTCTTTCCGCCCCATTGCCTCTTCCCGCCTTCGGGTCGATCGACCGCCTCTCACCGCACCGGGACACCGTCACCATGCTCCGACCAGATTACCTCATTTTGTGGGCCGTATTGGGGTTGGTCGCGCCGACCTGGGGTCGGCAGGCCCCGGCCAGGGGGGACGAGCCGATCAAACCGGTCGTCCTTCGCGCGGATCGAGTGTTTGATGGCACATCGACCGAGGCGCATCCGGGATGGTTGGTCGTGATTCGGGGCAAGGAGGTCGCGGCGGTCGGTCCCGCCGCCGAGGTTGCCGTGCCCGAGGGGTCCGAGGTGATCGATCTGCCGGGAACCACCTTGGTCCCCCGCTTGATCGACGCGCACTCGCACATCTTGCTGCACGACTACAGCGAGGCCGCGTGGGATGACCAGGTACTCAAGGAACCGCTGGCCCTCCGGGTCTGCCGGGCGACGAACCACCTGAAGCTCGACCTCGCCGCGGGGTTCACGACCTTGCGGGATCTCGGGACCGAAGGGGCGGGGTATGCCGACGTCGGGATCAAGCGGGCGGTCGAGCAAGGGATCGTCCCGGGACCCCGGCTCCTGGTGGCGACCCGGGCGATCGTCGCCACCAAGACCTATGCCCCCAGCGCCTTCGCCCCCGAGTGGGACATCCCGCAAGGGGCCGAGGAAGCCGACGGCGACGCCCTCCGCGCCGTCGTCCGCGACCAGATCGGTCGGGGGGCGGACGTGGTCAAGATTTACGCCGACAACGCCCGAGGGGCGACGTTCAGCGAGAGCGAGATCCGCCTGGTGGTCGAAACGGCCCGATCGCAGGGGCGACCCGTGGCCGCGCACGCCTCATCGGCCGAAGGGATGCGGCGGAGTGCCCTGGCGGGGGTGGCGACGATCGAGCATGGCAACGATGGCGACGCGGCCATCTTCCGGATGATGAAGGAGCGGAACGTCGCCTGGTGCCCGACCTTGACCGTCTTCGAGTCGATCGCTCGCCGGAGTGGGTCCAAAGCCGGAACCGACCCCGAATCGGCTCGACTCCGGAAAGCTCGCGTGGCCTTCCGCGCCGCGCTCGACTCGGGGGTCACGATCATCAACGGGAGCGACGTCGGGGCATTCACCCACGGCGAGTTGGCCCGCGAACTCGAACTGATGGTTGACTTCGGGATGACCCCGAGCCAGAGCCTCCTGGCCGCGACGTCGGTTGCCGCCGAGGCGATCGGGATCGGCGACCGAGTCGGCCGAATCAAGCCGCGGTTCGTCGCAGACCTCGTCGCCCTCGAAGGAGACCCGACCCACGACATCCACGCCGTCCGGAAGGTCCGGCTCGTCATGAAGGCCGGCGCGGTGTTCCGGGGGCAGTGACCCGCATTTTACACCTCAGACCATCACTTTTCCGGGTTCGCCGCGGTCGTCCCTGGTGCGCCTGGCCCACCCGCGTTGACCTTGTAGGTATCGATCGACCCCGAGCCACGGGGACCCGCGTCGTTGGGAGTCAAGTCCTTGCTCTTTTGCAGGCCGGTCGCGGTGCCGTGAGTGTCAAAGCCGCATCCCGACACCATCGGGACCGCGACCAAGGCCGCCGAAATCGCCAGCCGGATCGAAATTCGAGTCATCATGGAGAGCCCCCACCCGAACGGATACAACGAAAGAATCCGCGAAAACGACGACAGCGCCTGGGACGACCTAGCAAATCCGACGCCGACTCTTTCAGCGAGCATCGCCCCGAGGCAATCCCTGGGCTGACCGCAATTCGAGAGGTCAGTCGTTCCCACCCTCCCCGCGCTTTGCTAATTTAGATAAATTAGGAAAGACAGAACACCAAACCCGCCGGTCACGCCCCCCTCTGCACCCATTGAGGAGTATTAGATGTTGCGGAGTATCCTCGCAGCCTTGACGAGTTTGAGTCTGGTCGTGGGCGGCTCGCTGGCCAGCCACTCCAGCCTTGCCTGGGCCGACGACCAATCGACCGCCCAGAAGCCCGAAGATAAAAAGCCCGAGTCGCCCAAGCCGGAAAGCCCGAAGCCGGAAAGCCCGAAACCCGAGGCTCCCAAGCCCGAAAGTCCGAAACCGGAAGATAAGCAGCCCGGAACCCCGAAGCCGGAAACCCCGAAGCCCGACGCTCCCAAACCGGATGCTCCCAAGCCGGATGCTCCCAAGCCGGAAGACAAGCAGCCCGGAACGCCGAAGCCGGATGCTCCCAAGCCGGACGAGAAGAAGCCCGAAGACAAAAAGCCCGAAGACAAGCCGGAAGAGAAGAAGGCCGAGGAAAAGAAGGCGGAACCCGCGCGGCCGGCGACCAAGAAGACGGCCAAGGATTCGAAGATCAAGCCGTTCGACGACATCATTCCCGCCGATGCCAAGAGCAGCAAGGGGCTGTTCATGGTCTATCGGGTCGAGGAAAAGATCTTTTATGAGATCCCGACCGAGATCCTGGGCAAAGACTGCTTGTGGGTGACCCAGATCGAAAAAACCGGCGTCGGGAACGGCTACGGGGGTTCGCCGGTCGGTGATCGGGTGGTCCGCTGGGAGCAGCGGAACGACGACATCTTGCTCCGCGACGTGAACTACGACATCCGGGCCGACACCAAGGACCCGATCCATAACGCCGTCGAATCCAGTTCGGTCGAGCCGATCATCGCCGTCCTGCCGGTCCGGGCTTATGGCAAGGACAAGGCCCCAGTCATCGACGTCACCGAACTATTCACCGGCGACCTCCCCGAGTTCAGCGCGGGGCGGCGGCTCGGTGGGGGGGGGGCCGACCCCCGGAAGACGTTC
>JAABUX010008111.1_pt1 | contig 12178 bp, 14 predicted proteins | sample 5561851 | NCBI WGS metagenome assembly JAABUX01 (sample SAMN10711883, study PRJNA513361) | rock metagenome | isolation source: Antarctica rocks | place: Antarctica: Victoria Land, Richard Nunatak red sandstone | collected 2016-01-03 | reverse complement strand
AGGCCGCCGGGCACAAGCCGAGGCGTTGGGTGGTCGAGCGGACGTTCGGCTGGCTGAGCAAGTGCCGAGGCATTCTCATCCGCTATGACTTCCACGACGTGAACTACCTAGGATTGATCCAGTTGGCTTGCTGCACCTATTGGTATCGAAGGCTGTCACATCTGCTCAATGAACCGGTTTTGGGATAGTTTCTAAGCACTTGGCCGACTGGAAAGACGGCGTCCAGGCCCTCTACTGCATCGTCCGCTACGCCTTCGGCGATTGACACGGCCGGTGAGTCCAATCGACGAGCGGGCTGGTTCGAGGTTGGGCGGCTCGGATTTATTTACGCTGGTGCATATGAGACAAAATCGAAGTAATCGTTTGGTTTATGAACCGCTCGGCGTTGAGCACGTCCTGCCGCTGTATGACTCGCTGGCGGATGCGAGAGTGTATGAGCACATCGGCGGCATAACGCCCACGACCGAGGCCCTCGCCTTGGAGTTCGCTCGCCGCGCGGCGGGGCCGCCGCCGAACCGACCCGATGAGCGGTGGGTCAACCTGGCTGTCGCACTCGCCACGGCCGCCCCAACGACCGTCTACATCGGGCGGCTCGAGGCCACCCTTTACGACACATGGGGCGAGGTCGCTTACCTTTTCGGCCCTGCCTATTGGGGGCGGGGCTACGCGACCGAGGCCATGACGTGGTTCCACAACAGGCTCGCGGCCCTGGGCACCCGGGAGCTTTGGGCCGCGGTGGCGCCGTCCAACGTGCGATCGCTCGCACTTCTTCACCGCTTGGAGTATCGAGAGGTGTCAGCCACTACCCCAGTACTTATCGCTCACGATCCGGATGATGTATGCCTCCATCGCGAACTTGAGCCACTCAATGGCGACGCCTAATCCGACGCTGCGACGGACCCCAGCCAGAGGCCGTGCCTCCTCTCGGATTTCAGCATCCTTCCACCCATGCATGATCGCGTTGTGTAATCTGCCCGCATGAAAGTCAGCGAAGTGTTGCGGCTCCTCCGCGATGACGGCTGGTTCCATGTGGTCACTCGCGGGAGCCATCGCCAGTTCAAGCACCCGACCAAGCCGGCTCGAGTCACCGTCGCGGGCAGGCCGAGCGAAGACGTATCGCCCGGCACTTTGAGCAGCATCCTCAAACAGGCCGGTTTGAAGCCGTGAATCCGCCATGAAGCGATACGCGATTGTCCTTGAAAAGGCCGGGTCGAACTACTCGGCCTACGTCCCCGACTTGCCCGGCTGCGTCGCCACGGGAGCGACGCTTCGGGAGGCGGAACAACTTCTCCGCGAGGCGATCGAACTGCATGTCGAAGGCATGCGCGAGGATGGGCAGCCGATCCCCGAGCCGTCGAGCCGGGTCGAATACGTCGAGGTCGATGCTTGAATCTTGGGGCGAGCGTGTTCTGTGTGGGGCATCGGGCGGCTTTTGGCGACGAGCGGATGGCGGATGATCCAAAGTCGGTCGGATCAGCCAAGTCTGGTCGTCGGGTTATGTCGTCAAACATCCGATGAAGGGCGGTGCGATGATCTTCACGCGAATCACCCGCGATCCGGCCGTCATGGGCGGCAAGCCGTGCATCCGGGGGCTGCGTGTCACCGTCGGGACGGTCCTGGGGTTGCTCGCTTCCGGCGAATCTCGCGAGCGGATCTTGCAGGCTTACCCTTATCTGGAAACGCCAGACATCGACGAGGCTCTGGCATACGCGGCTTGGCGGCTGCAAGAGCGTTAGGAAGAGTTGTCGGCTGCGAGGCTCCCTGGAATCTCGCCCGGGTTTGGACCACACTGGGTCCATCAGGTTTGATTGACGTCAACCTCGAAGGACTCAACCCATGTTTCGCACGCGCCGCCTCCTCCGATTATTGGTCGTTTCCAGTTTCGCCCTTGGCTTCGTTTCGGACCCGGCCTCGGCGCAGGATACCGGCCCGCGGCGCTCGGCCCGGCGCGACCCGCCGGGGACTTACATGGGGCGGCCGATCGCCGCCGTGATGGGTTATCAAGGGGCGGACTGGTTGTTCCGCGACACCCGCGAGGCCGAGGAGCAGCCCGAGGCGATGCTCGAAGCCCTCAAGATCAAGCCGGGGGCGACCGTCGCCGACATCGGCGCGGGGGCTGGTTATACGAGCTTGAGGCTAGCTCGGAGGGTCGGCCCCACCGGGACGGTCCTGGCCACCGACGTCCAGCCGCAGATGCTCGGCATGCTCAGGGACAACGCCAAGGCCGCCGGGGTCAAAAACATCAAGCCGATCCGGGCGACGCAAACCGACGTCAAGCTGCCCGAGGGCGCCGTGGATCTGGCGTTGATGGTCGACGTCTACCACGAGGCGTCGAACCCCGAGGCTTTGCTCGTCGGGATCAAGAAGGCCCTCAAGCCGGGCGGACGGCTGGTCCTGGTCGAGTTCCGAGGGGAAGACCCCGAGGTCCCGATCAAGCCCGAGCACAAGATGACGCTGGCCCAGGTCCGCAAGGAACTCGAACCCCAGGGATTTCGGTTCGTCGAGAGCTTGGAGTTTCTCCCCTGGCAACATATCATCGTCTTCGAGAAGCCGACGGAACCCGCGAAGGCCGGCTGACGCATCGTAAGTGGGTGCGTCCAAGGCGGTTCGCAAGTCCGATCGGCTTTCGTGCCGGATCAACTCGCGTTGACATCGACTGGAGCACCAATGCGTCGGAACACTCTCCTGGCATCCTGCTGCGCGGTGGTTATTGGATGGGGAGCGGCCCAGGCCGCCGAACCCAAGCCGTTCCGCCCGCCGGCAACCCCCCTGGTCGCCTGCGACCCTTATTTCAGCATCTGGTCGAACGGCGACAAGCTGACCGACTCCCCGACCCGGCACTGGACGGGGCGACCGCAACCCTTGATCAGTTTGATCCGGGTCGACGGCAAAGCGTTCCGACTCATGGGCGACAACCCCGGCACCGTGCCGCCGCTCCCGCAGGTCGGCTTGAAGGTCCTGCCGACCCGGACGATCTACGACTTCGAGAGCCCGAGCGTCCACGTCACGCTCACCTTCCTGACCCCATCCTTGCCCGACGACCTCGACCTCTTCTCGAGGCCGGTGACGTACCTGACCTGGGACGTCCGGTCGGTCGACGGCAAGCCGCACGACGCTTCGGTCTACTTCTCGGCGAGCGCCGCCTTGGCGGTGGACTCGGTCGACCAGAAGGTCGGCTGGTCTCGGCCCGAGGTCGCGGGCCTGGACGTGCTCCGGGTCGGGACCGAGGACCAAGGCGTGTTGCGCCGGAAGGGGGACGACCTCCGGATCGACTGGGGTTACGCTTACGTCGCCGCGACCAAGGGGGAGGGCCAGGCCGCCGTCGGCTCGGATCGAGCCACAACCCAGGCTTTCGTGACCGAAGGCAAGCTCGCCTCGAAGGACGACGCCCGCCAGCCTCGCTCGGTGAGCGATGAAAGCCCCACGCTCGCCTTCGCGTTCGACCTCGGCAAAGTCGCCGACCAGCCGGTGTCTCGCCGTCTGATGATGGCCTATGACGACGAGTTCTCGATCACCTATTTCCGGAAGAACCTCCGCCCCTACTGGCGACGCTCGGGGGCCGACGCCGCCAAGTTGTTGACGATGAGCGCCTCGGAATACGACCAAATCCTCGCGCGTTGCCAGGCGTTCGACACCGAGTTGATGGCCGACCTCACCAAGGCCGGCGGGACCAAGTACGCCCAGATCGCCGCCTTGGCTTACCGCCAGGCGATGGCCGCCCACAAGCTGGTGGCCGACCCGTCGGGCCAACCTTTGCTGTTCTCGAAGGAGAACTTCAGCAACGGCTGCATCGCCACCGTCGACGTGACCTACCCGGGCGACCCGATCTTCCTGCTCTTAAGCCCGACCTTGGCCAAGGCGACGATCGCGTCGGTCCTCGCCTACTCGGCGTCGGATCGCTGGAAGTTCCCGTTCGCCCCGCACGACCTCGGGACTTATCCGATGGCCAACGGCCAAGTCTACGGAGGGGGCGAGCGGACCGAGGATGACCAGATGCCCGTCGAAGAGACTGGGAACGTCTTGCTCCTCCTGGGAGCGATCGCCCGGGTCGAAGGCAACGCCGACTTCGCCTCGAAGTTCTGGCCACAGCTTCAGAAGTGGGCCAAGTACCTCGAAGAAAAGGGCTTCGACCCCGAGAACCAGCTCTGCACCGACGACTTCGCCGGGCACCTCGCGCACAACGTCAACCTGTCGGCCAAGGCGATCCTGGCGATCGCGTCCTACGGTCTCCTCTGCGAGTACCGGGGCGATAAGGCCGAAGCCGCCCGCTACCACGCGATGGCCGTCAACCTCGCCAAGCGATGGGTCGCCGAGGGGACCGAAGGGGACCACACCCGATTGGCGTTCGACCAGCCGAACACCTGGAGCCAGAAGTACAACCTGGTCTGGGACAAGCTCCTCAAGCTCGACGTGTTCCCGGCGTCGGTCCTGGAGAAGGAGGTCGCCTTCTACCTCAAGCACCAGGACAAGTACGGCGTCCCGCTCGACAACCGCAAGCCCTACGCCAAGCTCGACTGGACGGTCTGGTCCGCCACCCTGGCCACCAAGCCCGCCGACTTCGAGGCCCTGGTGTCGCCGTTGTACGACTTCCTCGACGACTCGCCGGCCCGAGTCCCGATGTCCGACTGGTACTACACCCGGGACGCCAAGAAGGCCGGTTTCCAGGCCCGGTCGGTGGTCGGCGGGGTGTTCATCAAGATGCTCGACGACATGACGACCTGGAAGAAGTGGGCGAGCCGCGACAAGTCGAGCGTGTCGAATTGGGCGCCGATCCCGCCGCCGCCGACGATCAAGGTCGTCGTCCCGACCGCCCGCGAACGGCCCAACGCCTGGATGATGACCACCGAGAAGCCAAGCGCCGGCCTGGAATGGACCATGCCATCCTACGCCGACGGCAAGTGGACCAAGGCCAACGGAGGCTTCGGGACCGCCGGGACCCCCGGGACCTCGGGGGCGCTCCGGACCGATTGGAACTCCTCCGACATCTGGCTCCGCCGCTCGTTCACGATGCCGACCGGCCGGTATCCCGACCTCCAGCTCAACTGCTACCACGACGAGGACGTCGAGATCTACCTCAACGGAGTCCTCGCCGCCAAGATCCCGGGCTACAACACCGACTATGAAACCCTGCCGATCCTCCCCGCCGCCAAGGCGAGCTTGAAGCCGGGGGCGACCAACACCATCGCCGTCCACTGCCACCAGACCGGGGGCGGCCAGTACATCGACGTCGGCTTCGCCGAGATCGAAGAGGGTGGCAAGTAAATTTGTATCTATTCATCCCGTCGAGCGAAACCTTCCGCTCGACGGGATGTTTCGACGGCGTGGCGAAAGCCGTTTTTCCTCGGCAACAATGAAGTGAGAGCGCTTCCCAATTGCAGGTAGAACCATTCAAGCTTCTGGGAGGTCGAGAGGGTCGAGATTTTGTGATCTACGGCGAAGACGGGATGGAACGGTTCTCGGCCCGGCTCTTTGCCGATCAAAAACTATTGAGCATCCTTTGGACCGACCATGTCCCGCGAACTCTGGCTCGCATCCGGGATGTCCAGCAACTGGCCGGCGGTGCTGGTTGTTTCACGCGAATCAACGGGACCGCTTCGGACAAACTGGAAGTGTCGATAAGATCGGGTTCGTTTGATACGAACAAGGCCGCTGAGATGCTTGGCAAAATTCTTGGAGGGACTTGGTCAGTGAGCATCATGCCTCGTCCCGATCAAATTGGGGTCTTTGATATCGAGGGGAACCGATCATGACCGCAGCGATTGATCGACTCTGGTGGCCCATCCCCGTGGAGCCTCTTGAACGGCAGTCGGAAGAAACCAAGGCCAAAATCGTGTTCCTCGAACAGGCTACCCAACAAGGTTCGCGGGCATTCGTCGACCAGAGCGATTGCGGCGCGGTGGCCGGGGACGGGCGAGAATGTTGCCTCCTCTGGCGAGGCAAGCATCGCTGTGAGCTGCTCCTGATTGATGGAGGTCGAGTGGAGTCGAGAAAAATGTTTGCCGACCCGATCGAAGTGTCCGCATTCCATCAAGCTTCCGTCGAGGCCCTGGATTGGCTGCGAAGTAAGACCGGCGCGTCAAATCCCCACCTGGTCGCTCGGCATCTTCGAGCTTAAGACGACCGCTCATCGAATCCCCTTCGAAGCGTCGGTGCCCAGATCGGTGATTCAGCCTTGGTTCGAACGATCCTTCAAGGCATCCTTGATGTAAAGCTCGTTGACCAGGACCAGGGAGACGGCGGTCAGGGGGGTGGCCAGGATCAGGCCGAAGCCGCCGACGAGGACCCCCAACAAGACCTGCGCCAGGACGGTGAGGGCGGGGGGGATCTTCACCGCCCGCTCCTGGATCAAGGGGGACAGCAGGTACCCCTCGGCCGACTGGATCGCGAAGTAGAAGAGGGCGACGTAGAGGAGCTTGGATGACCCCATCGACGAGGCGACCAGGAGGCCGGGGACCGCCGAGGCGATCGGGCCGACGTAGGGGATGAATTCGAGGAAGAAGGCCAGCAGCCCCAGCGCCAGGGCGAACTTGATCCCCAACAGCCAGAGTCCGACCGTGACCGCGACCCCGACGATGGTCATCACCAGGAGCTGGCCCAGGAGCCAGCGGCGGAGCGTCCCGCCCAGGGCGTCGACGACCTCGGCGGCCCTCCTTCGTTTCGGGACCGGGAACAGTTGGATCAACCCCGAGCGATACGTCGCCGGGTCCGCCGCGCCGTAGACCCCGATGAAGAGGATGATCACCGCGTCGACCACCCCGCCGACGGTCGACGAGAAGAAGCGGGTGAACCGACCGAACATCTCGATGTTTCCGGTCGGCGGAGCCTGGAAGCTGTTCGAGTCCAGCAACCTTCGCCCCCACTCGTGGCCTCGGATCGACTCCTGAAACTTCTCGGCCGACGTCACCAAGTTCTTCGAGAGTTCGCGGTATTGCGCGTCGATGTTGGAGGCCATCCGCCACGAGGCGAACCCCAACACCCCGACCCCGAGCGAGAGGACCAAGCCCAAGGCCCAGCCTCGGGGGATCGGCGAGTATTTGGCGACGAAGTCGGCCATCGCCCCGAGCAAGACGGCGACCAAAAGCCCCGCCCCGGCCAGGACGAACACCTCGGACGCCAGGTAGAAGATCAACCCCAGGGTCACGAACAACGCCGCCAACCCCAACGCGATCGCGACCCGGACGGCGAACCCGCGGCCGTCGGCATTTTCGGCCGTCGGCTTCACTTCAACCCCGCCTCTCGCTTTCGTCGTCATCGACTGGCCCCTCTCTCGGGAACATATTCAACCGCCCGAGTTTTCGATCCCGTAACGGTTCCGGAGGTCGACGATCAGGTCATCCATGTCGGCCGGGAGCGGGGCTTCGACCTTGACGTCGCGCCCCAGGATCGGGTGCCGGAATCCCAAGGTCTGCGCGTGGAGCGCCTGGCGGTGGAACTTGGCCTTGCAGGGGGGTTGCGACCGGGGGCGATACACCGCCTCGCCGACGACGGGGTGCCCCATCTCGGCCAGGTGGATCCGGATCTGGTGGGTCCGACCGGTTTCGAGCCAGCAGGCGACCAGGCTCGCCACCGGGCCGAACCGCTCGACGACCTGGTAGTGGGTGACCGCCTTTCGCCCTTCTCCTTCGTGCCGGGCCACCCCTCGTCGGAGGTCCCCCCGGTCGGTGACGAGCGCCTTGTCGATCGTGCCCGACTCGCGGCGGGGGGTCCCCTCGACCACGGCGAGGTACTGCCGCTCGATGTCGTGGTCGAAGAACAACTTCTGGAACGCCCGGGTCGCCTCGTGCGACCGGGCCAGGGCCAAGGCCCCCGACGTATTCTTGTCGAGCCGGTGGACCACGCCGAGGAACGACCGGCTCCCGTGGCGGATCTTGAGGTAGCGGGTCGCCCTCGACACCAGCGTGTCGGTTTCTTGGTCTGGGGTCGGTTGGGTCAGAAGCCCGGCGGGCTTGTCGACGATCAGGACGTGGGGGTCTTCGTGCAAGATCCGCAACCGGCCGGCGACCTTGCGGACCTTGGGCCGGTTCGGGAAGAAGGCGAGCCGAGGGGCCGAGGCGTCGTGCATCTCCCGGCCAGGCTCGTCGCAGACGTCGCCGTCGACCTCGATCCGACCGTTGCGGACCGCCTCCTGCGCCGCCCTCCGGGACAGGGCGAAGTGGTCGGCCACCAGTTTATCCAAACGAATCGGCACGGGGATGGGACTCGTCGCGAAAGAACAAAAAAAGGGGCGACGAGGGGTGTTCCGCCCTCGACCGCGGACTCGGATTGTAGCAAGATACCGGGCGGTTTCCCATCGCTCGGAGCTTTGCGGTTTCCGCGTTCTCTCGACGAAGGCTCCTCGACATCTTTGAACGCGAAGGATCGACTGATGGGTTCCTTGCTCGACGACCTCGAACGGGTCAAAGGGTTCGCCCTCGAAGCCTCGAAGATCGCGCTGGCGCGGTCGGACTCGGTGAGACCCGAGGAGAAGGCCAACCTGTCGTATGTGACCGACCTCGACCGCGACCTGGAGCGGCTCCTCCGAGGTCGGCTCGCCGAGGCGTTCCCCGACGACGTCCTGACCGGCGAGGAGTACGCCTCGTCGGGCGGTTCGGGGCCGAGGCGATGGTCGATCGACCCGATCGACGGGACCGGCAACCTCGTCCACGGCTTGCCGCTCTGGGCCATCAGCATCGGCCTGATCGACGACGGCGAACCTACCCTCGGCGTGATCGCCATCCCTCCGCTCAATGAACTTTACTGGGCCGCCAAAGGCGGAGGAGCTTGGCGCGACGGGACCCGAATCCGCGTCAAGGACGCCGACACCTTCCACGTCCAGGACAACCTCTGCGTCGGGACCAACGCGCTCCGGGCGCTCGACCCCCGGACCTTGCCCGGCCGACTCCGCGACCTCGGGAGCGCCTGCTGCGAGCAAGCCTTCGTCGCCTGCGGCCGGCTGGTCGCCTGCACCTTCCTGGGCGAGCACACCCACGACGTCGCCGCCGGGGCCGTGATCGCCGCCGAGGCCGGGGCCGCCTTCGCCAACATCGACGGCGAGCGGCTTTCCCCCTCGGAGTTCGTCGCCCGGACCCCCATCCCTCGCCCCACCTTCATCGCCCCCCCCGGCCGCCTCGCCGCCCTCCTCGCGGCGGCCAAGATGTTCTGACGTGGCGTGGAACAAGTCGTCGGGTTCCCCCGAGGGGGATATTTCGACAATTTATTAAACGTAGGTTACAGGCCGTCTAGAAACGACGCCTTCCCCCGGTTTTCTTGACTTGCTACCATCGTGGTATGGCTACCACCAAGAGCAAGCGACAACGATACCCCACCGACCTGACCGACGCCCAGTGGGCCAACATCGAGCACCTCTTCGCCCCACCCAAAGCCCCCGGCAAGGGGCCGGGTGGGCGACCTCGCACCTACCCCCTCCGCGAGATCGTCAACGCCGTCTTCCACATCGGTCGGAGCGGGTGCTCGTGGCGGATGCTGCCGCACGACTTCCCGCCCTGGAAGACCGTCTCGTACTACGATTACACCTGGCTGGAAGCTGGGTTGTGGAAACAAGTCCACGACGCCCTCCGGGCCGACGTCCGGGCGATGGCGGGTAAGCAACCGACCCCCAGCCTGGCGATCATCGACAGCCAGAGCGCCAAGACGACCGAAGCCGGCGGCCCGAAAGGGTACGACGGTGGAAAAAAAAATCGGCGGTCGGAAACGGCACCTGTTGGTGGACACGCTCGGCTTGGTGTGGGGCTTGGCGGTCCTGGCGGCCTCGCCGATCGACTGGGACGGGGCGGTCGAGGTGTTCGAGCGGACCAAGGGGACGATGCCCCGGTTGGCCAAGGTCTTGGCCGACAAGGCGTATCGGGCCCACCAGTTGGCGGCCTGGATCGAAGGGAACTGCTGCGGGTGGTTGCTGGAGACGACAGGCCCCAAGCCGGATCAGAAGCGGTTCGAGCCGATCAAGTGGCGGTGGATCGTCGAGCGGACGTTCGGTTGGTTTGGTCGTTATCGGCGCTTGTCGAAGGACTATGAGGCGACGCCCAGGAGCAGCGAGACGTGGGTCTACATCGCGATGATCCACCGGATGTCTCGACTGCTGTACCCCGAGAAGAACCGGGACGATGACTTGCTGCGAAGGCCAGGAAAACGCAGAGTTTGTTAGTTTCTAGACGGCCTGTTAGCGACGTCCCCCTCTTTCGCGGACGTGCCGGGAGAAGAACCAAGCCCAGGATCGGCGGGACCAGGATCAGTAGGCCCGGGGTCGGCGGGGGCGGGGTTCGCAGGATCGGCGGGTGCGGCGCTCGAAGGATCGGCGGGTGCGGCGCTCGTAAGGATCGGTGGGCGTCGTCCCGGCGCTGGAATCAGGCACGCCGACCGAAACGGCGTTCGCTTGCAGAGTGGGCCACGAGATGGGGCCGACGAAGTCGGGAGCGAGGGAAGCCGCTTCAAAGCCCGCGACGGAAAGCATCTGGCGCGTTTCCAAGGTCCCGAGCATCAAGGTCTCGGGTCTGAATGATCGACTACGTCGTTTCATGGGGGTGTCTCAGCCTCAGGAGTTGGATGTTGACGAGCCAAGCACGGACTCGGCGATTCGGTGCCGAATCGAACTTGAAAGCGATTCTCTTATCGTGCTTTGAAGTACCTGGGTGACTTGGCTTACTCCAGGCGGTTCGAGATTATCCGGCAATATCTGGTATGGCAAGAGGGCGGCCGCGAAATTTTATCGTTTTCGAGCCAGTCGAATCCAATGAGTGCGTAGTACGGGTGGTGGCCGCTCATCGTTGCACGACCGGGAAAGCCAACCATTCGGCCATCGACCAGACGTGATCGGTTAATCCCGCCGCCAGCGCCGGACTGCGGGGCTGCCAGTGTCCTTGCTCGTCCCGGACCGCCAGCGTTCGCACCGCCCAGCAAAAGTTGTAGGAATACATCGTGAAGTACGTCACCGCCTCGTGAAACCGCCAGTCTTTGCTGAAGCGGTAGCTTTTCCGAGCCTTGCGGGCGTTGCGATGCCGGGCCGTGCCGTTCTCCCGCTCCAGGAACGCCGTGTTGATCGCCCGACTCACCCCCGACATTCCCAAGGCCAGAGCCACCGCCGCGAGCGTCCCGAAGACCACTCGGCTGCTCACCCGCACCATACGGCCCTTCTCCCGGACCTTCTCCACCACGGCGTAGGTCAGGCCCTCGGGGACGGTCTGGGTCGGCCCCTTGGGGCGACCCGGCTTGCCCGTGGGGGGGGGGCGTGACCCTCTCACCGTAGGCGTGGCCGATCGCCGTCTCGCAAGCCGGGTAGGCGTCGCTGGTCATGAGATTCATCAGCCGACCGCCGGTGCGTCGGCGCGCGTTGGCCACCAGGATCTCGGTGTTTTCGATCGTGCGGGCTCCCGGCACGACGTCAAGGATCATCCGGTGCCTCGGGTCGAAAGCGACATGGTCCCAGTAGTCCCCCTTGTGGTCGTCGTCGGGTTCGGAGCGATCGCAGTGGGCTTCCTTCTTGGCGACGAAGGCCCACATCTCATCGAACTGGATTTCGGTCGTGAGGGGGGGAAAGAGCCACCAGTTCATCATGGAGGCGTTTGGCATGACCGCCGGCAAGCCGGCTCTATCGGGCGACGGTGGCTCGATCGACTCGGCAGAGGCGGCCGGTTTGGCGGACGCCGCACCCCTCGGCGACGTGCTCCAAGACCGACTCGGCTTTGCCCGAGGGGAGCCGGGCATCGAAGAGGGGCGTTCCCTTGCGTTCGGAGAAGCGGGCCTTGCAAGTCCGGCAGCGGAGCATGCGTTTGGCCTTCTCGGGGCCGTAGCGGGCGGTGACGGTGAGGTTTTTGGCGTCCCGCTTGCCCTGGTCGGGGCAGGCGGAATTCAGGCAACAGAAGCGTGATAGGTCGTCCATGAGGTCGGTCCAGTGGTACGATCACTAACAACATCAAGTAGTTGCGTCCTCGAATCCCAGGATCGCCGATCGGCCCGTACCGTGCAACACTGCTCCGCCACGACCCAATTTTTTACAACAGAGGGATTCGATGGGTTGACCAAAAATCATGACCGGATGTCCAGAAGGTGGCCCGATGCCCAAGCTCGATCTCGACCTGACCGCCGACCAAGCTGCCGAAGCCGAACGCCTCTTCGAACTGCTTCGCCCTCGCATCGAAGAGGAACTGCGGCAGTTGACTCAACTGCTTGCCTCCAAAGCCGATCA
>JAABUX010008110.1_pt1 | contig 12179 bp, 8 predicted proteins | sample 5561851 | NCBI WGS metagenome assembly JAABUX01 (sample SAMN10711883, study PRJNA513361) | rock metagenome | isolation source: Antarctica rocks | place: Antarctica: Victoria Land, Richard Nunatak red sandstone | collected 2016-01-03 | reverse complement strand
ACGCCTCTCGAGAATGCGTATACTCAATATACGAGAACAGACAAGTTCATCATGACTCTGATGTTCCAGCCCTCGGGAGGGATTTTGGTTCCCATCGGGACTTATAGTTGGGACTGGCATGGGACCGCGAATCAGACGGGAAAGAACACTGATGGGACTGCTTTTTGGCAGTTACTCCCAGGCTCAGGCGGTCAAACTCCCGGCAGCTACGCGGCGTCCACGACATTTCCCACTTGGAGTCACACCGCCGGCGAGGTGAGGAACAACTGGTGTTGAGAAGAGGATGACCTGGACCGTTGTCATGTGAAGCGGTTCGAGGAATTCCGTCAAACTGGCCGACAAGAAACAACGAGAAAATCACGATGTGTTTTTTCATCGCAATGTTCGCCGGGACACTGGCTTTGCAGGGTGGCGGCAACAAGGTGAATCTGGATGGCGAGGTTTCCCAAATCCTCCGGAGGGCGGGCGAAGTCGCCGAGACCTTGCCCGTCGATGTGCTCTCGCCGCGGTACAGGATCTTGCTCGAGATCGCCTGCCTTCAGGCCGCCGTCGGAGACGAGGAGGGGGCGACCCGGACCGCCGAGGAAGTCGTCAAATCGAGCAACGAACCGGCTGTCTTCCATCCGCAAGCCCGGAACAAGCTCAAGAGAGCGATGCTCCAGACCGTTGCGGCGGTAAAGATGAAGCGGGGCGACCTGAAGGCCGCCGAGGATCTGCGCGAATTGGCTCGACAGGGAGCGAGTGATGTTCCAGTTGATAACAGGGGTTCCGCGGTCAGGTACTTCGCGGAGCTGGCCAAGTCTCTGGCGAAGCTCGGCGACTTCGAGGGGGCGGTCGCCTTCGCCAAGCAGGCCCAGTCGGCCGCGGAGATGTTGCCCATCAGCGCCACGAACGAGAGGCCGCGGCGGCCCCGCCCGATCGCGTTCCTCGATGTCGCCCGGGCATTCGACCTCGCCCGCGAACATGTGACCGCCGACGATTTGCGGAAGCGGGCCATCGCCGATGTCAAAGCGATCATCGATCCGGAGCAACGCGAGGAGCAACTCGGCAGGTTGATCTATGAGCGGTACGAGTTGGGCGACCGGGCCGGGGCGCTGGCCTGGCTTGACGCTTCCCCGGAGGTCCTCCATCTCAAACCGAACAATTGGATCATGAATTTTGCGATCCGTTGCGCCGAGGGCGATCCGGCTCTGGCGTTGCGGCTCGTCGACCGGGTGACGGACCAGTCGAACCGCGTCGAGGCGATCGCGGATGTCGCGGGGTATCTCGGTAGATTGGGCCGGTGGCGGGAGGCGGCGACCGTCTGGACCAAGATCACGCCGCCGGCGGGGGATGACACCGCTCCGTCGCGCGTCTACCTGGTGGCCCTGGCATATGCCCAGGCCCGGGCGGGAGACCGCGACGCCACGCTGGCCGCCGCACGGCGGGCTCTGGTCGTGGCCGAGCATCCTGGATTGGCCCCAATCCTGAACCGACAAATCTCCGCGATCTTTGATTACAACCGGCTCGCGGCGGCATTCTGGTTGATAGGCGAACGCGAGCAAGCGGCCAACCTCCTGCACAAAGCCAAAGCGATGGCCGACGCGATCCACGACGACCCGCCCGGGGCATCGGGCATCGCCTATAGCATCGTGGAGGCGGAGGCCGACATGGGGAATTATGACGCCGTCATCCAGACGCTCCAGAAGGAGCAGCTCCCCGACGTCCATACTGTCCGCCGGATCGTGCGGACAGGGATCGAGGTTCGGCTCAAGGCGGGCGACATCGCCGCCGCGTCCCGCTTGCTGGACGCCCTAATCCGCGCCCCAAACGGGGAGCGCGAGGCCACGGAGTTGGTCGAGGAGGCCGCGAACCGCATCGCCAAGGCCGGCGACACGGCGCTCGGCCTCCGGTGGGCTGAGGCCCAGACCTCCGCCGAGCGCAAGTCGCTCGCGCTGCTCAGCGTTGCCCAGGGAATGGTGGATCGGTCCTCCGGTCCCCCCTGAGAATGGTGGCAGCCATCCGGTTGTTGAGATCCTGTCCTCAGTCGAGTCGATGATCCGATGAGCATCGCGGGCCGACGGGTCTTGTTCCTCACGCACGGTTGCTACCTCGACGACTCCAACGGCGCCGCCGTCGCCGACCGGGCCTTGTTGGGGGTTCTCCGCCGGGCCGGGTTCGTCGTGGAGGCGATCTCGGGGGCCATGCTCGACATGGGCCGAGATGTCGACCTGGGGGAATGGCTGGCGGGGCGAGGGTATGAAGTCGGCCCGTCGATCGAGGCTTGGGGGACCGACGCGGCCGGCGGGCGGGTCGAGATCCCGCCGCACTGGCGCGTCCGGCACAACGGGGTCCCGGTCACGATCCAGCGGGGGCCGACCCGGCCGCACGACGCCGACGACGCCGAGCGGGCCGAGTTCCTCCGCCTGTTCGACGCCACCCTCGCGCGGTTCCCGGCCGACGTGATGATCTCCTGCGGCGCAAGCCGCCTGGCGATCGAGGCGGGGATGCTGGCCCGCTCGCGGGGAATCGCCGTGGCGTTCCACCTGCGCAACTTTCCCGACTTCAGCCGCGACGGCTGCGCCGACGTCGATGGGGTGATCGTCCCGTCGCGGTTCGCCGCCGACTATTACCGCGTTGCCCTCGGCCTGGAGGCGACGGTCCTCCCGAATCTCATCGACCCGGAGCGAGTCCGGGCGGACTCGGCCGGGGGCCGATACCTCACCTTCGTCGACCCCACGGTCGAGAAGGGGGTGTACCCCTTCGCGCGGATCGCCGACGAGTTGGGCAGGCGGCGGCCCGACATCCCGATCCTGGTCGTCGAGAGCCGGGGGACCGAGGCGACGGTGGCGAGGTGCGGGCTGGAGTTGAAGGATCATGGCACGGTCCACTTCATGGGCCACACCGCCGATCCGCGCGACTTTTGGGGAGTGACGAAAGTTTGCTTGCTCCCGTCGGTCTGGTGGGAGAACCAGCCGCTGGTGGCCGTCGAGGCGATGGTTAACGGCATCCCCGTCGTCGGGGCGGACCGGGGGGGCATCCCCGAAACTTTGGGTGACGCCGGGATCGTCCTGCCGCTGCCCGAGCGGATCACCCAGGCCACCCGGATGTTGCCGACCGCCGAGGAGGTGGAACCGTGGGTCGCGGCCGTCATCCGCCTCTGGGACGACGCCGAGTTTTACGAGGAGCACCGCCGGCGGGCGCTGCGCGAGGCGAAGCGGTGGGACCCGGCGGTGGTCGGGCCGCAATATGTCGAATTCTGCCGCAACCTCAAATCGGGAACGAAGCGCGAGCCGACCATCCCGCCGGGGCGGGCTAAGTCGGTGGTGCTGGTCCCCTACCTCAGCGGGATCGAGCCGGAGTGCGAGGACTCGCTTCGAAAGCTGGAGTCGAGCGGGGTCCGGGTGGTCCGCTCGGGGGGGAACTCGGCGATCGACGTGGCGCGGAACGTCCTGGCGTCCGACGCGCTGCACGACGGGTTCGAGTCGATCTTCTTCGTCGACAGCGACATCGGCTTCGACCCGGTCGACGCCTTGCGCCTGTTGGCCCGGCCCGAGCCGGTGATCGCCGGGGTCTACGCCAAGAAGGGCCGGCGCGAGTTCGCCAGCATCTTCGCCGACGGCGTCACCGAAGTGGTCTTCGGGGCGAACGCTTTCGGGCTTTATCCCCTGAAGTACGCCGCCACCGGCTTCCTCCGGATCAAGGCGAGCGTCCTCCGGCGCCTGACCGCCGAGTTGAACCTGCCCCGCTGCAACACCCACTGGGGGCGCGGAACCTGGCCATTCTTCCAGCCGACGGTCATCCCCCACGGCGAAGGCAAGGAGCACTATCTCGGCGAGGACTGGGCGTTCAGCCACCGCCTGCGCCAGATCGGCGTCACCCCGCTGGCCGATACGTCGGTCCGCTTGTGGCACTACGGGCGCTACGGCTTCGGCTGGGAGGACGCGGGGATCGAGGCGAAGCGGTCCGCCACCTTCACCCACCATCTCGGCGGTGGGCGGACCGTCGTCGTGAGCGGCTCCCGCGATCGGGAGGCATTGGGTCGGGGCGGTCCCCCTTTGAATTTCCGGGGGCGACTTTTCATAATGGGTGCCGGTCGCGTGGGGTTTGCTGGGTAAGTTCGCTCTGGAGGTGGACGCCGGGTGGTTTCTTCTGCGGCGGAACGGGAATCGGACCGGGTGACGATGTGGCACCTGCAAATCGACCCCGCCCCGGGGTCGGTGGACCGGACGGGAGCGAGGGTCGCCGCCGACGCGGCCGAACTTGGGCTTCCCGGCCCGTGGGTCGTGGCGGCGGGTCGCGGCTTTTTGATCGAAGGGCCGCTCGACCGCGCGGCGGTCACTCGCGCCGCGGGGACTCACCTGGTCGATCCGGTTGTTGAGACGGCGACGATCTTCGAGGTTGGTCGGGATCGGCCCAGGACGAGTTTGGGCTCGACGGTTTACGTCCTCCCGAAACCCGGCGTCACCGATCCGGAAGCCGACTCCGCGCGGGACCTGCTCCGCTCGGTCGGTCTGGCGGTGGACCATGTCCGGACCCTCCGGTCGTACCGGGTCCAAGGCCCAGCTGAGATCCTGCCCCACCTGATCCGCCGGGTCTTGGCCAACGATGCCGTCGAGCAAGCCGTCGTCGGCGACTGGCCGTTTGACCGGCTGGGCCAGGGGACGCAATATCGGTTTGAGCGAGTTGAAGTACCGATCCTCGGCAAGTCCGACGGCGAACTCCTGGCGATCAGCCGGTCGGGCCAGCTCCACTTGAGCCTGCCCGAGTTCCGCGCGATCGAGGCGTATTTTCGCGACCTGGGTCGAGAGCCGACCGACTGCGAGTTGGAAACCCTCGCGCAGACCTGGAGCGAGCACTGTTCGCACAAGACCCTCCGGGGCCGGATCAACTTCAACGGCGAGGTGATCGACAACCTCCTCAAATCGACGATCTTCGCGGCGACGCAAAAGCTCAATTGCGACTGGCTGGTCAGCGTCTTCGCCGACAACGCCGGGGTCGTCCGGTTCGACGACGACCACGACGTTTGCTTCAAGGTCGAGACCCACAACCACCCCTCGGCCATCGACCCGTACGGCGGAGCGAACACCGGCTTGGGCGGCGTGATCCGCGACCCGATGGGGACCGGCCTCGGCGCCAAGCCGATTTGCAACACCGACGTCTTCTGCGTCGCCCCCCCCGACACCCCCGCCGACGGCCTCCCCGCCGGGGTTTTGCATCCCCGACGGATCTTGCACGGGGTCGTCGCCGGGGTCCGCGACTACGGCAACCGGATGGGCATCCCCACCGTCAATGGCGCCCTGGTCGGCCACCCCGCGTACTTGGCCAACCCCTTGGTCTTTTGTGGGACCGTGGGCGTCTTGCCGCGCGGGATGACCGAGAAATCCGTCCGACCCGGCGACCGGATCGTCGCCGTCGGGGGCCGAACCGGGCGCGACGGCATCCACGGCGCGACCTTCTCCTCGGTTGAACTGACCGGCGAAAGCGAGTCGATCTCCGGCGGGGCCGTCCAGATCGGCAACGCGATCGTCGAGAAGATGGTCCTCGACGTCGTCCTCCAGGCCCGCGACCGCGGCCTGTTCCGCTCGATCACCGACTGCGGCGCCGGTGGGTTCTCGTCCGCCGTCGGCGAGATGGGGGCCGAACTGGGCGCTGAGGTCGACCTCGACCGGGCACCGCTCAAATACGCGGGGCTATCGTACACCGAGATCTGGATCTCCGAGGCTCAAGAGCGGATGGTCCTCGCCGTCCCGCCCGAGCACTGGTCTGAGTTGCACGCCCTCTGCGCCGGCGAAGGGGTCGAAGCGACCGACCTCGGCCAGTTCGTCGACTCGGGTCGCTTGACGCTGCGGTATCACGGCGCGGTCGTCGGCGACCTGGCGATGGACTTCCTCCACGACGGCCGCCCCGACGTGGTCCGCACCGCCACCTGGAACGCGCTGGCATCTGCGCCGATCGAACTCCCGCCGTTCACCGATCAGGACTATACCGCCGACTTGCTGGCGATCCTGGGAACCTGGGATGTCTGCTCGAAGGAGTGGATCGTCCGGCAGTACGACCACGAGGTCCAAGCTCGGACGGTGGTCAAGCCGCTTGTCGGCGTGCTGGATGATGGGCCGGGGGACGCTTCGGTTGTCCTACCAGTCCGTGGCTCAACGCGGGGTCTAGCGATTGCCTGCGGGATCAACCCTCGCTTCGGCATCCGCGATCCGTACGCGATGGCCGGTTGCGTTATCGACGAGGCGGTTCGGAACTGCGTCGCCGTGGGCGCCGACCCCGACCGGATCGCGATCCTCGACAACTTCTGCTGGGGCAATACCGAGCGGCCCGAAACCCTCGGCTCGCTCGTCCGGGCCGCGCAGGGGTGTCACGACGTCGCCCTGGCGTACGGGACCCCATTCATCTCGGGCAAGGACAGCCTTTACAACGAATATACTCAGGATGGAGTGAGCCGGGCGATCCCGCCGACGCTGCTCATCAGCGCGATGGGGCAAGTGCCCGACGTCCGGAAGTGCGTCACGATGGACCTCAAGGCGGCGGGCAACAGCCTGATCCTGGTCGGGGAGACTCGGCCGGAGTTGGGCGGTTCCCATTATTACGATCTCATGGGTCGGACTGATGGAGTTGTCCCCCGCGTCGACGTCGCCTTGGCCCCGAAAGTTTTTCGGCTGGTCCATGCGGCAATCAACGCGGGCTTAGTTCGGAGCTGCCACGATCTAAGCGAGGGGGGTCTTGCCGTCGCTCTGGCCGAGATGGCGATTGCCGGGGGTCTCGGCGTTGGCGTTTCACTCAGCGAAGTCCCGACACCAAGCACCAAATGGTACGACCCCGCCATCCTCCTGTTTTCGGAGTCGCCGACCCGCTTCGTGCTGGAGGTTGAAGAGGATTCGGTATCCGCACTTTTTGATTTGATCAATGGAGACTTGTTCGACGGGATCGCTGCGAGTTGGGTGGGTGAGGTAGTTGCCGACCCGCGGTTGACCATTCGAAATCAACTGTCCAGAGAGGTGATTGATGCACCAATAGCCGACTTGAAGTCCGCCTGGCAGGCCCCGCTTGGTTCGTGATCGAATGGGGTTTGTCGAGTCTTGTCCACGCCTCGCTTCCTCTTCCATCTCGCCCGTCAAAAGTTCGCCGTAATTCCTTCAGCCACTTATAATTGAGGATTGGGTCTTATGTACCGTTTCGTGACGTTTGTCGATGGGTCGAACCTCGATGGGGTGCTCAAGCATCTGAACCTCCGGGTCGATGATTACGGCTCGTTTTACCGGTTCGTCTTCGAGCAGGCCGTGCAGTACTGGGGGCGGACGTTCGCCGATGGCTCCCCCTGGCCCTCGGCGCAGCACGCGCGGATCTACTGGTACGTCGTCGGCAAGATGGATGAGTGGGACTTGAACGACCCCAAGGCCGAGGCTCGCCTTCGGAGTCGATTCGAGCTGAACCCTCGGCTCCGCGACACCTTCCTCGACGACGTGATGCGCCGGTTGCCCGACCTCCCGCACGAGCGACGTCACGACGAAGCCTGGAACCTCTGCTTCGCCGAGACCCGCGACTGGTACGACACCAAGCGTCGCGCCCTCGAACGGAAAAAGCGGTTCTACCACGGCGTCCAGGCCGCGACCGACTTCGTTGAGATCCGCCAGGAAGGGCACTGGAAGGTGGACCTCCTCAACCACTCGCTCAACGAGAAGGGACTCGACACCAGCCTGGCCGTCGACATGGTCGCGCTCAAGGACACCTACGACACGGCGATCCTGATCTCGGGCGACGCCGACGGGATTCCGGGGATCAACTACATCAAGGGCCAGTCCAAGCACGTCGGCGTCGCCGAGTTCCGCCGCGGCGCCCCGGCCGACTTCCCGACCAAGGGGGCGTCGTCCCGCCTCAAGATCGCGGCCGACTTCGTCATCCAAATCTACGAGGCCGACCTGATCCGCCGGAACCTCGCCTACCGCGCCGAGCCGGACTACCCCAACGTATCGTACTCGGCGATGAATACCAACGACGGTTACTGAAGGAATGGGTGTGATGATCAAGCCCCGAGTTCTCGTCCTCCGGGCGCCCGGGACGAACTGCGACGAGGAAACTGTGGCCGCCTGGGAACGCGCTGGGGCCATCGCCGAGACCCGGCACATCGCCACCATCGTCGACAACTGGGACGCCCTCGACTCGTATCAGGTCCTGACGCTCCCCGGCGGCTTCTCGTACGGCGACGACCTCGGCGCCGGGCGGATCTTGGCGGCGAAACTCGGTTCCGTCCTGGGGGCCACCTTGCGACGGTTCCGCGACCGCGACGGCCTGGTCCTGGGGATCTGCAACGGGTTTCAGGTTCTGGTCAAGGCGGGGCTGTTGCCGGGCTTGCCCGAGTCGATGGGGGCGGCGACGCTGGCCTTCAATGACTCGGGGCACTTCGAGTCGCGCTGGGTCCGCCTGACGCCCACCTCGGGGCTGACCCCCTTCCTGGCCGATGACGAGCCGATCGAGCTGCCGGTCGCGCACGGCGAAGGGAAGTTCCTCTTGGCTCAACCGGACGCCTTGGCCCACCTCGAAGCGGCGGGGCAGGTGGTCCTGCGTTATGCCGACGATCAGGGGCGGCCGACGTCAACCTATCCCGGCAACCCAAATGGTTCGGTCGGGGCTTTGGCGGGGCTGTGCGACCCATCAGGGCGGATCTTCGGTCTGATGCCGCACCCCGAGCGGTTCATCGACTCGATCCACCACCCGCGATGGACCCGCCGCGGCGTCTCCCTCGACCACCCGGGCGATGGCTTGCGGATCTTCCGCAACGCGGTGGCCGCTCTTAGCATGTGACTGGAGTCACCGCCGATCTTGGAACGAGTATGGCCAGTTTGAGGGATTTCACGATGGTTGTGTGACGCTTAGGCTTGATCCCGCACTTCAAAGGGTAGGAGCAACCGAGGCCCAGCGAGCCGAAGCTATGGCGACTCAGCGCAGCCGTCCCACGACGCACCTGATTCAGAGCCTCTTCGAGCTTGGAGTCATTGCGAACTTACCCGACGATCAGTTGATCGAGCGGTACTTGGCAGGCGATGGCGGGGTTGGGTCAGCGGCGTTCGAGGTGTTGGTGCGTCGGTACGGCCCGCTGGTGCATGGGGCCTGCCTGCTGATCCTCAAGGATCGCCACGAGGCGGAGGACGCCTTCCAGGCGACGTTCCTGGTGCTCGCACGCAAGGCGAGTTCGATTCGTCGGCGGGATGCACTCGCCCCCTGGCTGTTGGGAGTCGCCCGTCGCGTCGCGGTCCGACTCAAAGTCAAGAATCGTCGCGGTCGGACCGTCGATCGCCAGCGGACGCTGGCTGCAAGCGAGTGGTACAGTACGGACGGCGGCCAGCACGAGGAAATGGCCGCGCTGCATGAGGAGATTGGGTGGCTGCCAGCCCGGTTGCAGCGGCCCCTCCTGCTCTGCTCGCTGGAGGGGATGAGCTACGAGGAGGCAGCCCTAATCCTTGGCGTATCTAAGGGTGCGGTCCGGGGCCGGCTCGCCCGCGCCCGCGCTCGTTTGCGGGGACGCCTGACGCGACGAGGGCTGGCCCCGGATCACGCCTTGCCGCTACTGGTCGGTTGCTTCCGAGAAGCGGCAAAAGCCCGGGCTTCCCTGATCACGGCAACGGTTCGAAGTGCGATCCCGACCGCGGTGGGCCGAGCGACCGTCGCCGGCCCAGGGTCACAATCGCTCGTCACTCTGAGCACAAGGGGAATTGAGGCCATGCGTTTCATCTCAATGAAGACGGTCATCATGACACTGACGGCTTCCCTCGTCGCCGCTGGTCTGGGGGCGGTTGTCCTCGGGGGCGGCGAGCAGGCGGCTGAACTCCCGGCTGTCGCGGGGGCCACGACCCCGCCAACCCCGGGCGAGGCTGAGCAACTCCAGGGAACCTGGATCAGGATCGCCACCGAGTCGGGCGGGGTCAGTCGCCTCCTGCCCAAAGATCAACGGAATCCATTGCGGATCTCGGGTGCGAACTTCCACTTCGGTCCGGTAGACAAGTCCACCGAAGTCGCCAAGCTCGACCCGACCAAGACCCCAAAGGTCATCGAGTTGACTCCGACCGGTGACTGGGCGGGTCCCCTCAAAGGTAAGACCTACTTCGGGATCTATGAAGTGGAGGATGGCACTCTCATGCTTTGCCTCGATATCTATCACGAGAGCAAGCTCCCCCAACACTTCGCCACGAAGCCCGGCGACCGCCTGGTAATCGACCTCTACAAGCGGACCGGACCCTGACTTCACGCCCCTACTTGACCTTGAATCATGGTCAAACAACGCGAGTCGGACCAATTAACCGACCGAGCCGAAACTCGGCCCCACGTCGAACTCTCCGACGGTTTTGAACGTATTTCCAAACTAAGACGAAGAAATACGAGCAGTGAGTCTTGGGGGGTCGACGATGAGTCAGTTGCAGAGCTACATCACCAAGTACGGCGCGGTGGCCGGGCCGAAGTTGTACCACGCGATCCGGAGCCGATCCGCCTACATGGGGGCTAATGCCCGGCGGCGGGCGACGATCGCCCGCTTGACCGATCAAGCAGTCCCGACCCGGCGGTCGGCGGCCGGCTCGGGTCGCAGCGGGCAGACGGTATTGCTCCCCTTCGACCGCGATGACGACCGGAGCGCCCCGGTCGGCGGTTAAGCTTTGGCCGGCGCGGCGTAAGCTAGCGCCAGCAGGCCGTAGGACGTCACGAGGTTGGCGTCCCCTTCCATGAAGCCGTCGTTCTTGTTGATCCAGCTTCCGTTCGGGTCCTGCCGCTTGGCGAGGGCGCCGACCAGGTCGCTCCGCCAGTCGTGAACCTGGTTCTTGTTGTCGGTGAAGGTCGGCTTGCCGAGCAAGGCGAGCGTCTTCGCGAACGCCTGGTAGTAGTAGAAGATCCCCCGCTGGCCGAGTCCGGGGTTCTCGTCGACGCTGTAGTGCTTGGTGAGGTACTCGGTCGCGGCCTTGACGCGGGGGTCGTCGGGGGTCAGGCCGGCGTAGATCATGCTTTTCAGACCAGCGTAGGTCATCGAGGCGTACGACCGGAGACCGCCTCCCTCTTCCATCCCGGCGAGGGTGCTTCCCCCGTTGGCCGCGGTGTAGATGAAGCCGCCGTCGTTGACGTCGTCGGCCCAGGGCTGGTCGTTGAACTCGCTCTTGAGGTTCTGGCAGCGCGAGACGAAGAGGAGGGCTTTCTGGAGCGCGGGGTCGTCGGCGGGGAGGCCCGAGTCGCGGAGGGCTTCCATCAAGAACGCCGTGTTCGACAAGTCGGGGCGGCTGTTGCTCCCCCCGTATCCGGCCCCGCCGTAGAAGGCGTTGGCGGTGTTCTTTCCTTCGGCCTCGTCCCATTGCTTCGCTTTGAGGAAACCTTGGCTCCCCCTGATCACGGCATCGTACCGCCCGCCGACGTTGGCCTCGCGGAAGGCCATCAGGGCGATGGCGGTCGAGTAGTTGGCGTGCGCGGCTTGCGGCATCCCGCCCGTCGGGTCGAGGAATTGCTCCAGATACCCCAGCCCCTTGGTCACGACCGGCTCACTCGCCGTCACCCGCTTCGAGCGCAAGAGCGCCGTGACGACCAAAGCGGTGATCCCCGGCTCTTTGCGGTTCGGCGACCAACTCCCGTCGGCTTCCTGGCGCGGCTTCAAGAACGCGACGGCCTTGGTCATCAAGGCGTCGCTCGAGACGTCGACCCGCGGACTGGCGACCACATGGCGAACCGAGGCGGCGGCCAACGAAGCTCCGGCCACTTGTCCCAAGAAGCTTCGACGCGACGATTGCGGCTGCATGATGCTCGTTCTCCTGGGGAACTGGCCGGACGACCGACCGGGCGGACATTCCCCGTCGGAATCGCGGCCCACCGAAGACCCGCTCCCGGGCCGAATCCACCCAGATTAGCAGGATCAAGGGGGAATTCGCCAGCGGGGATCGCGGCCCCCGCCAAGATCCGTCGCAGGTCAGGTACCGGGTCGAACGGAGCGACCCTTCCCTCTCGATTTCGGGTGCGTGTGCTCGAAAACCTCGTGGCGAGCCGAACGCTTTACGCGACCGCTGGCAGCGGTTAATCTGATGGTTAGTGGCTGGTTCGTGCGTTCGCGCTGGCCGGTGCCGTCCCGTGGCCCGGGATGTTTCACTTCCCTCACTCCGCGACCGAGCGGCCATCGCGCCCCTCGGTCCCCAGGACACTCGCCATGGCGCAAGCCGTTGTCGATC
>JAABUX010008108.1_pt1 | contig 12180 bp, 9 predicted proteins | sample 5561851 | NCBI WGS metagenome assembly JAABUX01 (sample SAMN10711883, study PRJNA513361) | rock metagenome | isolation source: Antarctica rocks | place: Antarctica: Victoria Land, Richard Nunatak red sandstone | collected 2016-01-03 | reverse complement strand
AGCGTCTCTGCCGCCCGCGTGACCTGCCGATCGACCTCCGGCCGCGACATGCGCTGCTGGTGCAGGCCGAAGCTCATGTTCTCCCGCACCGTCATATGCGGGTAGAGCGCGTAGTCCTGGAAAACCATGGCGATGTCGCGTTCGTGTGGTTCGAGCCGCGTCACGTCGCGGCCGCCGAACACGATCCGCCCAGCACTCGGCCGCTCGAGGCCAGCGATGCAGGCCAAAGCTGTGCTTTTGCCGCACCCGGATGGCCCAAGCAAAGTGAGGAACTCGCCATCCTCGATCCGCACATCAAGCGCGCGCAATGCCGACACCGGCCCGTAGGACTTGCTCATCCGCTCGATCGTGACGGCTGCCATGGGTTATCCCTTTACCGAGCCAGCCAACATGCCGGTGACGAGCGAGCGCTGGAAGAACAGCGCCACCGCGACCGGCGGGATAACCGCCAGGACACTGGCCGCGAACATCGGCCCATAGTCGTAGAACTGTAGCTGGGCAAGGAACCCCGCGATGGTGACTGGAATCGTCTGCGATACCGGCGTGCTGGTCAGGATCAGCGAGATGACGAACTCGTTCCAGGATACCAGGAAACAGAAGATCGCAGTCGCCACGATGCCGGGGCGGGCGATCGGCAGGACGATGCGGCGTATCGCCTGCAATCGCGTGCAGCCGTCCACTCGCGCCGCCTGTTCGAGCGTCACCGGCATTCCCTCGAAGTATCCCTTCATGATCCAGGTCGAGAGCGGAAGGATGAGGCTGCAATAGGCGATGACAAGGCCGGTTCGCGTGTCAAGCAGCCCGGCCGCCCGGAAGATGATGAAGAACGGAAGGATCAGCACGAGGCTCGGCGTCATTCGCGTCAGCATCAACGCCCATAACGCGCCCCGCAGGCCACGGCTGCGACCGGCGATGTTGAAGCCATAACCGGCGAGCGAGCCAAGCACCACGTTGATTGCGGTGACGAACGCGGCCACGACAATGCTGTTCCAGATCGCGTATGGCACCCGACGCGCCTCGACGCTCGCGGCGCCGCTCGCCTGTGGAAACAGCACGGCCTGGTAGTTCCCGAACGTCAGATGCTCCGGCATCAATCGTGGCGGACTGCGGATGAGCCCGGAGGACGGCGACACGCTCATTATGACGAGCCACACGAACGGCGCGGCGGACCAGATCAGGATTACGGCTGCGGCCACCCGAACGCCGATGCCTCCCCACAGCTCCCGGTTCGGCAAAGTCCGTCTTGCAATCGGGCGTGTCGCCAGCGGTGGGCGGGCGACCAACGGTGGCGTGCGTATACGCAAGGTCTCGGCGAGCGTTGCCGTGGGCTGTATGCCGGTGCGCCCACCGCGTGGTGAGAGCAGCAGGACGAAGTAGCTGACCGCGAGCAGCATACAGACGATGGTCAGCAGATACAGGATCGCCGCGCCCCGGCCGAACTGGAAATATTGGAACGCTTCGACGTAGCCGAGCCAAGAGAAGACCGTGGTGGCGCTGCCGGGGCCGCCCTTGGTGATCGTCCAGAAAAGATCGAACGCCATGATGGCGTTGATGGTGGTCAGGATCAGCACGAGCAACATCATCGGCCGCAGCCACGGCAAGGTTATTTTCCAGAGCCGGCGCCACGGTCCCGCGCCGTCCACTCGGGCTGCCTTGTGCAGGCTGTCGGGCATGGATTGCAGCCCGCCGAGCAGCAGCAGGCAGGTTAGCGGCGCCTGGTTCCAGACGTAGACGATGCCGACCAACGCGAAGGCTGCCGAGCCATTGCCGAGCCAATGAACCGAGCTGTTGATTATTCCGAGATCCAGCAGCAAGGCGCTCAGCGGCCCATAATCGCCGTTGAAGATCCAACTCCAAAGAATGCCGACTGCGACGGGAGACATGGCCCAGGGGATCAGCACTAGGCCGCGCAGCAACCCGCGCCCCGCGAACCGCGCGTTCAGCACCAGCGCCATGCCCATGCCGACCACCAAGCCGGCAAGCACGGCTCCCGCCGCAAAAACCGCCGTTCGCCCGAACGCCGCCAGGAAGGTCGGGTCGACGATCACCTGGGCATAGTTCGAGAGCCCGACGAACGTCCATCGGTGGGTCAGCACGTTGGTCTGGTTGAGGCTCAGCACCAACGAGTAGATCAGCGGGACGCCGATGACGAGGAAGACCATCAGCAGGGTGGGCAGCGTAAGCAGCGCCGGCACCCAACCAGCCGGCACATGCCACCGCTGTGTCCGCCTGGTTGAACGCCCGGACGCCATGGCAACCTCGGACATCGAGGTCCCGCCCTAACCGGGATATCTCGCCTTGAACACCGTCACTTGCTTGCGCAGGTCTTCGGCAAGTTGGTCGGTGGGCTGGCTGCCGCGTATGTAGTCCTGCACGGCACCCATCATGTACCAGTCCCAATCCGAGAACCACAGCGTCTTGCCGACATCCCGCGGTGTCGACACAGCAAGCTGATGCTGTGCGATGTCGGTGTCTTTCCACTGCTTGAAGCTGGCTTCGATCTCGGGGTCCGCGAGCATCTCGGTGTAAGGCGTGCCTAGTCCGAACTGCAACGCCCAGCGCTTGATGACGTGATACTGCCCATCCTTCGCCTTGCCGCCGAAAAAGCGCATCAGGTTCCAGACACGCTGCGCGTCGACCGGTTGCGCGCCCATGAGGTACATCGACACCCAGGAGAAAGTCGAATGCGTGGCGCCTGGCATCATCGTGTTCTTCACCATGCCGCCCACTTGCGAGAGCTTGGGGTCGTTCAATACCTTCTGGTCGTAGTCGTGGACGACCATGAAGCTATGCTGCCCGGTGGCAAAGTTCGGTACGCCTTCCTGGGGTAACGTAAAGATGTCGGGCTGCACCAATCCTTCCTTGTAGAGCATGCGGTGCAGCTCCAGCACCTTCTTGAACTTGTCATCGAACACCGGCTCGAACTTGTCGTCGAACACCTTGGCGCCTTCGGAGTACCAGACGGCGAACAGGCTCCAGGAAAGGCTTGACCAGTTGTGCTCCCAGGCGCTGACGTAGGGGAACTCGGCAACCTTGTCCCGCTTCAGCTTGCGCGCCTGGTCCAACACCTCCTCCCATGTGGTCGGCGGTTGCAGCTTCGCCTGGCTGAGATGCTTTTCATTGTAGACGAAAGCGTTGTAGCCGGCGTAGTAGGGCAGGCCTGCAAGCTTGTCGCCTGGCATGGAAAGGTTACGCACGGCGACCGGCACCATGCTTGCCTTGATCGCGGCGACATCGGGCATGTCTTCCACGTCGCGCGCCCACTGCCCGGCGATCCAGCGCGCCACCGTCGCCTCCTCGCTGTACATCATGTCGAAGTTCTTGCCGGCCACCAGCATCGTTTCGAGCAACGCCGGATACTCACCGGCGACGAGCTGGTAATCCACATTCTCATCGTAGAGTTTCTGGAAGGTGGCGACATTCTCGGCGACGATCTGCGGGTTGTATTGCCAGCCGACGAAATGCATCGGCGTTGCCGGCTTGGCAAAGGCCTTGGTCGACAAGGCCGGCATCATAGCCCCCGCACCGGCGAGCGCACCGAGGCGCAACAGCGAACGCCGGTGGATCAGGTAGGACTCAAGGCGCTTGTTGATCGTGTCGTTGGTCGGCAAAGCACACTCCTGACGGCTGGATGTTGCACAAGCGTCGCTGACGTTCTTAAATCCGCTACCATCCCCTCGCGATAGGCCAGAGATCGGTCACGACGCCATCTTCGTGCGCCACGAGCCAATCATGCAATGCAACGGTGGGATCGCAATGCCCCGGCACGATCCGCACCTGATCGCCGGGCTGCATGGAAACGCCGGGCTGCACATGCAGCGTGCTGTGCTCGTCCGACGCACCCACAAAGGCGAGGCCCGGATGCAGCGCCAGGGAAGGCGGCCCGCTGTCGAGGCTCATCGCCTTGAGGCCGGCATCGCACACGGCCCGGTCGGAGGCAGGCGTGCTGATGACCGTGGTCAGCACCGTGAGCGATTGCTGGAAGCTTGGGGTCCGACTATCATCGTCACGGACGTTGCGAGAGTAATCGGCATCCATGAACACATACGAGCCACACTGCAGTTCGGTGTAGACGTTGCTGCCAACCTCGAACTCGAACGTGCCCGTGCCGGCGCCGGTAATCGTTTCGCAGATTATTCCTGAACGTCGGATCGACTTCGCAATGTCGGCGGCAGTGTTGCTCGCGCCGGCGATTGCATTTCGGCGTTCGGCCGAAGTTCGCATGTGTTGCGCCCGTCCGTGATACGCCTGCAGCCCCGTCAGATGCAGGCCGGCACTCTTCGTCACGGTTCCCGCCAGGATCGTCGCCATCTCGACCGATGACGCGCCGCAACGCTTGCCGCCCACATCTATTTCCACGAGCACGCCCAGCGTGGTCCCGGCGGCGCGTGCGGCGGCGGCAAGCAGGGACACCTGCGCGGGATGGTCGATGCACACGGTGACGCGCGCCTGACCGACCAATGCGGCCAGTCGGCCTGCCTTGCCGGCATTTGCCACCTGGTTGGTGAGCACGACGTCGGCGATGCCGCCCGCGACCATAGCTTCCATTTCGCCCACGGTCTGGCAGCACACGCCGACCGCGCCCGCCGCAACCTGCCGTCGTGCGATGTCGGGCGACTTGTGTGCCTTCGCGTGCGGGCGAAGCCGGACACCCGGCGCATAGGTCCGAACATACAGCGCGAGTGCTGCGATGTTGGCGTCCAATGCACGCCGGTCGACCAGCAGCGCAGGCGTGTCTACCTCAGCGACGCGCATCCCTGGCTCGGCGGGTCGGCGGCCTTGAGGCAATCCGTCACCCACGATGGATCGAGATCATCTTGAGTTCGGTCATCGCCTCGAGCGTCAGCATCCCGCCCAGCCGGCCGATGCCGCTCTTGGTGCCGCTCCCGCCGCCAAACGGCAAGTGCAGCTCCCAGTAGGTGCTTCCCGCATTGATGTTGACGATCCCGGCCGGAATCGCCTCGGCAACCCGCAGCCCCCGCCCCATGTTCTTGGTGAACACGCCGACGCTCAACCCGTATTCGCTGTCGAGCGCGAGGTCGAGCGCCTCGGCCTCCGTCTCGAAGGTGAGGATAGGCACGACCGGGCCGAACGTTTCCTCACGGTTGATCCGCATGGCGCGCGTGACGCCGCTCAGCACCGTGGGCTCGAAAAACAGCTCGCTGCCGAGGTCGGGCCTGGCCTTGCCGCCAATGAGCAGAGTGGCGCCGCCCGCGACCGCCTCATCGACATGCTCACGTATCTTCTGGGCGACCTTCGGGTTGTTCAGCGGCCCCATCGTCGTGCCTTGCTGCAGGGGATCTCCGAGCTTGATTTCACGCGCAATCTCGACGACGCGACGGCCGAACGCTTCGGCAACGCTCGTATGCGCCAGCACGCGGCCAGTGGCGGCGCAGATTTGGCCGGCATTGAAGAACGCGCCTCTTGCAGCGGCTTCCGCGGCACGGTCCAAGGCCGCGTCCCCGAACACGATGACTGGCCCGTTGCCACCCAGTTCCAGCAACATAGGCTTGCCGGCGCCACGTGTTGCGATTTGCTGGCCTGTCGCCGCACTGCCGGTAAAGCCGATGCCGTTCGTGTCGGGATGGCTGACGATTTCATCTCCGACCGTGGCGCCCTCACCGATGACCAAGTTGACGACGCCTGCGGGTAACCCGGCCGCCTCGATCGCCCGCATCAGGGCAACGGCGCACGCCGATGTGGTCGGCGCCGGCACCCATACGATCGTGTTTCCCGTCGCAATGCCTGGCGCCAAATATTCCACAGGGATGTTGACCGGAAAGTTCCATGGGGTAATCACCGCATAGACGCCACGCGGCTGCCGGATGGTCAGCACCAGCTTCTTGGCATCCTCGGCAGGCAGCGTGTCGCCGCGCATCTGGGTGACGAGCGATGCCGCAAGGCGAAAGCCATCCGCGGCTTTGCCAACTTCGCCCATCGCCTCGGCAAGCGGTTTGCCCTGCTCCTCGCTGACGACGCGCGCGATCTCGCCGCGTCGCCCGTCGATCGCGCCGGCGATGGCTCGGCACATTTCGGCGCGCTCCCATGCGGAGCGGGCGGCCCACGCACGCTGGGCTTTGCGCGCCGCCTCGATCGCCCGCCGCGCCGTCGCGCGTGAGCTTTTTGGCAGCGTGCCAATCGCTTGGCCCGTTGCCGGGCTGCGGGCAACCATCGTCTCGGCCTCATCCAGCCACTCGCCGTCGATGTGGTTTTGCCAGCTTTGCATCGAACCCGCCCTCACGCCTGCTATGGTGCCGTGGCGTTTGAGTGCCACCATTGGCCACCGACGACGATCCCTTCCGGCACGATCTTCCGCTCGCCCGTGACGACCTCACCGAGAACGTCCTCGTAGCCAAACCTGCCGCTGCGCACAATGAGAACGCTGGCGTCCCCGACACTGCCGGGCTTGAGGCTGCCAAGCTCGGGCCGCCGCAACGCCCGGGCGGCGTTGACGGTGGACGACGCGACGATGGTGTTGAGGTCCATCCCGAGGCAAAGGAACTTGGACATCGTCGTCACCTGGTCGTACGCGGGGCCGTTGATGCACAGCATATGCACGTCCGACGAGATGGTGTCCGGAGGGAAGCCGGCGGCCATCATCGCGCGCGCCGTCTTCCACGAGAACGAACCCTTGCCATGCCCGACATCAAACAGCACGCCACGCTCGCGGGCCGCGACAACGGCGGGCTTCACATGCCCCATCCGGTCGATCGGCGCGTTGGGGAACGGCCGGTAACAATGGGTCAGCACATCGCCCGGGCGTAGCCGGCCGACGACAGCCTCGTACGACGGGGGCGGCTCGTCGATGTGCACCATCATCGGCAGGCCGGTCTCGTCCGCCACCTCAAGCGCGATGTCGAGCGGCGCAATCCCGCTCGGCCCACTCGCCACCCGCCCGATCCTGACCTTGATGCCGATGATGAGGTCCTTGTTCGCCTGCGCCACCTCGACCGCGTCGCGCGGCGCCATCAAGCGCAGGTCATGGCTCTCGCCGACCATCACGCGGTTCGAGAAGGCGTAGATGCCGGCGAAGGAGACATGAAGGTAGGCGAGGATGCGGATTTGGCTGGGCTCGATCACGTGCTTGCGGAACCCGGCGAAGTTGCCCGGCCCGGCCGAGCCGGTGTCGACGCACGTCGTGACGCCACTTGTGCGCGCGAACTGCTCGGCATCGATGCCCAGCGAAGTGCCGCCCCAATACACATGCGTGTGCAGGTCGATCAATCCCGGCGTCACGATCAGGCCGGACACGTCGCGCACCGCTGATCCGGTCCCACCAAGACCATCGCCGACGGCCAGCACTTTGCCGTTGCTGAAAGCGACATCCGTCACCCTGTCCAGGCCTTGCGACGGGTCTATGACTCGCCCGCCTCGTAGCACCAGGTCGGCGGTCAAGGGCCGTCCACTCGGATCACGTTCGACATAAATAGATAAGACGGCATTCGTCTACTCCGTCGTTCAACAGCCCGGCGTTCAGTAGCCCATCGCCCTGTAGTTCGGCGGGCGAGCTATCAAAGTCGGATCAGATTGACGGATCGGCCGGGCATCGGCAACGAAAAACTTTGACTTCTGGATCAGATTATCGGTCAATGTCTGAGGTGGCGAGATGTCAGTCGCATAGCGGTTGCTGGTCGTCCTCGTCGCGGTGGGTGACGAACTGTTGCTTGATCCGACGCAGGATCTGCTGCGCGGAGCCGCTGCTGCGCAGGCCGACCGTCATCGAGAGAACGTCGATGGCAACCAGGAAGCCATAACGCATCGTGGTGGGAGTGAGCACGTCGCCGTCATCCCGAAGCGCCATCGTCAGCGCGCAATCGGTTGCGGCGGCAAGCGGGCTGTCGCGCGTCGTCAGCGCGATCGTCGTGGCGCCATACTGCGCCGCAATGGCCGTGGCCTTCACCAATTCCATGTTGCGGCCGGTCAGCGAGCAGCAGAGCACCACATCCGTCGGCTGCACCGTCGCCGCAAGCATCATCTGCATCTGATGGTCGGCGCAGGGCGTCACATGCACGCCGAGGCGGAACAGCCGGTTCTGTAACTCGTCGATCAACCAGCTAGAGACACCGCCGCTGCCGAAGACATAAAGCGCCCGCGCGTTGGCGATGATTTCAGCCGCGCGCTCGACCGTCCGAAGGTCGATCGTTTGCGCCGCCGCCGCCATGGCGTGCTGGGCACGCAGCATGATCCGCTCGATCACTTCGCCCACGTCGCGGGGCAGCGTCAGTGGTTCCAGATAGCGCAAGCCGACGCGCAAGCCGCCCATGATCTTGAGTTTCAGGTCGCGCAGACCCTCGCATCCGGCAACTCGGCTGAAGCGCGTGATCGTCGGCGCCGAGACGCCGAGCCAGGGGACGAGTTCCTCTATCGGTTTTTCGATGAACTCCTTGGGCCGGGTCAGGATCGCGCGTGCAATAACCCTGTGGGACCGGGAAAGACCAGGCTCCAAGGCAATCATGTGGCTGAAAAAGTCGCTTGCTAGGGCTGTGCTGTCGTTGGACCCGCCTGTCGCCTCGACCTCTGTCAGGCCACGTTGGACGATCCGCGGTGTTCGGGGGGCTACTCGGTTCGCTTGCTGTGCCATAGCGCTTTCTACACTGGCTTCGGCCTGCTTGCAGAAAGGAATGAAGTGAGGGTGGATGACGAAGCATCGACCCTCTTATCCTTACCGGAACGCGGCCGAAGTGGCGGAGCGCCGCAAGGATGCTCGAGTCGCCCGTAGCGGCGTCCAGGTCATTCGCCGGCACGGAGCGCCGGGGCGGCAACCGCCACTGTAGACCGCGCGGCAAAAGCAAGGCACGCAAAGCCGAGGCTGATTGCACCCTCGAAACTCCAGGCCGCCTGAAAACCAAAATCGCTGGCGATCCGGCTGAACAGCGGAGGCACCACGGCGCCTCCGACGGCAGCGATGGTCAACATGAGACCGACCGCCGTGGGGATGTCCGAAATATGAAAGACGTTGCCCTGTTGGCCGGGGATCGTCACGAATGGCACGAACGCCGCGATGCCCATTGCCCCGATGATTGCCGCCGCGATCTCGACCCCGTACAGGCCAAGGTACGGAACCAGGATAAAGGTGATCCCCTCGATCACCAAAGCCACTAGGAAGGTCGGGATGGCGCCCAACAAGCGGTCGGTCAGCCACCCGCCGATGAAGGCGCCGGGAATCCCACTCACCAGCAGAATGACGCTGATCGCCTCCGCCGTGCCGGGATCGATGTTGAGCGCCGACTGCGCGTAATGCGGCAGCAACTGCGCCGCGCTGAAATAGCTGCCGTAGCCGCCCAGCAAAGCGAGGCCCATGATCCACAGGGTCGAGTTGCCGAAAACGCGGCGAAGCGACTCCGGGCCAAGATGCTCGCCCTGCAAGACCTCGCCGCTGCCGCTGGGCGGCGTGGGGAAGAGGGCGGCCATCAAGACCAGGGTGACCAGGCCGACGCCTGCGCCGATGAGCAGGCCCTCCCGCCAGCCGACCGCTGCGATGATGCTTCCCCAGCCGAACAGGCCGATGGCGGCCCCGACCGTGAAAGCGACACCGGTAATCAGGCCGTTCGCGGTCGCGAGCTCCCGGCCGCGAAACCAGGCCGTCGTGAGACCGATCGCGCTGCCGAGATAGATCGATCCGCCGACGCCGCAGACGAACCGCCCCGCCAGCAGGGCATTGTAGGACGGCGCCCAGGCCGACACGCCGGCGCCCACCGTTTCCACGGCGATGCCGAGCAGCATTGCGGTCCGCATCCCATAGCGTTCCGCGATCCAGCCGCCTGGGATGTGAGCCAGGCCATATCCCGCGATGAACATGCCGACTATCACGCCCACTTGCGCGAACGTGACCTGCATTTCCGCAATGATGCCGCCGAAAGCCGGAACGATGCTGAACCAGTTCAGCGTGAACTGCAGGAACGATACGAAGATGATCGCCAACGCGGCCCAACGTCTATCCATGATGCTTCTCCCTGCTTGGCGTCGTATTCTTGTTTTTGTTGGGTCAGTCGGCCCGCAGCGAGCCGCCGTGGCACTGGCACGTCCCCAGCTTGCAACGCATCTTCGCCATTTGCTCGAACAGAGGCAAAGGCTGGAACTTCATCTCCTGCCCCTGGAACCCGGCATAGAGGTTCGTGACCGTGACGACGATGCGTTCCGCATCGCTCCAGTCGGCGTACGAGCCCAAAGGAATGTCGAAGGCCGCCTCGGCCGCCGGCATCCCGGCCTGAAAGCGCTTGAACGCCTCGTCTTGGACATATTGCAGGTAATCCCGCATGGTCCTCACCGTAGTCTTGTCGGCCACGTTGCCATGGCCGGGAACCACGACGTCGACATCCATGTCGAGGATGCGGTCGCAGGCCGCGATCCAGTTCTTGACCGGCCCGGCCCAGGCGATCGGGGTGCCCTCGTTGAACAGGATGTCGCCCGTGAAGACGATCCGGTCTTCGGGCAGAAGGACGAGCGTGTCGCCCTTGGTGTGCGCTGGGCCGACCTCGATCAGCTTGACGGCCTTGTTGCCCACCCGCAGGTCGAGTTCGCCGTTGAAGGTGCGCGTCGGCTTGGTCAAGGTGATCCCGTCGAAATCGAACGGCTTGAACAGTTCACAGATGAACGCGCCACCCTCGCCCTGGCCGCGGGCCGTCATCATCAGATGGTGAAAGGCCGAGGCGGGAAACTCCTCCATCTCGTGAGCGGTGGCTTCCGACCCGATGATCTCGGCGCCTGCAACGAGTTCGTTGCCGTAACAATGGTCGCCGTTCGCGTGCGTGTTCACGAGCGTGTTGATGTGTGCCGCGGCCGGCACGGACTGCCGCATGGCCTCCAGCATCTCCGCGGTCAACTTGAGGTCGAACAGTGTGTCGACAAGCAAAGTTTGATCGCCGTCGACGATCAGGCCCGCGTTGCTCCATCCCCAGGAACCATCCGGCTGCAGGTAGGCCCACACATCCGTGCCGACCTCGTGCATACCCTTCGTGAACTGCCACTTGGCCATCCCAACCTCCCGAGCCGTGTCGCGCCGCAGTTCTCCCGGCGTTTTCACACGCCGGCCGCTTTGGCATTTCCAGAAACGTAAGCGGCGATCAGGACGTTGACAAGAACTTTATCAGTCGACTAATAAAGATGGTGGGGAGTTCGATGCTGGTCGGTTTGCGGAAGGTGGTGAAGCGGTCCGGAACACGCGAGCGCATCCTTGCAACCGCGGAGCGGCTGTTTGCCCAGTACGGTTACGACGGCGTATCCATCAGGCAGATCGGGGCGGCAGCCGACGCGCAGATCGCGCTTATCAACTATCATTTCGGCACAAAGGAGGTGCTGTACCGCGCCGTCTTCGAGAACCGTATCAGTCCGCTGAGCGAGCGGCGGCGCACCGCGCTCGCAGACGCATTATCGGGCGAGGCCGGGACGCCGACGATAGAAGCGGTGCTTGACGCGCTGGCGCGGCCGTGGATCGAGATGAATGGAACCGAGGAGGGACGCTGTTATACGCGGCTGATCGCCCGCGAGGGATACGATCCCCGTGAGGCCGAGCGTGGCATTCTTCGTGACCTGCTGGACCCCGTTGCGCGGGATTTCATTCGGGCCATGGAACAGGTTCTGCCAAATCACCGCCGCTCCGACGTTCATTGGGCCTACCACTTCTTCATCAGCACGCTGCAACTGGTGCTGGCAAACCCGGGACGGGTCGGGCGCCTGTCTGGCGACTTGCTCGACCATCAATCGAGCGATGCCACCGTAAAGCGGCTGGTCGGCTTCGTTTCGGCGGCGCTGAACGCGACCCCGGAGCTTGAAGAATAAAAGAGGGGAGATGCCATGAGGCTTGTCACATTCCAATCGGCCGACGGCCGATCCGCGGCGGGCGCCCTGGTGGACGGCGACACGCGGATCGTCGATTTGCAGGCCGCCTGCATTGACCGCTGGAGCGAGCCTTCGCCCATGCTGTCGAGCGTTCTGGCGATGGCGGAGACGGGAGAAGCGGCGCTTTCGCTGGCCTCGGAAATGATCGCGGGCGCCACTAGGGCTGGAACAAACCTGATCGGCCGCGATGCCGTGCGGCTGCGCGCCCCGATCCCGCAGCCACCGCAGATGCGAGACTTCCTATGTTTCGAGAAGCATTTGGTCCAGGCCTTCCAGCAGGCCCGCATCGTCCGCTCCAAACAATTCCCGGACCCGGAACAGGCGATGGCCGACATGGAGCAG
>JAABUX010008107.1_pt1 | contig 12181 bp, 28 predicted proteins | sample 5561851 | NCBI WGS metagenome assembly JAABUX01 (sample SAMN10711883, study PRJNA513361) | rock metagenome | isolation source: Antarctica rocks | place: Antarctica: Victoria Land, Richard Nunatak red sandstone | collected 2016-01-03 | reverse complement strand
CGGGCTGGGCATGTCGCCGTTGCGCGCGGCGGCCTCCCACTCCGCGGGGGGCGGGGCGGGGGGCTCATGCGCCACGGCGGGCTCCCTCGCCGGCGACTCCGGCGCCGACCGCCGCTGCTGTGCTGGGCTGCCTGGATGCTGCTGCTGCTGCTGCTGCTGGGTGAATGACAGCTGTGGGGAGCCGGGAGCGCTACCGATGAACGCTGCGACGGCTGCGCTGGGGTCACGAGCGGATGCGGCCCGTTCTCGGGCTTCCGCCTGTTCCGCGATCGTCAGCACCTGCCGTCGACGCGACAAACGGGTCGTGTCTGAGGATGCCACTGCTTGCATGCACGGGAATCTGATAGCTAATGGCACAACCATCGTCCGAGGCATGGGTCCGCACCACACGCTCGGACTGAAATGCGGGCATGCAAACAGGAGAGGACCGGACAGGCAACGACGCAGTGAAGGCGCAGCCGATGGTGACAAGCCTCTTAAGTAGCACCACACGCTCGGCCACAGCCCTCCGCGGATCAATAGATGCGCTCACCGCTGCCACGGGGGAGGCCCGGTGCAGGCTGGGCTCTCCCCGGCTGGCCATGCGCGCCAACTCGCTGACGTCGGTGATGCGCTCCTCCGCGCCGCTGACGTCGCTGTCGTCCTCCTCCCCCTCCTCACCCTCCTGCGAAACCTCACGTGTCCCGTCGAGTGCATGCATCGTGGATGGACTAAGCACCGCATGGGTGAGCCCTTACGCTGTGGAGAAGCCGGGCCGACGGACTGCGGTCGCTCCCTCGACTGTTCTGCTAAGAACGGGCTTTCGAGCGCATGTTGTCACCGATCTCTGTGTCTCAGGTTACGGTCGCGTGCTTCGCGTAATGATCTGGCAAACTTCACCGCATCAACAATGCGTATGTGCAGCAGAAAGCTGCTGTCCGCAATCGCTGGCTTCAGTCCCCGTTCGCGTGCCTGGAGGTCTGAGAGGCGGCTGACGCCGCGCTTGAGGACCGGCGGCAGCGGCGCGCCGGCCGGCAGCGGCGCCTCGTCCTCGGGGTCGAAGGACTGCGTGCGCAGGTTGCTGGACTTGATGCGCATGAAGGCCTCCTTCGCCGTGGGGCGCGCCTCTGGGCGCCGCTCCAGACAGTCCTGCGGGCCAGTCAGAGGCTTGAGACCAGCGTCTGAAGAAAGCGTCAGCGATCCTGGTTTGAAGAGCCACCAGCAACAGGTTTGCCCGCATACAGCGGCGCATGATGAGCACTTCGGCGAATGCTGCTCAGACGATCGGTCCCCGACTGGGCTGGCTACCAACAGACTTGTGCACCCTTGGCGCGGTTGGCAGGGCATTAGCTTGACATTGAAAGCATGCGCAGCAAAGGAAGGACCCGCCATTCCGGCAGCAAAGCTGCGTCCTGCAGTTACCTTACCGATGCAATCCTTGCATGGTCAGGCTGTGCGATGCCAGTCGGGTGTACATGTGCAACGCATATACGATTGCAGCATCGAGCATCAGCGCCCCTATGATGCGACCGGCACCTGTATGAGGTCCACGATCTCAGCTGGGCACTCCTCCGGGACCTGCGGCGGCAGCAGCCGGCCGCGTGCGGGGTTGCGTCGCGTCACGATCTCCCACAGCAGCACGCCGAAGCTGTACAGGTCGGCGCTGCTGTCGCACGGCTCGTTGAGCAGCAGCTCCGGCGCCGCGTATGCAAAGGTCCCTGCCACATGTGACCACAGTATTCGGCAGAGGCTGAGATTTACGAAAGCGCTATCCATTATTTGCAGGACGCACATCCATGACCGGCTCACACTACGGCCCGCGCCATCCTTGTGGAGGGGCACACGACCACAGAGCACGCATTTGGACTGTCATACTCAATGATGTTGCCCACGTCAAGTGGTGGTATCGCATGGTGCTGCGTGCTGTGACTGACAATTGACACCAGGTGCGCCGCGACTGCAGAGCACACGAGCGCATCAAGAAGCAAACGCACAGGAGACACGGTCGTCATGGACCGTCGACGACAGGAACTGCGCGACGCCCACGTCGCCGATCTTAGCCACGTCCTTGGTCTTTGTCAGGAACACGTTGCGGGACTTGATGTCGCTGTGCATGACCTGCACAGCATGGCATGCAGAGTTTGAAGCGCGGCTCCGACCGAATGCAGACGCTCAGCACTTGCACTCAGGAATGCTGCTCTGTGGATTGTGGTCCCTACTACAACATGTTACCGCTGCCGACGATGTCCCAGGAGAGCGCACATCATGGGAGTGGAGGTAGTGCAGGCCGCGGGCGATGTCCAGGGCGATGCGCTGGCCCTTATTGTACCAGGTCAGCTCGCCCTCCGCGTCGTGCTTGATGGCCTCTGACAGGTCGCCGCCCTCCATCAGCTCCAGCACCTGCGGCAAGGGTGTAAGATGAAAGTTAGGGTTTTGGGTCAGGCTTTGGGAGGCTCAGGGGTAGGAGAAGGGGTATGGTCAGGGTCAGAGATAGGGGTAAGGCCTGGGGACAGCGTTTGGTCACCCCACGCAGCATGACGGAGAGGCCACAGAGGCAGCAGGAATACGTTTCCGTCAGCTGCAACACGCAGAAACTACTGCCAGGTCGACATGCCAGCAGCAGCGGAGACATGTGTTGGAGCTTGGCGGTGGTGGGCGATGGGAGTTGATGATACTTGCTATGCTCAATGCCCTTCAAACACAAGAGCAACATGCTGACGCAGCACTCCTGACACAACACGGAGCTTCGTGCCCATATGGATGCGCAGCTGCGCACCAGCATGGGCTGCTCCACGTTCAGCACGGCGCCGTAGAACTGGACCAGGTTGCGATCGTAGGAGATGGCCTTCAGCAAGCTGATCTCCTGCGGACGTGCATACACAGCAGCCAGAAATCAGCCCTGAGCGGTGCGTGCGACGAGACCGCTCCTCTGTACCCCGACTCGCGCAGGACGGCATGGATGAGCAGCTCGACGCTGTCAACTCGACGGAACAGGGACGTGGCCGGCATCGTCGTCAAGGAAGGCACAGCTCGCTGTAGCAATTGCTTGCATCATTTCGCCCCGTTCACATGGATCCACTGCCTGCGACCGGTCACACTCTGCGAGGCTGGCATCGCCTGCTGTCTGCTGCTCACATGCGCGGCGGCAGGGGCGTGCCTTTTCGAAAGCCTGGCGCTCCTTGGCGTCGGGCGTGGAGATGTTGAGAACCTTGACGGCCACGTCCTGGACGCCGCCACGGACTCCCTTGAACACGCACCCGAAGCTGCCTGCACAGACATGTTTCAGCAGAGATGTGAGCACCGCCCACCAGTCGCTAGTCGACTGATCAGGCTTGAAGTGCCCGCATACGCAGCACTCGGGCACATCACACGCGTTGATGTGCTTCGTGCTTGTGTTGTCAGGTCTGCAGGCCTGTCACCGTGCCAACAGAGCAGGACATCAGCATACTAGTCTGCATCTTCCGTGCCACCAACCCTGTGCGTTACTCTGTGCACACGCAGGCCAGCGAGTCACTCGCCGCCACAAGCATCACCAAGCGCGCACCTGAGCCGAGCATCCAGGGGCGCCCCGAGGGCCGCTTGCAGATCTCGATGTGCTCCGGGTTGATGTCCCAGGAGTGGATGGCGATGTCCAGATCCTCCATGTCGATCACGCTCGGCTTCCGCGCTGCAGATCCGGGAACACGGTCAGTATTGAACAGCTTGAAGGGCTCGGAACCCTTACCAACGTAGGGTACACCGCCGCTACATAGCCGCAGCTGGCAGAATGTTGCAAGTGCAGGTGTGGCAACATCCGTTTTGAGCCCCACGTGCAGCAGCTTTGCACAGCCGATGAGGGTTTTGATAATGCGGAAACTGGCCACCGCCGCGCACCGAGGTACTCGTCGCGGTCCAGGACCTCCCGGGGCACCAGGCCGCGCACGCTGGACTTGCTGCTGGTGCTCAGCACCCGGAGGGACGTGTCCGGCGCCTGCGCGTGGGCACGCACGTTCCTCATTGCCAGGACTAAAACAGTGCGGCTGTTGACTGGCTGACAGCAGCGGCGGAAGGCGATTCAGAGTACCACGACTCCGGCAACAAGACCGAACCAGCTGACCGCGTGCAGCTGTGGGGCGCCTCTACGGCGTCAGCAAGTACAGTCTTGTAATATCAGCATGGTGTGCCAACCAGGGTTTCACAGCACAAGAAGACTGCAGAGGGAAGCGGATGCGGTCCGCACCTCAGCATCCGTCTGAGCATCCGATGGACGGGTGCCGCCATCCGACGGGGCGCCCGCCTTGTCCGTCGCCTCCTTGCCGCCGGAGCCGGGGGACCCGCGGCCCCGCGGGTGGTACTTGAAGTACAGCACCGCGACTGCGGACACGGGGACACAAGCTGATGATCAGCGCTGTGCCTATTTGCGCATGATCTCCGGCTCTCTCCTTGCAGAGGCACGGGAAGTATGACACAGACTGGTGCAGGGTCGTCGAGCGCATGTTCGAGGGGCTTTTGCGCCACACACAGCCAGCGGAACTTCTCCTTGCTGCTTCTCCAGATGTTCGCAGTTCATGCAACACGGGAGGTTTTCATGGAAGGGTCGAGCAAGGAGCTCAGCGACCGGGTGTGGGAGGAGGTCAGGGCCAGGGCTCAGCAGAGTCAGATGCGCACGGAGCACGATGACGAGGCCGACGGCCGCGACGCTGCCCACGACGATGCCCGCGATGCCGCCGCCCTGACTGAAACCGCTGCCGCCTCCGCCGCCGCTGCTGGCCGGCGCAGCAGCGTAGACACTGCGGCAGCACTCGAACTACAATAACTCGAAAACCCAGAGGTGTCGGCGGGATCGAAGACGGACATGCTTGCAGTGCAGAGTGGAGCAGTCTTCATAAACAGACGGATGCAGAAGCTGACAACCGCTGAGTCGTGTGAACGTCAAGGGTCAGGGTCAGGGTCAGGGTCAGGGTCAGGGTCAGGGTCAAGATAGGGTCAGGGTCAGGCACGGTTGAGGTTGGTAACAGGGTTAGGGTTAGGGTTAGGTCGCGGCGGCGCACGCTGGGGCGGGCGCAGGCGCGAACTCGGCGGGCGCGCTGTCCGGAGACTCGCCCAGCAGCACGCCGAGCCCGGTCTGCTGCTTGAGCTGCGCCTCGACGGTGTAGCCGGGCACGGCCTGGTAGCTGAGCAGCGTGCAGGTGCAGGGGAGGCCGATGAAGGACAGCTGCTGCGGCAGCGAGTTCAGCAGCGCCCCCTGGAACGCCTGCGGTGGTCGGACAGGCCAATTGATTTGCCAAGGCCATGCTGAGGATCACCAATCGACAGGATGAGGTCAGAAGCAGGCAAAGCATTCCCACCCAGAGGCCCTGTCTGTGTCAACTTTCGCAAGTAACCGTGCACTGAGCATGCTAGCCACGTCGTGTGAACGGACTTCTCGTACGCGAACGCAGCTGAAGAAATCCCGCCTGCGCACCTGCTGCGAGTAGAGGACGCCCCTGATGCCGTCCATGAGGATGGTGACGTTGGCGGTGGCGCCGGCCACAGACTCGCTGACGGAGGTCACGCGCATGAACCGCGGGCCGACGTGGCCGCCGGTGCTGGGGATCAGGCCCGTCAGCAGGCTCAGCACGACCGTCTGCAGGTTGCCGTTGAACGGCACCATGAGCGAGCCCGTGAACTGCGGGACAGGCACACATTGTTTTTTGGGCTTTGTGCGGCGAATTGCTTGACGGAGGCCGGGGCTGTTCGACAGACAGCATAGCGTGTTTCGCTGCTTGCGTCCTGCGGGGTACACGTTGCATGCAACAACGCCGGGACAACACACAAGTTGCGAGCGACAAGTGCCGGGTGGGGCACAACACACGCCGTCGTGATTCTGCCACGAGGAGCCGGCGGCAGCGCACGCGTGCTGACCACGGCTCGCGTCAGGCTCGAGAGCGTCATCACCTGCACGACGGCCTCCACGGCGGTCGTGACCGGCGCCTGCACGGGCACCGCCGCCAGCAGCTGCGTGACGCCGTTGGCGGCTGTCGGGGGCGCCAGGTACAGGCCGAGGGTCACCACGTTGACCGGAAACCCAGCCGTCAGGAGGCTCTCCTCCAAAGAGTCCGCCCACTCCGCGTCCGGCAGCCAGGACGGCGGCAGCGTGCTGTTCACTGCAACGGCGCTCGCACGCTGCGTGAGCCTCACACCCGCGCATGGGCGGCACATCGGGGCATCCGCGCCCCGCTACCCAACTGCACCGGTGCAGCGCTGCGCTACGGACGGGTGTCCCAACCGTATTGCTCAGTCAGCATAAGCGAGACGCGCATGCGGACCGTAGCCATGGGCAGAATCGCGAAACGATGCCCTCCTGCCTTCCCTGCCATGCAGTCAGCGGAGCAAGTCCGAACGCTGCAACACGCCGTTGAGGTGTAACGGCGAACTCACAGACAGCCCAGGCCGAGACGTTGAGGTCGACGCCGATGTAGGCGGTCCGGTACAGCATTTGGGAGTTGACGTTGGCGGTGCCGCTGGTGCCGGTGGCCACCAGGTCTGGCGTCAGGGCGGCCGCCGGCGCCGCTGCCGCGCCCAGCAGCCGTCGATCGGCGCGGCGCCACCCTGCACCGGAAAGACATAGCTAATCAGGGCAGAGCCCGCTGGCGTCGCAGCTTTGAGGGCGCGCAGCCAGACCCGGGGGTGGGCAGGGTGAGTCAGAAAGGATGACAAATCTTTAGTAAGCCCGAGTGGGTGCTGGTATCCGGGGGCTCGCCCCACAGCTGAGCGCCCGGGAGGGAGCCATTGGAAGTTACGCATAGAGTGCTCAGCAGCCACGAGGCACCACAGCACGCACGGCCTGGAGCCGCTGTCAGCCGACGGCCCGCTGAAGCAGTAACAGGCGGCGGCGGCGGCGTCGGCGGGAGCGCTGCCGCAGCTGAGCTGGTTGGGGTCACGTCCGTCACTGGCGCCGGCACGGAGCCCTCCACGCCCATGGCTCCGATGTCCAGAGACAGACCGAACTTGGAGTACTCTGCAGCGCACAGGCGGGTGGCATCAGCCGAGGGGATTCGCTGTCTCCCTGGCTGTGGGGAGTGCTGCACACATTGGCGAACATTGACCGTAGATTTTGCGCGCGACATGGCCGAGCAGCACCAGTGACCGTGTCACAATTGTCACAGCGACAAAACCCCGGAGGTGTTGCTACTGCTCCATTCCCCGGCGAGGGACGGACAAAGCTGGGAAGACAGCACCGCGTCGCGACAGACACTGCTCTGGCTCCATGCCCCTCACCTGCATTGAAGGCTGTCGCCATGGCCTGGAGCATCAGGGCGGTGGCGTTGGAGCTCCACCCGGAGCTCTGGGAGCCGACCATACGATACGCCGTCCAGCCTCTGCGAAAGTGGTTGTGACAACTCATCGTCTGCGGGCCGGCGGAGCCGCATGCCAACTGGCCAAGGAGACTCACGAGGGGGGACAGACCGTGGACTGAAAAGGTGCAGCGGTTGCGAAGCGCACGCGTGTTATGCAGGGATGCAGCCGCACGCAGAGCCCACAACGAGGCGAAAGGGCGAAGGGTGGGCAGGGGCGGGACGGATCGGGGCCAGGGCAGGGGGGCCGGGACGCCGTGTGCGGCTCATATGGACGCACAGCTGTATCTTCGAGGTGCTGTTGAGGAAGACGTCCCTGGTGGTGGCGTTCGCTGAGAGGGGCGGCAGCAACGTCAGCGTTTTGCTGACCGCTGCATCCGCGGCACCGAGGCTGCCCAGCACCGCGATCGCGAACAAAGCGCACAGCAACGCCGTGGGCTGAGGCGCAGGTCCGAAGTCCGTGTACAATTTTGCGACGCTTCCCCGCATCCATCGCAAGCTGCCTGGCCATGGCCCCATGAGGCCGTCCCTGGCGCGGGCCGGCAGGCCCCCTTGGACGCCGCGCACGCCTGCAATCTCGCCAGTGGATGCTATTGGAGCAGCACGACATGCGTCCAGTGAGGCTTTACACGGGAGCGCCAGCTTTTAACGGGCGTGGGCTGGCACGGCTGGCCCGCCGGCTTATCTGTGAACGCGAGGAGCTCATCGATGCGGACGGCGCCGCATCATCGTGCCAGCCCGTCAGCAAGTGGTCGAGCACCGGCGCACCTTTCACGTCATCGAGTCGCCGGACGTCCAGAGGTTGCTATAGGGTCACACTGGTCGCCATGCAGTCCGGCAGCCGAAGTAGTCTGTAATGCATGCCAACGCACGCACGCCACCGGCTATTTCCCTGCGTCACGAAGCAATCCCTCGCAGCTCACCGAGCCTACTCTACAGCCAAACTACGACTTCACTTCTTGGCCAGTACTGCAAAGACGAGAGGCATCTGGCCAGGTGTTACATCGCTCCCTTTGTATGAATGTGAGGGTATCTGTGTCACGACGAGGACTGTTATTTACAAGGCGCGATCCTGGTTTTGTGGAGGCATGCCAGTCGCTCACCCGCACGAGGCCCGACCATGACTCCCGCCATCATTTCGCTGGCGCAGCTCAAAGTCATGGAGAGGCAGCTTTGAACCGTCTGATGTACTGACAGGAGGCACTTCTCTGATTGAAGCAGTTCGAAATCGGTCAGGCGCAGTCAGGTACACACCTGGTCGGCGCACTCTCGGTGCAGCTCTCGACGCTCGGCCGCAGCTCCAGGCCGAGGCACCCCATCCCCTCGGCAGCCCCAGGCGAGTCGTCCCTCTGCCAGTTGCTAGCGAAGGACGGTCCAACCGCCGCGTGACCTCGATCTTCGCCGGCTCTCTGGCATGAGGCGAGAAGAGGACGACGCGTCGGCGATCCTGCGGAGGGTGCCCAGCGGCAGGCAGCAGCCCGATGGTGCGCTCACAGCAGCAGCGGCGCAGCCGGCGGCAGGCGCAGCCAGCGCAGCCGGGGACCAGCAACAGCGCGGCTGGGACAATGACCACGAGGACGACACGCGCTCGGAGCTCGGCAACGAGAACTTCAAGGCGCGCGTATCTCTGTCGTGTGCCCGGCATCACTGCCCACGCAGGTGGCAGCGGGTGCTGTCAAGCCGGTAGCCGTGCCGCTGGCTGTCGGCTGAGAGCTCGTGCTGTGCGTTTCGCGCTGCATCACGCACGCCCAGAACAACAGATCGGAGCGATGTCATGCGCCGCTCGCCGCCAGCATTGTGGCGGCGAAGCTACCGAAGCCTACCTACCCTCCAGAAGTAGGGAAGCTGAGCAAGGGAACGCCTGCAAGCAGGTGGTCATCCGCGTGCGGCCGCCGCTGCCGCGGGAGCTGCAGGCGGTGCACCGGTACGAGAACACGGTGGCGGTGGACGCGGGCGAGCGGGTCGTCACGCTGTCCGAGAACCTGGCCAGCCTGCAGGGCGCCTCCAACCCCGCCGGCACCGCGTCCGTCGACAACGGCGTGGCGCGTGCCGCACCTCTGTTCCTGTCCGCTCATGTCCATGTAGACAGTGTGCCGGCGCGCAGTGATGGGTGGAGCTAAGCTCAGGCAGTCAAACGTTTTGCGCATGATTATTGGGCAGACAACGGATCACGGCAGCGCCGTCTCTGCCCGGGAGGCCAGGCTGTCGGCATCACCGGCGCTGTTGCTTCCTGGGCTGTCGCATTGACGAGATTGCAGCGGCACGGCGCAGGTGTACACCACGTACCGGTACACCTTCGACCGCGTGTACGGCCCCAAGAGCGAGCAGGCCGACGTGTACGAGCACTCGGCGAAGGACGCGGTGCACCAGGCTCTGGAGGTGTGCGTGACTTGATTGCATACTTGAAATTTGACATAGACCCAAGCGCTCTCCATCTCCTCGCTCAAACGGTGCAGGCTTCCCTCTCGACCGACTCAGGGCTGGCTTCGGTCCTGCGAGCAACCACGCATGTCTCGGAGCTCGGCAGGTGGCAGCCTGTGGCTCAACAGGCCCCTACACAAAGACGTCGATGCCGGCCACTCCAACCGCAGGGCTACAACGCGGCGATCATCGCGTACGGGCAGACGGGCACGGGGAAGACGTTCACGATGGAGGGCGGCGCGTCGGGCGCGTCGCGCGGCATCATCCCGCGCGCCATCGAGGACGTGTTCGCCACCATCGGCAGCGACGCGGTGCCCAACTCCAAGTTCCTCGTCCGCGCCTCGTACCTGCAGATCTACAATGAGGTGCGCCTGTTGGGGCTAGGGTCAGGATTGAGGTTAAGGTTAGGGCTAGGGTTAGGCTCAGGTTGCCCGTGATGCTGCAGCGTGCCTTCACAAGGGCGACTCAGCAGCGCTGGCACTGTGCCTTGCAGGAAGTATCCTCGGCGCATGCTGACATGCTGACCGAGGTCCTTGCACAGCCCAGCCCACGATCCGGCATCGGAAGCAGGGCTCGTGCGTGCGCTATGCGTGCGCATCGGGGCTTCCGCTGAGGGCACAGTGACCATTCACAGGCGTTTCGTATCCTGGAGTGGGCCTGCCCTCCTGCAGGTCATATCCGACCTGCTGAAGCCGGAGCGCACGAACCTGGTCATCCGGGAGGATCGCAAGCGCGGCGTCTTCGTGGACGGCCTCTCGGAGTGGGTTGTGCGCACGCCGCAGGAGGTGCGGCAAACGCTGGCCTGAGCCCAACATGACGACTGACCTGCACGGCCAAGGATCGGCTGCCTGCCTGACTGCGTGAGCGACATGCGGCATCTGTCGCTGGTCCCTGTGCCAGATGACAGCACCCCCGTATCAGGTCTGGCATCGTCTGCTGAGCTAAGCATGAAAAGCACGCCACGGCCGCCCGCCGGCAAAGCCCTCCCCACAGCCCTGATGCGCGCAGGTGTACGGCCTGATGGAGCGCGGCTCGGAGCAGCGGGCGACCGGCGCCACGAAGCTGAACGAACTGAGTAGCCGCAGCCACGCGGTCTTCATCATCATCGTCGAGAAGAGCACCGTGACGGCGGCCGCCACCGCCGCCGCTGCTGCTGGCGACGCGCAGATCGCGGAGTTCGAAGGCTTCCACCCCGGTGCGCTTCTCATGGCTGCTCCGGATGACTTGGTCCGCTTGTGGCAAGGATCTTAGGACTGCAATCGTGTAGTACCGACCTGGAAGACCCAGGTGACACCATGCGCCTCGATCCGGTTCGTGCCTCCGACTCATGCCCTGAACCGAGCCCACATGACGGTCAGCAGCGGTGCGCGCCAGGCATGGGGCGGCAGCCGGGCGCCGGCGGCGCGGCGGGGGAGGTGCGCCAGACGGTGCGGGTCGGCAAGCTGAACCTGGTGGACCTGGCCGGCTCGGAGCGGGTGCACATCACCGGCGCCACAGGTACCGGTTGACGAGTGCCTGCGACTGGTACTGTGACGGAACGACGACCTGGGGCACAGAACGTTTTCACGCCTCGCTTGTCGTCACTGCAAATGTTGCTCCTCAGAGACGAGGCCTGGCAACACACCTTCTGCTCCTGCCGTGCCCTTGCCAGAGCCTGCAAGCCTGACCGTCATCATGCTCGTACAGCCTCAGAGGCCATACCCGCTGCATTGATCTGGCATGAAGCTTAGGATTAGGGTTAAGGTTTAGGGTTAGTGTTAGGGTTCAAGCCTGGCTTGATGCGTTCATCCGCTCAGGCAAGCGGCTGGAGGAGAGCAAGAAGATCAACCAGTCGCTGTCGTCGCTGGGCAACGTGATCAGCGCGCTGACGGACGCGCGGGGCACGCGGGCGCACGTGCCGTACCGGGACTCAAAGCTGACGCGGATCCTGGAGGACAGCCTCGGCGGCAACTGCAAAACCACCATGATGTGCATGATCTCGCCCGCGCTCGAGGCCTACTCCGGTGCGCACGGCGTGCCTGCGCATGCACTGGAAAGATCTCCAGCGGCATCTGTGCTCGACAGCTGCGTCAGCTGAGCAACAGGATGCTTCCGGCTCTGTTGTTGGAAGTGCGTGATGACCGCTAGTGATTGCTGGCGTGTTGTGCTCGACGCAGAGTCGCTGAGCACGCTCAAGTTCGCCAACCGCGCCAAGAACATCAAGAACAGCGCCCAGGTGACTGGCTGTGTCCAAATTGAAGACCAAAGCTCCGCATGAGAATGCGTCTGCGTGTCAGCCCTGGCTCATCTCAACCTCAACCGCATTGCACAACCCCGGAGGACACCATTGTACTGCCTCCAATCAGCTCAGAACCCATACAAGAGCTCACCTGCTGTGCCCCACTTCCGTTGCAGGTGAACGAGGACGTGGACCAGCGCACGCTGCTGCGCAAGTACGAGCGCGAGCTGCGGCGCCTGCGCGCGGA
>JAABUX010008106.1_pt1 | contig 12181 bp, 12 predicted proteins | sample 5561851 | NCBI WGS metagenome assembly JAABUX01 (sample SAMN10711883, study PRJNA513361) | rock metagenome | isolation source: Antarctica rocks | place: Antarctica: Victoria Land, Richard Nunatak red sandstone | collected 2016-01-03 | reverse complement strand
TGCTGCAACCTGCCTGTCACGTGCCTGTCACCTGACTCACCTGCAGGTGCTCCAGGGCCCGTTGCCTTGTGAGCTTGCTGTGCGCTGACAAGTCCTGTAACAGCTGCGCCATAGATCGTACAGCGCGACTTTCGCATGCGCGGGCGCTCGGACTTGACGGCTGCGTCCCATGCTGGCCTGACTGCAGGCGCTGGGATTCATCCAGCCAGCACGGTGCTGTAGCGCCAGACGCAGGCTTTGCAGATAGCTGCAACGCAGCCAGACACCAGTCTGCTCTGTGTGCAGCACGGGCGGGCTGCTGCAGAGCGCGCCAGGCGTCTTCGACTACATCATTCACCATCCTATGTCAGGGCGACTGAGTATGAGGAGAGAGAGCACGGTTTGTTCCCATCCTGGATTTTCTTGTTTAGGGAGTTACACCAGGGTTTGTGTGTTGCCATTACAAACAGAGCGGCACACTTTCGCGACAGAGCGCACACGGAGGACTATGCGCACCCGCGTGATGTGCGACCATGTGTGCGCTTTTATGCGTGTGTGATCCACACCAATAAATGCCAGCCAGGTTGTTACAACAAGGCATCCTCCTGAGACGCCTGTAAAGGCAGCGCGAGTACCCCCTGCACGTGCTGGTCTCTCAGCCTAAGCAGCCTCCAGCAAGCTGCACACGCTCATCGTCGTCAGCGTGCTGGTTCCGCACAGATCCGTCCCATCAAGGTCCATAGGCAGTAGATCAGTCCCATCAAGGTCCATATGGCCGTCTCTCAGCGCAGAGGCGCTCGTGGGTGTGAGCGCGGACCCGAGCGCGGCGCCCTCCGCCGCCAGCGCACTGGTGCCCACGCTAGAATCAGGGCGCAGGGTGCCGAGCGGGAAGGGGCGCCCCCCGCGCTCATCGGGCGACCCGCCTGCCTGCCAGTCCGGCGCAGGCCCTGGCGCGCCGCGGGGCCTGAGGGGTTGGCCAGGCGCCGACGGGCTGCTGCTGGAGCCCAACGCCCAGGAACCCACGTACAGCAGGGCATCGCCTGCGCGGCAAGGTGGGGGCTGTTTGGCCTAACGGCGAACGAGCCTGTAGGCAGGCACACCTGCTGCATGGGCTCGCAGGAGCGGCAGGAGGCAGGAGGCAATCCGATGCGCACCTGCAGCTCTGGTCACCACCACACAAGGTGCACACCACCCTGGCAGCGGCATGGCATCACCTGTCCAGGCGCCGTCCCACAGCAAGGCGATGGAATGCAGCGCACCAGCGTCCTCCCAGGGAGCGCCTTCCACAGGGGTCCTCGCGCCGTCCTCCGGGGCCTCCGTGTCCAGGCCCAGCGCGCTCAGCGCGAGCGCGTCGAGCTCCAGGTCCGTCCAGTCGCCCGCAGCGGACTCCGTGCCTGCCGGGTTCCCGTCGCGCGCCTCGAGCGCGGCGGCCGCCAGCGCCTCCAGCTCGTCCAGGTCCGAGCAGTCGCCCATGGCGGGTCCTGCAAAGGGCCCTTCTTCGGGGCCCCCCGCCGCGGCTGCCGACAGCGCCTCCAACTCGTCCGCCAGCGCGTCCAGCGCGGCGGCCCAGTCGCGGTCCCGCCCGGGGCTCCCCAGCGCCTGCTCGCCCCGGCCGGCGGCCGGCGGCGCGGCCGCCCGCGCGCTCGGGCGCGCGGGGTACAGCGCGTCCCACAGGTCGCCGCTTGGCGGCCCCGGCCCCGCAGCGGCGGCGCCGCGCCCCGCGCCGGCGCGCGGCGGAGCCTGCCCGGCCTCGTCCCCGCCGCCAGCGAGCGCCTGAACAGACGCAGTGGCGGCGGGGTCCAGGCGGGCGAGCAGCCGCTCCACGTCGGAGGCGCCGCCGCCCGCCGCCAGATCGGCCACAGCCGCCTCCAGGCACGCCAGGCTGGCGTATGACCCGCCGCCGGACCCTAAACCCTCTGCCGGCGACCCCGCGCCGCGCGCCAGACCGGCTGCGCGCGCCCGCAAAGTCCTGCCGGGGCTGCCGGCGGATGCGTGCACGCTCGCGCCAGGGCTGCCGGGCGCGGAGCTGCGCGCGCCGACGGCGGGCTCCGCGCCGGGCCCTAGCAGGGCTTCGCAGGACGCCTCGCGCTCCAGCGCGGTCAGCGCCGCCGCAAGCGCCGCCGCCGTCGGCGTCAGGCCGCCGCCGCTCTCCGCCGCGCCGGCCGCGGCGCTGGGCGCCTGCGTGGCGGCCGGGCCCGGATGCGCGCCGCCGCTGGCACTGCGCGCAGCGGCGCACCGGCCGCCGTCCGCGGCCGCGCCTGCACTGCTGCCGCGCACCGTGTCTAACCCGTGACGACCCGCGCGCGGAGCCAGGGGTGTGGTGATGGGATCGTGCGGCCCTGCCGCGCTGCCCCCGGCCATGGCAGCCCCTCCAGGGGCCGCCTCCAGGCTCGGACGCTCATGGCCAGCCTGCGCCGAGCGAGCGCGCCGCGGGGACAGGGCGGGCGCGCTGCCGCCGGGCGGCCCCGCCGCGCATGCAGGCTCCGGCGGATCCTCCGTGCCGCGCCGCGCCTGGCCGGCGGGCGAATCGGCGCCGGCCGCGCCCGCCGGCAGAGCGGCCTGGACGGCCGCGGGCGCCGAGCTTCGCACCTGCTCGGGCGCCGGGCGCGCGGGTGGCGCGGCCGCAGCGCCCGGCGCCCGCGCCGCGCAGGCCACAGGCGCTGGTGCAGGCCCGAACAGGGGCGGCGGCATGCACGCGGGCGCGCGCGCGCCCAGGTCCGGCCCCCGCCACAGGCCGCCCCAGAGCGGGGAGGTGCCGGCTGCGTCGCGCACGCCGCCGGGCACGCTGGCCGACCACGTGTGCCGCGCCGCGCCCAGCAGCCATGCGGACTCGGGGGCGGGCCACGGGCATGCGGGGTCTGCAGGGTCTACCGCGCCGCCGCCGCTGCGCATGACTGGAGCCTGAGGGCGCGCCGGCGGCGGCTCGCCGGGCGCAGCGCCGGCTGGCGCCCCATCGCAGGCCGGCGCCGACTGCGCAACAGTCACCGTCACCACAGCGGCCGGCGGCGGCGGCGCCGGCGCCCGCAAGCGGCTGGGCGCGGCCGCCGGCTTCGCCCTGCCCGGAGCGCTCTTGTGACGCGCGGGTCTGGTGAGGGGCGCGGGCACGGCGGCGCATCCCCGTTCGACCGGGATGGTCCAACCGCTGGGCGCCGTCGTCATGCAGGGCCGCCCGGCAGGTCCCGTGTTGGGGTTCACATTCTCCCGCCCAGCCGCGGCGGCCGGCGGCGGCGGCCCCGCCGGCAGCTGCGCGCACGGCGCCGCCGCCTGGGACTCCCGCACGTCTCCGCACCCGGCCAACTGCGCAGCGTCCGAGCTCACGGGCCGGCCGTGCTCGGCGTGAGGCAGGCTGCGCGCCTGCGCGGCCTCCGAAGCGCGCGGCGGGCCGGGCCCCTGCTGCGCGCCGGCGCCGCCCACAGCCAGGTCGTGCTCAGCCGCCGCCGCGGTCTGCTCAGCAGGGTGTGGCGCCGCGTCAGGGAGCGGCTGGGCGCGGGGCGCGGCGCCGGCCGCCGCCGCAATCATCCTCCGCAGCGCCGCCAGGCCAGCCGGGCGCAGCACTGCCACATCCGGGTCGCCAGGCCCTGTGCCAATGGGGCGCCTGTGCGCCGCGCCGCGCCCGTCACCGGCCGCGCGCGGCGGCAGCGCGCGCGCGCGCGCGGCCCTGGCCGGGGCCCTGCGCGCCATGCGCGCCGCAACCGGTTCCGTGCCGGGCGCCCGCGCAGGCACCACGCCGGGCTGCCCCGTCGCAGGGCCCAGAAGGGGCACCCGGGCAGCGGCAGGCCCTGAGCGGCGTGCGCGCGCGCGCGCCGCCGCCGCGGTCGCGTTGCGGTCCGCGCGATGCGCCAGCGCCACCCGCTGCGCCTGCCACCTGCGGCGGCGCGGCCGGCCGTAAACAGCCATGTATGCTGACGGGTGGGATCGGGCCGGGAAGTGCATGGTGAGCGTGTGTGCCCTCAAGTCGCAGCTATGGTAACCGCCTGTGACAGGGGGCAATACATGGCGGGCCACAGCTCAGTGAGTAGCGCCTGCAGCGACGGCCGTCGGTTGCTGGCAACAGACACGCCCTTTAAAGACTCTGCATGTGTCGAGCGGGTCGACGCTGCCGCAGGTAGCTCTGTTTAAAAAACAGATATCATGGCGGCAACGTGCATCACGACAGACCCATGACCGCGTGGGACCCCGGTGCGGCGGCGCTCAGGCGCCCGGGTGCCCACGTTCAGCTGAGGGAGCTCGGCGCGCACCGGGTCTGCGCCTCGGCGGCCGCCGCGCGCGCGCGCGCGGGGTCGCCCAGCTCGTGCAGGCGGCTGAAGCGGAAGTCGATCCGGCCGCGCGGGGCCGCCGCTGCGGCAGCCGCCGAGGCCGCAGCCTCCGCCGCGCGCGCGGCCGCCGCCCGGCTGCCCGCCGCCTGCATGCGCACGCCCGCATCAGCGGCCGCCCCGGGCATGCACTCAGGCAGCGCACCGCGGCGCGCCATGCCAGCATGCACCGGCGCTGCTCTCAGCCCGCGCCCAATCCGGTCGCCGGCAGGAGGCGGGCGTGCGCGCGCCTGGCCAGCTGCGCTCGCGCTCGCCGCGGCCCACCGCAGCGCATCGTCCCGGCGTGCCTTGTCACACTCGGCCGCCGCGCGCCCCGCCGCCTCCCGCGCCAGCGCCCCGCGGTGCCGTGCGGCGGCGGCTGCCTCGCGCTCAGCCCGGCGCGCGTCCGCGCCGGCGGCCGCCGCGGCCGCCTGCGCCGCGGCGGCCACTGCGTGCACCTGCGCCGCGCAAATGTGTCAGCGCAGCACTGGCCGCACTGCCTGCACGATGGCTGACTAGCAAGGCGGGCCGTCTCGGCGGCCGATGCGGCCTCAGCATGCACCTACGTTTCGGCGTGCGCAAGGCCGTGCCTGCGCGGCGCGCGCGTCGGCGGCGGCGGCGGCGCGCTGGCGCTGCTGCCGCGCGCGCTCAGCGGCCTGCCGCTGCTGCCAGGCAGCCTGCAGGCGCGCGGCCAGCGCGGCGCGCGCGGCGCTCAGCCGCGCGCAGTAGCGCTCCGTGCCGGCCTTCTCTGCCGCCACCGCGCGCTCGCGGACCTACACCCGCCATGGCGGCTGGTTTTGGCAGGACGGGCAGAATTAGGCTTGCATGTGGGTGCGTGCGGTGCCGTTGCCCGCCCTGCCCGCTGCTGCGCGCTCTGTCTGGTGGCGCCCAGGCTCCTCCAGCTGCGTGCGCTGACCTTTCGCACGCACCGCAAGCTCGGGGCGGCGAACTGCCGCGTTGCCCCCGCCTGCGGCCTCTGTGACCTCCAGCAGGTTGCTGCCCGGTCAGCCCAGGTCAAGGCGGGGAGCGCTGCCCGCCGAAGCGCCACGCCCCGCAAGCAGCACAGCGCGACCGCCGCCAGGGCTGGAGCTGGTGCGCAGCGCGCCTGCAGCAGCCGCCGTGTGCGGGTCTCAGCCTCGTGCTGCACGGCGCGTTGTTCGTCGTCGCCCAGCATCCCTGCCTAGACTTCAAGATGCTCCTCAAGCCGGAGGTGTCACGCATCCAGGACCAGCCAGGCCGCTATGAAACGCTTGCACCACTTATAAGCAAGCAGCAGGTGGGTGCCCACAGCGGTTGCTGCCAGCATGCTGCGCATGGCAGGCGATGCTTGCAGCCTTTTCCATCAACATGCTCGGGCAGGAGATCCCATCGTCTGTCTGATCCGGTCCTGCTTGTCATGCACACACGAGCATATCTGCAGGTGGCTGGGTCAGTCTTCAGAGCAAGCGAGAGTCTGTTTAGGCTGAGGTTTCTAAGTGCACCTGCTCTATTGTCTTTGACACACATATCTGATGTGTGCACTCATTCTCGCTGCAGCTTGTGACCGCACTTGTGGCAACGGCTCGCCCAGGTCCGCTGCAGGTGTGGGCGGTCACCTGCGCCCATGATGAGTACCAGAGTGGGCGGCGGCGAGCGGCTGGCGGTGGCGAGCGGCGGCAGCGTGCTGCTGTGGGACCCCTTCGCAGACAGCGCCAGTGCTGGCCCAGTGACGCTGCAGCTCGGCTTCCCGGTGAACGCTGTCAGCTGGAACAGGAACAATAAGGTTGTTGTTGCGGCCGGCGCCAACGCCCGGAACGGCAGCGCGCTGCTGTTCTACCACAGCGGCCGCGCGATGGGCGGCCTGCCCGTGGCCGGCGATGTGCGCGCGATGAGCTTCAGCTGCGCGTCCAAGCTGCTCGCGCTGGCGACCGCCGACCACGTCGCCATCTGGCGGCTGAAGAGCGCGGTGCGTGCATCATACGAGCAATCTTGATCTATAGCTGGCGCAGGCGTCGAGGCATGCACGCGCAACTGCGCCCGCTCGACCCGCAGGCGCAGCACGCAACGATCAGGAGCGCGCATGCGCTGACCTCCGTGTCATATGCGCCCGACGACGCTGCGCTCGCGTGCACCAGGCGCGTGCCGTGCGACTCAACATATCCACGCGAGATACAAAACAAGTATTTAGCCTACTTCCTGTCCATGCAAGTGGCATACGTGCTGAGTCGGCATCTGTTGTCAGTGTTTGTGAGGGACACCTGCAACGTGGCGCTCGGACAGGGCTATGACATGTGACACACCTGCTGTTGCACGGGGAAGAAAGCGCTGAGCCCGCCACTGCTTGGTGGTGCACCGTGCAGCTAAGCATATACGGTGTAAGGTAAAGGTTCTCGCCGAGCGCAAAGCTTGCCGGGCCAAGGCATGGTGCGGTGTGCACACGGCCCGCCTGAGGCCTAAAGCCTGCCCCAGCAACGACGCGCCGCGCGCGCAGCGCGGGCGGCGGCCTCGCGCTGCACGGCAAAGAGGACGGCGCGCTGATTGCCTGCGCAGCCGACCCCGGCTGGACCCACCTGGCGAGCGTGACGCATGCGCTGGCGGCGCCCGCGGTGGCCGCGGCCGGCGGCGCCGGCGCCGCGGTCTGGGACGCCGGCAGCCTTGCGCGCGTGGATGCCTTCCCGGGCCTGCACAAGGTGCGCGCCAGCGGCGGGCGCCTGGCCGGCCTGGCGCCCCGTGCGCACGGTTGCGGGGACAGCGTGCGGTCTGCTCACTGGCAGCGCAAGAGGCGAGCAGGCGGTCAACAGTCAAATAGATGCTGGGGCCGCCTACTTTCGACCGCTGCACACCCGCGCGCCCCTGGCCGCAGGCGGCGCCGGCCGCGGCGCGCCCGACATGCGCGGCGGTGCGCTTCCTGGGCGCGCGGGGCGACGTGCTGGTGACCGCGGGCGCGGACGGGCGCGCCGTGCTGACCGACCGGCGCCTCGGCGCCGCGGTGGCGGCCGCCGAGGCCGGCGCGCCGCTGACGGCGCTGGACGCCCGCGCGGACGGCGGCTGCCTGGCGGTTGGCAGCGCCGGTGGGCGCTCCGGGGCTCACAGGGACACAGGGTCTCTGGTTCGGGCAGAGCACGGGCGTGGCAGCGCCTGCACGTTGGGCGCGCACGCCTGCGACCTGTCACATGTCCAAGCTGAAGACGAGCCCTGGTGCATTTTCGTACACAAGCCCGCCAAACCCAGCACACCCACATATACACACAATGTGGCTGTATGCCCTTGAGAGCAGACATCATCGGGGTGTCAACGGCGCGCACACCCCGCCGACCGGCGATCCGCAGGCGGCGCGGTGCTGCTGTATGACCCGCGAAAGCTGGCGGCGCCGGTCGCGCGCCTGGACGCCGGCACAGGCGCCGCCGCCGCCGGCCGCCCCGGCGGCGGGCTGGGCGCCGCGGCCGCCGTCACCGCGCTGCACTGGCAGCACACGGACGCCGAGATTGAGGCACGCCGCGCGGCGCCGGCCGCCACGCCACTGCCGGCTGCGGAGGCGGCGGCCACGCCGCGCATCGACCTGCCGCTGGCGCCGGTGCGCGCGGGCATCGTCCTCCAGACCGATCTGCCGGGGGCGTGTCTGCGCCTGTCGTGTCGGCTCCGCTGTGCTGGTTCAGCTGGGGCAGATGTTGGTGACGGGAGACTGGCAAGCGCATGCGCGCGGGACAACATCGCTGGCCGAGCCACGACGCTGACGCTGCGGAGAGGCAGGCGAGGCAGTCGCCGACCCCTATATCCTGCAAGGCTGAAGCCATCGCGGCCAGGGCGGCTGATAGGAATGCTGCGGACGTTGCGCAGGCGGCCGCCTCCGGCCTGCCAGCAGCCGGGGCATCGCCCGCACTGGACGTACAGCGCCAGCTGGACCTGGGGAGCACGCATGCGGCGACGCCGCCGCCTGGCGCGGCCGTGAGCCGCCCGCCTCTGCCCGCCCATCAGCCAGTCAGCCTGTCGCCTGCTCAATCAATGCCCGAGTTGCCCATCTTGGCTGTGGCGCTCACAGCATGCAGCCGCTGACTCCTGGCGCCGTGCGCGCGTCGTCGTAAAGGCGTGGCCTGCGTGGCACACAGGCCTTCCCGGCCGCCGGGCACTCGTCGCTCACACATAACTGCGCATGCGCAGGCTGACGCAGGCGCGACCGTGACGTTCACGCGCGGCCCCCATGCCGCGGCCGGCGCCTGCGGCAAAGCCGAAGACAGCACGCCGCAGCTGCGCTGGAAACAGCACGGCCGGACCGCCCCGCCGCAGGAGGAGGCCGCCGCCTTGCACGCGAGCAGCGCCGCGGCTGCGCCCAGCCCCGCAGCGCCGGCCGACCCTGGCGGGGCTGCCGACCGGGACCCCGACGGCGCACCGGCGCGCGCAGACAATGCGCACGGGGCCTGCCGCAATGGGGAGCGGGTGGATGGGCCGGGCGCGGGCGAGGGGCTGGCGCTGGAGAGGGGCGCCGCGGCGGGCGAGGGCGCAGTGCCGCCGTGGGCTGCGGAGCTGCGGCAGAACATGCGGCGGCTGGAGCTGGAATGTACGCGACAGCTGCACTGCCATGAGCGCGACGTGCTGGAGGCGCGCCCTGCGCTGCCTCCTCCGGCGTAAAGCGCACAGCCAGTGCCCTATGTGCAGCATGTCCTGCACCAGGCTGACAGGGCAGGAGCTCTGCAGTGCATGGTAACGAACAGGTCACACGCGGCAGACCATATGGACCTTAGATCCTTTATCACAAGGTACCAATCATGCCTGTGATTGGGCGGCAGATGGTGGCGGCGGTGGCGGCGCGGCAGGAGGCGCTCGCAGCGCAGCTGGCAGACCTGGCGGGGGAGGTGGCGGAGGTCAGCCGCGCGCGCGGCTATGCGGAGGTCTGGCTGGGGCATGAGTAGGGTTCCCCGCGAGTCGCCAGTGATCTGTGCCTGTACTTGTAGGGTGGGCGGGGAGCACTGCGCTTGCATGCATGCATGCACCCGCCCTTAAGCACACGACCAGGCGCCGTGAAGACCCGGTCTGTGACCGCAACGAACTCTGGTTAGCAGCTTGACCCACAGAACCGATTCAAGCTCTGTCACACAGTGTTCTACCCAAGACGCTTTACCAAAGTTCGTACGGCACAGGGCATTGCTACAGAGGCAATTGCTCCTGAAACGCCACACGAAGCACCAGGCAGCATGGCATAAGGTGCAGTAGATGCAGCCCCTGTCACAGCGCGGCGGCGCGCCGGCGCAGGACCAGCAGGCGAGCCGCAGGGCGCACGGTCAGGGGTGCATCCGGGCTGGCACAGGAGGCGACGAACGCCCGCCGCAGCCCCGCCATGTGCTCGGCCCCCAGGGCTTGCAGCCGCGCTTGCAGGGGCCCGGCGTGCATCATGACCTGCACATGCGCATACCTCATCGCGATGCAGTCGAGGCAGCCCAGACAGGCAGGCAGGCAGCGGCGTGACACTGCAAGCTGGCTCTGCGTCCGCCACCCAAAAAGAAATGTGAACGGAGACGCGCACGTCGAAGAAGTCGCCGGGAGAGTCGAAGCGCATGTCGTAGGCGGGCGCCTCATCCGCCAGGACGTCTGCGCCGGCCGCCGCCGCCGCCGCCGCCGGCTCGCCGGCATCCCATGGAGCGGGCGCTGTGGCGGCAGGAGACGGCGCATCTGCCGCACGTGCTGCTTCACTAGCCATGCACACTTGCTGTTTTCAGGCACACCGGAAAATGCTGTGGTATATGTAGTTATATATACATACTTTACAACATAAGACTGAGCATGTGCGTCACCAGCACCTGGCCGACTGGCCGCGGCAAGCGTGGCGGGGTCTGTCGCTGAGCGCCAGTGCGGGTCCGGCTGCGCCGCAGCTGGAGGCCTGCATGTCACCGTGCGACATCAGCATGGTGGAGCCCGGGGTGTTGGGCCCTTTGCATGCCTACCCTCTTCAGCCAGATCCTGCCCTGGATGTCAGGCACCCAGCAGCTCTACAAGGCGCGCTGCCGCTCACCCTATAATGGGAGTACTCCTCCAGGCCCGCCGTGCTGAGAAGCGTACCAGTACGCCACCGCAAGCACGCCGCCGGGCGCCAGTGCTCTAGCCCAGGCGGCGAGCACCGTTGCCGGCTGCGGCATCTGCTGCAGGGAGAAGCAGCTGAACACCACGGCTGCTGGTGTGCACGCGCCGGGCACCGCGCTTGCATCCGCCACTGACAGCACCGCACGCTCTCTGCGCACCCCTCTGCCAGCTGAGCAGTGTGGTGCCGTGCTTGAACCCCCTAGGCTTGACTAGCACCCGAGCTGGCGCGACATGGGGCGCGCTCGGGTGCCAGGCGTGTGCCTTCAGCGCACCTCAGCCCCGCAGCTGCCAGCTTCTCCTCTGCGAGCGCAACCATGCCGGCTGCCAGGTCCACGCCGTAGAGCTGCCTGCCGGGCAGCGCCTGTCCGAGCAGCACCAGCTCATGCCCTGCACGCACCAGAGCGCGTCAAGCTGCTGCTGCACGCCGCAACAGCCAAAGCAGGCAGGCGGTGAGCTCGAACCTGGTCCGCAGGCTGGTACATAGGCTGGCCCAGGCGGCAGTGGCCTCTGCTCAAGCAAAGAGAGCAGCCTCTGCGTGTACGGCGCAAAGCGCGGCACGAGCTCCCTGTCATGGCCGTGGATTAATCGAGTGAAGTGCGCGAGCTATCAGTGCACGAGGAGGTGTTGGCTCAGAGCTCCTTTGCCACACCTGTTGTATCTGTCTGCAACTGCGGTCCAGGAGCGCGCGAGCAACCTGCTCTTGTCGGAGGTCATCCTCGCCAAGTCGAGCGCAAGCTGGCCTGAGTGACCCTGAGCTGTGTGGAGCGCTCAGGCGTTCAGCGATTGTCCAGACCTGTTGGTGAGCTGCAAAGCTTGAATGTGGCTGCCAAGAAAACATTGACAGCCGTGATGAGATGGAGTTCAGTGTTGCACATGCTGTCACAATACTTGCATGCAGGCTGGCTAGCTAGTCTCTATGAGAATTCAACCAAGCACTATTGCCTCGTTTCAGCTAGACATGCGTCATAACAATCAGATCACGCGGGACGACTGCGCTATGGGACAAGTGCTCTTCCAGGAGTCAGCTGAGCTAGGCTTGTGCATCCAGAAAGCAACCGCAGCAAACCAGACACAAGTGCCCAGAAAATGGGGCATGCTGAAAGAACTTGCTAGACCCCGGGCGGCCTGCTTAGCGCAGGCCAAGAATATGTGGCCACTATGAGGGCGGGGTTCAGCCAGTCTCAGCCTCAAGAGCGCCCTCCCACTGTTAGTGCATGCACCAGGAACAGCAGCTCAGGGCGACGTGCCGCCGGCGTGGCCCTCTAACGACGCGCGCCGGCTGCCGCCGCTGGCCGAGGACCCGCAGCGCGCGCTGGCGCTGGGCGCGCCGGGGTACAGCGGCGGGATGCCCGCGTTGGCCGCCGCGGCGGCCGCCAGCGCGGCCGGCGCGGCCGCCGCCGCGCTCTGGTCGACCCAGTGGTCCACGCCGGCGGTGCGCTCGGAGCGCCCGGGCGGCGCGCGGGCGCCGCGGGACGGCGACGGGGCCGCCTCGGTCAGCGCGGGGTTTGGGATAGGTATAGGGCTGGGGACGCCGTCCAGGCCCGCGCTGGAGGCGACCGACGCGGCGCTCGTGACGGTGGTGCCGCTCAGGCGCGGCAGCAGGCTGGGCCCGCCGCCGACGCTGGGCCGGATGAGCTTGTCCGGCAGCGACAGCGGCTGCGCGACCGACCAGCTGCGCAGCGCGCTCGCGCTCGCGACCTTGGGCATCGGCCGCTGCGCCCCGCCAGCTGCAGGCTCAGCGCGCATGCCAGGGCAGGCTGAGCAAGGCGTCCTGCACAGGGCAGCCTCAGCACCCAGTCAGGCGTCGGGAGTGCCTACCTTGCCAGATTCTGCCACACCCTCGTCTGGTACCGGCACTG
>JAABUX010008105.1_pt1 | contig 12182 bp, 8 predicted proteins | sample 5561851 | NCBI WGS metagenome assembly JAABUX01 (sample SAMN10711883, study PRJNA513361) | rock metagenome | isolation source: Antarctica rocks | place: Antarctica: Victoria Land, Richard Nunatak red sandstone | collected 2016-01-03 | reverse complement strand
CGGACAACCTGTGGACCCAATGCCCGAACTGCCAGGCGATGCTGTTCAGCCGCGACCTGTATCGCAACCTCAAGGTCTGCACCACCTGCGGCCACCACCTGCGTCCCACCGCCGCCGAGCGCCTGGCCTACACCTTCGACGGCTTCGACCCTGAGGGCGGCCAGTCCGATGGTGAGAAGCCCGATGGTGAAAAGCCCATTGCTGGAAAGCAGGGCCAGTTTACCCGTATCGAGCTGCCCCGCGCGCCCGCCGACCCGCTGCGCTTCCGCGACAGCAAGCGTTACCAGGACCGCCTGAAGGAGGCCCGCGACCGCACCGGCCTGGACGACGCCATCCTGGTCGCCCATGGCAGCATTGGCGGCCACCGCGCCGTGGTCGCCGCCATGGCGTTTGAGTTCATGGCCGGTAGCATGGGTGCTGCCGTCGGGGAGGCCATCGTCGCCGCCGCCCGCCTGGCGGTGCTGCAGCACGCCCCGTTGATCGTGTTCACCGCCAGCGGCGGCGCGCGGATGCAGGAGGGCGCCATCAGCCTGATGCAGATGCCGCGCACCACTATCGCCAGCCGCCTGGTAAAGGAGGCCGGGCTGCCGTTCATCACCGTACTGACCGACCCCACCACGGGCGGCGTCACGGCGAGCTTCGCCATGCTGGGCGACATCCAGATCGCCGAGCCCGGCGCCCTGATCGGCTTCGCCGGCGCCCGCGTCATCGAGCAGACCGTGCGCGAGACCCTGCCCGAAGGCTTCCAGCGCGCCGAGTACCTGCACGAGCACGGCATCCTGGACATGGTGGTGCCCCGCCCCGACCTGCCCGCCACCCTGGCCCGGCTGATCGGCCTGCTGATGCAGCCGTCGCCCCTGACCGTGGAGCCGGCCGCAGCGTGAGCCGGATCGAACCCATCATCGACCGCCTGCACGGCCTGTACCCCCGCCTGATCGACCTCAGCATGGAGCGGCTGCAACGCCTGCTCGCCCAGTTGGACCATCCGGAGGCGCGGCTGCCGCCGGTCATCCATGTCGCGGGCACCAACGGCAAGGGCAGCACCTGCGCCTTCCTGCGCGCCATGGCGGAGGCAGCGGGCCAGCGGGTCCACGTCTATACCTCGCCGCACCTGATCCGCTTCAACGAGCGGTTCCGGGTCGCCGGGCAGCTTGTGTCCGACGAGGCGCTCGCGGCGGTGCTGGAACGGGTCGAGGCGGTGAACGCCGGGGCACCGATCACGGTGTTCGAGGTCATCACCGCCGCGGCCTTCGTGCTGTTCGCCGAGACTCCGGCCGACCTGTGCATCCTGGAGGTCGGCCTGGGCGGGCGCGGCGATGCGACCAACGTGATCCCTGCCCCGGCAGTCTGCGCGATCACCTCGATATCCATGGACCATGCGGAGCTGCTGGGCGACACCCTGGCCGCCATCGCCGCAGAAAAGGCCGGGATCATCAAGCCCGGCGTGCCCGTCGTGACCGGAGCGCAGCCACCCCAGGTGCTCGCCGTGCTGACAGGGGCGGCGCTGGAGGCCGGGGCGCCCTTGCTGGCGCGCGGACGCGATTGGACGGTCGAGGCCCACGGACCCAGCCTGCGTTACCCCGGCCTACGTTACCGGGATGCCCACGGCGCCGTGGATCTGCCCAGGCCGTCCCTGCTGGGCGCCCACCAGATCGACAACGCCGGCATCGCCGTTGCAGCCCTGCGCGCACGTGGTCCCATGCCGGACGGCGCATACGCCGGGCTAGCGCAGGCGGAATGGCCAGCGCGCCTGCAACAGTTGCATGGCAGGCTTGCGTCCGAGTTGCCGTTGGGATGGGAGATGTGGCTCGACGGCGGCCACAATCCGGGGGCTGGCCTGGCCTTGGGACAGCAGCTTGCGGCATGGTCGGACCGGCCCCTCCACCTGATCGTCGGCATGAAGCAGTCCAAGGATGCGGCGGAGTTCCTGCGGCCGTTGCTGCCGCACGCTGCCACCCTATGGGCGGTGCAGGAACCCGGCCAGCACCTGGCCGTGCCGGTGCCGGACATCGTGGCGGCGTCTGGCGGCGTGGCGCGGCCAGGCCCTACCGTGGCGGATGCACTGCATCAGCTTCCCCCTGGGGACCCAGCCCGCGTACTAGTCTGCGGCAGCCTGTATCTTGCCGGCGAGGTCCTGAAGGGGGAGAAGTGGTAGAAAGCGTACGCCGGGGGCTTGGCGTATGGCAGGACACCCTATTTGATGCCCTACCCGCGGGCAAGCCGCACCCCCGAAGCATCGTGGAGCATGTTATGGACGGACAAGACATGCCGCCGACGCCGAAGCTGCGCGCTACCCCAGAGGAGGCGCGTCAGACGCCGACCGACCCCGGCCATGCGACGGCCCTGTTATTGGCGCACCGCACGATGGAGCTGCGCTGGTTCTCTCCCAGGGACCATGACCCGCAGACCCCACATGACCGCGACGAGCTTTATATCGTCGTCAGTGGCACCGGCACCTTTATGCGTGCGGTGGACAGCGCCCAATTGGGCGATGACGTGAGCCTGCCGCTGTGCGGCGAGGACCGGGTGGCCTTCAACCCTAGCGATGCCATTTTCGTCCCGGCTGGGACGGTGCATCGCTTCGAGACGTTCAGCGAGGATTTCGCTTGCTGGATCGTGTTCTACGGCCCGGAAGGCGGGGAGGCCTATGCCCATCGAGATCACGCGGCTGCATTCAGTGGATCGTCCGCGCTGGGCTGACCTGTGGCGGGCCTATCTCGAGTTCTATGGAACGATCTTGCCGGACGCGCAGTTCGAGGAGACTTGGGCGCGCGTGCTGCACGACACGGCGCTGCATGGCTTAGCCGCCCGGTGCGATGGGCACGTCATCGGTATCACCCATTTTCTATTCCATGCCAGCACTTGGACCATGACGCCGGTCTGCTACTTGCAGGACTTATATGTGGATGAGGCTGCGCGTGGCAGCGGTGCCGGGCGCGCCCTAATAGAGGCCGTGGCGGACCGGGCAAGGACGCAGGCCAGCACGAGGCTCTATTGGCTGACGCAAAACGGGAATGCGACGGCACGTCGGTTGTACAACCGAATGGCGAGGGAGGCCGGCTTCGTGCGGTACGATTACAAGCTGGAATAATGCATCCTTCTCCCTCTCCCACCGGGAGAGGGAGAAACTGGCCTACAAGTTGTTGGCCACCCACTGCTTCAGCTCGCTCTTAGGCGCAGCGCCCAAGCGGGTTGCGGCGGGCTTGCCGTCCTTGAACAGGATCATCGTCGGAATGCTGCGCACGCCGTAGGTGTTGGCAGCCATCGGGTTGTCGTCAATGTTAAGCTTGGCCACAGTTACGCGGCCCTTGTACTCGGCGCCGATCTCCTCCAACGCCGGGGCGATCATGCGGCAGGGGCCGCACCACTCCGCCCAGAAATCGACCAGGACCGGCTCCTTGGAGTTCAGGACGTCGATCTTGAAGCTATCGTCGCTGATGGCAACGGTGTTCTCGCTCAAGGCATTCTCCTTATAGGTTGGCACAGGACGTGGGGACCGCCGAGGTAGGGATCAAGCTGGCGCGTGGGCGTCGAGAGTCGCCCCCGGCAGCATGACCACGGCGGCGCCCTGGGTCCAGACCAGTGCGCAATGCACAGCCCGGTCCGGGAAGATGCCGCGCAGCACCGCGCGGTAGGCGGCGATCTGGCGCAGGTAGCGCACCGGGGTGGCCTCCACGTTGGCCGGGGCGTCGCGGTTGGTCTTGTAGTCGGCCAGCCAGACCTCGCCGGGCAGCACCGCCAGGCGGTCCACGATGCCGTTCACGATGGTGCCGCCGACCAGGCCGGTCACCGGCTGCTCTGCCCGGCTGCCTGGTGCGAACAGCGGCGCCAGCTCCGGGTGTTGCAGCACGCCCATGACCTGCGCCGCCAAGGCGTCCACCTCGGCCGCGGGCAGGCCAAAGCCGGGCCGGCCCAGGTGCGCCCGCGCCGCCTGCAGCCGCTCGCCTGGCGGCAGGTCGGGCAGGTATTGCAGCAGGGTATGCACCAGGTTGCCGCGCAGGAAGCGCTGCCCGGCGTCGTCCCGCGCCGCGAGGGGCGAGGCGGCACGCGGCACCGGGCCGAGCGACGCGCCGTCGGGCCGGCTGGGCGCCAGCGGCACCGGCAAGGGCGGCTCCGGCGGCGGTGGGGTCGGACGCCAGTTGCCGGGCTGCCCGGCCCAAAGCGGAAACGGGGCGGAGGCCACCGTATTCGACGCGATAGCCTCCCGCGTCTCCGCCACCTGCGGCGACGCCTGCACCAGCCGCTCCCCGGCCCAGGCGCCGGACACGCTGCTGAACGGCTCGGCCTCCGCCCCGATGGTGTGGAAGCCACGCTCGGCCATGCGGTACCAGCTATCCTCCCGTACGCCCTTGCGGGTGTGCCAGCCGCAGACCACCAAGCGGTCCTCCGCCCGGGTCAGCGCGACATACAGCAGCCGGTTGTACTCGCGCAGCCGCCGCTCCCGCTCTGCAAGCTGGGCGCGCTGCACGGCGGCGCAGCGCAACTCTCGGCGGGGGGACCACAGCGGCAGGTCGGCGCCGGTCGCCGTGTCCTCCACCCAGTGGAAGGCGTCGTCCTCCGGCGGCAGGGCAGTCGTGTCGGGCAGGATCACCAGCGGCGCTTGCAGGCCCTTGGCGCCGTGGACGGTCATGACCCGCACCGCGCCGCCAGCGCCCTCCGCCTCCCGTTTCACCTCCGCGCCGGACCGCCGCAGCCAGTGGACGAAGCCCTGCAAGGCCGGCGGGTGCGTGGCGCTATAGGCCAGAGCGGCGCTCAACAGCTCGTCCAGCGGCTCCGCAGCCTCCGGCCCCAAGCGCGCCAGCAGCCGGGCCCGCCCCCCAAGTGGCCCCAACGCCTCCGACAGCAGCGCATGCGGCGTCACATGGTCGGCGCGAGCCTGCAAGGTGGAGAGGAAAATCCACGCCTGGTTCCACACCTCCCGCTCCCCGGCCCGGCGGCGCAGCGCCTCCCACAAGGTGCCGCGCCGGTCCATCGCCAGGCGCATCAGGCTGTCGTCGGTCAGGCCACCCAAGGGGCTGGTCAGCACGCACGCCATGGCCAGGTCATCCTCCGGCAGCAGCACGGCGTCGCAGGCGGACAGCACATCCTGCACCGCGGCCTGCTCGGTCAGCACCAGGCGGTCCAGCCCGGCCACCGGCACGCCGCGCGCCTTCAACGCACGCACCAGGCTGCGGGCAAAGTCGTTGCGCCGCCGCACCAGCACCAGCACGTCGCCTGCGGCCAGCGGGCGGTTCTGGCTGGCGAGCCGCACGCCGTCGCGCAGCTCACCGTCCAGCCAGCGCGCCAGGGTGTCGGCCAGTCGCTGCGGCGCGGACACCAGGCCCATGTTGCGGTCCGGCACTGTCCAGGGCGCGGCCGCCTCCTCCTCGGGCAGCGGCGTCAGCGGCCACAGCTCCACCTGCCCGGCGAAACCCGCCCGGTCCGCAAAGTGCTGCAGCCCGCCCTCATCCGCCACGCCCCGCGCCGCCACGGGATCGGAGAACACCGCATCCACCAGCGCCAGCACCGGCGTGGTCGAGCGGAACGACACGTCCAGCGTCACATCCCGCCATGCCTGCGCCGACCGGCCGACACGCTTGGCCATAAGGTCATGCGAGCGGCCGAACTCCTCGGGGTCGGCGCCCTGGAACGAGTAGATGCTCTGCTTCGGGTCTCCCACGGCGAAGAACGTCCGGGCCGGGGCGTCCGTCTCGCCCACCCGCTCCGCCCGCGCCCCTAGCCCGGCGAAGAACTCCTCCGTCAGCCGATGCGCGATCTGCCACTGCTCCGGCGCGGTGTCCTGCACCTCGTCGAGCAGCAGGTGGTCGATGCCGCCATCCAGCTTGTACATCACCCAGGCCGCCCCGGGATCGACCAGCAGACGGCTGGTGCGGCCGATCAGGTCGCCGTAGTCCAGCAAGCCCACGTCCTGCTTGCGCCCGGCGTAGGCGCGCAGCACCGGCGCAGCCAGCAGCAGCAGCGCCGTGGATGCCTCGGCCACCCGCAGCGCCCGGCGCTCATCCTCGACGGCCAGCACGCGGGCCTGCTCGGCTTCCAGGGCTTCGCGCAGGCCCGGGTGCTTCTCCTGCAGCTTCGCGTTGGGGAAGGCGCCGAACTTGCGCGGCGTCCCATCGGGGCCGACGAACTCCCTCTGCCACTCCGCCCAATGCTCCTCCCGTAGGGCGGCATCCAGGCCAAGCCACTGCAGCATCGCCGCCGCCCGCTCCTTCACGGACGGCGATCCCTGCGCCGCCATCAGCAGCAGCGCCTGCTTCGCCTGCGACGCGTCCTGCCCTGCAGCCGCAGCCACGATCTCCGCATCGGTCGCCGCCCCGGCCCCGGCCGCACGCCGCATCGCCGCCGCCAGCCGTGGTTCCGCCAGCTCCATCGCGGGTTCCAGACGGGCACGCTGGCCTTCCAGCACCCGCACCAGCAACGCGAACCGCTCGGCATTTGCCAGGCCCGCCAGTTCGCGCAGCGCTCCGGCTGGAGAACCCGCCAGCACGCCCTCCCGCGCCTGGTCCATCGCCTGCCGCGCATCCGCCTCCTCGACGAGACGAAAGTGCGGGGAGATCGCGGCCTCAATAGGGAAGCGGCGCAGCAAGGACTGGCAAAAGGCGTGGATGGTGCCGATGCGGATGCCGCCGGGCAAGTCCAGCACCTTGGCGAACAGCTCGCGCGCCTTGCCGCGGGTGGTGTCGGTGGCGGGGATGCGCAGCTCGCGCAACTGCTCGTCCAGCCCGTCGTCGTCCTTAGTCACCCAGTCGCCCAGCCGCTTCTGCAGCCGCAGCGACATCTCCGCCGCCGCCGCCTTGGTGAAGGTCAGGCACTGGATGCGGGACGGGTCGGCGCCGCTCAGCATCAGGCGCAGCATCCGGTCGGTCAGCAGCTTGGTCTTGCCCGACCCGGCACTGGCGCTGACGAAGGCGGACACCGCCGGGTCGGACGCCTGAAGCTGCTCCTCCTCCGCCCGTGCCCGCGCCTCGATGGGCAGGATGTGCTGCGGGAACGGGATGACGTTCATGCCCCGCCCTCTTTCATGAACCGTCTTCCAAGGCGGCCCATTCCAGCACCCGGGCCAGTTGCGTGTAGTCGGAGAAGCGCGGCGCGGCCCCGGCGTGCGGCTGCGACAGGTAGGCGCGGTTGGGGTCGTCGAAGGCATGGATCAGGTCGCACAGCTTGCGCGACGCCTCGTCCGCGATGGCGGCGGTCTGGCCAGGGTCGCCCTTGAACAGCTTGATCTCGGTCCCTGGCTCGTAGCCGCCGGTGACGTGCCAGTAGGTCAGCTCCGCCGCCGGCCCCGTCAGGTCAGGCCCGAACACCCCGGCGGCGGCCATCGCGGCCTCCAGCGCCAGTTGCGGGGCCAAACCGTCCTCCACGTCGCGGGAGGTCGGCACGGCGCCGGTCTTGTAGTCCAGGATCGCCAGGCTGCCGTCCGCGTTGCGCTCGATCCGGTCGGCCCGGCCGCGCAACTGGAACGGCAGGCCGGTGCAGGGCACGCTCCACTCGCCAGACACCTCGGACCGGATGGCGGGTTTCGGCCCCGCGACGCGGCGCTGGCGCTCCTGCTCCGCCGCCCAGTCGGCAATACGGTTCAGCCGTGGCCGCCACCAAGCTGTCAGCGCCGGACGCAGCCCGGCCGTCTCCAGCGCCGCATCCATATCGGCGCGCAGCCGGGCGGCGGCATCGCGCGGGTAGCGGTCCGGCAGCTTGCCCAGGAAAGCCGCGATGGCGCCGTGCACGATGGTGCCGTAGTCGGCAGCATCGGCGGACTGCTCCAAGGGGTCCAGGGCGCGCAGGCGCAGCACATGACGGGCGTAGATGGCATAGGGGTCGCGCAGCCAGGTCTCGATTTCCGTCACGCGCAGGCGGCGGGGCCGGGCCTCGACGGGCGGACGGGGCCGGGGCGGCTGCGCGGGCCGAGGTTCGCCGGCGGGCTGGTCCAGCAGGCGTGCCCAAGCTGCGGCGGGGTCCATGGGCAGGCTGGTGCCCTGCCCCCGCAGGAAGGCGTCCAGCCGTTGCAGCCAGCGGGCCGGCACGGCGGGCGCCCCATCGCGGCGGCGCGGGCAGGACAGCACGACGCGCGGCGCGGCGCAGGCCAGCATGGCGAAGTCGTGCGCCATCGTGCCGACACGCTCCTCCGGGGAGGGCAGGCCGGCAGCGGTCCGCATCGGGCGGCTCATCCAGGGGCCAGGATCGGTGGCGGGGGGCCACACCCCCTCGGCCAGGCCGCCCAGCACCATCACCTCCGCCGATTGCAGCCGGGCCTCCAGCAGGCCGAGGATGACGACGCGGGGGTGCTCGCCCCCCTCCCGCCCGCGCAGCGCCCGGCGGCTGCGGACGACGGCGCCCTCCATCGAGGCGTCCAGCAAGCCTGGCAGCGTCGCCACCGGCTGGGCCGGCAGGATCGGCAGGGCGGCGGACAGGGCGGACAGGTGGATGGCCAGCGCCTCGCCCTCCTCCCTGGACCACAGGCGGGCAGCGCCATCCGAGTCGTCCGTGGCGGCAACGGCCTCGGCGCAGACGATCAGTGCGGTCAGCGCCTCGGCCGGGGTGGCGTCGTCGCGGGCGGCGATGTCCAGGATCGATTGCAGGGCGGCCTGCAGGCGGTCCAGCAGGTCATCGATGGCCGGCACGGACTCGGTGCGGGCCAGGGCGGCGCGCAGGCCCTGCAAACCCGGCGCGGGTGCGGGTCCACGCATCACCCGCAGTTCCAACGCCCGCGCCGTGCCGCGGCAGACGGCGGGGGGCAGGCCCAGCCCGGTCAGCGGGTGCTTCAGCACGGACAGCAGCGACACCGGAGCCAGCCCGTCCGCCACCGTGCGGGCCAGCAGGCGCAGGAAGGCGCCGGGCGGCGTGTCGGCCAGCGGCTCCCCGGCGCTGTCGTCCACCACCACGCCATAGCGCCCCAGCTCCGCCGCCACACGCGCCGCAAGCTGCCGGTCCGGCGTCACCAGGGCGGCGCGGGCGTGCTTCTGCTCAAGGGCACCACGCAGCACGAGGGCGATGGCCACCGCCTCCTCCTGCTGATCCGCCGCCTCCAACCGGGTCAGGCCCGACACATCGGGGCTGAGCGGCCTGCGCCAGTCGCCAAGCGCCGTCGCCGGCAGCAAGGACTGCCACAGCGCCGCGCATCGGCCCGGTGGCACCGGACCCTGCTGGTCATGCCAATCCTCAACGTCGCCCCGCGTCGCACCCAGGTCCGTCAGCAGACGGCGCATCCCGGCCTGTGGGTGGCCCTCCTCCAACGCGTCCCAGTTCACCTCCGACATCGCCAAATCCAGCCCCGGCAGGATCACCGCGCCATCCGGCAGGCGCGCGACCACCTGGATCAGCCGCGCCACCGACTTGATGCCGCCCGTGGTGCCGGCAACGACGACGGGAAAGCCCGGCGCCTCCTCTGCCCACGCCGCGGTCTGCGCATCCAGCAGCTTCACCCCGCGCTCCGCCGCGTCGATCAGGCCGTTGTCCCATAGCCAGTCCGGCCAGGCGCGCGTGACGATCTGCAGGAAGCGGATGGTGCGGCCCCAATGCTCGGCATAGCCGGCGTCGGCCGCGGCGGGCAGGATTTCGGCGAGATCGACCTCGGCCCGGTGCGCCTCGTCCAGCAGGTCGGCCAGCGCCTGCGCCAGCGGCCAGGCGCGGTCGGCCGTGGTGGGGCTGCCGGTCTGGCCGCCGGCCGCCATCACCAGCCGGGTCAGAACGGCCAGGCGGCGGGCCGGCTCGATGGCAGGGGGCAGGTCCAGCGCGCCGGCCAGGGTCAGCGGCGCCTCGTCCAGCGCGCCCAGGGCGGCGATGCGGGGCAGCAGCATCGGACGCCCGCCGGACTGCGCCAGGAACGCCGCCGACAGGGCACGGACGGCGCGGCGGGTAGGCAGCAGAATAAGCCCGTCCGCCACCGCCAGCGGGTCGGCGCCGCGCCGGTCCAGCCACCAGCGGGCCAGGGCGTCCAGGAAGGGAACGTGCGGCGGAATGGTGTGCAGGTTCATCGCAGCCTCTCCAACCGTCCGGGCCAACCCGTCAGGGCCGCCTGCCGAGCATCCATTTCCCCGTGCGACAGCTCAATCCCTAAAGCGTCGTCCGGCCGCAGTGCGCCCAGGCGGTCCGGCCACTCCACCAGCACCACGCCGTCGCGGGCGTCGTCCCAGCCCAGTTCCGCCACCGCCGCCGGGCCGTCCAGGCGCCATAGGTCAAAATGGTGCACAGGGCCGCACGGGGCGTCGTAGGTCTGCACCAGGGTGTAGCTGGGGCTGGGCACCTCCAGCGCCGGGTCGGCTAGCAGGGCACGCAGGAGGGCACGGGCCAGGGCGCTCTTTCCCGCGCCCAAGGGGCCTTGCAGCAGCACGGCGTCGCCGGGCCGAAGCTGGCCGGCGATGCGGGCGGCCAACGCCTCGGTCGCGGCCAGGTCGAGCAGATTGAGCCTCAGCACAGTCTAGAAGTGGGCTTTCCTGGCCACCCTTCCAATGGGTTGATACCCGCGGGGAAGGTGCTACCTACCCACCTATGAACGTACCCATCCAGACCGACGTGGCCATCATCGGCGCAGGCCCAGTCGGGCTGTTCGCCGCCTTCGAGTGCGGGATGCTGAAGCTGCGCTCCACCCTGATCGACGCGCTCGCCGAGGTCGGCGGGCAATGCACCGCGCTGTACCCGGAGAAGCCGATCTACGACATCCCCGCCCACCCTGCGATCCCTGCCGGCCACCTGATCGAGAACCTGGAGCGGCAGATCGCCCCCTTCGACGTGCCGCGGCTGCTGGGGCGCCGGGTGGATGCCCTGCGTGGCCAGGCCGGCGCGTTCACCCTGCACACCGACGCCGGAGACGAGGTGCATTGCAAGGCCGTCGTGCTGGCCGCCGGCGCGGGGGCGTTCGGCCCTAACCGCCCGCCGCTGGCCGGGCTGGACGCCTACGAGGCCACCGGCGCCGTCCGCTACGCCTGCCGCAAGCGCGAGGAGTTCCGCGGCAAGCATGTCGTCATTGCCGGCGGCGGCGACTCCGCCGTGGACTGGGCGCTGTCGCTAAAGGACGTCGCGGCCAAGGTTTATGTCGTCCACCGCCGCCCCAAGTTCCGCGCCGCTCCCGAGACCGCCGCGCAACTGGATGCCGCCGCCGCCCGGGGCGAGGTGGAGATGGTGATCCCCTATCAGCTCCACGCCCTGCACGGCGCCGGCGGCACGCTGGAGGCAGTAGAAGTCGCCACCATGGCCGGCGAGACCCGGCGCCTGCCCGCCACCCACCTGCTGCCGTTCTTCGGCCTGTCCATGGACCTCGGCCCCATCGCCGCTTGGGGCCTGGACCAGCACGGCAGCCACATCCACGTCACCGCCGCCACTTGCGAGACCTCGACCCCCGGCGTGTTCGCCATCGGCGACGTCGCAACCTACCCCGGCAAGCTGAAGTTAATCCTACAAGGCTTCAGCGAGGGCGCTATGGCCGCCCATGCCATCCACCCCATCGTGCATCCGGACACCGCGCTGCACTTCGAGTACTCCACGACCAAGGGCGTCCCCGAGGGCGTGCCGGCGGGCTGAACCTCTGCTACAGCGCCGCAGCACATCACGAGGCCCGCCATGTCCCGCCTGCTGAAGGTCGCCGTCCAGATGGACCCGATGGAGTCCGTCAACATCGACGGCGACAGCACCTTCGCCCTCATGCTGGAGGCGCAGCGCCGCGGCCATGCGCTGTGGCACTACGACGTGCGCTCCATGAGCATGCACGAGGGCAAGAACACCCCCGACGGCGCCCGCACCGAGCGCCTGATGGCCCGTGCCCGCCCCGTCCACGTCCAGCGGGTGCCCGGCGACCACTACCGCTTCGACGCCATCACCACGCTGAACCTGGCGGACATGGACACCGTGCTGATGCGGCAGGACCCGCCGTTCGACATGGCCTACATCACCGCCACCCACATGCTGGAGCACATCCACCCCCGCACGCTGGTGGTGAACGACCCGAAATGGGTGCGCGACAGCCCCGAGAAGCTGCTGGTGACGCACTTCCCCGACCTGATGCCGCCGACGCTGATCACCTGGGACCCTGAAGCCATTCGCGCCTTCCGAGCGGAGCACCGGGACATCATCGTGAAGCCGCTGTTCGGCAATGGCGGCGCCGGGGTGTTCCGCATCCGCGAGGACGACGAGAACCTGGCGAGCCTGCTGGAGATGCACTTCGCCCGGTCGCGCGAGCCGCTGATGATCCAGCG